>Ga0073934_10002420_pt1 | contig 38954 bp, 46 predicted proteins | sample LarsenN4metaG_FD_76834 | JGI IMG/M metagenome (GOLD analysis project Ga0073934, IMG submission 76834) | Hot spring sediment bacterial and archeal communities from British Columbia, Canada, to study Microbial Dark Matter (Phase II) - Larsen... ... | reverse complement strand
CCGATCGCCAGCCGCTCTGCCGCGGATGGCCGTCCGCGGCAGAGCATTCCTTTCGGAACACGCCGACGATAATCGGTTTTGCTATTACAAGGGTGGGTTAGGCGCGCAGCGCCGTAACCCACCATCATCGTAACGGGACTGGTGGGTTACGCGCCTTCGGCGCTAACCCACCCTACAACGCCCATTGACAACATTCCTATCTATGGACTATATTCCTCGCACCTCGTCCTGATATGAGGGGCGCTCTCATGAGGCGTCATGGAAGCGGGACGAAGGAAGGGGCGCCGTCGGAGATGCGGCGGCGCGGCCTTCCTGGACGGCGCCCGGGAAATCCGGGCCTCGGCCGGTGCGGCGCCCGCGCGCGAGCCTCGCAAGCTCGCTCCCGGGCGACGGCGGGGCTCCGCCCGTGGCTACTAAAGGGCCTCTGCCAGGAGCTGGCTGACCGCGGCGTGCGATCCCTGGTCGGATCTCCACCCGCCGAAGCGCGGCCCGCCGTCGGAGTGAGAACGCCGCAAAATGAGCCCGGACGGCGCAAGTTGTCCGGGTGGTGCGCCGAACGGCGCGGCGGTCTTCGCAAGAGGATCGCTCACTTGAAGGAAGGTTGCGTCGCTCGGCGCACCATCCCCTCTCTCATTGCAGAGAGGGAAGACAGACTGAAGGCGAACCCGGCGCCTCCAACAATACGGGCGATGATTCACGCCTTGTTGCTGTGTCGTCCCCGCGACGCGGGGACCCATAGCCACAGCCCCCGAGATATGGCCCCGCTTGCGCGGGCAGCTCGAAAACAGGATCCACCGAAATGACGACGCACCAGTATCTGGACCCGACCATGATCCACTACACCCACACGTCCGACCCCGGCGACGCCGCCATCATTCGCGACGCACGCGCGGTCAGCGATCTGCATTGCCTCTGGCGCTATTGCGAGAAGCGCGCCTGCCAGCGCGCACATATGTGCCGGAACGATCCAGGGCATTGTCTGCATTTCATGCCGCTCGTGCCCTTCGAGGCGCGCGCGTTCTATCTCGTCTGGAACGAGGCCCGGCAGAAGACCGGCCTCACCTACGAGATGGCCATGGGCCAGTATCCGGAAAAATGGGTCACGCTGATGGAATGGCGCGATACGGTCTGCAAGACGCTGCCGGAAAACATCGCGGCGGCGCGCCAGCGCGTCGGGGCCGCGCAGCGCGCCAGACTCAACGGGCACGGCGCGTATTGACGGCGCAGATCGCCGCCGCGCATGGCCGCGCGGACGGGGCCATGATACAAGCCCCGGCCATGACCTCCCGCGCCGCGCAGCTCCGCAAATCGCTGACCAGCCTCTACGAGGGCCGGTCGGCGGAGGCGCACCGCTTCCGCTACGGCCTGCTGGTCTTCGACATCGTCACACTGCTGTTCATCGTCGGCACCTCGTTCGTCGAGCGCAATATCTGGGTCGAGGCCGGCGACGTGATCTTCGGCCTCATCATCCTCGCCGATTTCTGCGCCCGCATCTTCATCAGCCCGCGCCCCTGGCGCGAATTTCTGCATCCGGTCACCTGGGCCGATCTCGTCTCCATCGTGTCCTTTCTGGCGCCGCTCGTGGGAGAGCCCGGCGGCTTCCTGCGCATCCTGCGCACCTTGCGCTTCCTGCGCTCCTACCAGCTGCTCGGGCGCCTGCGCGCGGACTTTCCCTTTTTTCGCGCGCACGAGGAAGTCATCCTCGCGATCGCCAATTTCGCGGTGTTCCTGTTCGTGATGACGGGCTTCGTCTACGAGACCCAGCACGCCGCCAATCCCGGCATCAAGAACTATATCGACGCGCTGTATTTCACCGTCACCGCGCTCACCACCACGGGCTTCGGCGACATCACCCTGCCCGGCACGACCGGGCGGCTGATCTCCATCGTCATCATGATTTTCGGCGTGACCTTGTTCTTCAATCTGGCGCGGGCGGTGCTGCGGCCGCACAAGGTGCGCTTCGAATGCCCGGATTGCGGGCTGATGACGCACGATCCCGACGCCGTCCACTGCAAGGCCTGCGGCAGGATGCTGAAGATCCCCAATGAGGACCTGGACTAGCCGCGACATGCCTCCCACGCCCCTGCCCTACAAACTCGTCCTCTTCGATCTCGACGGCACGCTCTCCGACAGCTTTCCGTGGTTCCTGCGCATCGTGAACACGGCCGCCGACAAACACGGCTTTCGCCGCATCGCAGACCACGAGATCGAGAGCGTGCGCGGCAAGGGCTCGCGCGAGATCGTGAAATTCTTCCAGGTGCCGGCGTGGAAACTGCCCATCATCGCGCGCGACATGCGCCGCATGAAAACCGAGCAGCTTGACGGCATTCCGCTCTTCCCCGGCGTCGATCGCCTGCTGCAGACGCTGGCCCTGAAGGGCGTCGCCACCGCGATGGTGTCTTCCGACAGCGAAGAGAATGTGCGGCGCGCGCTCGGTCCCGCGAATGCGCGGCTCATTTCGTATTATGCCTGTGGCGCCTCGATCTTCGGCAAGGCCAAGAAATTCCGCCGGGTGCTGACGATGTCCGGCATCGCGGCGAAGCACGCGATCTACGTGGGCGACGAGATCCGCGACCTCGAAGCCGCGCGCAAAGCCGGCATCGCCTTCGGCGCGGTCTCCTGGGGTTATGCGTTGCCGCAGGCGCTGGCCGCGCACAAGCCCGAGGAGATGTTCGACAGCATGGACGACATGATCGCGCGGCTGGCGCCTTGAACCGGGTGGCCGCCCCGGCGAACATAGAAGGAATGGGCTTTGGAACCGCCGCATGACCGCCGCCACAACCGACGTCCGCCGCATCCTGACCTACACCGACTCCAAGGTGGTCAAGGTGCTTTTCTTCGCGGCGTTGGCGCTGTTCGCCCTCGGCCTGCTCTACATCTCGACGTACGAAACCTACGATCGCCGTCACACCTATGGCTGGCTCATGGGTTTCGGGGGCCTTGGCCTCGCGCTCGCCGCTCATTTCAAGCTGTTCAAGACCGGCAGCCCGCTGCTGGTGCTCTCGCCCAAGGGGCTCATGCTGTCCTCGGTCGGCAAGGACGTCTTCATACCCTGGCACGAAGTGCGCGGCATCGAGAAAGTCAGCTTCAGCTCATGGACTGCGGTCTGGACCTCGTTCCCGCCCATGCCGGTGCCGGTCAAATTCACAGACGTCACGGCGGTGCTGATCTCGCGCGACTTCTACGAAGACGAGGTCGTCTCGGCCTATCCGGCGCTGGTGCATCACCGTGTCTGGAGCCGCACCTTCCGCGCGCAGGGCGACAATCTCGTTCAGGTGTTGCTGCATCACGACCTGCTGCCGGCGAAGGCGGAGGAACTCCGCAGGGAAGTCGCGGCGCGCTGGTATGCGTTTCGCGATGCGCATATTGCGGCGGCGCCGGACGCGAGCCCGCCGGACAGCGCCGCGCCGCCGTTGCCACGCGCCAAGGTCCGCGAAAAGGCGCGGGAGAAAATCAAGTTTCTCGTTCGCTGGGGCCGGAGGTCGTCGTAGCATCGCGTATGCGGCTCCGGAAGCGGACCTGCATACTGAAAAGGAAAGTTTGCGCCGCCCGGCCCGCCGTCCCCTCTTTCTGTTGCGAGAGGAAAAGGGAATAAGGGCGATCCCGGCGCCTCCAACAATACGGGCGATGGATTATGCCTCCATATTGTCGTCCCCGCGAAAGCAGGGACGCATCAAAACGGGTCGATCAGTTTTCCTCTCGCTGCGTCAACACAAACGCGCTCCTTTTCTGCTTGACGTCATTCTAGCTGGCACGATCGCGGCTGATATGCCGGGCGCCGGCAGCGGCCTTGCTGGAACTCGACAATGCCGACTGGCCTCAAGATGCCGCGCTGTCTCAAATTGCACATATTCAGGACCTGGCCGCAGATATAATCATGTCCGCTTCGTCCTGTTTGTGTTAGCAGGACGCTGGAAACCCAACACAAGCGCAGACAGCGCGACGCCGGTGCAGACGCATCGGCCAGAATGGAACAGCTCTTGTTAACCCATATGCACGGACTGGCGGCGGCCGACGCGCAAGACGCGCCGGCTATCGCGACTAACGTCACCGAGGCGCGCAACTGGACCCCCATTCTCAACCGCTATCGCGAACCGAACAGCGCGCGCAGCGTGATCGAACTTGCGATTACCCTGCTGCCGCTTGCCGGCCTGTGGCTGGCGATGTGGGCGGCGCTGCATGTTGTCGGCTACTGGCTCGTCCTGCTGATCGCGGTGCCGGCCGCCGGCTTCCTGGTGCGGCTGTTCATGATCCAGCACGATTGCGGACACGGCGCCTTCTTCCCGCACAAGCATGTGAACGACTGGACCGGCCGCCTCATCGGCGTGTTGACGATGACGCCCTACGATTTCTGGCGCCGCACGCATTCCATGCATCACGCCACGTCCGGCAATCTCGACCGCCGCGGCATGGGCGACATCGATACCCTCACGGTGCGCGAATATCTGGCGCGCTCCTGGTTCGGCCGCCTGCAATACCGGCTCTATCGGCATCCGCTGGTGATGTTCGGAATCGGCCCTGCCTATCTGTTCCTGCTGCAGCACCGCCTTCCGGTCGGGCTGATGCGCGGCGCCGGCTGGCGGCCCTGGGTCAGCACCATGGCGACCAACGCGGCGATGGCGCTGATCGCGGCCACACTGATCTGGTTCATTGGATTGCAGGAGTTTCTGCTGCTGCATCTGCCGATCGTTCTGATCGCGGCCTCACTCGGAGTCTGGCTGTTCTATGTGCAGCACCAGTTCGAGGAAACCTCGTGGCACGACAACAGAAGCTGGGATCTGCACGAGGCGGCGTTGCACGGATCGTCGCATTACGACCTGCCGGCCGTGCTGCGCTGGTTCACCGCCAATATCGGCATTCATCACGTGCATCATCTGTGCAGCCGCATTCCCTATTACCGACTGCCGCGGGTGCTGCGCAATCATCCCGAATTGCGCGACGTTGGCCGCCTCACCCTGCTGGAAAGCCTCACCTGCGTGCGGCTGGTGCTGTGGGACGAGGAGCGCAAGCGGCTGGTGTCGTTCCGCGAGGCAGTCTCCGCCCGCGCCGGAGGCGCGCCGTCATGACCCGCTCGCGCCACGGAATCGAAATGGCCGGGACAAAATCCCGGCCATTTCCAATGTCATCGCCGCTTGTGTCAGCAGGCGCCGTAATCGACCTTGCCGCCGTAATTGCCGCGCGTCGCGCAGCCGCGATTGGGGCCGTAATATCCGCCATAATAATAGGACGGCACCACGGTCGTGCTCTCATAAGCCACGCCCGGCGAATAGGCGTAGGCGTCATAGGCCGGAGCGGTGTCGTAGGTCACCGCGTAGCCCGGCTCGTAGGCGTAACCGGAATAGGCCGGCCCGTAATAGCGCGGTGCCGCCAGTGCCGAGCCGACCGCCGCGCCAGCAATGAAGCCTGCGCCAGCCGCCGCCCAGGGCTTCCAGCTCCGCGCCGCGGCGGTGCTTGCCGCACTCGCCGTCACTGCGCCCGCCAGGGCCAGGGCGATCACGCCTTTGCTAAAGGGTCTCATGTTTTTCTCCATACGGTTCCACGCGGCGCCGAAAGCTCGGGCCGCATCTTGTCGGCAACGCCGCGCAGCCAGTCATGTTCCGAAAAGTGGCTAAAAAAGCCGTGATCGCGACTGCGCTGGATCGAACATCCCGGCTAAAGTTTGGCGCGCCGCGTCAGCGTGCCGTCGAGCCACCGAATCGCGGCGACCACAATGCCTGCGATAATAATCCCGCCCAGTACGGTGCAGAGAATGCTGACCACAATGATCTGGTCCTTGCCATCGGCGCCATCCGAGAAGGTTTCGCGTGGCAGATAGCGCGACACATCCCCGAATACATAACGCGCAAGCAGCCACATTGCAGGGAAAGACAAGGCCGTCACGGCCAGCGTGCTGCCAAGACCACGCATGACAAGAATACAGGCGGTGCCGGCAAGTGCGGTCAAGGAGAACGCGATGGCGGCAACGGCGCCCCAGCCGGTGATCAGTGTGAGCATGGCATTCCTGCGGTTGTTCTATTGCGAGACGCCGATACCGCGGACCCGGACGACACGCCCGTAAGGATGCGCGGGCGGCTCCGGCCTGGTCAGCCGCGTGAGGGTGAAATTCGACATCTCCGCCATCACGAGCATGTAGGCAGCGGCGTCGACGCGGCGCAGATTCTCGATGCTGTAGATCCCACCGAACGGGATCGTCGGGACGAAGGCGTAGATTTCACCGGGCTCGAGCGCACCGAGCCGCGCAATGGCCTGAGGCAGCAGATCGTTGCCGGCGCTGTCCACCTGCACCGGCGAGAACTGGAAGCTGGTGAGCTGGTTCGCGATCGCATAGTCGCCGGAGAAAGGTTTGCCGGTCTGCGGATCGTGCCACGAACTTTCCGGCGCATTGAACACATTGTGGAAGAGAAAATCGGCCGACAGCGCCCGCCGCGTGCGGTGCCAGATTTCCAGCCGCCCGAAGGCGGAATAGCCGACAGCCGTCATTTCCTTCGGATTAAAATCCGGATCGCCGTGAAACAGCGCCTCAATCACCGGCTGCAGCGGCGCCGGGTCGCAGATGCGGAATTTGCCGCTCTGGAATACGCCGCGCCCGTGCTGCAGCCAGAAGCGGATCAGCGCATCGGGCACGCGGCCGACATAGCGCTCTGCGTCCTCGCGCGCGACCGTCTGCGCCTGTTCGGGCGCACCGAATTTGGCAATGGTATATGCGAGCATGTCGATTTCCGACACGACCGTCCCCTCCAAGCAAACCTGTCTGGCTTGGTCGCACCAGCTTGCGCGAAGGTTCAGGATTTGCGGGATTGTCGCGGACGGCCTAGTCTGATGTGCGGCTCAGACAGAAACGACAGCCCGACAAAAGGACCTCCTATGAACCGCCTCACGCTTTCCACCCTCGTTTGTTTTCTCGCGACCGCACCTGCCCCCGCCCAGCATGCACAGCCGTATGCCGGACTGCAGGGCCGCGCGATCAAGGCGCTGTCCGAGCAGCAGATTGCCGATTTGAAGAATGGCCGCGGCATGGGGCTCGCGCTCGCCGCGGAGCTGAACGGCTATCCCGGACCGCTGCATGTGATCGAATTGCGTCAGGAACTGGCTTTAAGCGAAGCGCAGGTAGCGCGCGCGGAAGAGCTATTTCGGCAGATGAAAGCGGAGACCATTCCACTGGGCGAGGCATTGATCGCGCAGGAAGCCGCGCTCGATCGGCAATTCGCTGAGCGTCGCATCACGCCGGCGAGCCTCGATGAAACGATAACCAAGATTGGTACAGCACAGGCCGGGCTCCGCGCCGCACATCTGCGCTATCATCTGGAGATGCTGGAAATCCTGACCCCGGACCAGGTCCGCCGCTACGGTGAATTGCGCGGCTACGCAGCAGGACACGACGCACCGTCACAGCATCACCGGCGCCACTAGTTTTCGGCGCCGCGCGCCATCGCGTCATGGCATCCAACAAGACAGGCCCGTCATGTCAGGACACGTCAAGGACAATCCCGTCGAACGCCGTTTCGAATTGCATGTTGGCGGCCACCTCGCCGCCACCTATTACAAGAAGGCCGCCGGGGTAATCACCTTCGTGCATACGGAAGTGCCTGAGACGCTTGCGGGCCAGGGTATCGGCACGAAACTGATCCGTGGCGCGCTGGACGCCGTGCGTCACGAAGGTTTGCGCGTGGTGCCGCAATGTCCCTTCGTTGCCGCCTTCATGAAGAAGCATCCCGAGTTCAACGATTTGCTGGACGGCGCCGCTGCGCGCGAAAAGCGGCATCAGGACGAGTTGCTGGATGAGGCACTGGAGGAAACCTTCCCGGCCAGCGATCCTCCGGCCGTCGATCCGAAGCCCTGAAAGACCAATGCTGCCGTTTCTTCCGCATGGATATGTCGATGATTTTCGTCCGCCAGCTTTTTCTTGCTTCCCTTGTTTTCTTTCCAATATCGGTCTCCGCCCAGCCGGCCACTGACGCTGTCGGCGTTGTCCGCAAACTCTACATGACAATATCAAGGGCACCGGCTCTGCCTTCGGTCTGCGCAAATCCGATCGCAAGATTCTGTCAAAATCTCTGAATCAGCTTTGGTCGAAAGCCGACGCTGCGGCGAAGAAACGCGGCGACGAGATCGGTCCCGTGGACTTCGATGTGGTCAGCATGTCGCAGGATCCGAATATCAAGTCCTACACCATCCCTGTGGAGCGGCAGGGCCATAAGGCAGCAACCATTACCGCCACCTTCGTCATCGGCGACAATCATGTGAACAGCGGCGAGAAGGTCGCTGTCCAATACGATTTCGTTCGGGAGAGCGGCCTGTGGCTGACCGATGACGTGCGCGGAAATATTGCGGGCAAGCCCTATTCTCTGCGGAGACATCAAATGTCGCTGAAGAACTGATGTCTGTTCACGCCGGCCGAGCTCACCCACCGACGCACCGCGATAGGACCGTCGATTCGCTGCGTCTGCAACTTGCGAGGAGAATCCGAAGCCGGGACAGCCGGCTTCGGTCGCAATCGAAACATCAGTGTCCGTAACGGGCCATGTCGCTGTCGCTCAGATTGCGGTCCTGCCAGAGTTCCAGAATCGCGAGCAGCACAACCGCAGCGCCGAGGCCGTAATGCCAGTAAGACAGCACCGCGCCGTAGCCGAAAATGAACGGCGAGGCGATCAGCCACAGGCCGAGCGCGATCTCTCCGGTCTCCTCCCAGCGGTGCAGGTCGACCAGTTCCAGCCCATTGAGCATGACAACAAACAAGCCGATCAGCGTGGCATTCCACGCCAAAACCGGATTGTCCTGCTGCCCGGCAATCCAGGGCGAAAGCCCTATCAGAACGCCGAGACAGATGCCGGCCCAGTCTTCCCAGGTGCGGTGAACATTGAACAGCCGGATGCCTGCCATAGGATCCTCCGTCGAATACGCAACTGGCCCGCCTAGACCATGCTGGAAACGAACCGTCAGGCCGGACGAGTCGCGTCTTAGACTAAAGTAGTATCTAGCGCGCGAAGGGCAAGATGCGCGACTCTCGTCCCAGCACCTCTCCGCTGCAGCGCAAAATGCGATCTTGCAACGCACCAACTGCACGGCGGGCGAGCAAGCGTGAACGTGCCTCGGCCGGTCACGAGTGAGATTGAAGAGCGTCAGGACTCCGTTCAAAGGCCATTCTCGCGATTGTAATGACACCCACACTTGCTGTGGTCGCTGCCACGGGACAGCCGCGCAAAGCCCGAAAGCTGTGGGCGCCACGACCGGCGTGGCGACGCAGACCCCGCCGTGGGTCCGGTCTGGCGTCCGGGTGGCAAACCGGGCGTTCAGATCGGCCAGTCCAGACCGAAAAGGCGACGGCTACAAGGTGCGCATGCGCTGCACAGCGACGTCTATTCGAGGTGTCTCGACGAACTTGAATAGTCGGGGCCAGGAATCGCGCCCATGCACGCAAATCCGCTCTTGCCGCCGCAACTCCGGCAATCCTCGCTGGTCAAATCGGACAGCCCGCTTCGCAGACCGCGGCGTGATGGTCCGCTCAACCCAATACGAGTTGCCGCACCCGGTTCGACCGTGAAAACGTCGGGACGGCCTTCCGCGGCCGTTGGCCAGTCGCAGGTTCGCGGCGTCTCGCAATTGACCGAGCAGGAATGCCGTAATCTCGGCGGCGCCATTTACACCGCACCACAATGCAAGAAGACGCAGCAACGCTGCGTCATTCGCTTGGCCGGCGGCCAGATCAATGCACCCCGTATCGACGAGACTGCACAGTGGGACTGCATGATCGCGCGTTGCGTCGGGTCCGTGCTAGCATGGGACCGCGTATGAGCGGCGGAGACGGTAATGTCCTGGAAGAGCGAATTTTCTGCCATGCGGGCCCGCTGGGAACCGCTGACCCTCTACCAGAAGTTTGAGCATATCAGCATCCTGATTCTCACCGGCCTGATCGTCATCGTCGTGACGGCCGCCTTGTGGAATCTGACGCTGAAAATTCTGGGCAGCATCGTCTTTTCCACCAGCTTCGATCCCACCGAATACGAGGTCTTTCAGGCCGTCTTCGGCATGATTTTCACGGTCATTATCGCACTGGAATTCAAGCGTTCCCTGCTTGTCGTCGCCGAGCGGCATGAGAGCATCGTCCAGGTCCGCACCGTGATCCTGCTGGCGCTGCTCGCTATCGTCCGCAAGCTTATCATTCTCGACTTGAAGACCACCGACGCGATGCAGCTCTTCGCGCTGGCAGCAGCTATTCTCGCACTCGGCGCGGTTTACTGGATGGTGCGCGACCAGGATCGCAAGCATCGTATAGCGGCAGACGCGTCAGCGCGCGGTCGGCAACCATCCAGTTAGCCGTCGAGGATCGCGACCGCGCGCGTCCAACCCGCAGAGCCGCCGCGCACTTTCACCGGAAAGCATGACACCTTGAATCCGAAGGGCGGCAGGCTTTCGAGATTGTGCAGCTTCTCAAGATGGCAATAACCGATCTCGCGGCCGGCTTTGTGACCTTCCCAGATCAGCCGCGCATCATGCGTCTCAGCGTATTTCTTTTGCGTGAAGCTGAACGGCGCGTCCCAGCTCCACGCGTCCGTGCCGGTGACGCGCACGCCGCGCTCGAGGAGATAGAGCGTCGCCTCCCGTCCCATGCCGCAGCCCGCGTCGACATATCCTGGTTTGCCGTACATATCGCCTGCACGAGTATTGACAAGGACGATGTCAAGCGGCTGCAGATCGTAGCCGATGCGCCTTAGTTCGGCATCAACTTCCGCCGCCGTCGCGACATGTCCGTCAGGAAGGTGACGAAAGTCAAGCTTCACGGCCGGACGAAAGCACCAGTCCAGCGGCACTTCATCAATAGTCATTGCCGGCTTGGGCTGACCCAGCGCATGATCCATGGTCGGATGGTAGTGATACGGCGCGTCCAGATGGGTCCCGTTATGCGTTGTGATTTCCACCTTTTCCAGGGCCCACGCCGCCCCATCCGGCAAATCCTCTTGGCGCAATCCCGGAAAGAAACTGGCAATACGGTCGAAGGTTTGGTCATGCCTGAAGTAACGGATCACCGGCCGCGCCAGCGGCGGGTCGCTCGCAACGTCGTTCTCGAGCCACATGGAAATGTCGACCAGACGCTGTGTCATTGTCCGCGCCTTTGCGGCATGCCTGATCTGCAGCCGCCGCTTTTGTCATTCTGATAAGCCGTGTTAACTGCGGCTCAACAATCAAGCAAGCAGCTTCGGGGGGAAATGCAATGACGCAATTGAAAAGGTTGGCGGCCCGCGGACTCGGTCTGCTGGCAATTTTCATTGCTGGTGACGTCTGCGCGCAAAGCTGGCCGAGCCGGCCTATCGAAATGATCATCCCCTTCGCCGCGGGCGGCGGTGTCGACATCATCGGCCGCTCCGTGGCCAGCGCGATCGCTGACCAACTCGGGCAGAACATCGTGGTGGTGAACCGCGACGGCGCCGGCGGCACGCTTGGCTTCGGTCAGCTCGCAACATCGGCGCCGGATGGCTACACCCTGGGTTTCGGTCCGACGACGCCGATCTCGAATGCACCCTATCTGGTCAAAGGCGTGCGTTACAACGTCGAGTCGTTCGACTACCTCTGCCAAGTATTTGAAAATGTCTTCTCGATCTCGGTCGGTCCGGAGTCCAAATTCAAGACGGCGCAGGACCTCCTGGCTTTCGCAAAGGACAATCCCGGCAAACTGACCTACGGCCATGCCGGGATCGGCTCGATCCCGCATCTCTCGGTCGAGAATTTCGCGGATGCCCTGAACGTGAAATTCACGCATGCACCGTTCCGCGGCGACAACGCCCTGCTGCCGCTCCTGCTCAACGGCGAACTGGATTTCGCTGCGCCTGCGGTCTCCTCCATTCAGGGACGCAACATCAAGCCGCTGGTGGTGTTCTCGGACAAGCGGCATCCCGCGATTCCGAATGTTCCGACCGCGTCGGAACTGGGCGTCGCGACGTCGGTCCCGCCCGGGTTCAATGGGCTCTACGCGCCGAAGGGACTTCCGAAGGACGTAAAGACGGCGCTGGAACAGGCCTGCGCCAACGCCGTGAAAAGCGAACCGGTGACAAAGGCAACTGCCAATACCGGCCAGACGATCAACTATCTGACCGGCGCACAATTCCATGACCGCACAGCGGCTGACTACAAGTTCAAGGGTGAACTGATCAAACGGCTCGGACTGGGAAGTCAGTAGGCTATTCCCGCCCTGAAACCGAGCGACCCGGCGAATTCATGACACAAAACACCGGTTGCGCATGCGTTTTGCGCATCCCTAATGATGCGTGTCCGATCCGTCTACAATTGTGTGCGCTTTCGTTGAGCTCACTGCAATTGCAGGTGCAATTCATGACACGGACGCAGCGCCGCACTAGCTCCGCGGCGAGAAGCCGACAATTCGAGACAAAAGCCGTCGCATCTATAGACAGGTCCTGAATGTGGGAACCCTAGTTTTTGCAGCTGCGAATTGCCCGCCCAGGAATGAAATGCCCCGATTGAAATCCAAAGTGAGCCGAGGACTGATGCCGCCGGCGGACTCGCGCCTGCGCTCAAGCACTGTCGTACGTCAGGCAGCCCGGCAGAAATACAGCCAGCGAGAGCGTCGTATCGGTCTCTTTCTGGTGACCGTATTCGGTTTCGTGTTCGTTGGCGGCTTTTGCTGGACCGCATCTATGCAGTGGCAGAATTTTGCGGATACCAATGCGTTGATATTGTCCGAAACTGAGAAGGAACGCCGACGCGCCGCGGTCCTGTTTGTGCCGCTCAAGGGCAATGTCTGCCGACGCCGCGTGATCGACAATGAAACATGGCTCATTGCCGACGCAGGCTATGTGACCTGCGACGAGGCTGTGACCTGGAATTCCAACTACCCCGACGTTAAGTTTCAGTTTGCCGAGCGGATCGAACAGCTCCGCTCGGGATTCCGACTCAATTCCGCAACAAAATAGCAAACCGGTCTTGCGCGAAACGGGCGGTCCCCAGCCGGGACCGCCCTCGATCCGCTATTGGAGAACCTGCCGTCAGTTGCCCACAGCGTCGGCAACGCATTTCTTCATATGGCTGGTTTTTGCGGCGCCGGCCAATTTCTTGGCCGCCGAATCGGCTTCACATTTCGTGGTCGCGTCGGCTTCGCATTTTTTCATGAAGCTCGTCTGCGCCGCGCCGGCCAGCTTCTTGTTCGCGGCTTCGACCTTGCACGAGGCAGCATGAGCGCTGCCCGCAGCCATCGTGACAATGGCTGCGATGACTAGCATTTTCATCGGATTTCCTCCTGGATGCCGGCGATATCGCAATTGATCGGCCGACTTGCCGCGCAAGGCTATGGGCTGACTATGACGGCGTGAAGGCCGATCATTACTATTTTACCTCGCACGAGGAGTGATATCCACAGTCGTCTGCTGTCCATTCAGCAATTCTTGAACTTTCGGCGCGAGGCTGGCGGCCTCGGCACAACCGTGGTGGTGGCCTCGATTGCAGAGACCAGAATGGACTCAACCGCAATCCAACGACGACGCTCCGTCCGTCGCAAGATTCCCTACCGCGACCTCTATCGCGCGGTGCTGGCCGGGCTCTTGCTGATCTTCGTTTTCGCCGCCGGCTTCCATGACCGGCAATGGTTTGGCGCGTCCACGCACACGCCGTATACGCTAAGCGACCCGAACGATCACGTCCTGCGTACCGGCTCCATTCTCTTCGTGCCGCACAGCGGCAACCGCTGCAAACACCGGCTGATCGACAATTATACCTGGTTCATTCGCGACAATGGCTTCATCAATTGCGACGAACTGGTTCATCGCGGTGTCGAGACGATCAACAGCCGCGACTATAATTCTAGCGCGCGCCTCGATGCGATCCGCGATGCGTTCAGCCGTAAGAAATAGCGATCCGATTCCCGCACAGCACGTCATGACAACCATTCGATGATCACGGCGACCTGAATGAGCGATGTCAGGTTGATGACCGCATGCAGGACCAGCGTGAGCGTCGTCGATCCCGACCGCCAGCGCAGCCAGCCGAGCAGAAGTCCGATTACGAAGATGTGGAAGATGTAAAAGGCGCTGTATTGAATATGCATGATCGCCCAAATCGCCGAGGGAATGAGGATCGCTCCTCCGATCCCGGCCTGCGAGGCGGCAAGCCCCCGAAACATGAAGCCGCGAAAGACGAGCTCCTCCGCAAGAGGGGCTGCAATCACCAGAGCGATCGCCAGCAACCAGAGCGTGCTGCTCTGCCGCGCCGTGAGATACAGCGTGCGGACGAAATCGGGCACAATCGGCTGACCGCTCAGATAGGAGGATAGATCGGCGAGCGGCAGCATCACGGCAATGCAGATCAATCCGATGACCAGATCGCGCCGGGGCGGCCATACCAGCGCCAGATATTCGGCAAAGGGCCAGCGCAAGCGACGCACCGCGAACCAGATCACCCCCAGTTCCGCCGGTACGGCGGCGATCGTTACGAGCGAGACGGCGACGGCGTGTGAGGCGAAAATCTCGACTTCCGGATCAGTGAGGTCATCGCCCACGTCGAACCACATCAGCAACGCGACGATAACCAGAAACTGGATGGCCATCCACGCCGCAATTGCCGCCAGCGTCCACAGGCAGCTGCCCCAGAATTTCCACGGCTCGTGCCGCCCTGTCGCCGGCGCAAGCGGTGCGCTGGCGACTGACGCCCGCTGATCGATCTCGGTCATAGCGGCGAAACTCCGTCAGACTGAAAAGCGTTGCCCTTTTTCAGGAACGATCACTTTGGTTGAACTTCCCGCCATCGCGGCAACGAATTTGTCGGCATTCAGTTCGATGATCGGAAAGCTTCCGTAATGACACGGCACGACTGCCTCCAGCTTGAAGAAACGTCGGACTGCCAGAGCGGCCGTATGCGAACTCATCGTGAAGCGGTCTCCGATAGGTGCGAACGCAACTTTGGGCTCATGAATTTCCGCGATCAGCGCCATGTCCGAAAAGATATCGGTGTCGCCCATATGATAGATTGTCGGCTCACCAGAGGCCTTGACGAGCACGCCGCACGGATTGCCCAGGTAGATCGGCATGCCATCCCTGATGTCGCCCGACGAATGATCGGCGCGAACGAGCGTCACCGTGAAGCCGCCCTGATCGGTGGTGCCGCCGGTGTTCATCGGATCGAATGCCTGCAGTCCCTTGCCAGCCAGCCACATGCACAGATCATAATTGGCCACCACTTTCGCACCCGTCGCCTTGGCAATATCCAGGGTGTCGCCGACATGGTCCGCATGACCATGGGTGAGCACAATGTGGCTAACCCCCTGCATGGCAGTCGGCCGGTCCGAAACAAAGGCCGGATTGCCGGTAAAGAACGGATCGATCAGCACGGCGTGCTTGCCGAAATCGAGCCGGAATGCCGAATGGCCATACCAAGTGATCTGCATGACAGGTCTCGTGCTTTGAGTGCGCCACCATTCATAGTAGACACAGGTCTCGGGCAATCAATGCCCGGCGTCCCAGGATGTCTCGCCCCATGCCCGCGCCGATCACGACTCTGACCGAGGCTGCTCCCCTATGGGCGCCGCGCGGCGCCTTGATCGGGCTTGATCTCGGAACCAAGACAATCGGGGTCGCGTGTTCGGACCCTGACCGTAAGATCGCAACGGGCGTCGAAACCGTCGCCCGCAAAACCTTTACCGCCGATGCGGCACGCATCCTCCATCTCGCACAGGAGCGCAATGCTGCGGGATTCGTGCTGGGCCTGCCCTTGAACATGGACGGCTCGGAAGGGCCACGCGCGCAATCCACCCGCTCTTTCGCCCGCAACTTTGCCAGGCTCACCGAGCTTCCCATCGTGCTGTGGGACGAGCGTCTGTCGACGGCGGCCGTGGAGCGCGACCTGATCGCGGCCGACGCCAGCCGCGCCAGGCGAGCCGCCGTCATCGATCAGCATGCGGCCGCATTCATCCTGCAGGGCGCGCTCGACCGTTTGGCGCGCATCGGCGCATGACCCTATTTTTTCAACAACTGATAGTCGACGGGATTGTCCGGGCACAGTCCCGTGCCGCATTCAAGCAGCGTGGAGATGCCATTGCCCAGCGTCAGCAGAGCGAACAGGCCAAAAACCGCCATCGCAACACCCGTCAGCGGCGCTGATTCCTTGTCAGCCTCTCGGAACTGGCGATCGAGGAGAAGCATCGCCGCCGTCCCGATCACGATCAAGCCGAACAGGATGAACGCCCAAGTGTAGAAATGCAGACCGAGAAACGCATTGCCGTAGGATCCCGTCCCAGGCACGACATGCAGTGCAACCTGACGCAACGACACCGATCCGCCGGCCATAGCGGCCAGAATGGTCACCGCATAATGGCTGGGGCGCGGACCAAAACGCAGATTGAGCGCCAATCCAAAACCGGCAGCAGCAAAGCCTGCGCGCTGAAGGATGCAGAGCGGACAGGGCAGATCGCCGTAAATGACCTGATCCGCAAATGCGAACGCGAGCACGACGCTCACCGCCAGCAGCCCCAGCGCATTCAGCCGCACCGACAAAGCGGAGGTCATGACTAGAGACCCAGTCCGAGTTGTGACGTCGCGTGAATGCGAAACAGGATCAGGATGACAGCAAGGCCTAAGGCCCAAAAGGTTAGAGCAGTCCCCCGTCGACCTCTCCAGATCGCAGCCAATCCCGCCGCCAGAACAAAAAACGGTAAAGTCATCATGGCGAGCGCCTCGTCAGGAATCGCATGACAGAATTGCCCAAGGAGGTGAGAAAGTCACGTCATGGAATTCAGGCTATGAAAAAGGCGGCCCTGCAACGGGCCGCCTTCTGTATTTCCCGCTGACGCATTCCGCGGCGTTCTAACAGGCGCCGTAGTCGGTCTTGCCGCCGTAGTTTCCGGTAGCCGCGCAACCGCTCAGACCATCAGACCCGTCCGACTGATAGCTGCCATACCCATAGCTCGCAGGAGCCTGTCCGGGCGCATAGGCATAGGCCTGATAGCCGGGACCATAGACCGCAGCATTCGCGGCAGCCGCTCCGACCGCAGCGCCGGCAACGAAGCCAGCACCGGCCGCAGCTCCGTGTCGCCAACTGCGTGCGAATGTCGGCGATGCCGCAGCAACAGTCATTGCCCCGGCGAGAGTGAGCGCGAGCGTGTCTCTGATGAAGGGTTTCATCGATATCTCCACATTTTCTACACACGAACACCCCTGTGCAGCCACAGGGCTGCACCCTCCTCGACTGTGCAACGTGGAATACTTCGCCTCGTTCCGGAGTCATCGCGCAGGAAGCGCCCGCTCAAGCAAGCGTGATGCCGAACCAGTAACATCGCACGCACCATATGTCTCATTCCGGCGCAGCTGCATGCGAATTCGTGTAAAGTCCTCCGCAATCTCCGGCACGCTCGTTGCCAGCGCTGCTGCGGCGGCAAGCTGGGCAATGTGGACGGTCAATATTCGTGCGTGAGATTCCGGACTCGTACTCTGCATGATTCCGTAAATCGCCGAGACCGTTTCATCAACTCCGGGACAATCCTTTGCCTCTTCCACAAGATGCGCGATGACGTCTCCGGCGTCCGCCGTCTTGCTCGCGGCGCGCAGAACATCAAGGCCCATCACATTGCCGGAGCCCTCCCAGATCGCATTCACTGGCGCTTCGCGATAGAGACGCGGCAGGGTGAAGTCTTCGACGTAACCGTTACCGCCCAGGCATTCCATGGCTTCGTAGACGAAGCCTGGCGCCGTCTTGCAGATCCAGTATTTGACGGCGGGTGTCAGGAGGCGTGCGCGCGCGGCCTCAGATTCATCTTGCGGAGCAAGATCGAACGACCGGCACAGGCGCATGACCGCAGCGACTGCACCTTCCACATCTAGCGCCATGTCGGCCAAGACGCTGCGCATCATCGGCTGATCGATGAGCTTCTTTTGAAAGACAATGCGGTGCCGGGCATGATGCAGTGCCTGGGCTAAGGCCATGCGCATCATTCCGGCTGACGAGATGGCGCAATCAAGCCGGGTCAACTGCACCATCTGCAGAATGGTCCTTATTCCCTTTCCCTCTTCGCCCAGGACCAGCGCATATGCGTCACGGAATTCGACTTCCGAGGAGGCATTCGAGCGGTTGCCGAGTTTGTCCTTCAATCGTTGGAATATCAGGCCGTTGGTCCGACCGTCCGGGCGGAAGCGCGGCATGAAAAAGCAACTCAACCCGCCGGGGGCTTGTGCCAGGACGATAAAAGCATCGCACATCGGCGCCGACATGAACCATTTGTGCCCGTTCAGCGAGTAGCCTTCGCTGGTGCGCACAGCCTGCGTCGTATTCGTGCGTACATCGGTGCCGCCCTGCTTCTCCGTCATCCCCATGCCGATGGTGATCGCGGCTTTCTCGGGCCACGGCCGGAACGACGGGTCGTAGTCGCGCGAGGTGATTTTTGGCAGCAATTGCCCGAGCAGATCCGGCGCCATCTGAAGCGCAGCGACTGAGGCGCGTGTCATGGTGATCGGGCACATGTGACCGTTTTCGACTTGCGCCACCATGTAAAAGCGCGCCGCCCGGGCGACTTCGGCAGGTGCCGGAGCCAGATGTCCGTCGGAAGCCCACGTCCGGCAATGCAGGCTCGCCCGCATGCTCTCCGCCATGAAATGGTGATAGGCGGGATGGAAGGTGACGACGTCGTTTTCGAGGACCGGGGGGGTGCCATTGGCAGCCCTCGCCTTCTCGAGCATGTCCGCCGTTCCCCAGTGGCGTCCGAACTCTGACAGGGCTGCCGCTTCGCCGCCGGCGCCATTGGCGGAAACCGCCTCGCGCAGCGGCAGGTCGCTCGTGAACAGATCGATGTCCACATAAGGAGGGGTCTGATTCGTGTCGTCCGAGTTTTCGGCCATGGCGGCTCCCGGCATTTGGCCAAAATTTTACCACGGGGCGTGGTTTCCCGCTCTCCACCCGGGGATCTGGCCCCTGCGACCTTGCGGGACGGCCGTAATCGGCCTATAGAGCCCGCTTTAATGAACATTGCCACGAAATCCTCGTTTGTCCTCAACCGCCGTCACTTGTTGGGGATAGAAGGGCTTTCGCATGCCGAGATTACCGGCCTGCTCGATCTGTCCGAGGAATTCGTGGACCTGAACCGGCAGATCGAGAAGAAGCGCACCTCGCTGCGTGGTCGGACGCAGATCAACCTTTTCTTCGAATCCTCTACCCGCACCCAGTCGTCGTTTGAACTGGCCGGTAAGCGGCTCGGCGCCGACGTGATGAACATGTCGGTCGGCTCTTCGTCGATCAAGAAGGGTGAGACGCTGATCGACACGGCCATCACGCTCAATGCCATGCACCCGGATATCCTGGTGATGCGGCATCATGCGTCCGGCGCGGTCGAGTTGCTTTCGCAGAAAGTCGACGGCTCGGTGATCAACGCCGGCGACGGCGCGCACGAACATCCAACTCAAGCTTTGCTGGATGCCCTGACCATCCGCCGCAACAAGGGCCGCATCGAAGGTCTGATCGTTGCTATCTGCGGCGATATCCTGCACTCGCGGGTGGCTCGCTCGAACATCATTCTGCTGAACGCATTGGGTGCGCGCGTCCGCGTCGTCGCGCCTTCCACCTTGCTGCCCCCCGGCATCGAGCGCATGGGCGTCGAGGTCATGCGTGACATGCGCGAAGGGCTCGCCGACGCCGACATCGTCATGATGCTGCGGCTGCAACGCGAGCGTATGAACGGCTCCTTCGTGCCGTCGACACAGGAATATTTCGCTTATTTCGGTCTCGATCAGCGCAAACTCGCCTTTGCCAAGCCGGACGCGCTGGTGATGCATCCAGGTCCGATGAATCGGGGCGTCGAGATCGATTCTGCTGTCGCCGACGGCGCGCAATCCCTGATCCGCGAACAGGTCGAGATGGGCGTCGCTGTCCGCATGGCGGTGCTGGAAGCCCTGTCGCGGAATTTACCGAACGCATGAGAATGCTCTCCGACCGCCGCCCGATCCTCTTGGCCAATGCCCGGATCATCGATCCGTCGCGCGATTTGGATTTTCCCGGCGATCTTCTGATCGCCGATAGTGTGATCCGGGATGCAAAGCGCGGCATCGGTGCGGCCGGCGTGCCGGAAGGGACGGAAGTGATCGACTGCAAAGGCCGTATCGTCGCCCCGGGCCTCATCGACATGCGAGCCTTTGTGGGCGAGCCGGGGGCGGAACATCGCGAAACGCTGGCTACGGCGAGCCAAGCGGCAGCAGCCGGCGGCGTCACCACCATCGTCTGTCAGCCCGACACAAATCCTGTCATCGACGATCATGCCATTGTCGATTTCATCCTGCGGCGTGCACGCGACACGGCGATCGTCAACGTTGCCCCGATGGCCGCGCTGACCAAGGGCCTGGCCGGCAAGGAAATTACCGAGATCGGTCTCCTCAAGGCGGCGGGCGCGGTGGCCTTCACCGACGGTGCCAGGAGCGTCACCAACGCACAGGTCATGCGGCGCGCGCTGACCTATGCGCGGGATTTCGACGTCCTTGTCGTGCATCACACCGAAGATCCCGACCTGATTGGGGAAGGCGTGATGAACGAAGGCGAATTCGCTTCGCGTCTTGGCCTGCATGGCATCCCCAAGGCCGCCGAAGCGATCATGCTGGAACGCGACATGCTGCTGGTCGGACTGACCCAGAGCCGCTATCACGCCGCGTCGATCACATGCGGCGAATCGCTCGACATCCTGCGCCGCGCCAAGGATGCCGGCCTGCCAGTCACAGCATCCGCGTCGATCAATCATTTGACGCTGAATGAAGTCGACATCGGGTCCTACCGAACCTTCTTCAAAGTTTCACCGCCCCTGCGCACGAATGAGGATCGTGGCCGGTTGGTCGATGCCATCTCCTCTGGCCTGGTCGATGTCATTATGTCGGACCACAATCCGCAGGACGTCGAAACCAAGCGGCTGCCCTTCGCGGAGGCAACGCCGGGTGCCATCGGACTTGAGACCATGCTCTCGGCCGGTTTGCGGCTGGTGCATGCTGACCGCCTGACTCTGACCAGGCTTTTGCATGCCATGTCCACCCGTCCCGCCGAATTGCTCCATCTGCCCGGCGGAACGCTGCGCGCGGGCGCGCCGGCCGATGTCATCGTCATCGACCCCGACACCGCATGGGTGGTCGACCCCGGCGATCTGAAGTCCAAATGCAAGAACACGCCCTTCGACGAGGCCCGGCTGGAAGGCCGCGTCGTCCGCACCATCGTTGCCGGCCGCACCGCGTACGAGTACGCTTCCGCCTGAGCCAGCACGGCGCATCGGGGGCGCAAGCATGAGTTCTCTCGCCGGCACGTCCGGTCTGTCCGCGTTGATCGCGGCCATGGTCCTTGGCTATCTGCTGGGATCGATCCCGTTCGGGCTTCTCCTGACGCGACTCGCTGGAACCCGGGATATCCGTGAAATCGGCTCCGGCAATATCGGCGCGACCAATGTCCTGCGCACCGGCAGGAAAGGCCTCGCAGCAGCAACGCTGCTCTGCGATATGTTGAAAGGCACCGCTGCCGTCCTCATTGCACAGCACTTTCTTGGAAAAGATGCGGGCATGGCCGCAGGTTTCGGCGCCTTTCTCGGGCACCTGTTTCCGGTCTGGCTCAGATTCAAAGGGGGCAAAGGCGTTGCCACTTACATTGGCGTCCTGATGGCGTTGTCTTGGCCGATTGCCCTCGCCTATGGCGCGATCTGGATCGCCGTCGCCGTTCTCACACGTTACTCCTCGTTGTCGGCGCTGGTGGCGGCCGCCGCCACGCCGGTGTTCCTTTGGTGGTTCGGCTCCCGGCCGGAAGCGCTGCTGTTCCTCCTGCTCTCGGCTCTCGTTTTCATGATGCACCGCGCCAATATCGCGCGGCTCTTTGCGGGCACGGAAAGCAAGATCGGCCAGTCGGCGGTGACGCAGTGACCGAAGCAGGCGGCACCGCCGGTGTGCGCCTGACCGACGCGCAAAGGCTCGACTGGCTTCGTCTCATCCGCAGCGAGAATATCGGCCCGCGCACGTTTCGTATGTTGCTCAATCACTATGGCAGCGCGCGGGCGGCACTTGATGCATTGCCCGAGCTGGCGCGCCGTGGCGGCGCCGAACGGCCGGGCCGCGTTTTCAGCGTCGCAGAGGCCGAGCGCGAGCTTGAGACCGCGCGGCGACACGGCGTCACTTATGTTGCACTCGGCGAGGCCGACTACCCCCACCGATTGCCAATGATCGACGATCCGCCGCCTTTGATCGCCGTGCGCGGCCGATTGGAGATATTTGCGAATCCCATGATCGCCATCGTCGGCTCCCGCAACGCATCAGGCGCTGGCGCGAAATTCGCCGGCGTCATTGCGCACGATCTGGCACAGGCCGGCTTCGTCGTCGTCTCCGGCCTGGCGCGCGGGATTGATGCCGCGGCCCATCGCGCGAGTCTCCGCAGCGGTACGGTCGCTGTCCTGGCCGGCGGCCATGGCGCGGTTTATCCGCCCGAACATGCCGGCCTGATTGAGGATCTGCTCGACCAAGGCGCAGCTCTCACCGAAATGCCGTTCGACTGGCAGCCTCGTGCGCGTGACTTTCCGCGTCGGAACCGCTTGATTTCGGGGTTGTCGATGGGCGTCGTGATCGTTGAAGCCGCGCGCAGATCTGGATCGCTGATCACGGCCCGCATGGCTCTGGAACAAGGACGCGAGGTTTTCGCCGTCCCGGGCTCGCCGCTCGATCCGCGCGCGGAAGGCACCAATGGATTGCTCAAGCAAGGCGCGATCCTCGTAACGGAGGCTGCGGACGTGCTGGCTGTTCTTCAACCGATCATGGGCCGGGGGATCGAGCCGCTAGCAAAAGAGCCGGATGCCGACCTCCCGCAGAGCGCTGGGGAACCCGACCCTGACGACCGCAAGCGCATCATCGCCCTGCTCGGCCCCACACCCGTCGATATCGACGACCTGATCCGGTTGTCGGGCGCACGCCCAGCCGCGGTTCGCATGGTCCTGCTGGAGCTGGAAATTGTGGGCAGGCTCGAGCGTCATGCCGGAGGACGCGTGTCCTTGCTGTGACCTATTCGCTTCCCCATCGGCTCGGAGGCATTCGATCTCGCTGCGAGTCGTGTCCCCGGCCGCGGCATTTTCTTAAGCTAACACGTGTATCTGGACACGTCGTCACTTTTTGATTGCAGAAGTAAGTCGTTGAGGTTTTTCAGATTTTGTCATTATTACCTTGTCTGTGAGGCAGCTGATTTGACAGGGGGGATCGATTTACCCATGTTCCGCCCCCATCTGACTGGCGGTTTTCGCCCAAACTTCGCGTCACGCGCGCCTAAGTCATTGGAATTTCATGAATCTTGTCATCGTTGAATCTCCGGCCAAGGCCAAGACGATCAACAAGTATCTCGGGCCGGGCCACGAGGTGCTGGCCTCGTTCGGCCATGTGCGCGATCTGCCCCCCAAAGACGGCTCGGTCGATCCCGACGCCGACTTCAAGATGATCTGGGAGGTCGACGCCAAGGCGCAGAAGCGTTTGAATGACATCGCGCGGGCGCTCAAAGGCGCCAGCAAGCTGATCCTCGCCACCGACCCGGACCGGGAGGGGGAAGCGATCTCCTGGCACGTCCTTGAAGTCATGAAGGAACGGGGCGCGCTCAAGGATCAGCAGGTCGAGCGCGTTGTCTTCAACGCCATCACCAAACAGGCCGTCAGCGAGGCGATGAAGAATCCGCGCAAGATCGATCGCGCGCTGGTCGATGCCTATCTCGCGCGACGGGCGCTCGACTATCTCGTCGGTTTCACCCTCTCGCCGGTACTGTGGCGGAAGCTGCCTGGCGCCCGTTCGGCGGGCCGCGTGCAATCGGTGGCTCTCCGGCTGGTGTGCGACCGTGAGCTCGAAATCGAAAAATTTGTGGCGCGCGAATATTGGTCGCTGGTTGCCAACCTCACGACGCCGCGCGGCGACACGTTCGAAGCGCGCCTGGTCGGCGCCGATGGCCAGAAAATCCAGCGCCTCGATATCGGTTCCGGAAAGGACGCCGAGGATTTTAAGAATGCACTTGAGAGTGCCCTCTTTACGGTTGCCAACGTCGAAGCCAAGCCGGCCCGCCGCAATCCCCCGCCGCCTTTCACCACCTCGACGCTGCAGCAGGAAGCCAGCCGCAAGCTCGGCTTCGCGCCTGCGCACACGATGCGTCTGGCCCAGCGTCTCTATGAAGGCGTCGACATCGAGGGCGAAACGACCGGTCTGATCACCTATATGCGAACGGACGGCATCGACATGGCGGAAGAGGCCGTTGCGTCGATCCGCACCATGATCGCCAAGTCTTACGGTGCGAACTACATCCCGGATGCGCCGCGGCGATATCAGAACAAGTCGAAGAACGCCCAGGAAGCGCACGAAGCCATTCGTCCCACCGACGCCAACCGCACGCCGAAAGAGGTTGCGCGCTACGTCGAGGCAGACCAGGCCAAGCTTTATGAGCTGATCTGGAATCGCGCGGTCGCCTGCCAGATGCAGTCGGCGGAACTCGAGCGCACCACGGTCGATATTGCGGCCAAGGTCGGCTCCCGCAATCTCGATCTGCGCGCGACCGGACAGGTGGTGAAGTTCGACGGCTTCCTGACGTTGTATCAGGAGGGGCACGACGACGATGACGCCGACGAGGAATCGAAGCGTCTGCCGGCGATGTCGGCCGGCGAAACGCTCAAGAAGGAATCGATCGTCTCCACCCAGCACTTCACCGAGCCGCCGCCACGTTTTACCGAGGCTTCGCTCGTCAAGCGCATGGAGGAGCTCGGCATCGGCCGGCCATCGACCTATGCGTCGATCCTCGCAGTGCTGAAAGAGCGCGGCTATACCCGCCTCGACAAGAAGCGCCTCATCCCCGAGGACAAGGGCCGGATCGTAGTCGCCTTTCTGGAGAGCTTCTTTCAGAAGTATGTCGAATACGACTTCACCGCGGGATTGGAAGAACAGCTCGACAAGGTCTCCAACAACGAGCTGTTCTGGCAAGATCTGCTGCGCGACTTTTGGGATGACTTCACCCGCGCCGTTGCCGACATCAAGGACCTGCGCATCACCCAGGTCCTAGACGCGCTCAATGAATTGCTCGGCCCGCACATCTTCCCGCCGCGCGCCGACGGTAAGCCGGCGCGGCAATGCCCGAATTGTGGCGAGGGTCAGCTCTCGCTGAAAGTCGGGCGTTTCGGCGCATTCATCGGCTGCTCTCGTTATCCTGAGTGCCGCTTCACCCGCCAGCTCTCGGCCGGCGAGAACGGCGGAGGCCCCTCCTCGCGCACGCTCGGAACCGACCCGGAAACCGGCCTTGAAGTGACCGTCCGGAGCGGCCGCTTCGGTCCATACATCCAGCTCGGGGAAGGCAGCAAGGACGAGAAACCGAAACGCGCGGGCCTGCCGAAAGGCCTGGCGCCGGAGGATGTGACACTGGAGATTGCACTCGGTCTGCTGTCGCTGCCGCGTGAAATCGGCAAGCATCCGGAAGATGGCGAGCCCATCCTCGCCGGCATCGGGCGCTTCGGTTCGTATGTGAAACACGGCAAGACCTACGCCAATCTCGAGGCTGGCGACGAGGTACTCAATATCGGCCTCAATCGCGCAGTGACACTCATCGCGGAGAAGAAGCTGAAGCCGTCAAGCGGCCGCCGCTTCGGCGCCGATCCCGGCCGCAATCTTGGCGAACATCCCGACAAGGGCGGGCCCATCATCGCCAAAAGCGGACGCTACGGGGCCTATGTGGCCCATGACGGCATCAACGCGACAATCACTGGCGACAAGACGCATGAAACCGTCACACTGGAAGAAGCTGTCGCGCTGATCGACGCCCGTATCGCCGCCGGCGCCGTGCCGAAAAAGAAGAAAGCCAAGGCCGAAAAACCGGCAAAGGCTGAAAAACCGGCGAAAGAGGCCAGGCCGGCCGCAGACAAGAAGGCGTCCAAGCCCAAGACAAAAGCGAAGGCCAAAGCCAAAAGCGGTGATCAAGACCCGGGACAGATCGATGAATCATCCGAGCAGGCGGCAGCGGCGAAACCCCGCGCGGTGAAAAAGAGGAAGGCCGCCGGCTAGCAATCGAAATGCCGGATGGTCCGGCCAAAGGTTCCATTGGCGAAGGCACGACCAAAGAAGCAAGCCCCCTTCCCCAGCAAGGATGAATTGCTGGCTTTCATTCGTTCGGCCGCAGGAAAAGTCGGCACGCGCGAAATCGCGCGGGCGTTTCATCTCAAGAATGACAGTCGCGCCCAGTTGAAGCGCGTCCTGCGCGAGCTTACCGACGAAGGCCAGATCGAGAGCCGACGCAAGCAGCTGCACCGCCCCGGCACGCTAGCCCCGGTGGAACTGGCAGATGTTGTAGAACGTGACCGCGACGGCGAACTCATTGCCGTTCCGAATGAATGGGATGAAGTCGAGCACGGGCCAGCCCCGAAGATCAGAATCGTGACGCCGCGCAAGGCGCGCGTGCAGGAGCTCGCCGGCATTGGCGACCGTGTTCTGCTGCGCATTGAAGCCCTCGACGAAGAGGAGCCGATCCGCCACGAGGGCCGGGTCATCAAAATTCTGGACCGGGCGCGGCAGCGCGTTCTTGGGATTTATCGCGCAAGTCCCGCAGGTGGCGGGCGGCTGGTGCCGGTCGACAAGAAGGCGCTGGGCCGCGAATTGTCGATCCCCCCGCATGCAACCGGCGATGCGCAGGATGGCGAATTGGTGGCGGCCGACATCGCCAAGCAGGGACGATACGGCCTGCCGGTTGCGCGAGTGAAGGAGCGGCTTGGATCGCTCAAAAGCGAGCGTACGGTCAGCTTGATCGCGCTGCACGCTCATTCCATTCCGCATGTTTTCGCGCCCGACACGCTGGCGGAAGCGGAGGCTGCAAAGCCGGCCGACCTGTCCGGCCGCGACGACTGGCGGAACATCCCCCTCGTGACCATCGATCCGATCGACGCCAAGGATCACGATGACGCGGTCTACGCGGAGCCCGATCGGGACTCCGGCAATCGCGGCGGGCACGTCGTCTATGTCGCGATCGCCGATGTTGCCCACTATGTCACACCCGGCTCGGCGCTGGACCGAGAGGCGCTCGACCGCGGCAATTCAGTCTATTTTCCCGATCGCGTGGTGCCCATGCTGCCTGAGCGGATTTCCAACGATCTCTGCTCGCTGAAGCCCAATGTGGACCGCGCGGCGCTGGCGGTGCGCATGGTAATCGGCGCCGATGGCCGCAAGCGGTCGCACAGCTTCCACCGCGTTCTGATGAAGTCGGCCGCCAAGCTGCACTATCAGCAGGCGCAGGATGCGATAGACGGTCGGACAGACGAGATCACTTCGCCGATCGTCGAAAGAATCATCGCGCCGCTTTATGCGGCTTACCGCACCGTGCTGAAGGCGCGCAGCGAGCGCGGGCCGCTCGATCTTGATCTCCCGGAGCGGAAAATCCTCTTGAATCCGGACGGCACGCTGGACCGCGTGATCGTCCCCGAACGCCTCGACGCGCACAAGCTGATCGAGGAGTTCATGATCCTAGCCAATGTCTCGGCGGCGGAAACGCTGGAGCGTGCCGGTAGTCCGTTGATCTACCGCGTCCATGACGAGCCCGGTTTGGAGAAAGTCGAGGCGTTGCGCGAGTTGCTGCAAACGCTCGATATTTCGTTTCCGAAAGGCAGTGTGCTGCGCCCCTCTCTCTTCAACACCGTGCTGGGGCGGGTGAAGGGGCAGGACGTCGAAAATCTGGTCAACGAAGTGGTGCTGCGCACCCAATCACAGGCAGAATACGCCGCGGAGAATTACGGGCATTTCGGACTGGCTTTGCGCCGCTACGCCCATTTCACCTCCCCGATCCGCCGCTACGCCGACCTGATCGTGCATCGGGCGTTGATCCGCGCGCTCAAGCTCGGCAAAGGCGCACTGCCGGATAGCGCCGATATAGCCTCGCTCGGCGAGATCGCGGCCCGGATATCCGCCGCAGAACGTCGCGCCATGAAAGCCGAGCGCGAGACGGTGGACCGGCTGATTGCGCATCATCTGGTCGACCGCATTGGGGCAACCTTCGAGGGCCGGATCGGCGGCGTTACCCGCGCAGGGTTATTCATCAAACTCGACCAGACCGGCGCCGACGGCTTCGTGCCGGCCCGCACTATCGGCGACGACTATTTCCAATATGACGAGGCCCGGCACGCCATGATCGGCCGCAGGACCGGCGAAATTTACCGGCTGGGCGACCGGGTCACCGTAAAACTTGTCGAAGCCATCCCGATTGCAGGGGCGCTGCGGTTCGAACTCCTCTCCGCCGGGCGGCATGACAGGTCTGCACGGAAAGGCTTGGGCAAATTGCCTCCGCGCAGTACATACAAGCGTAAACAGGAGAAGCCGCGCAAACGGCGTTAGGACGCAGATGGGCATCGAATTTGAAGGTGAGCGGCGCCATGGCGGGCGCGCTTTGTTCAACGGATTTCGGGGCCGTTGCCCGGCCTGCGGAAAAGGCCGGATGTTCCACGCCTTCCTGAAGGTGTCCGACCGATGCCCGGCCTGCCATGAGGAACTGCATCACCATCAGGCCGATGACGCACCGGCCTATTTCGACATGCTGCTTGTCGGGCACACTATTGTGCCGCTGGTGCTGTCGGTAGAAACGGCATTCGCGCCGCCTTACTGGTTTCATCTCGCACTCTGGTTGCCCCTGACCCTCATCCTGGCCCTCGGATTTCTGCAACCCATCAAAGGGGCGATCGTCGGCTGGCAATGGGCCAACCGCATGCATGGCTTTGAAACGGTTCCGGCGAAGATTGCCGGCAACACCCGGTCATGACCGACGCTGCGACGGATCTGGCCCAGCTGCTGACGTCGGCGGAGCGGGAGCGCAAGTCTCCGAATGTCCGGCCCAAGGATGCTGCCACGCTGATCCTTGTGGATCGCACCGGGTCGATCCCCAAGGTTCTACTTGGCAAACGCCACCACAAGCATTCTTTCATGCCGGGCAAGTTCGTGTTTCCTGGGGGCCGGGTCGACCCATCGGACCGATTGATGCCGGTGGCCAAGCCGCTGGACATGCATGCCGAGCAATCGCTGATGCGGCACACCAAGCGTCCCAGCGCGACCAGGGCGCGGGCCATTGCGCTGGCAGCCATCCGCGAAACCTTCGAGGAAACCGGGCTGTTGCTCGGCGCGCGTCACGATGGCCCGGCAAGAGTACCGGACGGACCCTGGTCCGAATTCGCCAAGGCAGGTTTCTATCCCGACCTGTCGACGCTGCATTTCATCGCGCGGGCCATCACGCCCTCGCGCCGGCCCAAGCGGTTCGATACGCGGTTCTTCGCGGTCGACGCGAGCGCCATCGCCCACAAGGTTGACGGCGTGGTCCACGCAGATGCAGAGCTCGTGGAACTGGTCTGGCTGCCGATTTCCGAGGCGCGCAGCCTCGATATGCCGACGATTACTGGGGTGGCCCTGAGGGAACTGGAGGCCCGCGTTGCGGCCGGTTTTGGCCACGACCTGCCGGTGCCTTTCTACCGGATGCCCCGGAATCGCTTCCTGCGGGACCTCTTGTAGGCTGGCGGCTTTCCTTGACATTCCGGCGCTGGAGGCTAGTTTCCGCGCCAACAAATTCCCTTACCGAGGTTTCCTATGGCCAAGGCCGTCACCATCAAGGTGAAGCTCGTTTCCAGCGCGGATACCGGCTTCTATTACGTTGCCAAGAAGAATTCGCGCACCATGACCGACAAGCTTGTGAAGAAGAAATACGACCCGGTCGCCAAGAAACACGTCGAGTTCCGCGAATCCAAGATCAAATAGGGCGACAATTCGGCGTGCTCGGATGGGGCGCCGTTCGGCGCCCTCACATTTTGGCCTCCCGCGCGGGCTGTGAGCCGGGTTTCACATCGGCCCAGGCCTCGACCGCCATATGAAGAGGTGGCCGGCCGGAAACGGTGACATGAGGAGGCCACTCACACCGCTTCCAGGCCGGCCGAACCCCACGGACCCAGGAGATGCGGCGGACCTGAGCATTCCGTAGGGTTATCAATAACTTAGTGAGTACTGGCCGACGCCGCACCGGACCGATAATCCTGCAGCTCCAGCTGCAGCGTCCCGATTTGAGGCTACCCCCATGCCGGGCGGAAATCAAAGGCCAAGCCTTTGATTAAAGAGGCAACTTTTTGTCAACCTCAACAATTAGGGTTAGCCGCCTCCTCCCGGCCGGTCTCAGGCGGCGTCTGCGACCACCCGGTTGCGGCCATCCCGCTTGGCGCGATAGAGCGCCTGGTCCGCCCGCTTCAGCAACTGCGCGGAGCTATCGTTGGCTCCTTCCAGCGCGGCAATGCCGATCGAGATGGTGACGTCGATCGCGCGCTGGCCCTGCGCGATCGGAAACGGTTCCGTGGCAATACGGCGGCGCAGCCGTTCGGCGACCGTCGCGGCCACCGCCATGTCGGTCTCCGGCATCACGATGACGAACTCCTCGCCGCCATAACGGCAGGCCAGGTCGATACCGCGGATCGACTTGCGGACGCGGATGGCGAATTCACGCAACACGTCGTCGCCGGCGTCATGCCCATAGGTGTCGTTGATCGACTTGAAATAATCGATGTCGAGCACCAGCACCGCCAGCGGCTTGTTGCGGCCGGAGGCCTGCTCGGCCAGCGTCGCCAGATGGCTCTCCATGTAGCGGCGGTTGTAAAGGCCGGTCAGACCATCGGTGATCGCAGCCTCGATGGAAAGCTGAACGTTGTCGCGCAGGCGTTCGGTATAGCGTTTCCGGCGGATTTGCGTGCGCACGCGTGCGAGCAGCTCGTTCTTGTCGATCGGTCGCAGGAGATAGTCGTTGATGCCGATTTCGAGGCCGCGCATCAGCTTGGCGGTTTCGTCGGGTTCGCACAGGGCGAGGATCGGAAGATTGCGGGTCCGGTCGAGCGACCGCAACTGGCTGCACAGCCGCAAGCCGTCGAAATTCTGCAGCCCGAGCGACACGATCATCAATTCGTAGTCGCCTTCCGCGGTGCGGAACAGCGCCCCGTTGGGATCGGGCTCGACGTCGACGACATGCTCGTTTCCGAGCATGGCAGCCAGGCGCTCGTATGACGAACGGCGATCATCGACGACCAGAATGCGGCCATTGCGGCCCGTTTCCGCGACCGCCTCACGCTCCGGACTTTCGATTCCGATCTCGCGCGAGGTGACCGCGCGCATGCGCAATTCGTCCGTCATCATTTTCAGGCGCGTCAGCGAGCGGACCCGGGCAATCAGCGCGACATCGGATACCGGCTTGGTCAAAAAGTCGTCAGCGCCCGCCTCGAGACCCGCCACACGATCGGATGGCTGGTCGAGCGCCGTCACCATGACCACCGGGATATGGTGCGTGGCCGGATTGTTCTTCAACTGACGACACACTTCAAAGCCGTCCATATCCGGCATCATGACATCGAGCAGAACAATATCGCATTCCGCGCGGTCGCAAATGGCCAGCGCCTCGGCGCCGCTATTGGCGGTCGCCACATCGAAATACTCGGCCGACAGCCTGGCTTCCAGCAACTTAACGTTGGCGGGAATATCATCGACGACGAGAACACGCGCGGTCATCAGGCATTACCCAAAAAATGGCGGACGGTTTCTATGAATTTTCCGACCGAGATCGGCTTGGACAGATAGGCTTCGCAACCGCCCTCGCGAATACGTTCTTCGTCGCCCTTCATCGCAAATGCGGTGACCGCGACCACGGGGATGGATTTGAGCTCGGAATCGTCCTTTAGCCACTTCGTGACTTCGAGGCCCGAGACCTCTGGCAACTGAATATCCATCAGAATCAAGTCAGGGCGATGACGGCGCGCAAGATCCATGGCTTCGATGCCGTTGCGGGTGCCGACAGTCTGATAGCCATGCGCTTCGAGGAGATCGTGGAAGAGCTTCATATTGAGCTCGTTGTCCTCCACGATCAGGACAGTCTTAGGCATTCCCGCCCCTCCTGGGCATTCCCACCCGATCCCGGACCATCCGAGGCTTGAGTGCCGGATCGCCTCCAGGCGCGCGATCATGCATGATGATGTGATTCAAGGTAGTTCCGATTTGTTACGGAAACGCAAACGGAAAGCTATGGTTAAGAAAGCTTCAAAGGCATCCCGCAATCACGCCGAGAGCGTCGCCATCGCCGCCCTCACCTTTATCGCGTCCGATCCGGAACGTCTGGGGCGCTTCCTTGCATCGACCGGCATCGGCCCCGCCGACATCCGCATTGCCGCACGGGAACCGCTATTCCTGGCCGGCGTGATCGGCCATATCACCGCCGACCAGGAATTGTTGCTCATCTTTGCGGCCGAAATCGGCCTGTCGCCGCCCGATATCGACCGCGCCCGCCAAACACTGGGCGGGCCGGACTGGGAACGCGATGTGCCATGACCGCAGGCTTCTGCCGCGACTGCCTCAGCGACGCGCCCGCAACGGCGGTGCGATGCCGGGCCTGCGGCTCGCCGCGCTTGGTCCGGCATGCCGAGATCGAGACCCTCTGCATCGCCCATGTTGATTGCGATGCATTCTACGCGACCATCGAAAAGCGTGACAATCCGTCGCTGGCCGACAAGCCGCTGATTGTCGGGGGCGGACGGCGCGGCGTCGTGAGCACCGCCTGCTACATCGCCCGAACCTTCGGGGTACGCTCGGCGATGCCGATGTTCGAGGCGCGGCGTCTGTGTCCGCACGCCGAGATCGTCAAACCGAACATGTCAAAATACGTCGCGGTCGCGCGCGAGGTGCGCCGGCTCATGCTCGATGTCACGCCGCAGATAGAACCGGTCTCGATCGATGAAGCGTTCATGGACTTGTCCGGCACGACGCGCCTGCACGGCATGATTCCGGCGAAGTCGCTCGCCCGTTTTGCGCACGACGTGGAAACGCAATTGGGCATCACTGTTTCGGTCGGCCTCTCCGCCAACAAGTTTCTCGCCAAGATCGCCTCCGATCTGGACAAGCCGCGCGGCTTTGCCGTGCTGGGCAAGGAAGAGGCTCCCGCTTTTCTTGGGAACAAGCCTGTGTCCTTTATTTTTGGCGTCGGGCGCGTTACGCAGGCCCGGCTTGAAAAGGATGGTTTCCGCACCATCGCCGACTTTCAGAAAGTCGATGAAGCCGACTTGATGCGCCGCTACGGAGCGGAAGGACAACGGCTATGGCGGCTCGCGCGCGGTATCGACCATCGCCTGATCGTTCCCGACCGCGACGCCAAGAGCATCTCCGCCGAGACAACCTTCAACGATGACGTCGCCGACCTGCGCATGCTCGAAAAGATATTGTGGGGCTTGTCTGAAAAAGTTTCAGCGCGGCTCAAGGCCAAGAAACTGGCCGGATCGACGATCACGCTGAAACTCAAGAGCGCCGATTTCCGCCTCAAGACCCGCGCGCGCTCGCTCGACAACCCGACGCAGCTCGCCGGACGCATCTATGCCGCCGGCCACGATCTCCTGGCGCGCGAGATTGACGGCACAAAATACCGGCTGATCGGCATTGGCGTCGCCGCGCTGACGTCCGATGAAAAGGCCGACCCCGCAGACTTGATCGACATCCGCGGCCGCCGCGACGCCGCCGCCGAACGCGCGCTCGACAAGCTGCGCGAGCGTTTTGGCAAGGCCGCCATCCTCAAGGGGCTGGGGCTCGGCGGCACAGACGGCGATGAAAACTAGACCGACCCCTATTTGCAGGGCTTGGCATTTCCGATCTCGATCGAGGTCATCTCGCCCGCGATCACGAAATCGTTGTAGTCAAGCGAGAGGTTGCGCGAGATTCCGTTTTCGTACAGCTCAAAGCGGATCGAATAGACAGGTGTCTGTTCGCCCCCTGCCTTTTTTGAACGGTCGAAATAACTGATGCTCACCGGCCAGCGGCTCATGTTGGACAGGCTGCCGGTGCGGCCAGCCGCGTCTTCGGGCTTTTTCTCCGGTGCGATCAACTGACCGATCACCGTCAGAGTGTCGTAGATTTTCTCGCCGGTCTCCGAACCGTCATAGACCGGCAATTCCAGGATGGCCTTGCCGGCCATCGCAGCCTCAATGATCCGGCGCATATGATCGGTCGGAAAAATGATCTCCGATCCGAGATCGAGCCTCTTCTTGCCCGGCTTGCTCAGCGAGACGGCGACCCCGGCACTCCCGCGCTCGGCGTTGCCGTCGACCGCATCGGCGAGCTTCTGGTTGACGAAGTTCTCCGACTTGAACCGGAAGCTCCTGGCGGCGCCCTCTTCCCATGTCGTGGCGCGCAGATCCGTGGTCAGCGTCTGCCCCTCACCGAGATCGATTTCCGATACCTGGCGGAATTGCAGCGCATAGCCTTCGCAGTGGCTGCCGGAAAAATCGTAGAGGATACGTCCACGCACGGATTCGACCGGCCGGTTGCCGCGCGATTGCGAGAGCTTCAGATCGTAAACGGCGCGGTGCGGCGTGAGTTCGACGCGGGTTTGCGCCCAGCCGGCCGGTTGGGTCAGCAGCAAGCCTGCCGCGGCAATCCCCACACCGACAAAGGACAACAGACGATGGGGATATGCCATAGAGCCAAACTCCGCGTTTGCCCGCAAAATAGGGGCGTTGAGGATGGGCCGCAATACGGAAGAGCTATTGTGCTGCCTTGCGTCCGTCACCATGATCGGCCAAGACAGAACGCGATTTGCGGCCACAACGTGACCGGACGGAATACGGGAGATCGACATGGCGGGGGCGGTTGAGAAGAAACTCGCGGACCTGGGGGTGACCCTGCATACGCCTGCGTCCCCGGTCGCCAACTATGTCGGCTTTGTGCGCACGGGAAATCTGCTGGTTGTCTCGGGCCAGGTTTGCTTCGACGCCGAAGGCAAGCTGGTCGCCAAGGGCAAGCTCGGCGCCGAGGTGTCCGTCGAGGACGGTCAGAAGGCCGCACGGGCCTGCGCCATCAATCTGCTGGCACAGATCAAGGCGGCCTTGGGCGATCTCGACAAGGTGCAGCGCGTGGTGCGGCTCGGCGGCTTCGTGAATGCAATACCGACCTTTCTCGACGGTCCGAAAGTGCTCAACGGCGCGTCGGACCTGATGGTCACCGCATTCGGCGACAAGGGACGCCATGCCCGCACCACCGTCGGCGTGTCGGTCCTGCCCATGGACGCCGCCGTCGAGGTGGAAGGCATGTTCGAGGTCTCCTGAGCAGCCCCGGAAAAGACGACGCAGATGGCAGGCCTCGACTGGCTGACCGCACGACCGGTGGCGCATCGCGGACTGCACGATTCCGGCAAGAGCATCGTCGAGAACACGCCGTCCGCGTTCAAGGCGGCCATTGAAGGAACCTACGCCATCGAGTGCGACCTGCGGCTGTCCGCCGACGGCGAGGCCATGGTTTTTCACGACCGGACGCTGGAGCGCCTCACCGAATCGCGCGGCGAGGTCATCACCAGAACCGCTGCTGACCTCGGACAGGTCGTCTTCAAAGGCACGCGGGACCGGATGCTGACGCTGCCGCAATTGTGCGACCTGGTCGGCGGACGGGTTGCGTTGCTCCTCGAAATGAAAGGCGAGTTCGACGGCGACCGCCGCCTGCCGGTGCGCGTCGCCGAGGTGCTCAGGAGCTATTCCGGCCCGGTCGCCGTCATGTCGTTCGATCCCGACCAGATCGCGGGCCTGATCGCCGTCGCGCCCGGCCTGCCGCGCGGCATTGTTGCCGAACGCCACTACGACCATTCCGAATGGGCGGCGCTGACCGCCGGCCGGCGGTTCAGCCTTGCCCATCTTTTGCACGCCGCAAGAACCCGCCCGCATTTTATCGCCTATGCCGTCAACGATCTGCCTGCCGCCGCCCCGCTCGCCGCGCGCTGGCTGTTCGGATTGCCGCTGCTCACCTGGACGGTACGGACCGACGCGCAGCGGGCTTGCGCCAGGCGCTGGGCCGACCAGATGATTTTCGAGGGATTTCGGCCATAAAGCGCGGTTAGACTGCCTGCATGTCCACGGCCTGTTCCGAAAGCTCCGCCAGATTTCAACTCCGCGCGGTGCCCGACATTGCCGGCATCGCGCCCGATGCCTGGGACCTGTGCGCCAGCAGCCGCCATGACTTGCGCCCGCAAGCTCAACCGGTGTTGCAAGCCGCGACCAGGACCGAAGGCACAGGGCGAGAGCATCCTGCCAACCCTTTTGTCTTGCATGCTTTTCTGCATGCCCTCGAGGCCTCGCAATGCGTCGGCGCCCGCACCGGATGGCTGCCGCAGCATCTCCTGCTGGAAGCTGCGGATGGCCGGCTTCTGGGCGCCGTGCCCGCCTATCTGAAATCGCATTCGCAGGGCGAGTATGTCTTCGACCATGCCTGGGCGGATGCCTATGAGCGCGCGGGCGGCGACTATTACCCCAAGCTGCAGGTGTCGGTGCCGTTCACGCCCGCCGCCGGCCCGCGCCTGCTGGTGCATCCCGACAGCGATCCCAAGGCGATCCGCGCCGCACTGGCGGACGGCCTGATCGCGCTGTGCCATCAGCGGCAGGCGTCCGGCATACACGCCACCTTCCTGCAGCCGGCCGACTCCGAGGCGCTCACTGCGCACGGCTTCCTGCGGCGCACCGACCAGCAATTCCATTGGGAGAATCCCGGCTATTCCTCGTTCGAGGATTTCTTGAGCGTCCTCTCCTCGCGCAAGCGCAAGTTCATCCGCCGCGAACGCCGCGAGGCGCTGGCGGATAGCATTCGCATCGACTGGCTCACGGGTTCGGACCTGACCGAAGCGGCGTGGGACGCCTTCTTCGCCTTCTACATGGATACCGGCTCGCGCAAATGGGGTCGGCCCTATCTCAACCGAAAATTCTTCTCGCTCATCGGCGAGAGCATGCGCGAGCGCATCCTGCTGGTCATGGCGAAGCGAAACGGCCGCTACATCGCCGGCGCCATCAACTTCATCGGCGCCGACACGCTGTTCGGACGCCACTGGGGCGCGATCGAGCACCACCCCTTCCTGCATTTCGAGGTCTGCTATTATCAGGCGATGGATTTCGCCATCGCTCACAAGCTGCCGCGCGTGGAGGCCGGCGCGCAGGGCGAGCACAAGCTCGCGCGCGGCTATGTCCCCGTCACCACACAGTCCGCGCATTACATCGCCGATCCAGGGTTGCGGCGGGCCATCGCCGACTATCTGGTGCGCGAGCGGCTGCATGTGGATGCAGCCGGCCGGGAACTTGCCGCCTACACGCCTTTCCGCAAGACTGCTGCCGCAGAGGATTGAGACATGCCGGCCTACGACCCCAACAACATCTTCGCGAAAATCCTGCGTGGCGAATTGCCGTGCTACAAGATTTACGAGGACGAACGCAGCTTCGTCTTTCTCGACATCATGCCGCGCGCGCCCGGCCATGCGCTGGTGCTGCCGAAGGCGCCGGCGCGCAATGTGTTGGACGTCCCGCCGGACGATCTCGCGCATGTCATCAAGGTGGCGCAGAAGGTGGCGCAAGCCGCGATGACGGCGTTCGACGCCGACGGCATCACCATCCAGCAATTCAATGAAGGCGCTGGCGGGCAGGTCGTCTTTCACCTGCATGTGCATGTCATTCCGCGCAAGGAAGGCGTTGCCATGAAGCCGCCGGCGAGCGAGAAGGAAAAGCCGGAGGTGCTGGCCGAGCACGCGAAGAAACTGTCGGCGGCCCTCGCCGCTCTGTGAGGCTTATTTTGGCGCGCTTTCGGACGGAAAACCGGATTCCACTTTTCCTGAAAACGCTCATCCCCGCAGCAGCCATTCACTGAACAAGGTTCCGAGGATCAGCGTCGCGACGCCGGCCGCAACCCCCGCAAACACCGAACGGCGTATCAGCGCGAAAGCGACAAAGCCGACCGCGACCGCAGTGAGCCGCACCGACAGCGGAATGGAGGCGAGCGCGCCCGGCGCGAAGATCGTCAGCTTGGCGATGACCGCGGCGAGCACCGCGGTCGCCACCGCCCGTACCCAGATCAGGATTTCCGAACCCTCGTCGAGCCCGCGCGAGGCGACAAGGCCGACCGCGCGCCAGACCTCGTTCGGCAGGAAGCCGACCAGAATCAGGACCAAATAGGGCCAAAGCCATTCGGACAGTGCGCTCATAGCTTGCGTCCCCAGAGGCGATGCGCGCCATACGCCAGCGTACCGCCGATGATGCCCGACCACATGATGTCGAGCCCGACGCCGTAATAAGTGAGAAGCGGCCCGACGATCAGCCCGAAAACCAGCGCCAGGCGATCAACCAGCTCGCGGCTGTTGCGCGCGATCGAGACCAGGAACGACATCGGCGTCAGGAACAGCAAGGCAGCGGTGAGCAGCAACGGCAATTGCGCCGCGAGATAGAAGCCGGCGAAGGTCGCGATCAGAGCCGAGGAGAAATAGCCGGCGCCGAGGCCGTTGACGAAGGGAATGCGGCGCTCGACCGGCATCAGCGGCGCGAGGCGCATGGATTCCACCCACATGCTGATCGCGGTCATGTGCGCGGGCAGGACGAGATCGCGAAAGCGCGTCTTGGGTCCTTTCAGGATCGGCAGCAAAGCCACCACCATCGGCAGAAGCCGCACGCCGCTGAGGCCCACGGCAATCGCCACCTCGATCAGCGGCGAGCCGGCGCCGAGCGCGGAGATCAGGATCACCTGCGCCGGGCCGGCCCAGACCAGCACCGTCGAGAGCGCCACCCACCAGACGCTGAAGCCGAAATCGTGCGCCAGCGCGCCGACGCCGATATAGGTGCCGAACAGCACATAGGCGAAGACCGACAGCCACGCGGAACGCACGCCGCCCGCGAAAGCGGCCCATGACGAGTCGAATTGCAGGCTTGGTCCCAGCATCGCGCGCACCATGGGGCGGGCCTTGTGCGAACGCAACGGATGCGACGGCATGGGCCGCATGCAGGCGCGTGTCATCGCCCGTATTCTTTGAGGCGCCGGGTCCGCCTTCCTTCCTTTTCCCCTCTCCCGAAAGAGAGGGGGATGGTGCGCCGAGTGACGCAACCAAGTCCTAAGTAGAGACGACCTCCTCTCGAAGGCCGCCGCGTCTCTCGACGCACCATCGCGGCGTTCTCACTCCGACGGCGGGCCGCGCTT
>Ga0073934_10002419_pt1 | contig 38955 bp, 36 predicted proteins | sample LarsenN4metaG_FD_76834 | JGI IMG/M metagenome (GOLD analysis project Ga0073934, IMG submission 76834) | Hot spring sediment bacterial and archeal communities from British Columbia, Canada, to study Microbial Dark Matter (Phase II) - Larsen... ... | reverse complement strand
TATCGTTCCAGTAGTAGAACCCCGCCAGATCAAATCGCGTGAACTGACCGTCTTCGAGCTCGAGCACGAGGATTTTCTTATCTTCAATGCCGGCATTTTTTAACTTCATAGTCTCTCCTTCTCAGCCTTTTTTCTGGTTTTCTCCTATCTAAATTAGACTTACGTCAGCAGAAATTTTTTATCTCGACCTCCTCTATACTTTATAAAGATACCTGAAAAATTTATTTAAGTAAATATAATGTTCATTTTTGTATTTTGAATAGTCATCGAAGTATATATTTCTCCTTATTTGCGGGAACTCCGATCCCCAGACCGGCGGAAGCCCTCTTTAATCCCAATTCCTGTTGACACCCCCCTTCGAAAGGGGTATCATGATTCTTACCGGATAGATGGTGTAGACGATCAAGGTTTAATTTCTCCAGAGGAGGATAAATCATGCGAGAAAAAGTTTTAAGTTTGTGTTTGCTGATCTTTTTAAGTTTTACCCTACTCGTCCCTTCAGAGCTCTTATCCCGGGAGACCCAGCTTCGAGAGAGGCCTCCCGCAGAGCGCCAAGGCGAGGGTCCGGTCCCGGGATTTGCTAACGCTGCGGTCGGTCACCTGCAGCAAGCCCATCAAGATTTTCAAAGTAAAAACATTGTAAACGCGACCGTACAGCTGCTTCAAGCCCGCGAAAGTTTAGAGAGGCTTCAGAAACAGATTCAGGACGCGCAAACCAGGATAAATGACGCGGTTCAATACCTCAACGAAGCGAAACCGGAACAGGCCAGCGCCTCGGTCACGCTCGCCCTGGATGCCCTGAACCCCTCCAAGCAGGCGACGGAATCCAGGCCAGCCCCCATTCAACGGGATAAGCGGGAAAACTTAAGGGCTGTTAGAGAAGATATGGCCCAGGCCCGCGAGCGATTTAAAGCGGGAGATGTCGCCGGAGCTATTCAACATATTCGATCTGCCCAAGACACTTTAGAGGCTTTGCAGCGACAATACCCCGAGTACCAGAGCCAACTCCAGGAAGCCCAATCTCGCCTAAATGAGACGATTTACTTTCTTAATCAAAATAAACCCAGGGATGCTGCCATGTCGGCAAAGAGTGTGACAGATATCCTGGAGCCCCTGAGGGAAGCCCAGTAAGCTTTCAATAACCCTTGAGCTCCGGAGACCCCGGACGATTAAGATTTCAGAGTTCGTAACCTCTGGGCTCTTACGACCCTCGGGGCCGCACGTCCTTCCCCTTAACGAACAAAAATTAATTTCCAGACTAAAAAGCTTGACACCTTTTACCCGTTTCATTAAGATGGAGGCGAGGACTCAGGTTCAGCTCAGGGGTCGTGGAACTCCCGGCAGTTCATGAATCAACTTTATAACAGGAGGTTAAGCTATGGAGAGAAACAAAAGGTATACGAGCAAAAAGGACCTGCTTCTCTCGAAAGAAAAGCCTTTAAACCGGAAGCACCTCTCGGAGCTTATCCATTTAGCCGTCTCTCTCAAAGAGAAGCCTTCGAAAGGGCTAAAGCGGCTTCAGAATATTCTTCAAAGAGCCGGGGCCCATCCCGACCGGTATAGTAAGAGGGCCGGTAGGAATCGATACAGATCTTGTCTGGGTGTAATGGGAGGAATTTTTTTAGCATACGTGAATCTGTTAACGGGAAAGCTGGAGAGTTTGAACACGAAGGCGGATGAGGTTTTGAAAATTATTAAATCTTAAACCTTGAGGGGGAGCGTCTATATGATGCGAGAGATTTTTGATGGGCTAAAAAGCCTGGCGAGTATTACTAAATCGGTAGAAGGTCTCGAGAAAAAGATGGATCGTATGCTGGATGGAATGGAAGGGATGAGAAGTGAATTGCGGGATGTGGATAAACGGGTCGTCCGGTTAGAGGAGGCTCGAGACTCAACCCGGGCTGATGTGAGGGCTTCCCTGATGCAGGATCTGGCCCAAATGTTCGTGGGCCTAAATCATAGATTGAGCGACTTAGAAGGCAAGTACAGCCAACTAAAAGTTGAGGTCGAACGGGTTTCCAGAAAGCACCCCGACAAGAAAAAGCGAATGATACCGTGAAGGAAGAAGGAAGGAGTCCGAGGGGGGGAGAGCAGGAAAAGGAGCGGTTATCTTCCAGTTCCTGGGCTCCCCCGTTCCCCCGTTTTCTCGTTCCTCCGATCGGTTATTTTCCTAGTTCCTTAGCAAGGGCATCGAGGGCGGCGCGGCAAACTTCTGCGTCTTGATCCCCTCGGGCGCCACTAACCCCACAGCCCCCGATGACCTCTTCTCCCACCTTGATAGGAAGTCCTCCTTCTAAAATGACGATTCCGGGGATCTCTTGGATGCCATAAGCTCGCCCCCCAGGCTGGGCAATCTCTTGAAACGCCTTGGTTTCCCTCTGAAAAGCTATGGCGGTATGGGCCTTGCCTATGGCGATCTGAATGCTCCCGATAAAAGCCCCATCCATTCGGTGAAAAGCCTGAAGGTTACCTCCTTGATCGACGATGGCGATGTTCACCTTCCAGCCATTTTCACGGGCTTTGGCCTCTGCGGCCTCCACCATTTTCTTAGCCATTTCCAGGGTTAAAGCCTTCACCTCTCGAAGAGCTCCCCCGGGTTGGGGTTGGCTCGCCGGGGGCTGGCCTGTCTGAGGTTGATCTGCCTGCTGCTGAGCAAACGTCACCTCGCTGAGGGCGATGAAGGTCAGGATCCCTATGGCGAAAAATTTCTTCCGTAAGCCTTTTCTTTTCATAGTCACCTCCCCTAGGTTAGGTCTCAAAAGTCCTTAGAGCAGTTAAGAACTTGAGAGACTCGATCAACAAACTTCTTCACGGAAAAATCTGAGGATCTTAGAAGGTTTAAGCTTCCTGGCGAACAGGACCTGATAACTACACCTCTTTTTATACGCTTTATTCTTCTTCTGTCAAGGGTTTTTCGCCGGTCAGGTATCGGTTCTGCAATGGGACGGGATCCGTTTTAGGGGCCGGAACCGGGTTTAAAGAGGTACCGGGATATTCTCCAGCACCTCTGCGATCGCCGATTCGGCCTCCTCGCTGGTGCCTGCCGAACCCAGTTCTGAGTTTATAATGACCCGATGGGCCAGGACAGGAATCGCCAGGGCCTTAATATCATCGGGGATACAATACATACGTCCTTCCATGAGAGCCAGGGCTTTGGCAGCTTTACAAAGGATAAGGCCCCCCCGGGGACTGGCTCCTAGCCTGAACGCCTTAGATTTTCGGGTCATTCCGACGATGGCGAGGATATAATCCAGCAAACTCTCATCTATTTGGACGTGATCCACCAACTCCTGTAATTCCAGGACCTCCCCTGCGGCCAGGACCGGTTTCAAGTCCTCCACCGATGTATGAAGCCGTTGATTTTTAAGAATTTTCTTTTCATCAGCTTCAGAAGGGTATCCCACCCGGATGCGCATCATAAACCGATCTAGCTGGGACTCCGGGAGCGGATAGGTCCCGTGGTGCTCGATGGGGTTCTGGGTCGCGAGGACCATAAAGGGCTGAGGCAGGGGGTAGCTGACGTTATCTATGGAAACCTGGGCATCGCTCATGGCTTCCAACAGACAACTTTGGGTTTTCGGCGTGGTCCGGTTAATTTCATCGGCGAGAATAACGTTGGCAAAGATAGGTCCCTTTTTAAACTCGAACTCCCCTTTCCGTTGATCGTAGATAGAAACCCCGAGGATGTCAGAGGGGAGCAGGTCGCTGGTAAATTGAATGCGATGAAACGTGCAGTGAATGGACCGGGCCAGGGCGTGGGCCAGGGTCGTTTTCCCGATCCCCGGAACATCCTCAATAAGCAGATGACCCCTCGCCAGGAGGGTGGTAATGGCCAATCTAACGACCTGGGTCTTCCCTATAACTACAGTCTCGATATGATCCTGAAGCCTTTTAATTTTTGGTTGAAGTTCCATGTCAAAGCCTTTCAGATGAAATTCTGAGGGCATGTTGTGAACCTGAAGCCTTTTAATTTTTGGTTGAAGTTCCATGTCTCCTATGGTAGGACCGGGCGTTTAACTTGTCAAGTTGGTATCGTTTCCCGATCCCCTCCCCGTCATAGATACCTATAACTCTCTAATTATATTGAAGATAATGACTTTCATTTGATTTTTCGTGGAATTTAAGATAAAATAATGTTAGGGTTTGAGGGGATAAGGATAGTTTGGTTCTACGGCTCAGGTTTTGGACAACAAATAACACGTCGTCCCATGAGAAATTTAGCGTCGTCCATAGGAAGTTCTCTATTGGAATTTGCCGATTATATCGGACAACTTTTGTTTTTTTCGGGGGAGACTTTTAAATGGGCTTTGATTCCCCCTTTCCTCTTCCGAGAAACCCTCCGACAAACCTATCTGATAGGGGTCAAGTCCCTGACCTTGACGTCCATATCCGCCCTGGCTATCGGACTGGTCCTGGCCATGCAAACCATCTGGATTCTATCTAAGTTCGGTGCGGTCAGCTATCTGGCTGCCGTGGTGGGCCTCGCTATTGTCAAAGAACTGGGTCCGGTCGTCACAGCTCTGATGGTGGCGGGAAGAGCAGGTTCAGGCATCAGCGCGGAGTTAGGTTCCATGAAGGTCACCCGGCAAATCGATGCCCTCCGGGTAGCCGCCATAAATCCTACAAAATATCTGGTGACGACCCGAGTCTTAGCCTGTATGTTGAGTCTTCCCCTGTTAACCATCTTTGCGGATGTCTTGGGAATCCTTGGAGGCTGGGTCATCGGGGTTACGTTGGGCGGAATTAACTCCCGACTTTACTGGGATACCACCCTGCGGTATATCACCCTGGATATGGATCTGGTCCCAGGCCTCTTGAAGACGATTTTCTTTGGGCTGATTATCGGCGTCGTGGGATGCTTTCACGGGTTTAATACCCAGGGTGGCACAGAAGGCGTGGGACTTTCCACCACCACCACCGTGGTCGCTGCTTCCCTGATGATCCTGATTTCCGATGTTTTTCTAACTCGGCTTCTACAACTGATTTTTGAGGGGGTTTAGATGCACAATTTGGAGGTTCCGAGGCCCCTCGACCTGGTGGCTCCTGAGGGAAACGATAACGATATCATTATTATCTCCGACGTCAAAAAATCCTTCAAAGACCAGGAGGTCTTAAAGGGGGTTGACTTAACCATCCGGCGCGGAGAAACCCTGGTCATCCTGGGAAGAAGCGGCGGCGGCAAATCCGTCCTGGTCAGTATGTTGGTGGGGCTCATCACTCCCGATGAAGGGCGCATTGTCATAGAAGGTCAGGAGGTCACACAGTTTAAAGACGAAAAGGAATGGAACCGACTTCGGTTAAAAATGGGTTTCCTCTTTCAGGGAGCTGCCCTTTATGACTCGATGTCTGTGGGAGAAAATATCGCGTTTGCTTTGAGGCACCATACTAAGCTCTCTGAGGAGGAGATAGAAGGCATCGTGGCCGAGAGGTTAAAATGGGTGGAGCTGGAAGGGATCGAGGATAAAATGCCTGCTGAACTCAGTGGAGGTATGCAGAAGCGCGTCGCTCTGGCCAGGACCATGGCGCTAAGCCCCAAGATTATAATCTACGATGAGCCTACGACCGGTCTGGATCCGATCACTTCAGATACCATTGCCCATTTAATTGCTCGTCTTCAACGAGAATTTCAGATTACCTCCATTGTAGTCAGCCACGATATCCGGACCACCCTTTACGTGGCCGATCGAATCGCCATGTTGCACGAGGGAAAGATCCTGACCGTCGGGACTGTGGAAGAGATCCAGCATAGCCCCTATCGAGAAGTGCAGGAGTTTATCCATGGCCCAAGAAGGTCCAAGGACCGGAACAGTTAGAAAAGATGAATGACGCGTGAGGCTCTGCAACCGCCGATGGATGCAAATAGGCGCCGGTGCGATCTGGGTTCATCAGCATCTACCTGCGGCCGGGGGCTCATGCCTCATTCTGCATTCATAACTTACAAGTAATGGGAAAGAAAAAATTTCCTTATATAGCCACCTTCGTAGGCGCTTTTGTCCTCCTAGGTTTAGGGATTTTGTTCGTCATGACTATCTTATTAGCCGGTCGGCAGAACTTATTTGAGGGAAGATTTCAAGTTAAAGCTATTTTCGGTCGTGTGGTAGGACTCCGGGCCGACTCTCCGGTAAGGCTCGCAGGCATCGAGGTAGGTAACGTGGAAGCGATGGAGTTTAACGATCAGGGGAAGGTCGTGGTGACCATGAGCGTGCAAGAGAAGTACCACCCGCAAATTCGGAAAGATTCCTCCGCGACCATCGGCTCCGTCGGTTTATTAGGGGATAAGACGGTGGAAATTAGCGTAGGTTCCCCGGCTACAGAAGTGGTTCCTCCGGGAGGAATTCTCCCCTCCCAAGATCCCATCGATATTACGGAGGTTCTGGACCAGGTCGGACCCACCGTCGAGAACGCGAACAAGATCCTCGCCAATATCGCCGATTTTACGGACAAGCTCAAACCCGAGGTCAGCTCGCTGGCCGTTGCCTTGAATTACGCTAAAGATATCTTGGAGAAAGTCAATACCGGCCAGGGAACTGTAGGGGCCCTGATTAACGATCAGGCCCTCTATCAGCAAGCCCTGGATGTGCTTGAGAACGGCAAAAAGTTAACGGGGAGTCTGGAACTAACGGCCCAACGGATCGATAAGATGGCCGGCCAAATCTCCAAGATGGCCCCAAGCCTTCAGACTACCTTACAGAATTTCCAAGAAAGCTCGGCCCGGATCAAGGAGAGCTCCGCCGACCTCAAAGCGGCTATGAACCAACTCCCGACCGTCGTTAAAAAAGTGGATAAAGTCCTGGACAATGTGGAGGCCACCTCTGAGAACATCCGAAAGGCCTCTTCCGACTTCCCCGAACTCGTAGACTCCAGCCGAGAGGCCATCGATGAAGCCAACACGGTCCTGAAGGCAACCCAGAAACATTGGCTTCTGCGAAGGTATGTGGACAAGGATGAGACGGCGAAGGTCATCACCATGGATAAACGCGATCAACCTTATAACTCGGAGGAGGCCGGTCCTGTAAACCGAACGGAACCTCTGACGGAAAAGGCCAAGAAACCGGCCAGATAGCCTGGAGGACTGAAGGTGGAGGAACGAGGAGGAAACGGAAGGTCCCAGGTCCTCCACCTTGGATCCTTGATTTTTAATTGATCCTCAAGAAATTATTAAAAATACCGAGGTCGCTCCAAAGATCTCTTTCCATCTTGAGCTGGGTCGTTTTGCTATTCCTGAGCGGATGTGGGGCCCTTCGGAAGGGGCCAGAACTGGCTCAAGAGGCCGTTGATTTAAATAATAAGGGCTTTGACTACTACCGGGAGGGGCGTTTCGAGCAGGCCCTGGAAAACTACCAAAAGGCCTTGAACCTCAACCGTGTGATCGATAACCGTCGGGGGGTGGCGGCCAGCTTGAATAATATGGGAGCCCTTTACGAGCGACGCGGAGACCTGGAACGAGCCCTGGACTACTATAAGCAGGCGTTGGAAGCAAACCGGCAGGCTGAGAACCCATCTGGAATCGTGGCCAATCTTAACAATATCGGGGGAGTCTATGAAACCCTGGGGAACTTGCAGACGGCCTTGAACTATTACCAGGAGGCCCTAAAGCTGAGCGAGCGAATCGAGGACCAGAAGGGGATAGCCCTCTCTCTGAACAATATAGGACACTGGTTGAAAGTGAAGGGGTATTACCAGGACGCCCTGAAATATTATGAGAGGGCGCTGGAGATAGATACCAAACTTAAGAATCAAGCGGGCATGGCCATTCGATTGAACAATATCGGAGCCGTCCATCAAGCCCTGGGGGATCTCCCTAAAGCGCTGTCCTACTATCAACAAGCTCTGGAGATGGATAAACGGATTGAGAACCTCGACGGAATTGCTTCAGGGTTGATGAACATCGCAGAACTCTATAAAACCTGGGGAAATCTGGATACCGCTCTGGATTATTACCAGCGGGCTTTGGTGGTGAACAGGGCTTTAGGCGGAAGTACCCGGATCGCTTACAACTTGAGAAAGATCGCCGACGTCTATCAAGCCAAAAAGGAGGATGGAAAAGCTCAGGAGTACTATCGAAAAGCCCTGCAACCTCTGGACAGCGCCGAGGAGAAAAAGGAACTGGTCAAAGAAGTCCAGCCCGAGCCAGGCGGGCAGCAGGAAGGAGCCCAGATGAACACCAATGAGCACAACAGATGAACTTACCCCTCGAGGACGGAGATTAAGCTGGATAAGCTCCGCGTCGCTTTGACCCGTGGGGAATCCTCCCCCTCCCCCATCTCCCCGCTTTCACTTTCCTGATCCCCTATTCTACGCCAGCCGCCTCCCTTAACACATCGTAAAGCGGGAGTCTTTCCTCGCCTTCCTCAATGTACAAGATCGCCACGATGTAATTAAGCACTTTCTTTAGGAAGATCTCATCCTTTTCTACCAATCTTTCAACGATTTTATAGAGGAGATCTTTTCGGTTAAAGCGCTGCCCCTCAAAAATGAGGCCATCAAAAGAGGAGTTAGCCTGGAGGTAATGCAGGGTTTTTATCTTTTGACCCTCATCCATGCTCTCCAGGGCCTGCAAGAGTTCTTTATCCTGAGGGGAGAGGGTCATTCCCAGATAGGGTTTTCCACCGGCCTCACCTTGAAGGACCAGTTCCTCATTTAAATATTTGGAGGCTTCCTTGGCATCCCGATTGAAGTAGGCAAAGTCTCGGAACCACTCTCGATGAACTCTTAAAGCATCGGCCAGTTTATACAAGATGAGCATATCTTTGGGAATTCGCATGCCATCCTCGATGTGCTTGATATAAGCATCCGAAATCCCAGCTCTTTCCGCCAATTCCTTTTTGTTAAGGCCCAGTTTTTCTCGCCTTGAAGAAACAAACTCATGAAACTTCATAGATTACTCCTCATCTCCTAAGCCATTTAATAGTTCTTTTCATTCTCTCGGGAGAGATTTACCAGACGTTAATTAAAAAAAATTTGTCCGGAACCCTTTTCTAATAAAAGACACTTAAGTTTGAAAAGAGTTTAATCTAAATAGAACAATTTGTAAAATGAAGCGCCGAAATGAAACAGCGCTCCGTTCCCGAGCCCTATTTTTCAAGGCGGCTTAAGAGGGCACGATGCTCGTTCAAGAGTTCTTCCGGCAGGGTGTCGCCAATTTTATTAAAAAATTCTTTCTGGCTTTGGGCCTCTTGGATCCAGTCTTCCCTGTTGACCTTCAACAAGGTGGACTCCAACTGCTTTTGGGAAAGATGCAGGCCTTCCAGATTAAGGCTGCCGGTTTTAGGCAGGTATCCAATGGGGCTTTCCACCGCTTCGGCTTTGCCGGTGGCCCTTTCGATGATCCATTCCAGGACCCTTAAGTTATCGCCGAAGCCCGGCCAGATAAATTGGCCCTTCTCATCCATCCGGAACCAATTCACATGAAATATGTTGGGCGGGTTTTGCATTTTTTTACCCATCTCCAGCCAATGCCTAAAATAGTCTCCCATGTTGTAACCACAAAACGGGAGCATGGCCATGGGGTCCCGGCGTACGACGCCTACTTTTCCGGTAGCGGCTGCGGTCGTCTCCGAAGCCATGGTGGCTCCGACGAACACGCCGTGTTGCCAATTAAAGGCCTGGTAAACCAGCGGAGCCACCCTCGCTCTGCGCCCGCCGAATATAATGGCATGGATCGGCACCCCTCTGGGATTTTCCCATTCCGGTGAAATACTGGGGCATTGCGAGGCCGGCGCTGTAAATCGGCTATTAGGGTGAGCCCCTTTTTCTCCAGAGGCCGGGGTCCAGTACCTTCCTCTCCAATCGATGCCCTCCGCAGGAGGATCTCCCAGACCTTCCCACCAAACGGTTCCATCCATCTTCTTGAGAACATTGGTAAAAATCGCGTTCTTCTGCATCGTCGCTATGGCGTTGGGATTCGTTTTGGCATTTGTGCCCGGGGCGACTCCAAAAAATCCGGCTTCGGGATTGATCGCCCAGAGCCCCCCATCGGGGCCGATCCTCAGCCAGGCGATATCATCCCCGACGGTCCAGACCTTGTACCCGGGCATAGACTTGGGGGGAACCAGCATGGCCAGATTTGTTTTTCCACAAGCACTTGGAAAGGCCGCCGCTACGTAGTAGGTTTCCCCTTTCGGATTCTCCACCCCGACGATGAGCATATGCTCCGCCATCCATCCTTCTTTTCTTCCCAGATAAGAAGCTATCCGTAGAGCCAGGCACTTTTTTCCCAGTAAGACATTGCCGCCATAATTGGATCCCACGCTCCAGATGGTATTATCCTCAGGAAAGTGGCATATAAACCGTCGATGGATATTAAGATCCGCCTTACTATGCAACCCCCGTGTAAAGTCGGAGGATTGGCCCAGCTCCTCTAAAGCCACTTTCCCCATCCGGGTCATGATGCGCATATTCAGGACCACATAAATGCTATCGGTCAGCTCAACGCCGATTTTGTTGAAGGGCGACCCGGGTATTCCCATGATGAAAGGGACCACATACATGGTTCTGCCCCGCATCGAGCCGTTAAAAATGTCCCCCAGTTTTTGGTAAGCTTCGTCGGGATCCATCCAATGATTGGTAGGGCCGGCTTCTTTTTGGGTTTTCGTGCAAATAAAGGTCAAATGTTCAACCCGCGCGACGTCGTTTTCGACGCTTCGTGCGTACAAACAGCCCGGCAGCTTTTCTGGATTCAGCTCCTCGACCTCGCCGCTTTCGAGAGCCTTTTTAGTCAACCGGGCTTTTTCCGCCTCGGAGCCGTCGCACCATACCACCTGATCCGGTTTGCAGAGCCGGGCCATATCTTCCACCCAGGCGATGAGGGTTTTATTGGTCGTAAGCGTTCGTTGTATATCTTGCATGGATTTCATCCTCCCCTACCGGCCTTTAAATTGGGCCTCACGTTTTTCAAGGAAGGCGTTCATACCTTCCGATTTATCCTCGGTGGCAAAGAGCAGGGTGAAACAGTGGGATTCAAGGGCCAGGCCGGTTTCCAGATCTACATTGAGGCCTTGAAGGATGGCCTGCTTGCCCATTTTAACGGCGAGGGGCGGTCGTTTGGCCAGTTCGGAGGCCATCTTTTTAGCCTCGGCGACGACCTGTCCCTTAGGGACCACCCGGTTGACGAGACCCCAACGTTCGGCTTGCGCCGCATCGATAAAGTTTCCCAACAGGACCATCTCCATAGCCCGATATTTACCGATAGCTCGTGGGAGCCGCTGGGTTCCCCCGGCTCCGGGGATAATCCCCAGTTTAATCTCCGGTTGACCGAACTTGGCCGATTCGGAAGCGATAAGGATATCACAGATCATTGCCAGCTCACACCCTCCCCCCAGGGCATATCCGCTGACCGCAGCGATCAGGGGCTTGGTGATCCGACCGATTCGCCGCCAGGTGTTCCCATGCACGCCCTGCAGCATCTGCACGGCATCTCGTTGAACCATCTCCTTAATGTCGGCTCCTGCGGCAAAGTGTTCTTCGCCCCCGGTCAGAATGATGACCCGCAGCTCCGGGTCCGCATCGAAGGCCTCCAGGGCCTCCGCCAGTTCCTTCATCAGGGCCGGATTCAATGCGTTTAACACCTTAGGCCTGTTCAACGTGACGGTTCCTACGGCCCCTTCTTTCTCTACCAGGATATACTCGTAGCCCATGCTCTTAAAAGGTGAAAGGCGAAAGGTACATCCCCAGGGAACACGGACGATCGCAAATGTTATCGAGGCTCCTCCGCGTCCTCTGGGGACCGCCCCTCGCCTTTCGCCTTGTTAGGGTTCCACTTTAACTTCCAGATACAAATCACCGACCTCCCCGCTTCGGGTCTTCAGCCCCTTACCCCTCAGCCGCAGTTGGGTGCCCGTTCTAACCCCCGCAGGGACCTTCACCCGAACCCTCTCTACTTTTCCATTACTCCGGTAGCTGACGGTTTTTTCAGCCCCTCGCAAGGCCTCCTTAGGGGAGATGAAAATAGACGAGAAAAGATCTGAACCCTTTCTCTTAACCTCCCCCGTCAGGGCTTCCGACTCCCCGAGGAATTTCCTGAGGAGGTAGTGACCGATTTTCCGGCCTATCTTTCTTCCCCACTTACGGAACAGGCCTTGGGGTCGCCCGGTTCCTTCCGCCGCAGCTTCCGGATGGGTGGGGCTCCAACGGATAGAGCTCCCTTGAGGCGTCCGGTAGATTCGATAGGAGACCCCCCCCGGGCCTCTAAAAATAAAGGCGCCGGCCCCGGCCCCTTTTCCTCCAAAAAGGAGCGCATCCCAAAAGCTCTGATCAAATCTGAGACCTAAGCGGCTGAACTCCTGGCTCAATTGACTAAAAACATCCCGGGCAAAGGGATTATTAAAAAGATCCCTCAGGATATCTTCCTGGGAATAGCTGAAACCCTGGGTATCGGCACGCCCGGCGTCGGCTGGATTCCACCCGGCACTCCTAAACTGATCGTATTGCCAGCGCTTCTCCTTATCCATTAAAACCCCATACGCTTCGCTCACATCTTTAAATTTCTCCTCGGCCTGCTTATTTCCAGGATTTCGATCGGGGTGATATTTAAGAGCTAGCTGCCGGTATGCTTTTTTAATGTCCTCCTCGCTGGCTTCGGGGGGAACTCCAAGAATTTTGTAATAATCTTTCCTAAATACGTTTCGAGGCATGATCACACGGCTCCTCTACCATCTGAAAAAGAAATCCTCCCAGGGGTCTTCCTCGAACCAAAATCGGAGCTCCACGAACTCCCTATACCATCGATCCAGGATCTCATAGAACGGATCGCGATAAAAGCCCCGAAACAGGTTTTCCTGGGCATAACCAAAATCCCGACGGTAGGCCGGGGTATTCTGATATTCCTGGTACCTCAGATAAAGGACGCTGGCCCTGTCGTACTGCCGCCTTTTCTCTTTATGGATTAAAACCTCATAGGCCTCGTTGATGTCTTTGAACTTCTCCTCGGCCTCTTTATTTCCCGGGTTGCGGTCAGGGTGATATTGCAGAGCCAGGCGTCTATAGGCCTTTTTGATATCTTCGCCGCCCGCTTCCTGGCTAACCTCCAGGATTTTATAATAGTCTTTCCAGGATGAATGCTGAGACATAGACACCCTCCTTTTAAGAACTATCGGGTCTTTCCTGGTCTCTGATCTCCTACCCTTTGAAAATTGAAAACAATACCGCTACTTATCATAATGCAGTATTCATACCTAATTGTCAAGTTCCCGATCCCTTTTCAAAATGCTTGATAAAATTGTACATCGCATAGCACTCTAACGCAAAGGGCGGAAATCCCAAAAAGCCTAACAAGGGCATTTCAAAAACCTTGAGAAACTCTCCCACGAAGGGGACGGTGTATTCCCACTTGGATCCGGCCCAGTAGTTCCAGAATTCCCAGAGAAACCCACAAACCAATCCGGCCAGGAGCAGGGAGAGGATCTTGGTTAAGTTCCCGTTCTCCAGATCCCTGAGGAGGGATCTCTCTCCCAGTAAATAGTTAAGGGGATCCAGGAAAAAAACGAAACCGACCCAGACCAGCGGAAAGGCATACCTGGGAAACAGGAAGGGAAGGATCAGCATGACAACGCCCATCCCCATCCACGTGTACAACCGTTGAGGAGTTATTCTCCACCTCCGGGCAGAGAAACCCTTGACGATCCCAACGGTCTCAATGAGCTCAGAGGTTTCAAAGATGCCCGGGAGCACCGTCGCGAAGGCGAACGCTGTCCCAAGCAATCGAACCGGCAACGACCCCGGGAGCTCTAGGTAGTGCCAGTTTTGGATAAATAGATTGTAAACCTCAAAAACCAGCCAGACCAGGGTCGACCAGGGTAACATCAAGAAAAACTCCCTGGGACGGCTGGCCAGCAAAGAGCTCCCTTTTAATTTGAAGATAACGCTATCGATAAAGAAAATATATCCGTACCAGGCAAACAAGTAAAAGAAGCTTTTAAAGGGCTCGACTCCCAGGAACATCAGCACTTCCGCGATCAGCAGCGTGAAGAGCCCGATATAACCGTAAAACTTAAGGCCCTTTGAGCCGGATGGGATATGCACTTCGTTCATAAAATCAACTCCTTAAACCACTCCAGTTGAAAACTGAACGAGACAAAAACTCAATCGGAAGGTAAATCCCTTAGGGGAAATACGTCGGCTATCTAGCTACCGGAAACGGTCTAATGCGTGTCTGAGATCTTCGATGAGGAGATCTTCTATTCAAAATGAAAAAACTCTGTGATCGATGTATAATTGCATATTTTGCAGCTAACTTTCATCCCCTCGGGCCTTAGAAAGATTTCGCTTCTGGCCGAAAAACATCGATCGCAAGAAATCGTATAATCTTTAAACCGAACCCCGTTATGTTCACGACCGACGCCGTCCACGATGATCCCATAGCCGACCGAAGGCCGACATTGGTGGGGGCAACTGGTTTGAACCGTTACAAATAATCTGGTAAAATATCGATGGTTAATAGCCAGCTCCAGAGACACCGGGGACTGGCATCCATCGCAGTGGATCTGGAACCCTTCAAGGGGAAATTTTCGACTCTTTAAATCTTCTTGATTTTTAATGCGGATTTTCATAATCTATATGCGCTATCCCTCCTTTTAGGTTTATGCAGGGTTATCCTGAAGTGCCTGACGATAGGCGTTCTTTAACGAGAATTATCATAATAAATCCATCCGAGAAGTCAAAGAAAAAGTATATCCTTTCCAAAGCTTACTTGCAAATTATTTTTACCGGGTGTATTAAGAAAATATGTCCTTCACGGATCAAATTAAAACCTACGCGCAATCTTTAGGTTTCGACCTGGTGGGGATCTCTCCGGCGACGCCTCCGGCCCGGAGGGAATTTTTTTCGCAATGGATTGAGAAAGGCTTTGCCGGGGAGATGCATTATTTAGAGAAGAATGCGGAGAAACGGAGGGACCCGGGATCCCTCCTATCAGGGGCCCGGTCCATCCTCTGCGTGGCCGTCAATTACTTTACCGATATCCCCCTCCGGGCAGCGCTGTTAGAAAAGGGGCAAGGCTGGATCTCCCGCTATGCTTGGGGAGAGGACTACCACGATCTGATGAAGGAGAGGCTGCTGGCTCTGTTGGATTTTATTAAATCCGAAGCTGGAAAACCCGTGTCAGGGAAGGTCTACGTGGATACGGGGCCTGTCTTGGAACGGGAGGTGGGAAGCCGAGCCGGGATCGGCTGGCAGGGTAAAAATACCAACCTCATTTCGAGAAAGATCGGCTCCTGGTTCTTTCTAGGGGAGATCTTGATGGATATGGAGCTAGAATACGATGGGCCCATATCGGACTTTTGTGGGACCTGCAACCGCTGCCTCGAAGCTTGTCCGACCGGAGCGCTCATAGAGCCTTACGTCCTGGACCCGCGTCGCTGTATCTCCTATTTGACCATCGAGCTTAAAGGAAAGATCCCGTTGGACGCCAGACCCCTCCTCGGTAATCATGTCTTCGGTTGCGATATTTGCCAGGATGTCTGCCCCTGGAATCGTAAAGCGCCGGCGACCGCGGAATCCTCTTTCCTTCCCAGGGAAGGTCTGGTGGCCCCCCCCTTAGCGTCTCTCCTCCGCCAGGGGGAGGAGGAGTTCCGGACCCTTTTCAAGGGAAGCCCTATTAAACGGGTAAAAAGAAGGGGATTTTTGCGGAACGTGGTGGTAGCCATGGGCAATTCCCAAGACCGGGACTTGGTAGAACCTCTGGAAACGGCCCTAAAGGACCCTGAGCCCCTTATCAGGAGCCACGCAGCCTGGGCCCTGGGGCAATTGGGCGGGAGCAGAGCCCGCGACGTGCTGGAGAAGGCCCGAAGTTCTGAAGCAGACTTTCAAGTTATCGAGGAAATCCGGCTAGCTCTGGAATCTACCTCCTCGTGACCGAGAAAGGATTATCTTTCGACCTTATCGTGATCGAAAAAGCGATATCTATTATTATCCCAACCCTGAACGAGGAAAGGAGCCTGAGCAACGCCCTGGGCGCTCTCCCGATATCTCCTTCCCTTGAGATCATTGTGGTGGATGGAGGGAGCCGGGATCGTACCCGGGAGATGGCGAGCGCCTGGACTTCGCAGGTCTATCTTACGGAGCCCGGTCGCGCGCACCAAATGAACTTCGGGGCTCGACAAGCTCGGGGAGAGATCCTCTTGTTCCTCCACGCCGACTCTATCCTCCCGAAAGGGGGTCTTGAAGCCATATCCGAAGCGCTGGCAGATCCAGCCGTGGTGGGGGGGGCTTTTCACCTCGACATCGACGCCCCAGGATGGGGTTATCGCCTCATTACCTTTGGAGCTAATTTACGAACCCGCCTACTTAAACTCCCTTATGGAGATCAGGGGATTTTTATCAAAAAGAGCCTCTTTGCTCAACTCGGAGGGTTCGCAGAAATCCCACTGATGGAAGATATTGACCTCATCCGGCGGATGAAAAAGGTAGGGCTCGTCAAGATTCTGCCGCAGTGGGTGCTGACTTCTTCCAGGCGTTGGGACCAGGAAGGATTGCTGTATACCACCTTGCGCAACTGGACGCTGGCTCTGCTCTACGGAGCCGGGGTATCCCCAGACCGGCTGCACAGGTGGTATCGGCAGATCCGATAAGTTTGAAGCTCCTCAAAAATTTTTCTGTCGAAGGCTTGACTTTTTTCCAACGTTGTTATCTAATTAGACAAACAGGGAGATAGTTCTTTCTGTAGGACCCTTTTTGGGTGATGATCGCCGGACGATCTGAGGTTCCATAACTTTTGAGAGGACTTCATGGCAACTAACTGGCAAATTGGTGACAAAATCCTGGGTCGCTGGGAAATCTTTAAGATCCTGCGGGGCCATGTGAGCATCGTTTATTTCGTCTATAGCCACGAGTTCAACAAACCCTTCGCTATCAAAACCCTTCGGGACGAAGTCTTTGCCTGGGACCCCTCCGTTGCCGAGAGTTTCACGCAAGAGGCCCTTGCCTGGGTCTGTCTGGATATTCATCCGAACGTCACCCAGGCGCAATTGGTTCAGAAGATCGAGGGTAAGCCGTACCTGTTTATGGAATACGTCGGGGGGGGGCACCTAGGCGATTGGATAGGTACGCCGCGCCTGACCAAGGATTTGCCCCAAGTCCTACGGTTTGCCATCCAGTTCTGCAATGGGATGACCCACGTTCTATCGCGGGGGATCAAGGCCCATGGCCGTATCAAGCCTCAGAACTGCCTCATCACGGAAGATAACGTACTGAAAGTCACGGACCTCGGATTGGCCAGGGTGTTCAACAAGATGGCCCTGGAGGGCTGGGAGGGCCGGGAAGCCGGCGAAAAGGCGCAAAGAGCTGATGAATCCTCGGCCCCATCGCCGGGGAGCCAGCCGGCAGGCGGGAAGGAAGAGGCCGGGGCAGCGACCGGGGGTTCCGGTATAGAACCGAACCGTCGGGAAACTCTGATAAAAACCGATAGCTATAGGGCGCCTGAACAGCTTCGGGACCTCCAGCATATAGATGTAAGGGCAGACATTTATTCCTTCGGGGTCCTCTTGTTCCAGATGATCGTGGGGCAGCTCCCGTCCCCAGGGCAGACGTGGCGGGAATTCGCGCGATTGCACAACGTCCAACGTTTCCCGGCGCTGAACGCCATCCTTGAGACGTGTCTTGCCGAAGACCCGCATAACCGGTTTAAGGACTTTATTACGGTGCGGGAGCGGCTGACGGAGGTCTACGAGGCGTTGATGGAAGAGCCCACCCCTCCGGGGGTAGGAGCCGGAGCGGAAGCGGGTCCGGCGGACCTCGTTACGATGCAGAAGCCGCCGGCAGAGGCCTACGAAAGACCGGCGGAGGAACCAGCGTCCCAACCGGAAGCCGAGGCCAAATCAGGCCCAGCCGGCAGGAGCGCCGAGGAGGCGCATCCGGGCGACCTGGTCAAAGATAAGGAAACGGAAGTGGGCTCAGAGCTCCCCCCGGTGAGCGACTCAAAGGAGGAGCAGGCCGTACCTCAGGAAGAGGTGCCGGCGGAACCGTCGAAGCCGGTGTCGGTGCTACGGATGACTTACGTCCATCAGGGCAAAGAAGAGGGAAAAATTCTCCATGGGGAGGCCATCATCGGGCGGCGAAAGGAGGGCATCCTACCCGATTTGGATCTCAGTTTTGACCGGTTCGTATCGCGCCTGCAAGCAAGGGTCTGGGAAGAGGAAGGGGAGTGGTGGATTGAAGATCTGGACAGCAACAACGGAACCCGGGTTAACGGCGAGGAGATTAAAGGTAAAGGGAAACGGCGGCTGCAACCAGGTGAAAACCTCGTCCAGGTCGGCAAAACGAAGTTACGGATGCAGGTCCTAGTCCTGGACCCGGAGGCCCTGGACGCGCAGGAGACCTCGTTCTTACCGCTGCCGGAACTTCCCATAGAAATTGTGGAGGCCCTGGACGCCGGCCTACCTACGCTTCCCGTTGAAACTGCTTCTGCGTCTGTTACACGAAAACCGGCGCTCCTTCACGAGCTGCCGCTGCAATTCATGGCTCAAACGCGGCTGGACCTGTTGTTGCAAATGATCGTGGAGCGGGCGATGGAAATAATTCCTAAGGCTAAGCGGGGCGCGCTACTATTTAAGGAACCCGCCACCGAGCAGCTCCTGAAAGCTTACCTCTCCAAAGGTGAGCCTATCGTGAGCACTGCGATGGCCCAACAGGCCGTGGAGCGCCGGGAGGCCTTCATCTGGCTGCGGAGCAGGCCGGCGTCAGAAACTCGTAAGAACGAGGCGGGATCTCTAGCGCCGGAGGCCCTCCAGCGTCACACAGAATCCGGGATGTATGCCCCCCTGCTATGGAAGGGTAAAGTCCTCGGCGTGTTGTGTGTGGATAACTGCAAGGTCGGCCCCACCTTTGAGCGTACGGATCTACAATTGTTGCTATCTATCGCCCGCTACGCCGCGATGGCGGTAGCAAACTATAAACGGCAAGACGACTCGCGACGTAATGCGACCCTGGTGAAGAAGCTGTTCACAAACTTCCCCCCCAAAACCCGCGAAAAGCTACTGGAGAAGTCCCGCCGGGGACGGTTACGTCCGGGCGGCAGGAAATCCGAGGCGACCGTCCTCTACGCAGACCTCCGTGGATTTACGAGCTTGACGGCTTCCATGGAAACTGAAAAAGCGCTCAGCCTCTTGAACTCTTACTTCCCTACGCTGGCTAAAATTATATTCAAGTACCAGGGCACCATCGGTAGGTTCTTGGATGGTATGATTTTGACCGTGTTCGGCAGCCCTGAGCCCGATGGGAACCAGCACGAAAACGCCGTCCGCGCGGCGTTAGAAATGCAGGAGACGGTGACCAAGTTGAACGCGGCGCGGGCCGCGCGAAGCCAGGTTACCTGTAACCTTGGCATCGGGATTCACTGCGGGGAGGTATTGTCCGGCTTTGTGGGTCTGGACCTGTGGATGGATTTCACAATCGTAGGTGAGGCCCTCACCCACGCGCTGCTCTATTGCCAGAGGGCGAACGCCGGCGAGGTGTTGGTCAGTCCGAGGTTCTATGAACGGGTCCGTGACAGGGTTCTGGCCGAGGAAGTCTCCCTCGGCACCCTGCCCGAAGGGGACCTGGCGGCGTATCGTATTAAGGGGTTAAAGCCCTAACCCGGCGTAAAGTATAAGGTCCGGGACCGGCGGCCCCACCACGGCGGAATCCCCGGTGGAAATAAGAACCCCCTCAGCGCAACACTCCTACGTATGGCCTGATCCTAGCCTTAACCTAACGATGGCGTTTCTAAGGATTAACCCCAGGACCCCGTAACCGGCGGATAATCCCCTCAGAAGCCGGAGGGCTCTTTAGCCCTTTATCCCTGGGAGCGCCCATTCTATAAGATTCTTCTTAAGGCGCTCCCCGGAGGAGGTGAATTCCCAGAACGCTCGATCCTTTTTTGAGAATCCCCCTAAGCTTTTTTTCTTGACAATAAGTATTGAATCTATTATGAGTTATTAGCTAATTTCCATGATTTACACTGAACCTTTTTAAAACACCCGTTTCGCTCCGTATGGAGCCTTGGGAGAAAGATCATGAGCGATGAGATGAAAGATAAAAAACCAAAGGAAAATGATGACTCCGACTCTATGGAGTTTGAGATTCCAGACGAGGACTATCTTAAGGATCTGGATATTTTAAGTACCCTTGAAAAGGACCGGGAAGAGGACGCAGATCTGGAAGATATGATGAAGATCTCGGAGGAAGATATGATCAAGATGTCCGATATCGATCTGGATTTGGATGAAGATACCGAGGTGAAAAAGATCCTGGATAACCTGGATAAGGAAGATCTCTTGTTGGATCTGGATCAAGAAGAAAAGGTCGAAGATACCCTCAATTTATCGGTGGACGAAGCCGAAAAGTATTTGCCAGAGCCAGAGGTTGCAGCACCCGCGGAGAAGCTTTCTGGAACCTCTGAACCCGTAAGCAAAGAAGACGTAATTCCTCTGGACGAGGAAAGCGCCCCGCCTCTGGATATGGAGCTTACGAGCCTGATGGGATCCGGGGACCGGGCCGAAACCGGTTTGCAGATGGATGAAGCGGACCTGTTCACGGAGAAAGCGTTTGACATGGAATCCATGGACTTGACGGAATCCCCCGAAGGGAAGGAAACCGGGCTAGCATGGGGCGAAGCAGATATACCGGGGGAAAAAGAATTTCCCATAGGGGCAGAAAACCTGACGGGGTCTGAACCGGGGATAGAGACCGGGTCAGGGGGCAGTGAGGGGGATATGCTCCTGGGAGAAGAGCTTTCCATGGAGATGGGCGGAAGTGCTTTGAAAGAGGAAATGTCGGACGTCGAGTGGGCTGAAGAAAAGGCCCATGGGGATACAGAGCCTTTCAATGACGCGTTGAGCGAAGAAACCCCTTTTACTGAGTCGGGTAGGGCTATAGAAGAAGAAGGAGAAGCAGCACCGCCCGCAGAGCCGATCGAAGAACCCGTGATAAGCTATGAGCTACCCCGGGAAATTCTCGGGGCAGAGGTTATAGAGCCCAAAGAACCATCTCCAAAGCCCATCGGGGAACCCGAGATGAGTTATAAGGGTTCGGAGGCTACGGGGGTAGAAGCTGTGGAACCCAAACGACCCCCAACGGAACGAATAGAGGAATACGAGATGGGGGATACCGGGGACTATCTGACGGTAGGAGCGCCAGAACCCGGTCCGGTGGAAGTAGCAGGGGGACCTCCAGGTTCGGAGTCGGTGGCCTTTACCGGGGTTGAGATAGAGCCCAGAACTTCCGATGTGGATTTGCGGCTGAGTGATTCGGAAATGGCCAAGTTTAAACAACAAATCCAGGTTGCGGAGACGCTTCAAGGATATATTAAAAAACTGAATGAGTACCAGAGCCAGCTCAAAGAAAAAATTTATAGAAAACTGCTTACAGAGTATCAAACCCGCCGTGCCGACATCTTTAATGATCCGGAGTTCATCCAAATGCGAGAGGACGCCAAAAAGGACCTCTATAATTTGAAATCCAAAAAGGAGGAATTTGAGTTAAAACTGGAAGATCTCAAAGATGATTTGGAAGAGATTAAAGTCCGGCATCTGGTAGGGGAGTACGATGATCGTCTTCTGGCGGAGAAGGAAGAGGAGAAGAAAGATCAGATCAATTCGTGGAGCGACCGTATTTCCAGGGTAGATTCCACCATTTCCTTTTATCAAGAGCTCTTAAACGCCGAGGGGCTTTCAGGGAAGCCCCTGCTGGAGGAGACGGTCGAGGTCGTTGGATCAGAGGAGGAGGCACAACGAGAAGAGGTAAGCGGTCCTTCAGGCGCGGAGGAGGTATCTGTCGAAGATATGCTGGAAGAGATCGATCTCTCTCCCGGCAAATCCCCCGTAGCTATGGTAACCTGTAACCGCTGCGGAAAGCAGACGCCTGCCAACGAGAGGTTTTGTACGAAGTGCGGGGCCAAGCTTAAACGCTAAAAACCATAAGGAGTTAAGAGATGGCACTTTTTAATTATACAACCAGGGAAATGACCGCTAAAATCGTCTACTATGGTCCGGCAGTGTGTGGTAAAACGACCTCCCTTCAGGTTATCCATCAAAAGATAGCTCCTAATCAACGCGGTAAGCTTTTATCGCTGGCGACAGAAACAGATCGGACCATCTTTTTTGATCTTCTTCCCCTTAAGCTAGGAGAAATAAAAGGATTCAAGCTTAAATTTCAATTGTATACCGTCCCCGGGCAGGTCAAGTATAACAATACGCGAAAAGTCGTGTTACAGGGGGCCGATGCTATCGTCTTCGTCGCAGACTCTCAAAGAACCCGTCGTCAGGCTAATATAGAAAGTTTTAAGAACCTTCAGGAGAACCTGCTGGAACAGCGAAAGCGTCTGGAAGACATGCCGCTGGTTTATGAATACAATAAGCGGGATGTGGATTCGCTTCTAACCATTGAGGAGCTTAACAGGGACTTAAACCCTCGAGGTCTCCCCTATTTTGAAACTATCGCCAGCCAGGGACGGGGGGTGATGGAGGCCCTTGAAGCGATCTCCAAGCTGACCCTGGAGTATCTGGAAAGACAGCTCGGCCAGGAGCAAAAGCCCAAATCCAGGGATATTATCGTACCTAAAATGGAGAAAGATAAGGGACTGAGACAAGAAGAAGAGACCGGCAAGGTTGCGATTTCCGCTCCTCCGGAGATTCTGGACCTCACCCTGGAAGCTCCCTCTGAGGAGACTCTCCCAAGCATCCCCGACGACGATCTGGCCAATCTCTTTGAATCGGAGGCGGTGGGTTCCCTGGATCAACCCGACGCTTCACCGCCTTTTCCCACCCCTGAGGAGGATCTACTCGCAGCTTCGACCCCCTCTGAGACCGAAGAGGATTTATTATCCCCCTCCAAACCCATCGGGTACGGAGAAAATATCCAGATCCAAGAAGCAGAACTTGCCGCGCTGCAGCTCGAAGACGAAGGAACTAACCTGCAATCGCAGTTTTTTGACCTGAAGGAAGTCGAAGCCCAGGCTTTTCGAGATCTGGAAAATTTTCTGGGCCCTTTAAAAGATGAGGAAAGCTCCATATCTGAGGTAAGCGTCCCGGAGGCCTCTGAAGAACTTGGGACGTCTTTATCTCCAGACGAGGAGTTGCTAGATTTTAAACTGGAACCGGGTTATGAAGAGCCGCAGGAAGAATCCTCCAGCACGGCTCTGTTTGACGCCGGTGAAGATTTACTAAGTCTAACCTCCGAGACCGGGGAAAAAGCTCCCCCCGAGGATCTGCTAATCTTCCCCCCGGAGAAGGAAGAACAAGCGGTCCCTGAAGATTTATTAGACTTTCCCCCGGAAGAAGAAAAAGCCTCGGGGACCCTCTCGGAACCCCAGAACCTTGAAGAAGCCGCTGCCTTAATGAAGCTCCCCGCCGAGGAGTCCGCTGCAGAAGACCTCGCAGAGGCTTTATTAGCCCCGGAGGTTACAGACTTGGGGGAACCGCCCCTAGGCTCCTTGGAAGGATCCAGGTCGACCCCGCTCCCGGAAGCCCCTCTCATCTCGGAAGATCCTTTCGGAGGCTTAATGGGGTTTTCCAAATATCTCTGCCAAAAGGCCCAAGAACATCTTACGAAAGGAACCAACCTGGACAACAGTTTAGCGATTCTTCTCTATTATTTTGCTGTAGAAACGGCCTTAAAGGCAGTAGCTCTCAAGTTTGAGACCTGTAATCCCGAGATAGCGGCCATGCCCATCGTCCTGGATAGCATTGAAGAGGAGACCGGAAAATCCATCGGGGGGCGTAAGTTTCTGGAGGAACGGATCATTAAAACGAAAAATGATGTTCAGCTCAGATTACTTTCGCCCGATGCGGAGACCTGTCAACTGGTGTCCCGGACGGCTGAGCGATTTCTGGAGACCCTGAGCCAAGACTTTCTTAACGTGGATTTTTCTCGACTCCCCCCTTCCCCCCTGAAGCCTTCTGAGGAACTCTCATGAGCCCCCTCTTGAGGGGGTGGATGGGGGGGAAGCGCTGCGATCCCTCTCCTCTTACCCCTACCAAGTCCAGAGGCTTATTTAATCTAAACGGCCCTTGAAACCTGGTTTCCTAAAGAAGCCGGGTTCTTCAACCTGAAGCCCCCAAGGGGTGCCGGCGCCCGGTCTACGTAAGCCCCCACGGGGAGAAGAGCCGTATTTCCGGGGCTTATAAACCTTCAGCCGTATAAAATATGATATTTCTGCTTGTAAATAACTTGACAAAGATAGACTCAAGATGTTATGTTAAAATTGATTGGAGAGCGCGCAACGAGGGACTTAGAGGTCGAGAGGTCTGAGGTTTATTTTTTATTAAGGGTGGGGACTTAAAATTACTTAAACGATCTATGGATAAGCGGGATTATTATGAAATATTAAATGTCAAGCGTAAGGCCTCGGAAAAGGAAATTAAAGCGGCCTATCGGAAGCTGGCCCGAAAATATCATCCGGATGTAAATCCTCATGATAAGACGGCGGAGGCGAAGTTTAAAGAAATCAGCGAAGCGTACCAGGTTTTAAGCGATCCTGAGAAGCGAGCCCTGTACGATAAATTTGGGCACCAGGCTTTCAGTCGAAGCGGATTTGGCGGTCAGGAGGGTCCTCAGTGGTCCGATTTTAGCAGATTTGATTTTAGTCACTTTGATTTTAAAAGATCGGGTTTCAACGTGGGGGATCTCGGAGACCTTTTAGGAAGCATGTTCGGTGGGAATCGGGAGAGCGAAACGACATCGGGACCTATCAAGGGAAGCGATATTCAGTATACGATGGATTTAAGTTTTGAAGATGCCATCCGGGGATTAAACACCCGCATTTCCTTACAGAGGGAAGTGCTCTGTACCTCCTGCCAGGGAACAGGGTCTGAACGAGGGTCGTACCTGGAGACGTGCCCGGGGTGCGGAGGGTCCGGTCAGGCCAAGGTATCCCGTGGGTTCTTAAATACCACCCAGGTCTGCCCACAGTGCAAAGGCAGCGGGAAGATGAACAAGCATCCCTGTCGGGCCTGCCAGGGAAATGGCATAGCGCTCCAATCGGAAAAAATTTCTGTGAAAATTCCGGCGGGTGTTGATAATGGGTCTAAAGTTCGGGTGGCAGGCAAAGGGAATGCAGGAAGGAGAGGGGGTCCTCCCGGGGATCTGTATATTATCACTCGCGTGCGATCCCACCCCTTTTTTGAGAGGAAAGGGGATAACCTTTACTGTGAGGTGCCCATCACCATCGTGGAAGCGACCCTGGGGGCGAAGATTAGCGTTCCAACCATCGATGGAGAGGCCACGATGACCCTTCCCACCGGAACCGAAAGCGGACAGGTGTTCCGACTGCGGGGAAAAGGGATGCCTCACCTCAAAGGGGCCGGTCGCGGCGATCAGTTCATCACCGTAAAGGTGGTGACGCCAAAAAATATTGATCCCCGGATGGAACAACTTTTAAGAGAGTTGGAGCATCTATATCCCTATAATCCTAGAGCGAATTTATATTCCACGAACCGGAGTTGAATACAGAATGTGGAGTGCGGAATGCGAACGCCCCAGATTTCGCAGTTTGTATTCCGCACTCCATATTCCGCCATCGGTACGTTCTGTGTAAGTGGTTATGGCCAATACCCACAAAGGTAAACCTTTATTCATGATCAGTGTCGTCTCGGAGATGCTGGATATCCATCCTCAAACCCTTCGGCTTTACGAACGGGAAGGGCTGATCGTTCCCTCCCGGACCGAAGGGAATACCCGTTTATACTCCGAGGAGGATATCGAAAGGCTTCGGACTATCCTCAGTTTAACTCGTGACCTTGGCGTGAATCTGGCCGGTGTAGAGGTGATCCTTAGCATGAGGGATAAAATGGAACAGATGCAGCGGGTTATGATGGAGATGATGAATTATATTCAGTCCCATATGGCTAGAGAAGCAGAAAATGCCAAAACAAACTCAGGAAGTTCTCTGGTTAGAGCCTCAAAAGGGGATCTTGTCAAGGCTGAAGATTAAGGGGTGAGTCAAAGGTCTTCAAATTAAATTCCCACACGATAAAGAAAGCGAAGGTTATTATGGACTTTGAGGGTTCTCATAAGTATGTCTCTCGGGACACGCTGAGCACGTATCTCAGGGAAATCAGTAAATTCCCTATCACGACGCGAGAGGAAGAAGAGCAATTGGCCATACGGATTCAACAGGGAGATCAAGAAGCCCTGAAGCGATTGGTGGAGGGAAATTTAAAATTTGTCGTCAAAGTGGCCCAGGGGTATCAGGGGTGCGGTTTATCTCTCCCTGACCTCATCAACGAAGGAAACATCGGTCTGATTGAAGCGGCCAAGCGTTTTGATCCTTCCAAAGGGGTGAAATTCATTTCGTACGCGGTCTGGTGGATTCGTCAGGCGATTATGCAAGCCCTGGCCGAGCAATCCGGAGCGGTCCGGCTCCCTCTAAAACAAGCCGGACTCTTATACAAGATTAGCCAGATCTATAACGAGATGGTTCAGGAAAATAATGGAAGAGAGCCTACTCCAGAGGAACTTTCTGAGAAATTAGGCGTGCCGGTCAAAGATGTAGAGAACATTATGAGAATTTCCCGGAACTACTTGTCCCTGGATGCGCCCTTATCCGATGGAGAAGATAGTACCACTTTTATCGACTTCATGGAAGCCAAGCAGTACCCGGCTGCAGATGAGATCCTTTTAAACCAGTCTTTCCAGGATCAGTTTGAGGAGCTTCTGAAGGGGCTAGATCCCCGGGAGGAAAAGATCTTGCGCCTGCGTTACGGGTTGGACGGCCAAAAACCCATGACCCTGGAGGAGGTGGGAAAGTTGATGAATTTAAGCCGGGAGCGGGTACGACAAATTGAAAGCCGCACCAAGCACCGGCTTAGACACAGGGCCTTAGCCAAACGTCTCCGGGATTATCTGAACTGACCTGAGGGGCCCGGGAGATGCTTCCCCCCGGCCCCGTTCTTTATCTAGCTACAGCTTCTCGAATTTCCAGCGGTGAGGGGGACGATAAATGCCCACGTCCCGGATGTTGGATTGAACTTCAAAGGAACAGGACGGGCTTTGATAATCGTAGGGCGTGCCGTCCTTAGCATGTACCGCCACATCGAGTAAATAGATGCCGCCCGTTAAATCGATCCGGTCAAAGTGAATTTGGACCTTGCCCTTTCCGGTTAAATTCTCCACCTCGATACCTTCGATGTAGGTATTGGTTCCGTAGCAATAGGCCCCATCGTTGCGAAAGATGCCGACGCCGAAGACAGGATCTCGAATCGGTCGATGGACCATGTAAGTAATTTCGATCTTCATTTTATCCCCGGTCTTATAAAGAGAACACGGCTCCCCATCCCCGTTAGATAGCTCTACCGCAGTGATCTCAACTTCCCGCGAGCCCCACCTCCGCAGGTTTTCTTTACCCGACACGGGGCCGTTCCCGTTTACCCCAGGGCCCAGAAAATTTCCGCTGGCAAGCCGTTCCTTCTGGGCCACATATTCCAGATATGCATCCACGATCTCCCGCACATTTCCCTTGCCACGAAAGGACCCGGCCTCCAACCAGATGGCCTCATCGCAATATTTTTCGATCGCACCCAAATCGTGGGTCACCATGATAATGGTTTTCCCCTCACTCCGGAACCGATTAATCTTAGCATTGCACTTATGTTGAAACGAAGCATCCCCTACGGAGAGGATTTCATCGATGAGAAAGATATCCGGATCTACACTGACCGCAATGGCAAAGGCTAGCCGCATGTACATGCCTGAAGAATACGTTTTGACCGGGTTATCTATAAATTCCTCAAGCTCCGCAAACTGAACGATCTCGTCAAACTTCCTGTAGATCTCCCTCCGGGTCAGCCCCAGAATGATCCCGTTGATAAAGATGTTTTCCCGGCCTGTGAACTCAGGATGAAACCCTGCACCCAGCTCGATGAGGGCGGATAATCGACCCTCTACCTTGACTTTGCCGCGACAGGGGCGTTGCAGCCCGGCTATGATTTTGAGGAGCGTACTCTTACCAGAACCATTGCTTCCGATGATGCCGAAGGTCTTCCCTTTTGGAACTTCGAACGAAATATCCCGGAGGGCCCAAAATGTCTCGGCAGGGTGGAGAATCCGTTGACCTCTCAAGAGGTTGATAACCCAAGATTTAAATGTAAGAGCTTGACGGTATCGCTTTCGCATCTTAAACGATTTAGAGACCTGATCAACTTTAATCGCGTACAAGCTAAACCTCCTCTGCAAATGTTCCACGCAACTTTTCAAACACAAGAAATCCGAGAACAAAGATAATTCCCCCAAACAGGGCCACCCTGGCAAGCTCCAGGTAGTTGGGGGACCGACCATAGTAGATGATGTCCTGATAGGCGACCATCAAAGGCGCAACGGGGTTCAGGAGAATGGTAAACCTCCACTTCTCCGGAATATCCGCAACCCGGTAGATGACGGGAGTTACAAAAAACCAAAGGGTCAAAATGTTCGCGAGGATGTGTTGAATATCCCGGAAATGAACGCAGAGGGCTGAAAATAAGAGGGCTAACCCCAGAGTAAAAACCATCTGAACCACCACCACTAAGGGCAGGGCCAACAGCGCGGCACGTATTCTAAATCCGGAAAACAGGCTGAATAAAAGGAGGATAGGTAAACTTAAAACAAAATTGACAAAATTGGAGAAGACCACCACAATGGGGAGGACTTCCGCCGGAAATAACACTTTTTTAATGAGATTCCCCCCTGCCACGATGGAAACTGAAGCCTCCTGCAAGGAAGAAGCAAACCACAGCCAGGGTAACAGCCCACTAATCAAGAAAACCACGTAATGATCCATCCCAAACCGAAAATAAATGGAAAAAACCAGGGCATACACCAACATCAGCAAAAGCGGATTCAGAAAAGACCACAAAAAACCCAACACAGAGCCTCTGTACCTGGCTTTTAGCTCCCTGACGACCAGGCTCTGGATCAGGCTACGAAACTTATAGAGTTCTTTAAGCTGGGACCACATACAAAGCTAGAAAGTTAAGGGAAGCTCCGGTCCTTGTCAAGTAATTTCTTCTTCTATTTCTTCACCTGTAGACGAATATATCTGCTAAGGTTATAAGAAAAAACAGGATGCTGATGATCCCATTGACGTTAAAGAAAGCCAAGTTAATTTTTGAAAGATCTTCCGGTTTAATCAGTCGATGTTCGTAGAGGAGGAGTCCGGCCACGGCCAGCATCCCCGTTCCATAAATAAGATGCAGGTCGGACAAAAGGCCCACTGCGAAAAAGCAAAGGAGCGTACCCCCGTGCAGCGCCCGGGCGATATACAAGGCGTTACGAACCCCGAATCGTTGGGGAATAGAATAGAGCCGGTGCGCCACATCGAACTGATAATCCTGACAAGCATACAAGACGTCGAACCCTGCGATCCAGGTGAGCACAGCCAGGCTTAATAATATAGGAATGATATGGACCCCTCCCGTCACCGCAAGCCAGGCAGCCGTCGGCGCGACACCTATGGCGGCTCCAAGAAAGAGGTGGCTCGTCCAGGTAAACCGTTTGGTGTAAGAATAGAAAAACGTTAAGAATAAAGCCAAGGGGGAAAGCAAAAAGCACAGGGGGTTGAGCTGATACGCTGAAAAGATAAATAAAAAGGAAAAGAAAGAGACGAACAGCACGACCTCTTTTCTAGATACCCTCCCCTGAGGTAAGGCCCGATTTCGGGTCCTGGGGTTTAAGGCATCCCACGGACGATCTACCAACCGATTAAATCCCATGGCCGCGCTTCGGGCTCCCACCATCGCTACGAGAATCCAAAATACCTGTTTTAAGGTGACGGGATATTCCCGGGAAGCCAGGGCGACGCTGCTCAGGGCAAAAGGAAGCGCAAACACCGTATGGGAGAATTTAATCATCTCCCCGTAGGTAACCAGGCTTTTAAAAATGGACATGTGGACTTAGAGATATTGATTCACCAGACGTAAATCAAAGAGAATATCCGAGATGGTTATAATCCCGATCATTTTATCCCCTTCCACCACCGGAGCCCGGGTAATGCCTGTATTGGCGAAAAGACGGGCTGCGTATTTGACGTTAAGGTTAGGGGTCACCACGATGACGGGCTTCGTCATCACTTCATGGACTTTGGTATGATAGGCATCCAGCCCCTTAGCCACGACTTTATAAGCCACATCCTTATAGGTGATAATCCCATAGCCATCCTGCTCATTACGACGTTCCACGATCAGGCTCCGGATTTTTTTCTCCTTCATCAGCTCGACCGCCTCCGCAACCGTCGCATTTCCATCGATCGTAACGACATTTTTACTCATAATATCTCTAACCGTTGCCATAACCTATCCTTCCTCTCTCAGAACCGTCCTCTAATCCCCTTCCAGAGAAGAGACGCGTCTTTGCGAGAAAACGGCCCCCCCCAGTTTGAAGGTTTATCACAATTTGCATATTAGATAACTCCAATGAACCAGAAAGTCAATTTAAAAATATGGGTTCTTGTTGACAAATATGCAGGACCGCTATTAACTTACCAAGGACATGAGCGGTCTGATCCTTAAATCCCCGGCTAAAATTAACCTGAAATTAGAGGTTTTAGGCAAGAGGCCGGACGGGTATCATGAAATTCGAACCATCCTCCAGGAGATCGCGCTCCACGATCTGGTTCACTTAAGCCCCCGGGAAGCAGGTATAGAGCTTCAATGCAGCGATCCGCGCCTTCCAAAAGATGAGCGGAACTTAGCCTTCCAGGCGGCTAAACGGGTCAAAGAAAAAACGGGTTTTTCTGGAGGCGTTCAAATTTACCTGGACAAGAAAATCCCCCTGGGGGGAGGGCTCGGAGGAGGGAGCAGCAATGCAGCCTGGGTCCTCAAAGGATTGAATCAGCTCTGGGACCTTGGGTTGACCCCTGAAGAGATGCAAGTTCTCGGAGCGGAGATCGGCTCCGACGTTCCATTTTTTATCTATGGGGGAACCGCCCTGGCGACGGGCCGTGGGGAAAAGATCCGGTTGCTTCCCCCTTTCCCGAAGACCTGGCTCGTCCTGGTGACTCCCAACCTGGAGATCTCGACCCGCTGGGCGTACAAAAAGTTAAATTTGGAGTTGACAAATCACGGCTCACATAGTAACGTATGTTTGCCTGAGGATGAGGAGAACCGACAGTTTCAGCAAGGGTTAGGAGAGGAAGCCTTAAACTCCTTTGAGGAGGTAGTTATCCGGGAGTACCCGGTTATCGGCAAAATCAAAGAACTTCTTACCCAGCTGGGCGCCAGGTTAGTCTCCATGTCCGGGAGCGGTTCCACGGTATTTGGAATTTTCAATAACAAAGAGGAGGCCGAGTCAGCGCGTTCCCAGATCACCGGGGACTCATGGTTCGTAGGTGTGACCCATACCGTGGAGCGCTGGAATTTTCAGAAGGCAATCAGCCTTGGGCCGTAGACAGTCAAAATTAAGGACTTACGCTCTGCCCGTTGCCTTTTGCTTTCTCTTATTGGGGCGTCGTCAAGCGGTAAGACACAGGATTTTGGTTCCTGCATTCGGAGGTTCGAATCCTCCCGCCCCAGCTTTCTGACTTAACGCCTGATTTTAGGCCGTTTCATCCCTATTTCGGATTGCTATCCGAATAGGGTTTTTTCGTTTTTAGAGTTTATCTAGGACAACTTACCTCAGCTTCAGGATCTTTCTTTTAACGGAAGTTATGCAGCCTGCCGAACGTTGTAGACAAGAAGTTCAAATATTATTCTAAACTTCCAGGTACTGGCCTATCTGGGAATAAGACGGAGCCTATTTTGTATTTTCTTTGCTTTCTTCGGTTTCTTACTTGACCACCTCCTTTTGGAGAGGGAGGATTTACATAAAATCTTCAAAGGCGGTTTGCATTACTTCGGGCTTCTTATAGTCTGGATCCCCTACCCTTCCGGCGCGAGTTTCTTTAAAATCATATCAAAGTTCTACAAATCCCGGCTTTAGGTCTCTTTATCCATTAATTATCCCTGTGTACAACTCTGGGGCAAGAGGGGGTGCCGGTCCTCTACCTAGGGGACCTCTTTGAACGGCCAGAAGTACGGGATATGCTGCCTCTGCTCGCGCTAGCCTGCGAAGGCGATGGACGTGCCCTTGTCCGGGTGGCCCGTTTCTCGGAGTACCAGGTCCCGCTGGCCGACGTACGCGCATTACGTGGGCTGGCTCGTGAACAGGAGGTCCCTTTCCCTCGCGCTCTGGAACTTGCCATTACAGCTGAAAAGATCTCGCCCGACGGCAAGGCGACGATGGCCTTGCTCGTAAGGTTTACAAGGCATTCTCCATGTCTATAAGGCCAAAGCCCAGGAACCGAAGCATAGCCCAGAAATTCTAAACCCACTGAAAGCCCAGGTAGGGGCGTACGGCCTCGCGCCCCTACGGAACCCTTGAGCGGTTCTGGCAAGATCTCCAAGATCCCTTGGGCTACGCACTCTTGGAGAGGATCGAGGCACTAGAGCCACAGGGGGGAAATCTGTTCATGCGTTCCTCTCGATCCCAGATTCCGTCTTTAACTTCCTAGCCTTATTTTCTGCATGCCGTTAATGCTTTATCTTCATAAGGAATTGGTTATGAGATACTTTTTCTTGAGTGCGTATTCGAGCGTCTCGAATTCCTTTCCCTCCCTTGCCTCGGATCTTCTAAACTTATTCCATGACAGATTATCCGGTATGGGAGTTAGGTTCTTCCCAGCCGAATTCTCTGACCGGGCGACGGCTGCCATTTCTTCGTCGGTGAAGTTGCCTGTTTGAACCGACATTAGCGACCATTTATCCTCTCTGGTCCCGTTGGAGAGTTCCTGGAAGGCAGCTAACCGGCTGTGCCCAAAAGCAAGCTGGACAAAGGCGTGCCCCCTGTTCAGCCAGATTTCGATCTTTCTGTCTAGGAGGAACCTGCTATTTCGCTCAAGCTTTAGGAGTTCTGGACTCAGGACTTTGTTATCATCGAGGCATACGATTCTACCGGCCGGTGGTTGTGGCAATCTATGGGTTGTGATGCCGTTGACCGGTTCCCTGACGGACTCAGGGTCAATTTCCTAGTGGGGTTACCAAGGGTTGGGGCGGACCTGATGAAGGGGTATAGGGAGCGTCCTTCAGCGGCGTTGCGCTTCATTGATGCCGTAGGGCAGGTTTTCGAGATGTCGGTGTCGATCTCAAAGTACCCGTGAACCAGGATATTACGCATGCCGATGATCTTGGTCCAAGGAATCTCGGGTGCGAGCCTCTGCACCTCTTCGGGAAGAGACCGGGCCGCCTCGCCAATGATTTGCAGGTGACGTAAAAACCAGCTCTGCAACAGCTCGTCCTGCTCGAACACAGTTCTGTCCCAGTCGGCGTAGCGCTCCATAGCCGAGATGGCTTCCAGGATGTCCCTTAGCCTTTCCTTGGGATCCCTCATAGGGTTATGGCCTCTTGCAGAACCCGCTCACGAATGCGGGGCTTGAGCCCTCGTTCGGTCACCACATCCACACGGCATCTGAGGAGCGACTCCAGCTCGAACTGGAGCCCTCCGAGGTCAAAGAGGCTCCTCCCCGGCTCCAGTTCCACGAGAAAATCTACGTCGCTGAGCTCATCGGCTTCAGCACGAGCCACAGAGCCGAACACGCGTACCTTGCGAGCTCCGTACCTGGTCGCGATACGGAGGATCTCCTGGCGCTTTTCCTTCAGCAGCTCTCCAAGGGTCATACCCTGACTCCTGTTCGCAACCTTTATAAGAAGGTAGGGGCGTACGGCGGTACGTCCAAGGTAGGGGCGCAAGGCCTTGCGCCCCTACTCTGAACTCTTCAGATAGCTCCTCGGGAGCAATCAGGAAAAAGATCAGCTCGATCCCCTGCCGGACCCAGTAGGACTGGTTCTCCTCGGAGCTGGATTCCAGTACATCCAGCATCTTCAGCCGGCGCCCGGTGAGGGTAAAGGTCCGGGACACCGAGGAGACTCTCTCGGGTATTTTTTTCCCGGCCATTTTCTCCTCTTTCCTTAGGGTTATCATCCCGTTACTACTGGGTAACAATTTACTTGCTCCCTGCAAAATGTCAACTCTTCAAGGAGGTCTCCCGGCACAATTCTCCGGACTCGGGTCTGGCAAGTGGGCGATCGTCAGGATGATAGGGTTCAGCTCTCCTTATCCGGGTTGAGTCCCAATCCGCGAAGGATCCGTCGTCTTTGCGCATCGAGGGCTAAGCTTCCCTCGACTTCCCTGGGCGATATGGGCTGTGCATCCAGCCAGGCTCTTAGGGCCCTGTCTAGCCGGCCCTGTTTCCGCAGGATCGCCTCCAGGCTGACCGGAGGCCGCGACCGGTGAAACTCCTCCAGGACCTTTTTCGCAAGTTCTTCAAATTCTTCCCGGGTAACCTCAAGGGGCGGTTCGTTGGATGGCGGGTTGAGGAATTTGTCAACTTCCTTCTGGTCCCTACATAGAGGGTCCGGGTTTCCCCGTCCAGGAGAAGCCAGTGCCGGACCTCTTGTTCCGAGCTCCCCAGATCATAATCCCAGAGGTGGAGCGCACGCAGGGGGGTCGTGTAATGAAACCCGTTAGATCTACCCATGACCTTCGATTTAGGAACTCCACTTTGAGCGGCCCCACTGGTACGCTTTTGTCCTAGTGGGATAATCAGAAAGAGCTTGGAAAAGAACTTTACATTTTTTTTATTGACTTTATGTCCCCTTTTCTATAAAAATTTCCTCAATTTGAAATACTTCGTTACATGCTTAAACACGGTTTGAACCCGGATAGGAGAGGTGTAAACATGGATCTAACCCAACTCTCAGGAGCATTTACGGCCTTTAAAAAGAACGTCCTCTCGGCGGATAAAATACTCAAGGAAATCTCCCGTTTAGACCAAAATCGTATACAAAATCTGTCCCAATTGAAGGTACGAGCGGCTAAACTCGAAGGAATCCTACAGCGCCTCAGTCTAGATGCAGATCCGCGTGAAGCTTTGTCTAATTGGGCTTCTCGGTACAAGCAAGCCCTTATGGACTCCGAGGAGCAGCTTAGAGTACAGTTTGGGGCAGAACTTGAACAAGAGTTAAAGAAAATAGGACTTCCCCTTTCCGGACAATATCCTGCGCTCAAAGCGGGCCTGTTTACAATTGAACCTGATTTTGATAAAGGGCAAGCGACGCTCTGGTACGGCCCTAAACAGGAACGACTGGATAAGTGCCACCTGACCGCATCAAAGGTGGCGAACCGCATTGAAAAAGCTAAACGGCAGCTCGGATCAGGTCTAAGTGAAGATGAATTTCTAAAGAAACTCCAACGGGCGTATTCCCGTGTGGCAGAGAGCCAGTACCACGAACCGATACCTATCATTAAAGTCCTGGCCGAGCTCGCACATCTACTTCAAAGTTCACGATTCTATGGGGACCCGAGACGAGAGAATTATAAAAGCTACAGTCGGGCCGATTTCAGTTATGACCTCTTCCGGGTCCAACGGTCTGAACCACATATCCTTTTGAGTAAGAAGTTTCAGCTCGTGGTGGCTACCCGGGTTCATACCAAACAACGGCAGGATTTTCTCTGGGTACCTGAGGATGAGAGTGGCAAAGGGACCACCTATTCGCACTTGCAATTTAAGGAGGCTCTGGTATGAGTGAACTGACTCCAGAGGTTGCTCGACGCATCATTGACACGGTAGGAAGCAACGGCATACCGCCGCAATACGGTCTCCAATTCTTCACAGTAGGCTTAGATCCTTATCTAACCCTCATTGAGGACGAGTATCTATCCTCTTTTATTAAACAAGGGGGTTCTGCTTTCAAGATGGTGGTTGGATCCTATGGGGGTGGCAAGACCCACTTCCTTTACTGTGTGCGTGATCTCGCCTGTAAGCACAATTTTGTCGTGTCCTATGTTAGCTTGAGTCCTCAGGAGAGCCCGTTCCACAAATTGGAATTGGTATATAAAGCCATTGTGCGCGGTATGGTTCCTTCGTTATCCTTGCAGGAATTCCTATCTGGATATGAGCAAGGCATACAGAGTTTTCTGCGGGGTTGGTTTAGTCAAAGATATCAAGAGTATTACAGCAAGGGATTGAGTGGAGATATCCTGCGTGAGGAATTACTTAACGAAGTCGAGCACATGGGGGGGATTGAAAGCATCAGCTTCATGAAGGCGGTCAAATCTGCGTTTCGTACTCTTCTGGACAAGCAGGAGAAGGATTTTATTACTATCTGCCAATGGTTGAGCGGCGAAAGCTACGACCGTCATATTCATGGAAATTATGGGATCCTCCAACGTATTGATAAAACTACCGCCTTTCCGATGATTCGATCTCTAGGACAGTGGATCAGACAGATGGGTTACTCGGGATTGGTAGTTCTACTGGATGAAGCCGAGCGGACACCGAGCTTGAGCACGAAGCAGCGGGAGCAGCAGCTGAACAACCTCCGTGAGATCATCGACGAATGTGGCCACACGACTTTTCAGGGGTTTATGATCTTCTATGCCGTTCCTGACGAAAATTTCCTCGAGGGGCGGACGCAAGTTTACGAAGCGCTCAAGCAGCGCGTTGCCACAGTTTTTGAAGTCTTAAATCCCACCGGAGTGAAAATTGAGCTTGAGAAAGGTGTTTCTGAACCCATTCCGTTTTTGCGTGAGATCGGCAGTAAGTTGGCAAAGGTTTACGAGACTGCGTACCTCCACAAATTTGAGGAATTGGCGGTTGAACAGACGATTCAGACCATCGCAGAGATTTCTTATGAACAACGTTTTGGTGACACTGGCTATAAGCGCCTCTTTGTGGAAAAGCTCATTCGAGGGTTTCATTTCCTACGACACAAGGGTCTCCCGCCAACGCCAAATGATCTGAGGTAGCCGTTCATGGTCAAACACCCTAAATATGGACTCGGTGTGGTAAAGCAATCGCGTTATAAAGGCCTCGAACTGCGGGTGGAGTTCCAGGACGGATTAACCCGATGGGTACGATTTGACGAGGTAGAATCTGTGCCGCCAACTCCACCCATGCCTCCTCCAGTTACTCCTTCCCCTCCATCTCCTAATGAAGCCTTCAAATTTCGTCGTATGATCGAGGCCTTTCGTTTGGGAATTGTTCCCCATGACTGCATAGAAGACTTCACCTTTGGACGGCAGGCAGAGGCAGAGGTACTGAGGGACTGGTTGAATAAACAGGAAGAGAGCACCCTACTTGTGATAGGGGAATACGGAACCGGTAAGACACATCCCCTGCATTATGCCTATAGCTATGCTTTACGGGAAGGGTTTGCCGTTGCTTACATTGAGATGGATCCCCATGAGGCGCCCTTTCATAAACCGAAGTGCGTTTATAGTCGCCTTATCCGAACTTTTCGTTATTCCTCTCAGAAGACCCGGCAAGAGAAGCGATTCCGCGATCTCCTTGGGGAAGTGCTCGCAAAAGGTTTTTTCAAAGACCATATTTACTTCAGCAACCTTATTGGAGAGACCTCCGATGAGACCTTGTGGGATTGGATCGAGGCCTTAGAATCCATTGTTCGGCCTTACAGTAATGATATGTTTGTGCGTATAGAAGGCCCTCTCAGAGACGTGAGCCTTGTAACTGCTCTAAAACATGGCGATCGTCCTTCTTTTCCAGAGCATTTACCTAACTGCCTTATTACCACCCCTGAGTCTTTAGACTCTCTCCTTTGTCGTCGTCCGCAAACATTTGCCTCGTTGCGAACTGTAATTCTAGACGAAATTCATCTATTGGACAACACCTACCGCGGTGACCAGCTTCGACTTCTGTTATGGCGACTGAGGAAACTTACAACGGATGCTGGGTTTTCTGTCCACCTGCTTTCTGCTACGCTCCCTAATCCTGAACAAATTGCCCAAAGGTATGTAAGCCATTTTGAACTAGTGGTCGTAGAAGGGCAACGTGAAATGGATTATTACCTTCTCAAGTCGCACGAAGAGGTCTATCGGCTGGCGCGAGCGCAAGGGTGGAAGAAACTGCTCTGCTTTTGCAACCTCCGTGAGTCCGTTGAAACCGTAGCTGCTGAGCTTACTCCACGATGGCATCCCTATCCTGTCGTTGCCCACCATGGCAGCCTTCATCGACGCGTACGTGAAGAAGCCGAGGCAATCATGAAAGAAGCGGAGGTAGCTGTATGCGTTGCGACGTCCACTCTGGAGATCGGAATAGATATCGGGGATATTGACCTGGTGGTGCTTGCCGAGCCGCCCTGGAGCATCTCCGCACTGCTTCAGCGGGTTGGGCGCAGCAACCGTCGTGAAGAGATCACTCGCACAGCCGCAGTCATCAGGTCTGAGGAAGAGAAGTTTCTGCTGGAAGCAATGTTCAAGGCAGCAACTCTTGGTCCCCTACCGGCTAAACCCTACGAACCTGACTTATCCGTTGCAGTTCAGCAAACCTTGTCTTATTTGTATCAACACCCTGAAGGCGTCCCAGAGACAGAACTTCTGGAGCTACTCGCTTTCTTATGCTCAGAAAGCGAGGCAAGGCTTATTTTAAGGTATCTGCGGCGGAATGGCTGGATCGAAGGACGCACTGGATATTGGTTTGCCTCCACAAAGCTGATGGACACGAGCGAAAAAGGGTGTATCCATTCCAATATTCCTGATTCACAGACGTACAGGGTGATAGACCTTGACTCAGGCAAGGAGATCGGGACCATTGCGGGGTCCTTTGACGAAGTTTTTGTACTCGCACGGAAAGCGTGGAAGGTCATGTCTGTAGGGAGCGGCCTCATTAAGGTGCGCCGCTTCGAAGGAAAAGCCTCGGCTGCTATGTTCCAGCGACATAAAAACGTCGGGGCTTTTTATTACCTGCTGCCACCTGACTTGAAAGGGGTAAGACAGGAAGGCCACCAACAGACCTAGTACATCGTTTACTTAGTTTTGACTTCACGGTTCTCCCCCCAGACCCCCAGCCCCTCTCCCACGCTGTGGGAGAGGGGAGCGGGGGCAAATTCCTAACCGTCCACCCCTCCCCCCAGACCCCCAGCCCCTCTCCCACGCTGTGGGAGAGGGGAGCGGGGGCAAATTCCTAACCGTCCACCCCTCCCCCCAGACCCCCAGCCCCTCTCCCACGCTGTGGGAGAGGGGAGC
>Ga0073934_10002417_pt1 | contig 38972 bp, 31 predicted proteins | sample LarsenN4metaG_FD_76834 | JGI IMG/M metagenome (GOLD analysis project Ga0073934, IMG submission 76834) | Hot spring sediment bacterial and archeal communities from British Columbia, Canada, to study Microbial Dark Matter (Phase II) - Larsen... ... | reverse complement strand
TTCAGCCCGTTTGCGCGCAGGTACCGGGCCGCTTCCTGTTCCTCGTTGCCGCCGATCTCGCCAATCATCACCACGGCGTCGGTCTGCGGATCGGCGAAGAACAGGTCGAGACATTCGGCGAAGCCCATGCCGTGCACGACATCGCCGCCAATGCCGATGGTCGTCGATTGCCCGAGCCCCGCGCCCGTAAGCTGCGCCACCACTTCGCTGGTCAACGAAGCCGAGCGAGAGACGACGCCGATATGGCCCGCCCGCGCGCGGTCGGTCGCCATAACGCCGATCTGACAAACACCAGGGGCCAGAACGCCTTGCGAATTGGGCCCGACGAGCCGCGTCTTCGATCCTTTGAGCGCCTCGCGCACCCGCATCACGTCGAGCACCGGGATACGCTCGGTGACGACCACGACAAGCGGCATCTCGGCTTCGATCGCCTCGATCATCGCCGCCGCGGCGCTGGCGGGCGGCACAAAGACGCAACTGGCATTGGCGCCGGTCGCCAGCATCGCCTCCTGCACCGTGTTGTAGACCGGCACGTCGATATGCGACTTGCCGCCTTTGCCGGGCGTGACGCCGGCGACGACATTGGTGCCGTACTGAATCATGCGGTTGGTGTGATAGGTGCCGGCCCAGCCGGTCATGCCCTGGCACAGCACTTTCGTGTTCTGATCGACGAGAATGGTCATTGCGCCCTCCCCGCTGCGATCGCGACGGCGCGGGTGGCGGCCTGCCACATGTCGCCGCATTCGACGGCGTTCAGATTGAAATTGGCGAGCCGCAGCCGCGCCAGTTCCTCGTTGTTGCCGGTCAGCCGCAGCACGATCGGCAGCGACTTGCCCTTGCGCTTGATGGCGATGCCAAGCCCCTCGATGATGGTGTCGCAGGGCTGCATGCCGCCGCCATAGACATTGATCAGCAGCACTTTCGCGCGCGGATTGTCGAGCACAAGACCAATGCCCTGCGCGATATCGAGGCTTTTGGCGGTCGTGCGGATGTCCATGAAATTCGCCGGCACGCCGCCCGCCGCGCGCACGAGATCAAGCGTCGCGAGGCCGAGACCGGCGCCGTTCACCACGATTCCGATATCGCCGGTGAGCTGAACGAAATTGACCTGATGCCGCTGTGCCTTCAGCTCGACCTCGTCCATGTCGCCGGGGTCGCGCAGCCGCTCGAGATCGGGGTGGCGGAACATGGCGTTGTCGTCGAGGACCATCTTGGCATCGACCGCCACCAAATCGCCGCTTGCAGTGACGACCAGCGGGTTGATCTCGATCAGGCTGGCGTCCAGCTCGGTGAAGGCGCGGTGAATCTTGCGGATCACGTCGGCGCAATTGTCGGCGGCGGTGCCCGAGAGTCCGAGCCGCTGGCAAAATCCGGCAATGTCACCCGCCTTCATTTCTCCCTTGGTGCCGAGCAGCAGCGTCTCGAGCGCCGGCAGACCCTGCCCGCTGCGCTCCTCCACATCGGTCCCGCCGTCGCCGCCCATCACCATCAGGCCGCCAGCGGATCCATCGACGATCATCGCGAGATAAAGTTCGCGCTCCCCCGGAACGCCGACCTCGATCAGCACCCGCGAGACGGTCTGGCCGCGAGGGCCGGTCTGCTGGGTGACAAGTTTTTGCCCGAGCAACTCCCGGGCAGCCGTCTTCGCCTCGACGGCCGCGCGCACTTTGCGGACGCCGCCAGCCCTGAAGCGGCTGCCAGCGCGGATCTGGGCTTTGACGAAGAGGTCGGACGATCCGAGCGACGCCGCGGCGCGTTCGGCCTCGTCTGGCGTGGTGGCGACCTGTCCCCGCGGGCAAGACAGCGCATAGCGGGACAGGAGTTCTTTCGCTTGAAACTCATGAAGTTCCATGGCGTTAGCCTCCATATCGCAACTGATTCTTTTATTGGGGCGACGTCACCCTGACCGCATCTGGCGGCCGAAAGAGGCTGTGAACCCCTCTCAAGCACCCAGCGGCCTTGGTATACATAATACCAAATGTCCGGCGGTTCGACAATCGGGATCGAGAGTCCGGCCGCTCAATTCTTCGGGCTCGGCTCGCACAGCCTTGCGGCAATCCTACGCGTGGGGGCAGACGGCTCCCGTTCACCTTGCCGTGTTAGACGACGGGGGAAGCACGCCACCTTGGGTTCCACATTCCGGGGTTGCGACATGCGACAGTTGAGACACATCCGAGAGCCTGACATTGCACGGCCAGACCAACTCCAAAATCGCGGCGCTGCCGCTTCCTTCCGAGATGCTGCCCTCTCCGGAGAACGTCGCGGCCTTGCGCGCGCATCCAAAATTTTCCGACGCGGCACGCATGATGATGCGCGATCTGATCGCGATCTATGACGGCAACCGCATTCTCAATCAGGTGATGAATGATCGCGGCCGCGTGGTTTTCGGCATGCTGGCATTCTACCTGCACTTCACCCGCGACCCCGCCGATCCGGCGAGCGGTCTGACGGCGGCTCGCATGAAGGCGCTGTGCGCCGAAACTGGTCTGTGCAGCACCGGCCGCGGCACGGCCATGCTGCTGCTCATGCGTTATGCCGGATATCTCGCGCCTGCGGTCGGCAACGGCGAACGCGTCCAGCGGCTGGTGCCCACCGAGCGCATGTTCGAATCGCAAAAGCAGCGGCTGTCGTCCAACCTGCGCGCCATGTCGCTTGTTTTGCCGGAGGGCAGCGACGGCCTCGCGCTTCTGCAACGCCATGACTTCATCGGCGTAATGGCGCGGCAATTCGGCGATTCGTTTCGCGCTGGCTTTCGTATTCTCGATTCCTCGCCGGCGCTCTATCCGCTCGTGGAACGCAATGCCGGCCTCGTGATCCTGTTCAGCCTGTTTCTCGCCAGCGACGCTAGCGGAAACATGACCGCCGCGCGCCCCGCCGCCATCTCAATCGCAGCACTGGCGCGGCGCTTTGGCGTGTCACGCCCGCATGTCCTCAAACTCCTGCGCGACGCCGAGACGCTCGGTTTTGTTGCGCGCGGCGGAGAGAATGAGGAACAAATCCTTGTTCAGCCGGCGCTCGCCGACGCGATTCAGGATTTCATCGCGACGGTGTTTCTGTTTCTTGGCCGATGCATCCGCGACGCGCGCAAGGAGATCGGCTGACGACGACGTCCTTGTTCAATGCGAGATCATCCAGGGCCGGCTGGTCGGGAAGCTTTTCGAGCCATCCCTGCCGCGGGCGGTGACGCGCGAGATCTTCTTGCCGTTGCCTGAACAACAAGAGCATCCCTTGCCATGCCGGCTCGCCTGCTCCGCCTTGAACTGCGCCGCCGTACGCGGCGCATGCGCGTTGCGCTCGTTCGTCGCATGCGCCAGCCGCCGTTCCGCAGACAGGCCGGAAAAATGCGGCGCAGTGAGAATGACGCGCGGCGCCGACACGCCGCAATCCGGACAGTCTTGCGGCAGATCGCATTCCGCCATCGGCCGCATGTCGGTGAACGGCCCGCATTCGGGGCAGAGATAGTCGTAGACGGGCATGACAGAATCCTTTGAATCAATTTTCCACCTGTCGCCCCGCGCCCGATCTCGGGTTTACCCGAGATCGGATGTACAAGTGCACAAGTCGGCTACAGCCGACTTGTGATGGGGCATCCAGTAGTCACTGAATCTCATTGGTTACTTGATCGCCCGCCTTCGCGGGCGATGACAGCACGAAAAGCATGCCCTCACTTATCCGGCGACATCGGGATATCGACGCCGCCCTTGATGTGTTTCACCGGCCCCGATGCGCTTGGCATCACGTCGAAATCAAAGATGTCGGTCGGCAGCCACAAGGTGGCACAGGCGTTGGGAATATCGACGACGCCCGAGATGTGGCCCTGCACCGGCGCGGTGCCGAGAATGGCGTAGGCCTGCGCCTTCGAGTAGCCGAACTTGGTCAGATACTCGATGGCGTTGAGGCAGGCCTGACGATAGGCGACGTGCACGTCGAGATAGTGCTGCTTGCCCCATTCGTCGACCGAGATGCCCTCGAAGATCAGATAGTCGTTGTAGTTGGGCGTGATCGGCGACGGCTTGAAGATCGGATTCTTGATGCCGTATTTCGATACGCCGTCCTTGATCAGCTCGACCTTCAGATGCAGCCAGCCGGCCATTTCGATGGCCCCGCAGAATGTGATCTCGCCGTCGCCCTGGCTGAAATGCAGGTCGCCCATTGAGAGGCCGCCGCCCTTCACATAGACGGGGAAATAGATTTTCGAGCCGCGCGACAGATCCTTGATGTCGCAATTGCCGCCATGCTCGCGCGGCGGCACGGTGCGTGCGCCTTCTGCCGCGATCTTCGCCTTCACGTCGCCCTTGGCCATGCCGGCATGCGCGGTCGCCGCGAAGGGCGGATTGGCAAGCGGCGGCACCCGCGTCGGATTGGTGGCGATGAAATCCACCTCGCGCTTGTTCCAGGTATCGAGCAGCTTTTGGTCGGGCAGACAGCCGATCAGACCCGGATGAATGAGGCCTGCGAATTTGACGCCCGGCACATGCCGCGAATGCGTGTACAGGCCGGAAATATCCCAGATCGACTTCTGCGCCAGCGGGAAATGGTCGGTGAGAAAGCCGCCGCCGTTCTTCTTGGAGAAGAAGCCGTTGAAGCCCCACAGGCTCTCGGGCAGCGCGCCGACATCCAGAAGATCGACGACCAGGAGATCGCCCGGCTCCGCGCCCTCGACGCCGATGGGACCGGACAGGAAATGCACGATCGACAGGTCGATGTCGCGCACGTCGTCCGCGGAATCGTTGTTCTTGATGAAGCCGCCGGTCCAGTCATAGGTCTCGATAATGAAATCGTCTCCCGGCTTCACCCACGCCACCATCGGGATGTCGGGATGCCAGCGGTTGTGAATCATTTCGTTCTTGTAGGGAGATTCCGACAGATCGATCTTCACGACGGTCTTGGGCATGTTCCTGCTCCTTCACTTCAGCTTCTCAAGAGGCACACGGAATTGGCCGCGGGCCGGCGCGCCCCTCCTGGCGCCGGTGCAGCCGTGAACGGGACCTAGACGGCGAGAAAGCGTGCAATGGCCGCCTCGTCGACACGGTCGCGGGTATCGGAATGGACGATGCTGCCGTTCTCCATGACGAGAATGCGGTCGGCGGCATCGAGAACGAAGCTCAAGACCTGCTCGCAGACCACGATGCAGAGATTCCTGAGGTCGCGGATTTCCTTGAGCACCTTGGCGATGTCCTTGATGATGGACGGCTGGATTCCCTCGGTCGGCTCATCGAGGAGAAGAATTTTCGGATCGCTGGCGAGCGCGCGCGCGATGGCGAGCTGCTGTTGCTGGCCGCCCGACAGGTTGCCGCCACGTCTTTTCTGGAATTCGTAGAGGATCGGGAACAGGGCGTAGATTTCCGGCGGAATGTCGGTCTTGCCGGTCACGACGAGGCCGGTCTCGATATTCTCCTTCACCGTCATGGTGCCGAAGATCTGCCGCCCCTGCGGCACATAGGCGAGGCCCTCCGCCACGCGCTGATGGCTCTGCAGGCTCGACACATCATTGCCGTCGACCACGATCTGGCCGCCGCGCGCGGGCATGACGCCGATCAGCGACTTCATCAGCGTCGACTTGCCCATGCCGTTGCGGCCGACCACCGCGACGATTTCGCCGGGCTTCACAGCGAAATTGATGCCGTGCAGGACCTGGCTTTGGCCATAGGCGGCGGAGAGATTGCGCACTTCAAACATCTGTTTCCCTCAATGCCCGAGATAGACTTCCTTGACTTTCGGATTGTCCTGGATCGTCTCCATGTTGCCTTCGGCGAGCACCTGCCCCTGATGCAGCACGGTGATGCGGTGTGCGATGCTGGCGACGAATTTCATGTCGTGCTCGATCACGATCACGGAGCGGTTTTTGATGATTTCCTTGAGCAGTTCCGCGGTCTTGGTGCGCTCGGACACGCTCATGCCGGCGACCGGCTCATCGAGCATCAGCAATTCCGGGTCCTGGATCAGCAGCATCCCGATCTCCAGCCACTGTTTCTGTCCGTGACTCAGGGTTTCCGCGAGCTGATCGAGATGGCTTTCCAGGAAGATCGTGCGTGCGGTCTCAGCGACCCGCTCGACGATTTCATCGGTGCGCTTCCAGAACAGTGCACCGTGCACATCGCGCCCGCGCGGAAACGAGATTTCAAGATTCTCGAACACGGTCAGGTCATCGTAGATCGACGGGGTCTGGAACTTTCGGCCGATGCCGCGCCTGACGATCTCATGCTCCTTGAGCGCAGTGATCTCCTGATCCTTGAACTTGATCGAGCCTTCGCTAACGCGGGTGCGCCCACAAATCAGGTCGAGCACGGTGGTCTTGCCGGCGCCATTGGGGCCGATGATGACGCGCAACTCGCCCTTGTCGACATAGAGGCTGAGATTGTTGACCGCCTTGAAGCCGTCGAACGAGACGGTGACGCCTTCGAGGGCAAGGAGGAAGTCGGTGCTGCTGGACATGGGCGCGCTCCCTATTCCGCCGGCGCCGGACGCGCGCTCGGCGTAGCGCCGCCGAAGCGCGACATCAGTTTCGTGACCGCCGGGATGATCTGGTCGGTCATCAGGCCGGCAAGACCGCGGGGAAATGCGAGCACGACTGCGATGAACAAGCCGCCCATGGCGAACAGCCAGAGTTCGGGGAAGCTTTCGGAAAAGACCGTCTTGCCCCAGTTCACCACCAGCGTGCCGACCACCGCCCCCACCAGCGAATGCCGTCCGCCGACCGCGCAGAAAATCACCATCTCGATCGAGGGCACGATCCCGACGAAGGACGGTGACATGAAGCCGACCTGCAGGGTGAACATGGCACCGCCGACGGCCGCGATGGCGGAGGCCAGGCAAAAGATGAAAATCTTGAAATTGGCGACGTCATAGCCCGAGAAACGGACACGGTCCTCCTTGTCGCGCACGGCGACCAAGATGCGGCCGAGCTTGCTGGTCAGCACGAAACGCGCGAGGAGCATCGTGCCGAGAAGGAAGAAGCAGCAAACGAAGTAGAGTATGTATTTGGCGCCGTCGGTGCGGATGTCCCAGCCGAGCAAGGTGCGCAGATCGGTGATGCCGTTGATGCCGCCGGTATAGCCCTGCCGTCCGATGATCAGGATGGTCATCACCGCCGCCAGCGCCTGGGTGATGATGGCGAAATAGACGCCGCCCACGCGCCGCTTGAACATGGCGGCGGAGAGAATGAAAGCGAACAAGGCCGGCACCGCGATGACCGCAAACAGGGAGAACGGCAACGACTTGAACGGCACCCAGAAGAAGGGCAGTTCGGTGAGCTGGTTCCAGTCCATGAAGTCGGGGATGCCGGGTGTGGACTGGATCTTGGTATTGGCCGGCGACGACGCCTCGAGCTTGAGAAACATCGCCATGCAATAGCCGCCGAGGCCGAAAAACACGCCCTGTCCGAGACTGAGAATTCCCGTGTAACCCCAGCACAAGACCAGACCGACGGCGACGAAGGCGTAGGTAAGATATTTGCCGACCAGATTCAGCCGGAAGATATCGAGAGCGAGCGGCAATACCACCAGGATCAGCAGAGCGATCAGGGCGAAGCCGATGAGTTCGAGATTGCGGTTGCTTGTTGTTGCGGCCGACATGGTGAGCGTCACCTTCTGACCTTGAGGACAAAGAGACCCTGCGGGCGCAGCATCAGGAGCCCGATGACGATCAGCAGGGTGAGAACCTTCGCCATCGAGCCCGACATGAAGAATTCGAGGGTCGATTGCGATTGCGAGATGGTGAGCGCAGAAGCGATGGTGCCAAGAAGGCTCTGCGCCCCGCCGAACACGACCACGAGGAAGGTGTCGACGATGTAGAGCTGGCCGGCGGTCGGACCGGTCGAGCCGATCATGGTGAAGGCAGAGCCGGCGACGCCGGCGATGCCGCAGCCGAGTCCGAAGGTGAGCCGGTCGACGCGGCGCGTGTCGATCCCGACCGCCCCGCTCATGGTGCGGTTCGTCACCACCGCGCGCACCTGCAATCCCCAGGTGGAGCGGAAGAGAAGCAGCGCGACGATGCCCGTGATGACTAGCGTCAGCCCCATCACGAACAGGCCGTTGATCTGCACCTCGATGGTGTCGGTGACCGGCAGCGACCCCATCATCCAGTCGGGGAGCTGCACGCCGACCTCGCGCGCCCCGAAGATCGAGCGGAAGGCCTGCTGCATGATCAGCGAGAGGCCCCAGGTGGCGAGCAGCGTGTCGAGCGGCCGCGCATAGAGGTGGCGGATCAGGAGCCATTCCACCGCGAGCCCGAGCGCGCCGGACACCACGAAGGCGATCGCCATGGCGAAGAAGAAATAGGCGCTGAAGAAGAGCGGGAAATAGGTCTCGAAAGCGTGCGACGTCAGATAGGTCATGTAGGCGCCGAGGATCATGAACTCCCCGTGCGCCATGTTGATCACACCCATCTGCCCGAAGATGATGGCGAGCCCCAAAGCCATCAGCAGGAAGACCGAGAACAGGATCAGGCCGGCAAAGGCCTGCATGGCGAAGATCGAACCGAGTTCCTGAAGCGTAAAGCCGCCAAACATCGCGCAACCCCGTGCATTCACCGCGCGCCGCGGTGGCATGTGAAAACCGTCTGGGAGATGGGATGCCCCGGCGGGCCTCACGCCGGGGCGATCACGGTTACTGGTAGCCCTTCGGGAACGGATCGGGTTCGACCAGGTTCGCGGTTTCGTAGATCAGGTCGTACTGGCCGTTGGTCTTGGCGCGGCCGACCCGCGTCTTCGACCAGAGGTGATGATTCTCGTGAATCTTCACATAGCCTTCCGGCGCTTCCTTGAACTCGACGCCGGGCGAGGCCGCGGCGATCTTGTCGATGTCGAAGGAGCCGGCCTTCTCCACCGTCAGCTTCCACAGCCAGGGTCCGAGATAGGCCGCCTGCGTCACGTCGCCGATCACGGTCTTCTCGCCCCACATCTTCTTGAAGGCGGAGACGAAGGCCTTGTTGTTCGGATTGTCGAGCGACTGGAAGTATTTCATGCAGGCATAGGCGCCGGCGATGTTCTCGCCGCCGATGCCGTCGATCTCGTCCTCGGTCACCGAGATGGTGAGCAGCGTCTGCTTGTTGAGGTCGACGCCGGCCGCCTTCAACTGCTTGTAGAACGCGACGTTCGAGCCGCCGACGATGATGGCGTAGATCACGTCGGGTTTTGTCAGCTTGATCTTGTTGATGACCGAGTTGAACTGGGTGTGGCCGAGCGGGAAGTATTCTTCGCCGACCACCTTGGTCTTGAGGAAATTCTCGATGTGCTTGCGCGCGATCTTGTTGGAGGTGCGCGGCCAGATGTAATCCGAACCTAGCAGGTAGAAGGTCTTGGCGCCCTTCTCCTTCGACACCCAGTCGAGGCCGGCGATGATCTGCTGGGTCGCCTCCTGGCCGGTATAAATGACGTTCTTGGACTGCTCGAGGCCTTCATAGAAGGTCGGGTAGTAGAGCATGCCGTTATATTGTTCGAACACCGGCAGCACCGCCTTGCGCGACGCCGAGGTCCAGCACCCCATGACCGATGCGACCTTGTCGTTGACCAAAAGTTTCTTTGCCTTCTCGGCGAAGGTTGGCCAATCGGAGGCGCCGTCCTCCTGGATGAACTTGATCTTGCGGCCCAGCACGCCGCCCGCCGCGTTGATCTGTTCGATGGCGAGCTTCTCCGCTTGCACCGAGCCTGTTTCCGAAATCGCCATTGTACCGGTCACGGAATGTAGAATGCCGACCGTGACCTCGGTGTCGGTGACCGCCAGGCCGGTGGTATTCACCTTGGCGGTGGGAAATTGCTGCGCGAGCGCGGCGGGCGGAAGAAGCGCAGCCGCGGACATCGCCGCCGTCCCCATCAGCAATTGCCGCCGCGACAGAGAGTCCAGATCGAAAGGCCGTTTTCCTGAAGACATGCGACGCCTCATCCTGTTTGTGCGATCCCTGAAAGAGCACATTGCGTGCTCCTATGGCGTCGATGCTGGGGCTGTTTGTTGCAATGCAGCATACGTCAATTGACGTATTCGCCTACGGTGAATGACGTAACAAACTGCTTGGGAAACAGGATTGTAGGTCGCAGCGGGGCGAACGCACGGCCAAATGGGCAATTGCACTTTTTTGCGGCGCACGCTGCCCGGTTTTTTGCCGCGTGGCAGGGCTGACAAGCCGCTAGATTTGCGTGTGCGGCTTGCAGCGGCCGGTCCGGCATCGGCCGGCGCCGCCAACAACAAAAGCAACCCGGGCGGAAACGGCAGGCAGGGCGAACGGGATATTGCACGCGCAGGAACAGGCGATCGGCCATGACCGCGCAGCAACGAATCGTTCGCGTCCGGCGCAACTATAACCAGTGGGTCGCCAATCAGACGCTGGAGGACTATGCGCTACGCTTCACCGCCAAGAGTGCGCGCAAATGGTCGAGCTTTCGCGTCGCCAACACAGCCATCGGCGCTATCTCGTTTCTGGCGCTTGAAGCCATCGGCGGCGCCATCACCGTCAATTACGGTTTTACCAACGCGGCCGCGGCGATCCTGGTGGTGAGTGCGCTCATTTTTCTCACCGGTCTGCCGATCGCCTATTACGCGTCGACCTACGGAGTCGATATCGACCTGCTCACGCGCGGCGCCGGCTTCGGCTATTTCGGCTCGACCATTACATCCCTCATCTACGCCTCCTTCACATTCATCTTCTTCGCGCTGGAGGCGGCCATCATGTCGCTGGCGCTGGAAATGTGCTTCGGCATTCCATTGTTTGTGGGCTACGTCATCAGTTCGCTGGTGGTGATCCCGCTGGTCACGCACGGCATCACACTGATCAGCCGCGTGCAGCTCTGGACCCAGCCGTTCTGGATCGCGCTGCATCTGTTGCCCTTCGCCTTCATCGCCTTCGCCGATGTGGCCTCCTTCGACGCATGGACTCACTATGGCGGCATTTCCGGAAGCGACGGCCGCACCTTCAACCTCATTCTGTTCGGCACGGCCGCGACGGTTGTCTTTTCGTTGATCGCGCAGATAGGTGAACAAGTCGACTTCCTGCGCTTCTTGCCGCCGCGCGAGAAAAAGAGCCGGCTGAGCTGGTGGATGGCGCATCTCTCCGCCGGTCCGGGCTGGATCGTTCCCGGCATGCTGAAAATGCTGGCCGGATCTTTTCTCGCATTCCTCGCGGTCCAGCATCTGGTGCCGCCGGACAAGGCCGCCGAGCCGACGCAGATGTACCTCGTCGCCTTCCAGCATGTTTTTTCCTCGCCGGCGCTGGCCCTCGCCTTCACCGGCGCCTTCGTGATCATTTCGCAGATCAAGATCAACGTCACCAACGCCTATGCCGGGTCGATCGCCTGGTCGAACTTCTTTTCCCGCCTGACCCACAGCCACCCCGGCCGCGTGGTCTGGCTGGTGTTCAATGTCACGATCGCGCTCCTGCTGATGGAGCTCGGCATCTTCAAGGCGCTGGAACACATCCTCGGCCTGTACTCTATTGTCGCGGTGGCCTGGGTGGGCGCGCTGGTGGCCGATCTGGTCGTCAACAAGCCGCTGGGCCTCAGCCCGCCCGGCATCGAGTTCAAACGCGCGCATCTCTATGACATCAACCCGGTCGGGGTCGGTTCGATGGTGCTGGCGACGCTCGCCGGCATCGCCGCCTTTGCCGGACTTTTCGGGACGACGTTGCAGGCGCTGCCCGCCTTTCTCACGCTTGGCGTGGCTTTCGTGGCCGCGCCGGCGATCGCCTATGCCACCGGCGGAAAATACTACATCGCGCGCACGCCCTGGCAGAATTGGGGTCAGCAGAAGACCATCGGCTGTTCGATCTGCGAGCATCATTTCGAAGCCGAGGACATGGCGCAATGTCCGGCTTATTCCGGGGCGATCTGCTCGCTCTGCTGCTCGCTGGAAACCCGCTGCAAGGATTGCTGCAAGCCGGACGCGCGCATCTCGCGGCAGTTTTTTGGTTTTGTCGGCAAATCCCTTCCCGGATGGTTCATCCGCCCGCTGAATTCCGACATCGCGCATTTCCTCGGCGTCTTCTCCCTGTTCGCGGGCGTAATCGGAACGGTCCTGCTCTTCGTCTATTTCCAGGTGTCGTTCGATTCGGTCGTCAACAAGACGGTCCTGAAATCCACGCTATGGACCGTCTTTTTCATACTGGCGATCATTGCCGGAATCGCCGCCTGGCTGTTCGTGCTGGCGCACGAGAGCAGGCATGTGGCAGAAGAGGAATCCCGCCGCCAGACCGACCTCTTGATGCGAGAAATCGAGGCGCACAAGCGCACCGACGCCAAGCTGCAGAAAGCCAAGGAAGTCGCAGAAGCCGCCAGCCAGGCCAAGAGCCGCTACGTCGTGGGCTTGAGCCACGAGCTGCGCACGCCGCTCAACGCCATTCTCGGCTATGCCCAGATCCTGGAACGCGATCCGGAGATGCCGGCGCGGCGGCTCGACGGCATCCGGGTGGTTCGCCGCAGCGCCGAGCATTTGTCGGGCCTGATCGATGGGCTGCTCGATATCTCGAAAATCGAAGCTGGCCGCTTCCACCTGAATCGCAACGAGGTGCGGCTGCCCGAATTCATCGATCAACTGGTCGACATGTTTCAACTCCAGGCGGTCGCGAAAGGCATCGACTTCCACTTCGTCGCCACCAGCCGTTTGCCCGTCGCCGTCTATACCGACGAAAACCGGCTGCGGCAGATCCTCATCAACCTGCTCTCCAATGCGATCAAGTTCACCGACTCGGGGCACGTGACATTCCGCGCCCATTATCGTTCGCAGGTCGCGGAATTCGAGATCGAGGACACGGGAATAGGGATCGAGGCCGACGAACTGGAACGCATCTTCCAGCCTTTCGAACGCGCCCGCTCGGCCCGCGCCAGAAACACCGCCGGCACCGGCCTCGGCCTGACCATCACCAAGCTCCTGACGGCGACCATGGGCGGACAGATCACCGTCAGGAGCGAAGTCAACAAGGGCACGACCTTCCGCATCAAGATGCTGCTCTCCGAGGTCGCGCGCCCCCGCACCGCGCCGACCATGGAAAGCGCGGTGCGCGGCTATATCGGCGAACAGCAGACGATCCTCGTGGTGGACGACAACGATGTCCAGCGCGAGCTGGTGCGCGAATTGCTGGCCCCGCTCGGCTTCAAAATGCTGACGGCGGCGAGCGGCGCCGAATGCCTTGCGCTGGCCGAACGGCACAAGCCGAACCTCATTCTGCTCGACGTGCTCATGCCGGAAATGGACGGCTGGGAGGTCGCGAAACGGCTGCGCGAGTCGGCGGCGGAGCGGCCCGCCATCGTTATGCTTTCCGCCAACACTCTCGACAAGACCTATGAGGTCGGCCCCGCCCGCCTGCATGACGACTATCTGATGAAGCCGGTCGACCTGCGGCAATTGCTGGAGAAAATCCACACCCTGCTCAACATCGAATGGACCTATGAGTCGCGCGACGGGCCGCCGCGGCCGCGCGTGCCGCAGGTGCTGCCGTTGACGCCCGCGCCGCCCCGGCGCGATATCGACGACCTGATCCATCTCGCCCAGATCGGCTATGTCCGCGGCATTCAGGAGAAACTGACGGAGATCGAGGCGAACTCGCCGCTGCACCAGCCCTTTGTCGAGCAGATGCGGGCCGTTGCCTACGACTTCGATCTGAAGCGGCTGGTGACGATGCTGGAGGCGCTTCGCAGCACGCATGTCTAGAAGAGAGCCACGCGATATCGCGCTCGTCGTCGACGATTCGCCGGACAGTCTGCGCATGCTGACCGACGCGCTCGAGCAGGCGGGCATGACCGTACTCATCGCGCGCGACGGCGATCAGGCGCTGGCGATGGTCGACAGAGTAACGCCGGACGTCGTGCTCATGGACGCGATCATGCCGGGCAAGGATGGCTTCGACACCTGCCGGCATCTCAAGCGCAACAAGTCGCTGACGCATGTGCCGGTCATCTTCATGACCGGGCTCAGCGAAACCGACGACATCGTCAAGGGCCTGGAGGCCGGCGGCGTCGACTATGTCACCAAGCCGATCGTGCCGGACGAACTCCTGGCGCGCATCCGCGTGCATCTCGCCAATGCGCGAATGACCCACAGCGCCCGCACAGCGCTCGATACATTCGGCCGCTTCCTCCTGGCCACGAACAAGGCCGGACGCGTGCTCTGGTGCACGCCGCAAGCGGGCAAGCTGCTCGGCACCGCCTTCAGGGGATTCGACGCCGAGACCTTCCTGCTTCCGCCGGCGGTGCGCGACTGGCTGCGCCAGCGCGCCGCCGCGGAGAGTGCGGCGGCCGACCAGCTCGGCCTGCAGCCGGACCTGTCCCCGATCCCGCTGGAGCTGACCTATATCGGGCAGATCGGGCCGGATGAAATTTTGCTCCGGCTGGTCGAGGGCGGCAGCAGCGACGACCGGCTGGTGTTGCAGCGCAAGCTGCTGCTAACCCAGCGCGAATCCGAGGTGCTGCTGTGGATCGCGCGCGGCAAATCAAACCGCGACATCGCCGAAATCCTCACGCTGAGCCCGCGCACGGTGAACAAGCATCTGGAACAGATCTACACCAAACTCGGCGTGGAAAACCGGGCCTCGGCGGCGGCCTTGGCCGTGCGGACCCTGGGCGTGCAATAGACCCGACGGGCCGGGCGACCCGGAGGCGCGCCCCTTCCCCACTCCCCCGCCAATCGTGGTATCCACCCGCCACGATGGATACCGGCTCCCTCCCCGTCACCGACATGCAGGGCCGCCCTCTTGCATCCGCGCTCGACCGGCTCACGGCGCTGCTGCAATGGCTCGGCGCCATCATCCTCGCGCTGCTCTTCGTTCTGGTCATGACTTCGGTGACGCTGCGCTATGTCGCCGGCAGCGGCCTGATCTGGTCGGAGGAACTGGCGATCTGGCTGAACGTGCTGCTGGTTGCGGTGGGCGCGCCTCTGGCCCTGACCGGCCCGCTGGCGATGCGGCTCGATGTGATCGTGCAATATCTGCCGGTGTCGTTGCAGAGGGTTGCCCGCATCCTTGCCGATGCCATCGCGCTCGAGGCCGGGCTCATTCTCCTCTTTGGCGGCGTCGATGTCGCCGCCGCCATCGGCGGCACCTCGACGGCGCTCGGCCTTCCTGAAGGGCTGCGCTATGCGGCAATCGCGGCCGGCGGCGGATTGACGATCGTCCTCCTGCTCGGCCGAAAATTGGCGGATGACGGTCTCCCCCGCGCGGTGGCGATCTTCGCCGTCGGCATCGCGCTCTATCTCGCCGCTCATCACTTGCACGCCCTCACGCTTACAGCACCGAGTGTGGCGGCCGGACTCGTCGCCGCGCTCGGACTGATCCTCGGCGCGCCGCTGCCGCACGCGCTCCTCGTCGGCGTCTCGCTGGCAACGCCGTTTGGCGCATCGCTGCCGGAGCCGGCTGTGGTGCAGAACACCGTCGCCGGCGTCAGCAAATTCCTGCTGCTCGCGATCCCCTTCTTCCTGCTGGCCGGCGGCCTGCTCACCGTGGGCGGGCTGGCGGAGCGTATGGTGCGGTTTGCGGCGACACTGGTCGGGCATCTGCGCGGCGGTCTTGCGCAGACGACGCTGGTGTCGGGCGTCATGTTCTCCGGCGCCTCCGGCTCGTCGATTGCCAACGCCGCCTTCGGCGCCAAGGTGATGGTGCCCGCGCTGGTCGCGCACGGCTATCCGCTGCCGCGCGCAGCCGCCATCGTCGCGGCGACCGCCATGCTCGACAATATTATCCCGCCGTCCATCGCCTTTCTCATTCTGGCAACGGCGACCAATCTCTCGGTCGGCGCGTTGCTGGTCGGCGGATTCATCGCCGGCGGCGCGCTGGCGCTGGCGCTCGGCATCGGCCTTTATCTCACAGCGCGCGACGACAAACCGGTGCAGGCCAAAGCCGCGCCGCGCGAACGGGCACGCGCATTCATCGCGTCCCTGCCCGCCATCGGTCTCGGCGTCATCGTGGTGATCGGCATCCGCTTCGGCATCGTCACCACGACCGAGGCTTCCGCGCTCGCCGTCGCCTATGCGCTCGTCGTTTGCCTGGCGATGCGCAGCATCGACCTGCGTGCGATGGCCGAGGCGTTCAGACAATCGGCGGGCGAGGCCGCCGCTATTGGCCTCCTGATCGGCACCGCCGCGCCCTTCACATTCCTCCTGGCCGTCGACCGCGTACCAGATCTGGTCAGGGCAATCGCGGCGTCGCTGGATGCAAATGCCTTTGCCGTCCTGCTGGCCGCCAATATCGTGCTGCTGGTGGCTGGTCTGGTGCTCGATATCGGCGCCGCCATCCTGCTGCTGGCGCCGCTGCTGCTGCCGGCGGCGATCGCAGCCGGCATCGACCCCATCCATTTCGGCGTCATTTTGGTGGTGAACCTGATGATCGGCGGGCTGACGCCACCGGTCGGCATCCTGGTCTATGTCGCGAGCGGCGTCTCGGGCGCCCGGCCGGCGCAGGTGTTCCGGGAAGTCGTGCCGCTGCTCGTGGCACTCCTGGCGGCACTGGCCCTGCTGTCGCTCGGTGCCGCCCTGCTCGCCTCGCCGCCCAAAATCTAGTATTCCCTCCGCCGAACCCGAGGACGAGATGACCCGCAGACTGACCCGCCGCGCCTTTTCCGGCCTCTTCGCCGCCGGCGTCGCCGCGCCCTTTGTCGGCCGTGCAACGGCCGCAACCGCTATTACCATCGCCTCGCTGTTCGGCGACGACAAACCGGAAACGAAGATCTGGCTGCGGATCAAGGAGATCGTCGACGCCAAACTGCCCGGCCGTTTCGATTTCCGCATCGTGCGCAACGCGGCTTTGGGCGGCGAGAAAGAGGTGGCGGAAGGCATCCGTCTCGGCTCGATCCAGGGCAGCCTCTCCACCGTCTCGGCGCTGTCCGGCTGGGTGCCGCAATCGCAGGTGCTCGATGCGCCGTTCGTGTTCCGCGATGCGGCGCATGTGCGGCGTGTGCTCGACGGACCGATCGGCCAGAATCTGCAAGCGAAATTCGCGGCGCAGAATTTTGCCGTGCAAGGCTTCATCAATTACGGCGCGCGGCATCTCCTCACGAAAGAGCCGGTCACGAAGCCATCACATCTTGCCGGCAAGCGCATCCGCGTCATCCAGAGCCCGCTGCACACCGAATTGTGGAAAGCCTTTGGCGCACATCCGACCCCGATCCCGATCACGGAAACCTACACCGCGCTGCAGACCGGGGTGGTCGACATGATGGATCTGACTAAATCCGCCTATGCCGGTTTCAAGCTGTATGAAGTCGTGCCCTACCTGATCGAAACCGGCCATATCTGGGCCACGGGCGTGGTCTATTTCTCCGCGCCGTTCTGGAAGTCGCTGAAGGACGACGAGAAGGCGGTCTTCTCCGCCGCCGCTGCGGAAGGCGCCCTGTATTTCGACCAGCTCATCGTCGAGGACGAAAAGGTCTCGATGCAGAAGGTCGCCGCTGCCGGGGGCAAGACTGTGGCCATTGAAGACCGGGCCGCCTGGGAGAACGGCGCCCGCGGTGTGTGGGCCACGCTCGCGCCTCGGGTCGGCGGGCTCGACAAGATCGAAGCGATTGCGAAGACGTCCTGACCGGTCATGTACAAGGTTGCCGCGCTTTACCAATTCGTCGCGCTGCCGGATTTCCGCGATCTGCGGGAGCCGCTGCGCAGCCTGTGCGCGCGCTTTGATCTGAAAGGTACGCTCCTGCTTGCGAGCGAGGGCATCAACGGCACCCTGGCCGGCAGCCCCGCAGCGATCGACGGCCTGATCGAAGACCTGCGGCGGGGACCGCTCTTCGGCGGACGGCTGGACAATCTGGAACTGAAATTCTCCGCCGCCGCCCGCATGCCGTTCCGCCGGCTGAAGGTCCGGTTGAAAAAGGAGATCGTCACATTCGGCGACCGCCGCGCCGATCCGGCGCGCGCGGTCGGAACCTATGTCGATCCCGCCGACTGGAACGCGCTGCTCGACCAGCCGGACGTGACGCTCATCGACACCCGCAACCATTTCGAGGTGGAGATCGGCACCTTTGCCGGCGCCGTCGATCCGAAAACCCGTCGCTTCAGCGATTTCCGCGACTTCGCGGACACCGCGCTCGATCCTGCGCGGCACACGAAGGTGGCGATGTTCTGCACCGGCGGAATCCGCTGCGAGAAGGCGAGCTCCTATCTGCTCGCGCGCGGCTTCCGCGAGGTCTATCATCTCAAGGGCGGCATTCTGAAATATCTCGAAACCGTCCCCGCGGAGCAGAGCCGCTGGACGGGCGAATGCTTCGTGTTCGACGGGCGCGAAGCCCTGAGCCACGGCCTGCGCGAACGACACGCCGGCGACACCGATGAATGACATGGCTACGAATGAATGGCCCGCGAATGACTTGGCCGCTCAGATCGCCCGCATCGAGGCGCTGGAAATCCGCCTTGCGCATCAGGACCGGGTGATCGAAGACCTCAACGCCATCACCACCGCGCAGTGGAAGGAAATCGACACGCTCAAGCGCGAGATCGAGCGGCTCCGCGACCGCATGCTCGAAATCGAAAGCAATCGCCCGGCCAATCTGCCGGAGCCGCCGCCTCCGCACTACTGACCACACGCAGAACCACCAGAGACAAGACATGCATTCCTTCGTCTATAACGGGCTTCCCGGACGCGTCGTATTCGGCAGCGGCACGCGCCGCCAGCTCAAGGCCGAGATCGAGCAGGCCGGATGCCGGCGCGCGCTGCTGCTCGGCACGCCGGAGCAGAAGGCATCGGTGGAGGAATTGGCCGCCTCGCTCGGGGAACTCGCGGCCGGGCTCTTCGCAGAAGCCGCCATGCACACGCCGGTCGACGTCACCGAACGCGCGCTGCAAAAGGTGAAGGAGGTCCAAGCCGATTGCACCGTCGCACTTGGCGGCGGCTCCACCACGGGACTCGGCAAGGCGATCGCCCTGCGCACCGATCTGCCGCAATTCGTCATTCCCACCACCTATGCCGGCTCGGAGATGACGCCGATCATCGGCGAGACCAAGGATGGAGCGAAGACGACGCAGCGCACGCTGAAGGTGCTGCCCGAAGTGGTTATCTACGACGTCGATCTGACCCTCACCCTGCCGCCGAAACTGTCGGCGACGTCGGGCATGAATGCCATCGCGCATGCGGTCGAGGCGCTCTATGCGCAGGACCGCAATCCGGTGATGTCGCTGATGGCGGAGGAAGCAATCCGTGCACTGGGCCGCGCCCTGCCTGTCATCGTCGCCGATCCGAAGAATTTGGAGGCGCGCTCTGATGCCCTCTACGGCGCCTGGCTGTGCGGCATGTGTCTGGGCTCGGTCGGCATGGCTCTGCATCACAAGCTCTGCCACGTGCTCGGCGGCTCGTTCGACCTGCCGCATGCGGAGACGCACACCGTCGTTCTGCCGCATGCCTTCGCCTATAACGCGGCGGCGACGCCGGAAGCGGCGGAGCGGATCGCGCGCGCACTCGGCGGCAAAAACGCCGCGCTCGACCTGTTCGAGCTCTCAGGCAAGCTCGACGCACCGCGCAGCCTGAAGGATCTCGGCATGCCGGAAGCCGGCATCGAGAAAGCCGCCGACATCGCGGTCAGGAATCCCTACTGGAACCCGCGGCCGATCGAGCGCAATGCCATCCGCGATCTGATCGCCCGCGCCTGGGCCGGCGAGACGCCGGTGCAGAGCTGAGTTTCAGCGGCGCACTAGCCCGCACGATGAGCGACATCGGAAGCGCGCTCGGGGGCGTGCCTGTGCAGGCCCGTCTGCAGCACCTGCGCCTCGAAAAAGCCGTCCCAGAGCTGCATGATGTCATCGACCTCGCAATCCCGCTCGCCGGCGATGTCGAATCCCGAATCGTCCTGCAGACGCATGACACCGAGATCGCCATGGCGCATGATTGAGCTTCGGTACAAAGCCAGATCGACGGTCATCGCGTCGCGGCAGCCGCGCTCGAAATCGCGGTCGCCGATCTCGCAGCAATGCAGCGTCTCCTCCCCGATCAGATCCGGTTTCATGCCGGTGATCTCACCCCAGGCGCTGCATTGCGCGAGCCCGAGCGCCTGACTGTCCAGCGCATCGACTTGCCGCCGCGCGACCAGCGTGATGAACATCACCACGAAGCCGACCAGATAGGGATCGAGCCAGGCGGTCTCCGGGATGTCGCCAAGCCGCCGCCGGCTGCGCTGGACGAATGGCGCAATCGCAGTGACCGCGGCCTTGCGTGCGCGGCGGGCCTTCCAGAGTCCCAGCAGTAACGGCCACATGGCGTCCGCTCCGCAGCCTGGGAACGGGTCTCACTGTATTTCAGACGACGGCAAGCCCTTGTTTCCGAACCGGTTTTGCTAGACCATGATGCAAGCGGCCGCCGGCGGACTTCGCCGGCTGTCTCTTCCGTCCGGCATCATACGTCAGAGATGACGGCGGCCCAAGAATTGAAAGAAGAGTTGAAAGAGCCAGGAAAGAATCGGAAGAGCAATCGGAAGGGGATTTGCAATGCCCGGTCAGCTTCCCCCGATGCCCGATTTTGCCGCCATCGATGCGGTCGCGCCCAAATCCGCCGATCACCGCACCTCCATTCTGGCGTTGATTGGCAATCTGGTCTTCAGTTGGTCGAACAATGAAAGCCTCTTCATTTACCTGCTGATGCTGCTGCTCCGGACCGACCAGACCTCGGCCGCCATCGTTTTTGCGACGCTCAATACCACCCGGGCCCGGCTCGATCTCATTCAGCGTCTGGCCAAGGTGAATGTCCGGGATCGCGACCTCGAGAAGGCCCTGAACGACCTTATCGAACGCTTCAACGACTGCACGCGGATTCGCAACGAGTTCAACCATTGCATGTACATGGTCGATGATCGGGGCGAGATCACGCACACGCATTCCATCAAGATCGTGGAGACCCGCAAGCGCCTGCAATTCGGCGAAGTCCGGCCGATGGACGATGCGCGGATCAAGGAAATGATGGCGACCATACAGGAGCTGAAGAAGCTCAACCGGGACATCTGGCAGTTCCTTCCGCGCCTGCAGCGTCATCTGGAACAGACACGTCAGGCCGGTCGCGCCTCCCCGTTGCAAGACTGACGGCTACGTCGCAGCGCTACCCCTTTCGAAGTACGCATTATGAGGTAACGCGCGCCGTCTCGGCGCCGCGGCGATTTCGGGTAGAGTTCACCGCAAGGAGACGGACATGTCGCCGTTCGGATGGACCGATCCGCAATGCATGCCCCCTGACCACAGGAGCGCGTCATGCAGATTCGCGTGATTGACAATCTGCAGGCGTTCGCCGAACTGCGCGAAGAATGGAACGCCGTTTACGCAAAAGACCCGGACGCGCCATTCTTTCTGTCGTGGACCTGGCTTGCGCAATGGCTTGCGATGCTGACCGGCCCCTGGTTCATCCTGGCCGCGAAGCCCGCCGACTCGCCACACTTCGTCGCCTTCATGCCGCTGAGACTCAGGCTGAAGGAACGCAAGCAGGGCGAACTCTGCAACGAAATCAACATGGCCGGCAATTATCAGGCGGATTATACGGGCTTCATTTGCATGCCCGAATTCGACAGCCGCGCCATCCCGGCTTTCGCCAAGCATATCGGGAAACTGCATTGGGCGCGCATCCACCTCGAGAATATCCGCACAACCGAGGAAAGGCTGCGTCTGTTTCTCGGCTGTTTCCCGGCCGGCAAATTCACCATCAGACCACAGGAGCGCATCAACAAGCGCGACAATATCGACAACACCATCTGCCCCCTTGCGCGGCTGCCGGACGACTGGGACGCCTATCTCAACAATCTCAGCGCCAACACCCGTCAGAAAATCCGCCGTTTCCTGCGCCAGGTCGAGAGCAGCGACGAATTCCGCATTACGCACACGGCGGCCGACACCTTCGGGCGCGACCTCAATATACTGCTGCATTTCTGGGCCGCCAAATGGGGCTCCAGAAAAGGCAATCGCCTGAGCAACATCCTGCGCTCCAATACCGAAATGCTGACGCGCAGCTTCAATGCCGGCATCCTGTTCATGCCGGTGCTGTGGAAAGGCGACGCGCCGCTGGGCGCGCTCGCCATTTTTGTGGATGAAGAGAAGAAGACGTTCCTCTTCTATATCGCCGGCCGCGACGAAAGCTTCAACGCGCCGCCGCCGGGCCTCATTCTGCATGCGTACAGCATCCGGCACGCCATTCAGAAAGGCTTCCGCGTCTACGACTTTCTGCGCGGCAACGAGGCCTACAAATATTCTCTGGCGACCGACGAGCGGCGCATCACCTGCGCGATATTGAGCACCCGCAATGGCCGCAACCTCGGCGACAAGCTCGATATCAGGACCGTTCCGGAGGCGCTGGAACGCGCCACCGAGCTACACAAGGCGGGACGGTTCCCGCAGGCGGAGCAGGCCTATCGGCAGATCATTCGCACCGATCCGCAATGCGCAAAGGCCCTTTATTGTCTCGGCCAGCTCAAGGCCACGACCGGCAGCCACGGCGCCGCCAAGCGGATTTTCAAATCGCTGGTCGCGGTCAAGCCCGACGCCGACAAGGCGTGGCTCAGGCTCGGAAATTCGCTGGAAGCCAAGCGCCGCTTCGCCGAGGCCGTCGACGCCTATCGCGAAGTCATCCGCCAGCAGCCGACGCTCGCCGCTGCGCACAACAAGCTCGGCGGCGTGCTGTTCAAGCTTGGCCGCATCGACGAGGCGATCGCCGCCTTCGACGAGGCGATCGCGCTGCAGCCGGGCTATCTCGAGGCGGAGGTGAGCCGCGCGAATATTCTGCACATGCGCGGCCGCTTGCCGGCGGAGGAGCATGCCCATTACGCCGCGCTGAACGCGAAACTAGGCGACAAGTTCAGAAGCGCCGGCGGCGCGGCATTCGCCATTCATTGCTACCAGCAAGCACTCAAGATGAAAGCCGACCTGGTCGAGGCGCATTACGGTCTCGCTCAGGCGTTTCAGGCGCGGCACGAGACCGACAAGGCGCTGCACAGCTATCGCACGGTCATCGCGCTCGATCCCGATCATCGCGAGGCGATGGCTCGCCTCTCCGCGCTGGCGCCGCAGCCGGGGAAAATCGCCGCTCTCATGCACGCGGCACCGTAGCCTTCGCCATTCAGCGCTATCGCCGCTTCACCGCCGCCTACCCGAAGGGAGTAGCCGTGCCGCCGCGTCCCGCGCAGGCCGCACCCTTTTTGGTCAGAGCAATCTACCGCCAACGGGTGATGCCCCCTCCTAATGCGCCTCTAGGCAGCTTGCCGCAGATGCGCGAGCGTCTCGCCCGCAAGCATGCCGGTCCAGAGACCGCAGCGCGGCTCCGGACGGCAGACACGGCCACCATGCCGATGTCGCAACCACCGAGGAGGCGCCGCACAAGACAATCTTAATCCCATCATCATCCCGGCCGCAGCTTGAGCGAATGGGTGCCTTGCGTTGCGGGTTCTTGTTCTCAGGCCGGTCACATCCAGATTTCCCAAGTAACCTCGTCAGCCGCATCGTGAGAGTGAAGTGATCGCAGACGCAGAAGATCAGCGATCATGAATGAACGCGGTGCTCCTGATGACAGCAGGAGACATTGTCATGTCTTGGTGGAACGACGATCAAGACCAGAAACAAGATCAAGACCAGAAGCAGGATCAGGACCAGAAGCAGGATCAGGATCAGAAGCAAGATCAGCTTCAAGCCCAGTTGCAGGGTCAGGGTCAGCTCCAGGGACAGGGTCAGTTCCAGTTCGCTGTCCAGTCTGTCGACACGAAGGTCGACAGCGAGAACAAGAACGAGAACGAGAACGACAACAAGAATGACAACGAGAACGACAACGAGAACAAGAACGAGAACACCAATGAAGTGAAGAACGACGTCGACAACAAGCTCGACAACTCGGTTGACAACAAGATCGAAAATTCGATCGAGAACAAGATCGAGAATACCGTCGAGGTGAAAGTCGACATCAAGGTCGATCTCGACCTGTCAGCCTTCGACCGTCCGGTCGACAACGATGTCATCGACATCGACGAGATCAAGGACATCGAATGCAGCGTGATCATGCCGGATGTCGTCAACCAGACCCTGAACGGCAACGGCAACCAGTTCAACATCGACCAGGTCAACAACCTGTGCGACAAGGACTTCCTGTGGAGCGCCGAAGTCAAGAACGACGCCAAGTTCGAGGTTGATCAGAAGGCCGAGGGCGGCGACAACAAGTTCGACGACCCGAAGGTCGACATCAAGATGGACGATGGCAACACGGTCGGCGACGGCCTGCAGGCCACGGCCGACGGCATCAACAGCCTCGAAGCCTTCACCCAGAACATCGTGATGGGTGCCAATATCCAGTTCAACAGCATCGATATGCAGGTCGCCGGTCACGATCTCACTGACGGTGACTTCTAACTCACGGCTTGGCCCGCGCGGATATCCCGCGCGGGCCTTTTTCTTCGACCGGAACGAGACAACCGCCGACGTGGAAAACGACGACTTGGCAATGATCTGTGGGGGCGATGCGGGCCCCGACGTCACAGAAAAAGGGAGGCTTGCATGGTCCCCGGCGGCGTGACTGAGATCGTTTACCACTTCGCGGGCTATTTCCATCTCATCACCGAAACCGCCAAGGATCGCATCGTCTACGACGATGGCGGCATCCCGGTCCGGCCGGACGACTACGTGGTGAACCTGCGAGACTACGTCGTCCGCCCCGTCCTGGAGGAGATCAAGACCGACGGAATTCCCGACAGCCCCTTCGCGATCTCGGAGGCGGCCCAGCCCTACCAGATTCACACGTCCTACCTGCGCCCGCTAAAGCCGTTCCGCGAGGCGGACGACGACAGCGACGCCCCATCTGTCAAGCTGTCCTCCTTGCTGAAGCCGGCGTCGATCAATGGCAGCCTGGATCTCAGCCTGAAGATCAATCTCTCCTACAGGCCCGGCGGCGAACAGCAGCTCCTGCAGGCCGACCAGATCAACAAGATGGACGACGACGATCTGCTGTCCGCGCAAGAGGGCAGCGCCGTCACCGCCCTGCATGACATCGAGATCGACGCGACACTCCAGGACCTGATCGACGCGGCCGAAACCCACACGCCGGACGGCCTCGCTTTGCCCTCGACGGGAACTGCGGCGGCGGCCGAATTCCTGGCGGCACGCGACGCCGACATCAAGGCGAATGGCGGCAACGACGACCATTCCGTCGCGCCCGGCTACTACGTGAACGGCGAATTGCAGGAGAAGCCGGAGGACGAACCGGCGGCGGAAAATCCTCTGCTCCCGGACCTCGCCGCCAAAGGCCAGTGGGCCGAGCTCGGAGGCAATGAGGCGACCAACGCAGCACTGATCGTGGACATCAAGGAAGCCACCAACACGATGATCGTGCTGGGCGACTATTTCAAGATCAACGCCATCGTCCAGACCAACGCCTATATCGACGACGACAATGTGCGGGTCGCAGGCGGCGAGAGCTATGCGCCGATCATCGGCGGCAACAACTCGGCCGACAACATCGCCGAATTCGTCCAGAATGATGGCATCTTCCCGCAATTTCCGGTCTATCACGCCGGACTGCAATGGAACATTCACGTCGTCGAAGGCGATTTCTACGACATCAATCTCGTCTACCAGAAGAATTTCATGCGCGACAACGATGTGGCCGTTCAGGACACATCCTATACGCATTACGAAGCGCATCTCGGCGAGAATGAGCAGATCAACCTGTTCCAGCTCTTCGACGGCGAAGTGAAATACGACCTGATCGTGGTTTGCGGCGATTTCCACGCAGCCAATCTGATTTTCCAGTACAACATCCTTCTCGACAACGACATTGTGAAGATCGCCGCCGACGGAGAAGCGGGCGACGGCACCTCGCAGTCGGCCGCGACCGGAGAAAACGCGCTCCTGAACAATGCCGTGATCATCGGTTACGGCGACAATTTCTTCGCGGTGCCCGCAGAAGATCTGGACGTGATTCTCGAGGCGTTGGCGAACAGAACGACCTCGCTCGATCCTTCGCTCGGCTGGCTGCTGCCGGGCAATGGTTCCGGCACGCTCGACGTCCTCTACGTCACCGGCGACTATTACGACATCAACGCCATCTGGCAGGTCAACGTTTTCGCCGACGTCGACACGGCGATCCAGTTTCTGGGGCTTACGCCGGAGGACGCAGAAGCCTTCACGCAGAGCGCCTCGACCGGCGGCAACGCCCTCACCAACGACGCCGCGATCGTGGATGTGGGCGCCAACAATTCTCTGGTCGCCGGCGAGGTCTATCAGGACACGATCCTGATCCAGGGCAATCTGGTGACCGAGAACAACGACAAGATCGTGCAAGGCGATCCCAATACGCTGGTCAACGAAGTCATCGCCTTCACCGGCGACGGCAGCGACCAGAACACTGAAACGGAGTTGCCGGAGACCGGCGGCACCGATCTCAACGGCGACCCGATGGGGAGCATCCTCACCTGAACGGTGCAGCGGATCGCGAGAGGGAGTAACGGGGCATGCGGTGGCGCAAAACCAACGGTTCGACGCGGGGCATGAACGGCCACGCGGTCAATCCGCCCCAGCCCAAGCCTCCGGCCGCCAAAGCGGACAATCCGCCATCGGCCGTGCCTCCACCCGCCAAGGAGGATCAGGCGCGCAAATATGATCCGTCTTTGTCGTTGTCTGAGCGCCTTCGCCTGATCAACGAAAACAGCGCCTGGAACGCTTCTCCGCTCGATCCGCCGGCCAAGTCCGAGCCTTCCAGTCAATCCCCGGCGCCGGCAGCGCCACACGAGGCGCCCGAGGCTTCAGCCGACAGTCCGCAATCGCCGATACGCGAGACTGCCAAAGAACCGGCAGAACAACACACCGACCGCGCGCCGACCGCGGAGGCGCCGCGCAGCGGACGCGGGCCGGGCGATACGCCGGCCACGCCGAACGGCGGCGGCAATGGCCGCAGCCCGACCCGCAAGCTCAATGGCAGCGGCGGCAACGGCAGCGGCTCGCCGCCACTGGAACAGCGCTCCGGCGACAAAGATTTCCGCGAGGTATTGCGTTCGGGTCTGGCCGTCTGCCGCCGCAACTTGATCACCGTCGGCGTTTTCTCCATCGCGGTGAACCTCTTGATCCTGGCGATCCCGATCTATCTGTTCAACGTCTCCGATCGCGTGCTCACCAGCCGATCGACCGACACGCTGATCATGCTGACCACCATCGTTGCAGGCGCCATCGGTGCCCACGTCCTGCTCGACATGATGCGGCGCTTCATCCTGATGCGAATTGCGGTCGAAACCGAAAGCAAGCTCGGTGCCCCGGTGCTCAGCGCCGCCGCCAAGTCGGCCCAGGGAGGATCGAGCCGCGATTTCCAGACCCTGGCCGATCTGCAGCAACTGCGCGGGTTCATCACCGGGCCTGTTATTCTGACGATGTTCGATACGCCGGTGTCTCCCGTCTATCTTCTCGTCGTCTTTCTCATCCACCCGCATCTCGGCTTCATCGTCACCACGACCGGTGTCGCACTGGTCGTGGTCGCGCTCATCAATCAGAAAGTGACCGCCGTCTCATTTTCGCGCGCCAACGCCTATGCCACGCGCGCCAACCTGCAGGCGGAAGCCATGGCGCGCAATGCCCAGGTGATGAACGCCATGGGCATGATCCCCGAGGGGGTCGTCTTCTGGGGACGCGAAACCGCCGAGTCGCTGAAGGCGCAGGTTCAGGGCCAGGACCGCAACATCTTCATGACCGGCATTTCCAAGTTCCTGCGGCTCTCGACACAGATTCTCATTCTCGCCTGGGGCGCCGTGCTCGCCCTTGAAAGCCAGTTGACGGGCGGTATGATCATCGCGGCTTCGATCGTCGGCAGCCGCGCGCTGGCGCCGCTGGAGGGCACGATCGAGGGCTGGCGCAATTTCGTGCAGGCCCGCACCGCCTATGCCCGCATCAAGACGCTGCTGCAGAATTCGCCGCTCAACTACGACCGGCTCAGGCTGCCGCGGCCGGAAGGACGTCTGAACGTCGAGCGCATTCTTTACGTTCCGCCTCCCAACAAGAAGGTTATCCTCAACGGCGTCACCTTCCAGCTCGAACCGGGTGAATCGCTCGCGATCATCGGCGCCTCCGGCACCGGAAAATCGACGCTGGCGCGGATGCTGGTCGGCTCGATCGTTCCGACCGCGGGCAATGTCCGCCTCGACATGATGGATCTGCGCAACTGGGATCCGCGACAATTTGGCGAGAATGTCGGTTATCTGCCGCAGGACGTGCAGCTCTTCCCCGCTTCGATCAAGGCCAATATCGCGCGCATGCGCGAGGACGCGACCGACGAAGCGATCTACGACGCCGCGGAAATGGCGGACGTGCACGAGATGATCTCGGAATTTGCGCAAGGATACGAGACGCAGGTCACCATAGACGGAAGTCCGCTGTCGGGCGGACAGAAACAGCGTATCGGGCTGGCCCGCGCCTTCTTCGGAAATCCGCGTCTCATCGTGCTCGACGAGCCGAATTCGAATCTCGACTCGCGCGGCGAGCAGGCGCTTGCCAGGGCGCTGCAGCGGGCCAAGGAGCGATCTCTGACCGTCGTCACCATCACGCAGCGGCCCTCGCTGCTGAAGAGCGTCGACAAGATCATGATCCTGACCAACGGAGCGGTCCAGGCATTCGGCAAGCGGGACGACCTTCTGCCGCTGATTGCCGGGCAGAAGCCGATCAACGGGCTGAAGCCGCCCGTGGATGACGGCCCGCCCGTTATTGAAGGATAGAGAGGAGCTCGGAGGGAAGCAGCCATGCCACCTGCAGCAACAGGCGCAAAAACCTGGTATGCCGACATCCCCCGTTCGGCGCGCATGCCGACGCTATTCGGCGTCGTCGTTCTCGGCGTGTCGGTCCTGGGCTTCGGCGTCTGGGGCGGCACCGCACCCATCGCGGGCGCCGTTGTCGCGTCCGGCATGTTCGTCGCCACCGGCCAGAACAAGATCATCCAGCATCTGGAAGGCGGCGTGATCCGCGAAATCCTCGTCCGCGAAGGCGACAGGGTCGAACCCAATCAAACCCTCGTCCATCTCGACGAGACCGCGCCGCGCGCCGAGCTGCGGCGGCTGGAACTGCGTCACATGCGGCTGATGGCCATGGATGCCCGTTTGCAGGCCGAAATGCGGGAATCGTCCGATATCGACTTTCCCAAGATTGTGCTGAGTGCGTTGCAGGATCCGGACGTGACGACAATCGTCGAGAACCAGCGGCTCACTTTCGAGGCGAAGCGGCGGGCGCTCGACAGCGAGATCGCCACCATCAGGGACGGCATCAACGCCCTGCAGGAACGCATCAATGGCAGCAAGGTGCAGGTCGCCGGCGTCCACGAACAGCTTAGGCTCCTGAATGAGGAAATCGAAGCGAAGGAGCACTTGCTCAAGAGCGGATTTGTGCGCAAGCCCGAACTGCTCGTCCTGCAGCGCGCCTATGCCAATCTGCAGGGCGAAGTCGGACGCCTGCAGGGCGAGATGGGCGACGCGCGGGAGCGCATTGCGCGTGCGAACGAACAGATCGCGGGCGTGAAGAAAACGGCCATCAAGAGCGCGGTCGAGCAACTGCATGAAGTGCGCTCGGAGCTGCACGATGTGCGCGAGAGAATTCGCGCCGCGAAAGGCGTTCTGGATCGCGTGACGATCACCACGCCGGTGCGCGGCGTCGTCGTCAAGCTCCGCTACCACACCGCCGGCGGCGTGATCGAGGCCGGTAAGAACATCATGGAGATTCTTCCCCTCGATGCCGAACTGATCATCGAAGTGCGCATCCGCCCGCAGGATATCGACAGCGTCAAGCGCGGCCAGCACGCGATGGTGCGCCTGACGGCACTGAGCCAGCGCATCACGCCGATGATCGCCGGGGAAGTGATCTATGTGTCGGCCGACGCGCTGCCCGACGAAAAGAAGGGCATCCAGCAGCAGACGGCGGCCGACATCTACGTGGCGCGCGTCAAGCTCGATCCTGAGCAGGCCGCGAGTCTGCAGGGCTTCACGCCCACGCCCGGCATGCCCGCCGACGTCTTCATCACGACCGTCGAGCGGACATTCTTCGAGTATCTGACCAAACCGATCCGCGACAGCATGGCGCGGGCCTTCCGGGAGCTCTGACCATGCCGACGCAACAGATGCAGTTCTGCAAACCAATCGAACGAGACAGCAATTCCGGTCGTCTCCTTGCCCCCATCCCCGTGACCGGAATTGCGCGACCGGCTTCTCCCCCGGGAGCCGGTCGCCCCTATTCACGCTCCGCGAAACCAGAAGGCCACGCGAGGATGTCGAAGCCCACTGATTGAGCAAGCGAACATTCCCGGTCGTCTCCTTGCCCCCATCCCCGTGACCGGGATTGCGCGACCGGCTCTTCCCCCGGAGCCGGTCGCACCTTTTTGGCTGGCAGGTTGCCGCAAAGCGCATATTGCGGGGGCGCCGGAGCGATCGGAAAGGGTTAAGGGATGGTGAGGGGTAATGCCGTGCGGATCGTCATGCGGATCGCCGGGCCGGATCCGCGCCTTGCGAAGAATGCCCGGGCGGCGCGGCTCAGCCGTCGCGGCCGTTGGCGAACAGGTCGTGCGCCAGGATCGCGACTTCGGTGCGGTTCTTCGCCTTCAGCTTCTTCATGATGTTGCGGATATGCACCTTCACGGTGCCTTCCCGCATGTTCAATTCATGCGCGATGCTCTTGTTGGCCTTGCCCTGCCGCAGGACGGCGAGGACGGCGGCCTGACGGGCGGTGAACAGCTCCTTCAGGTGTCCATTTTGCGGCGTGCCGGCCTCCTCCGTGCGCTTCCAGGAAATCATGGTGCTCGCCGGCGCGAAAGTGCCGCCCGCCTCGACGAGCCGCATGGCTTCCACCGCGACATCGAGCGTGACGCTGGTCGGAATATAGCCGCGCGCGCCGTGCTCCAGCGCCGCGACGACATGGTTCATGTCTTCGGCGTCGGAAATGATCACGATCGGAATGTCGATCCCGTTCCTCGCCAGCAGCGAGAGTTCGTCGTCGAGCAGAGCATCGACCGGCTTGCGGTCCTGCACGCAGAGCACGATGACTGCTGGCGCAGAATGCGCGTGCGCGGCCGCGAGCCAGTCGCCCACGCTGGCGAATGGCAGGACGATGCAATTGGGATTGGCCGTCCTCAGGCAGCGAGCCAGGCAATCGCGGATGAGAACCCGCTGGTCGATCACGACGATGGTTTCCGTGACCGCCGCCTGCAGCGGCGGACTTTCCGTCTCCCCGGCCCGGGACGGTTTGTCCGGGCTCTCGGTCTTGCGCCGCGAGAGAAGGCCATTCGCCGTCGCCCGCGCCGCGCCGTTGACGCGCGTCGTCATGTCGTAGCCTCCCAGGCACCCTCGTTTCGCAGTGACCGGCCTGGTGTCTTCACCCGTTTGCCGGTCGGCTTATGTCCACGTCACTCTTGATCTGCGGCGAGAGCCAAATCTGCCGAACTGGTGCTCGCTAGCCTCCTCGTGTTCAGGTCGCTCCAGTCATGACCGTCAATTTCCGATTAAAAGGGCGCAGCGCGGCACGCCGTCCCGCCGGACATGCCGCGATCGCCGAATATCGGGAAAGGATTTTGGAAGAGCTGGGAGCCCGATGAATTGAAAACAAGAACGGCGTTGCGTCTGCAGAGCGGCCAAAGGTGTGCGGACCTTCACGCCCGGTTGTCGACAAACTGCACGCTACGCTCCTCATGGCAGTCCCTCTGTGACGCGGACTAACCTGAACGCTCACACTCGGCCTTTATGCTGCACGGGCCGGTCGGGCCCATCGTCATGCAGTGCTCAACGTCCTCCGCTCCCGTAACCCCACTCACCACTTCTGCACATTTTGGCTATTGTTTTGTCTTTTTGACGATTGGTCAATTGCGCCAGACGGTTATGGACCATAAGCATATTCGGCTGCGGGAATATGTCGCCCTGTCTGGATCATATTCCTACCAGAGATTCCTGCACTTTCTTCGTTTCGATAGACACTCAAATCAATCGCGGCCGGTTCCGTTTCGTGATTTGAAAAGATATGCAGAGCGCATTCACCGCGTTGTGATCCACCATCGCTGCGATCGGGCACGCGCGCATTTATGTGCGCACGCCAATTGTTTTGCATCAAATTAACCGGACGGAGAACACGCTAACCGGGCGGCCCGAGACGGCGGCTTGCGTCGGCCGTCACGCGGCGCAGGGTCTGCGCGACTGTTCCGTTCCACCGAGCGTCGAACACGGCATGCGTACCGAAAGCGGTGAGCACCATGACGGCATTGCCGTCATGCGCAAGGATCGGCGCCGCCAAACCGGAAATGCCGGCCATGAGATGGCCCTCCACGCGCGCGAGGCCGTGCTTGCGCGCCTCGCGCCGGATCGCCTCGATATCGATTGCCGGAAGCTTCTGCTTTGCGCGCTGCGCCTGCTCGGCGGCGAGTAGCTTCTTCACCTGCGCATCCGAACGCCAGGCCAGGAACGCGCGTCCGGTTGCCGAGACGAGCAGCGGCATCACCGAGCCGACGCGCACGGAGACTGTCACTGGCTGGCTCGCCTCCACGAAGCGGATGATGGTGGCGCCGTGCGTGCCCCACACCGCGAGCAGCGCGTTCACGTCCACATCGCTGCGCAATTGCGTGAGCGCCGCGGTCCCGACCTTCACCGCATCGATCCGCCCGAGCGCGGTCAATCCGATTTCCAGCGCCGCGATGCCGAGACCGTAGTGACCGCTCACCGGATCCTGCTCGACCAGTCCGCTGCGTCCGAGGCTGACGAGATAGCGATGCGCGGTCGAGGCCGCCATGCCGCTCGCCGCGGCGATGCTTTTCAGGCTCGCCTCCCCCGGCATCGCCGCCAGCGCCCTGAGCACCCGCATGCCGATCTCGACCGACTGGATGCCCTGCTGTGTCTTGCTCATTCCCCTCTCCGATCGCGGCTTGACAAGGCGGCACATCGATATTCTAATTTGTGAAATAAATTGCATAATATGGAACCTGAGGAAAGTCCCGATGAGAGCGGCCGCAGGCGAGACTGTGCATCCGATGCGCCTGTCCTATTTCTCCGTCCAGGACCACTACCCCGACCGCGCGCGCACCGTGCCCGACCTCTATGCGCAGGTGCTGCGGCAGGGCGAGCTCGCCGACCGGCTCGGCTATGAGGCCTTCTTCGTCGCCGAGCACCATTTCCACGAATACGGCACGGTGCCCAATCCCGCAGTCATGTTGTCGGCCCTGGCGCAGCGCACGCGGTCGCTCAAACTCGGGCCTGCGATTTCGGTTCTCACCTTCCACAATCCGCTGACGGTCGCGGAGAGCTACGCCATGGTCGACGTGCTCTCGAATGGCCGCGTGGTGCTCGGCGTCGGCTCCGGCTATCTGAAACACGAATTCGAGGGCTACGCGGTCGCCCCTGCCGAGAAGCGCACCCGTTTCGACGAGAATCTCGCGATCCTGAAGCTGGCATTGTCCGGCAAGCGCTTCAGCTATGAGGGCACGCATCACACCGTGAAGGACGTGCAGCTCAATGTCGTGCCCATGCAGCCGTCGATTCCGATCTATGTCGCGATCCTGGCGCGCGAGGCCGCCTATCATGTCGGCCGTCAGGGCAACAATATCGTCTGCGTGCCCTATGCCTCGCTCGACTGCTTCGCCGACATGCCGTCATTCGTCAGTGAATTCAAGCGCGGTCGCGCCGAGAGCGGCACGCCGCCGCAGCCCTACGACAACATCTTCGCCTTCCACACCCATGTCGCCGAGAGCGACGAGGCCTGCCGTCGCAACGCCGCCGACGCTTTCGACCTCTATGTCGCCACCCGCCTCTATGCCAGGCGGCAGACCTATGACGACATCATGAGGAGCGACCTCGGTCTGTTCGGCTCGGTGGACACCGTGGCCGACAAGATCGTCGCGCTCCACCGTATGGGTGTGACTCACATCATGACGCTGCAGAATTTCGGCTTCCTGCCGGAGGAGAAGGTGCATCACTCGATGCGGCTGATGGCCGAGGAGGTGATGCCGCGCGTCGCACGTCGCATCGCCCAGTCGGCCGCCGCCTGACGGGGCAAGCGACACGGAGACGTTGATTGCAGGCGACAATCATGGAAGCATGGCCGCAACGCCGTCAGAGAACGGCCCGGTCGCAAGACTGATAGGGAGGAATGTCAATGAAACGTCCGTTCATGCGGCTGCTTGCAGCCGCCGTCTTTTGCGTTGCAGCAAGCGCCGCCCAGGCCGACATCAAGATCGGGGCGGTTCTGTCGGTCACCGGCCCCGCCTCTTTCCTCGGCGATCCCGAGAAGAAGACGCTGGAAATGTATGTCGCCGACATCAACGCCAAGGGCGGCATCAACGGCCAGCAGATCAAGCTCTTCGTCTATGACGATGCCAGCGATCCCAACCAGGCGCGCACCTTCGCAACACGCCTGATCGAGCAGGACAAGGTCGACGCCCTGCTCGCCGGCTCCACCACCGCGACCACGATGGCGATCATTCCGCTCGCGGAAGACGCGGAAATTCCGCTGATCAACTTCGCCGGCGCGGTGCAGGCGGTGCATCCCGTTAAGAAATGGAATTTCAAGACCCCGCATACCGACCTGATGGCCTGCGAGAAAATCTTCGAAGACCTGAAGAAGCGGAACCTGACCAAGGTCGCCCTGATCTCCGGCGCCGATGCCTTCGGCAAGTCGATGCGCGACCAGTGCATGACCGTGACCAAGAAATACGGCATCGAGGTGCTGCACGAGGAAACCTATCAGCCGCGCGACAACGACATGACCCCGCAGCTCACCAACATCAAGGGCAAGGCGGGCGTGCAGGCGGTGATCAATCCCGGCTTCGGTCAGGGACCGGCCATCGTGACGCGCAATTACCGGCAGCTCGGAATCCCGCATCCGCTCTATCAGAGCCACGGCGTCGGCTCGAAGCAGTTCATCGAACTGGCCGGGCCAGCCGCCAATGGCGTGCGTCTGCCGGCCGCGGCCTTGCTGGTCGCAGAGAAATTGCCCGACAGCGACCCGCAGAAAAAGGTCGTCGTCGACTACAAGAAGACCTATGAATCCAAGACCGGCCAGCCGGTCTCGACCTTCGGCGGACACATGTATGACGGCCTGATGATCCTGGTCGAGGCGATGAAGCGCGCCAAGAGCGCCGACAAGGCCAAGGTCCGCGACGAGATCGAGAGGACGAGAAACTTCATGGGCACCGGCGGCGTGGTCAACATGAGCCCGACCGACCATCTTGGCCTCGATCTCTCGGCTTTCCGTATGCTGGAGATCAAGGACGGCGACTGGACGCTGGTCGCGGCGGGGTCGTGATGTCACCCTCCCCTGGAGGGGGAGGGTCGGCGAGCGAAGCGAGCTTCCATAACGGGCGAGGAACCTCGCCCGTTACTTTTCGAAAGCAGTGCTACGACAACAATGTGCTGTCAGGTTGATCGCGTGCCACATACTCCGTTCATTCCCGCGCGAGCGGGACTCCAGTATGTCTTGCTCTGGGTCCCCGCTTGCGCGGGGACGAACGGAGAAAGCGTCAAAACCTGAGCGACATGCGCGCTTGCACGCCACCAACTTCTGTCCTTTGCGCGGGGCCTCTGGATCGGACATGGCTGAATTCCTCCAATTCGTCTTCTCCGGCCTCACCGTCGGCGCCATCTACGCGCTGGTCGCGGTCGGCTTCACGCTGATCTACAACGCCTCCGACGTGATCAACTTCGCCCAGGGCGAGTTCGTCATGCTGGGCGGCATGGTGACGGTCTTTGCCGCAGCGGCCGGCGTGCCGCTGCCGCTCGCGGCCCTTCTCGCCATTGTTGTCGCCGTCGCGGTGGGCCTTCTCCTGCACAAGCTCGCCATCGAGCCGGCGCGCGGGGCTTCCGCGGTCACACTCATCATCATCACCATCGGCGCGTCGATCCTGCTGCGCGGCGTCGCCGCCGTGGCGTTTGACAAGAACTTCCACAGCCTGCCGCCCTTTCTCGGCGCGGAGCCCTGGCATGTCGGCGGCGCGGCGCTGTTGCCGCAAAGCGTCGTCGTGCTCGTCGGCACCGGCATCATTGTCGCGGCGCTCTGGCTGTTCCTCGAGCGCACGCTGATCGGGAAGGCGATCATCGCCACCGCCGCCAACCGCCTCGCCGCCTGCCTCGTCGGCATCAATATCTCAACGATGCTGGCGCTCTCCTTCGCGCTGTCGGCGGCCATCGGCGCCATCGGCGGCATTCTCGTCACGCCGATCACGCTGACGAATTACGACGTCGGCACCCTGCTGGCGCTGAAGGGCTTCGCCGCTGCGATGCTGGGCGGCATGGGCCACCCGCTCGGGGCCGTCGCCGGCGGCCTGATCGTCGGCCTCCTGGAAGCCCTCGGCGCCGGCTATATCTCCTCGCAATACAAGGACGCCATCGCCTTCCTCGTCATCATCGCGGTGCTGTTCGTGATGCCGCAGGGATTGTTCGGCCGCGCCGGCGTCGAGCGGGTATGAGATGCGGCGCATTGTCGAAAACCGCTACAGCGTGATCGTCTTCACCGCGCTCGTCGTCGCGGCGATCCCGTTCCTGGTGCCCTCGACCTTCTATCTGCGCATTGCTGCGCTGGTTTTCATCTTCGCGCTGGCGGTCGTTGGCCTCAATCTGCTGATGGGCTTTGCCGGCCAGGTCAGCCTCGGTCACGCAGGATTTTTCGGCATCGGCGCCTATGCCGTCGCCGTCGGCCCGACCCACTTTGGCATTCCCTCCTGGGCAGCGCTCCTCATCGGTCCCCTCGCCGCCGGCCTTCTCGCCTTCGTCATCGGCCGGCCGATCCTGAAACTGCGCGGGCATTATCTTGCGGTGGCGACGCTCGGGATGGGCCTTCTGATCGCGATGGTCTTCACCAACGAGGCGCGTTTCACTGGCGGACCGGACGGCATGCCGGTGCCCCGCCTCGTTCTCTTCGGCTGGCGCATCCGTGGTTCCGAGGCCTGGTACTGGATTTCGGGCGTCACGCTCGTCATCGGCGCCTGGATCGCCGTCAATATCATCGGCAGCCCGACCGGACGCGCCTTGCGGGCGATCCATGACAGCGAGGTCGCCTCGCGCGTCCTTGGCGTCGATGTCGCGCGCTACAAGCTCGTCGTCTTCGTGATCTCGGCGGTCTATGCGGCCATCGCCGGGGCCTATCTCGCGCTGTTCGATGCGCTCGTCACGCCGGCGACCGCGGGCTTTCTGCGCTCCATCGAATTCGTCACCATGGCGGTGCTGGGAGGTCTCGGCTCCATTCTCGGCAGCCTGATGGGGGCCGCCGTGCTGGTCGTGCTGCCGCAATTGCTGACCGTGTTCCACGACTACGAGCACATCGCCCTCGGCCTGATCATGATCGTCTGCATGATCTTCCTGCCGGCCGGCGTCATCCCCTCCCTCACGCAGGCGATCATGCGCAGGCTGTCATGAGCATCCTCAGCGTGCATGACCTCGGGATCACCTTCGGCGGCGTGCGCGCCGTCGACGGTGTCTCGTTCATGGTGAAGGAAGGCGAGATTTTCGCCATCATCGGCCCGAACGGGGCCGGCAAGACCACGTTGTTCAATGTCATTTCCGGGGTCTACACCCCGCAGCGCGGCCGTGTCTCGCTGGGGGGACATGATGTGACCGAGCTGCCGCCGCATGTCCTGGCGCAGAAGGGCCTGTCGCGGACCTTCCAGAATCTGCAGGTCTTTTTCCGCATGACCGCATTGGAAAACGTCATGGTCGGGCGGCACCTGCACGAGAGCCACAATATCGTGGCGCATCTGTTTTGCCTGCCGTCGGTGCGGCGGCAGAATGAGGAGACGCGCGAAAAGGCGCAACAATTGCTCGACTTTGTCGGGCTGGCGAGTTCGGCAACGCGCATCGCCGGAGAATTGCCCTATGGCGCGCTGCGTCGGCTGGAGATTGCGCGGGCGCTGGCGACCGAGCCGAAATTGCTGCTGCTCGACGAGCCGGCCGCCGGCTGCAACACCGCCGAAGCCGAGGATCTCGACGCTCTGATCCAGCGTATCGCCGCCTCCGGTGTGACCGTCGTTCTGGTCGAGCACAACATGAAGCTGGTAATGAAGATTTCCACCCGTATTCACGTACTGGACCAGGGCCGCACGCTGGCGGAAGGCCAGGCTGCCGACATCCGCGCCAACGAGCGGGTGATCGCGGCCTATCTCGGGACTGCGGAGGCGCATCGTGCTCAAGGTTGATCGCCTTGTCAGCCGCTATGGCCGCATCGAGGCGCTGCACGGCGTCTCGCTCGATGTAGCTGCCGGCGAGATCGTGACGCTGGTCGGCAATAACGGCGCCGGCAAGACGACACTTCTGCGCGCGATTTCCGGCGTGCAGCCGGTCGCCTCCGGCGCGGTCATCTTCGAAGGCGAAAATATCAATCGCATGCCGGCGCATGTGCGGGTGGTGCGCGGCATCGCCCAGGTGCCGGAGGGCCGGCAGGTCTTCACGCCGCTGTCGATCGAGGACAATCTGCGCCTCGGCGCCTTCGGCCGCAAAGACGCACATGTCGCGCGCGACCTCGAGCGGGTCTATGCGCTATTCCCGGTGCTGCACGAGAAGCGCGGCCTGCTCGCCGGCGGATTGTCGGGCGGGCAGCAGCAGATGCTGGCCATCGGCCGCGCGTTGATGAGCAATCCGCGTTTGCTGCTGCTCGACGAGCCGTCGATGGGACTGGCGCCGGTGCTGGTCAACCAGATCCTGGCGACGCTGACCTCGCTGCGCACGGACGGCGTGACCATCCTCTTGGTGGAGCAGAATGTTGCCGCGGCTCTGGCCATCGCCGATCGCGCCTATGTGCTGGAGACCGGCCGCATCGCGCTTGATGGAAACGCCGCCGATCTCGCGCGCGACCCGCGCGTGCGCGACACGTATCTGGGGGTGTGATCTTCCGGAAGAAGACACGCCGCCGAACAGCGATCCTCGCGGCGAGGATCGTGATGCTCGCGTCCGAGGAATCACATTTCTACTAGCATGACGCGGGAGGCCGCCCGGCGCTGCCGAACATGCCGCTAGATCGCTTTCGCGAGTGCGGACAATGGCTTGGGCGTGATTTCAGACCTTGCGGTTCTGCGCGTTCCAGTGCCGCTCGAGATTGGCGATCAGCGCCGGGCTGAAATGGCAATAGGCCTGCTCGCGCGCG
>Ga0073934_10002413_pt1 | contig 39040 bp, 39 predicted proteins | sample LarsenN4metaG_FD_76834 | JGI IMG/M metagenome (GOLD analysis project Ga0073934, IMG submission 76834) | Hot spring sediment bacterial and archeal communities from British Columbia, Canada, to study Microbial Dark Matter (Phase II) - Larsen... ... | reverse complement strand
TGGCCGGCACGAGCAGCGCCGTCATCAGGATGTAGGCGGGCGTGGTCGGCATGCCCATGCCGAGCACGATGCCCGCGAACATGGTCAGCACGAGCGCAATCACCAGCGTATCCTTGGCAAGCCCGATGACGAACTGCGTGAAGGCGATGCCGAGGCCCGACAGCGTTACCACCGCGATGACGATGCCGGCGCAGGCGCAGGCGAGCGCCACCGGCAGCGCGTTCTTGGCGCCGTCCACCATCGCCTCGATGATAGTCGGGATCGTGACGTAGCCGCGCGTCGATCGGCGTACGAGCGCGATCGGGAAGCAGGCGAGCGTGCCTGCGAGCGCGGCCATCGGTGCGCTGTAGCCGGAATAGAGCACCACCAGGATGGTCAGCACCGGAATGAACAGATGGCCGCGCGCGGCCAGCACGGTGCGCATGCGCGGCAGTTCGGAGCGCGGCACGCCGACGAGTCCGCGCCGCTTGGCCTCGAAATGCACGGCGCAGAAGCAGGCGACGTAGTACAGAATGGCCGGGATCAGCGCCCAGATGATGATCTGGCCGTAGCCGACGCCGATGAACTCGGCCATGACGAAGGCGGCGGCGCCCATGATCGGCGGCATGATCTGGCCGCCGGTCGAGGCGACCGATTCCACGCCGGCGGCGAAATGCGGCGGGAAGCCCGAGCGCTTCATCAGCGGGATGGTGATCGGGCCGTCGACCATGACGTTGGCGACGGCGCTGCCGGAGATGGTGCCGAACAGGCTCGAGGAGAACACCGACACCTTGCCCGGACCGCCCGCGGCCGAGCCGGTGAGCGCCATGGCAAAATCCATGAACAACTGCCCGGTGCCCGTGCGCTCCATGAACGAGCCGAACAAGACGAAGATCAGCACATAGGCGGCCGATACCGACAGCGGAATCCCGAAGATGCCTTCCGTGGTCATGTAGAGCTGATCGAGGAAGCGCATCGGCTCGAGCCCGCCGATGGTGAAGCCGTAGATCAGGAAGACGATGGCGGTGAGCGGCAGCGTCCAGCCGATCACCCGTCGCGTCGCCTCCAGCACGATTACGCCGAGAAGCACACCCATGACCATATCGGTCATGGTCAGATCATCGACGTAGAAGATACGGGTGACGACGTATTCGTAATTGACGAACAGATGCAGGATCGGCACCACGCCGAGCACGATCAGCGCATAGTCGAGAAGGCTCGGCGTTCCCCCCGCGGCGCCCGAGCGGCGATAGATGAGAAACAGGAGCACCAGCGCGAAGATCAGATGCGTGCCGCGGTAGAGGACGGCTTCAGGCGAGCCGAAGGCAATCGCCCACATGTGATAGAGCCCCATCAGCACGGCGATCACCGTCACCGCGTACCGAACGAGGGTGGCGTGGCTCAGGTCAAGCGTCATGGCGTGGACGGAGCGCCAAGGTCGCCCCGCCCTCCTCTTGCCTGATGGGTTGCGGGGGCGCGAACGCTTCGCCCAGGCAGGCGCGATCTCGCCCGCGGTTCTTCCCGGCGAGGAATCCGGGCGGCAAAAGGAGGATGCCTTGTCGATGCCTCACAGCAACCCCCGACCCGCCCTCCTGCCGCGACAGCAAAGGCTCGCCGCGTTCCCGGCGACCGCGGCACCGCGGGAATGCGGTCCAACCGGCACCCGTCCGCCTGCGGCAGTCAGTTCGTCTGCACGCTGAGGCCGACTTCCTTGTAGTACTTCGCTGCGCCCGGATGGAATTTGACGCCGATGTCGGCGGCCATGGCGGCCGGCTTGAGCGTGGCGATGTCCTTGGCCACGGTCGCCAGCGTCTGGGTGTTGGTGGCGATGGTCTTGGTCATGGCGTAGACGTCGGCCTCGGGCAGCTTGCACGACGCCACCACATGGGTGAAGAAGCCGATCACCGACAGGTCCTGGTCCTGCTTCGGATAGGTGCCCTTGGGCAGCGTGATCAGCTTGTAGCTCGGGTTGAGCTTGAGCATCTCGTCGTAGACGTCCTTCTGCTCGAAGAACTTGATCGGGCGCGCGGCGGCGATGTCCATCACCGCGCCGGCCGGCGCCTGGGTGTTGAGACCGAAGGCGACGGCATGGCCGTCCTTCATCTGGTTCACCGAGTCCGAATATCCGACGAAACTCACCTTGAGGTCGCTGTACTTGAGCCCGTGCGCCTCCAGGAAGTGCCGGGTGATGACCTCGCCGGTGTTGCCGCGCTGCTGGGTGGTGAGCGACTTGCCCTTGAGATCGGAGATCTTGTTGATGCCGGCGTCGGCGAGCACCACGAATTGGAAGTATTGCGGATACAGCGAGGCGATGTTGCAGACGTTGGCGTGCGGCTTGCCGAACGGCGGGCGGCCGGTCATGGCATCGGCGGTGGAGATCGAATTGGCAAGCCCGATCTCGGCCTTGGCCTCCTCGATGGCGCGCACGTTGGCGATGCCGGCGCCGGGCATCACCTGCACCTTCAGGCCGGGCACGGCCTTCTCCCACAGGTCCTTGAGCTGACCGCCAAGCGGAATCCATGAGCCGCCCTGCGGGCCGGTCATCATTTTCAGATCGGCCCCTGCCGCGGGGGCGCCGAGCACGAGCGCAAGCCCGAATGCCAGTCCGATCGATGCAGTCTGCCGTGTCATGACGCGTTCCTCCTCAAGCGGCCGTTCTCGCGGTGCCGCAACCGACCCCATGCGCGAGCGGGCGGCCTTCGCGGGCTTTGCCGCAAGCGTACGCGGGCGGGCCGGCGCCGCACAAGGCCGAAACACGACTTGCCGTGCGCCGCAGCGCCGCGCCGCCGGCATCCGCAGTCACTCAATTGACCTTGATCTTGTTGACCGCGACGATCTCTTTCCAGGTGGCGATCTCGTCCTCGATCTGCTTTTTCATGCCTTCCGGCGTGCTCGGGGTGGCGATATTGCCGCCCTCCCTCAGCTTCTGCTTGACGTCGGGCAGTTCCAGCGCGCGATGGATTTCCCGGTTCAGCCGCTCGATGATCGGGCGCGGCGTGTGCGGGGAGGTCGCCATGCCGAGCCAGGACATGTAGTGCACGCCGGGCAGCGTCTCGGCCACCGTAGGCGCGTCCGGCATCAGCGGATAGCGGGTCGGCGAGGTCACCGCGAGCGCGCGGAACTGACCGTTGTGGATGCGCGGGAAACCCGAGGTCGCGGGCTCGAGCATCACGTCCACGCGCCCGCTGATCACGTCGGTCACCGCGGCCGAGGAGCCGCGATAGGAGATCGGCACCATGTCGACGCCGGCCTTGCCGCCGACCCAGGTGCCGATCAGGTGATAGACCGCGCCAAGCGAGGTGATGACATAGGAGAGCTTGCCCGGATTGGCCTTGGCGCGGGCGAGCATGTCGGGAAACGATTGGATCGGCGAGTCCTTCGGCACCATGTAGACGAACGGATACGAGCAGACCATGGTGATGAAGCCGAAGGTGTTGTCGCCGTCGAACTTGAATTTGCCGACGGCGGCGCCGCTGGCGTAGCCGGCGGTCAGCAGCGTCATCGTGTGGCCGTCGGGCGGCGCATTGGTGACGATGCCCGCGGCGATGCCGCCGCCGCCGCCGGTGTTGTTCTCCACCGTGATCGATTGTCCGAGCGGCCCGGCCATCTTGTCGGCCAGCAGCCGGCCGATGATGTCGGGGCTGCCGCCGGGCGTGGTGCCGATCAGGATGCGAAGCGACCGCTGCGGCCAGTTCGACTGGGCGCGCGCGGGCAAGGCGGAGGTTGCGGCAAGAGCCGTGGCGAGCGCGAGCGCGCGGCGTCTGGTGAGCGGCATGGCGGAAAATCCCCGGCGAAGCATACGGCAAGACCGGGCGAGCCTAGCAGGGATGCGAAGGCCCCGGAACCGCACGCCCGATGGGCCCAGACACGCCTGCGATCGGATTGCGCCGAGGCGCGGCTGCCGGTGCGACTAACGCGCGCTTAATGCGGACGGCGAAGTTGCAGGCACCGGAGCAACGCGATCTGCATGGTCATGGTGTAAGCAGGGCGACGATCTGGAGACACTCGCATGCGCCACTCGCATCGGCGTGCGCTCGTTGCCGGCGCGCTTGCCCTGCTGCTCGTCCCCCTGCTTGCGGCCATCAATCGGGATCGCCCCACCGCCGCCCCCGCCGACCCCTGGCCGGAGCTGTGGGCGAGCACGGAGCCGACGGAGAATCCGGCCATTGCGGCATTGCAGCATCGGGCCCGCGAGGCGCTTTTGCGCCTTCGGCGGACGACTCCGGCCTCGCTCTAGCCAAAGGCGCGGGCATTGCGCCGATCGCAACCCGGCATTTACGGCGCCCGCTAGGCTGGAATTAAGAGTTGTGCGCTAGCGTTCGGCCATGACCGCGCCCGCACCGACCCCCATCCTCCCCGACGATGTCGAGGACCGACGCCAGGCACCGCGCGTCCCGCTCGAGGGGCGTTATGCGCTGCGGCTCGACCCCGGTGGAGGGCGCGAGCCGATCGTCTGCGCCATGCTGGATTTCTCGGTGACCGGGGTGCGGCTGGAACTGCCCGAGGACGTGCCGCTGCCGACCGACGTGCAAATCCTGATCGGTAATCTGTCGCATGCCGCCCGTATCGTCTGGCGCAACGCACGCATCATCGGCGTCGACCTGATCGACGAGCACCACGACATTATCTACTGAATTCACCGGCCCGATCGCCTCGTCTGCGTGCGAATGCGCGGGCGGACGGCCCTCGCTTGCCTATAATCACACCATCGAAATGTGATTCGGTCCCTGCCGGACGGCGCGTCGCCCGGCGCGCGCCGCGAGGGACCGTCCGGACTGGACCTCGCCGTTGCGGTTGCCCGCCTTGCATTTCAACCTCAGGCACCGGGTCAGGGCCCATCTGACCGCCCTGCGCACGCGCGGCGGTTCCGTGCGCGCGCGGCTGTGCCTGGCCGTCGCCGCGATTCTTGCCGCCGCGCTGGCGGTCGCGGGCTGGATCGCCTATCGCGCGGGTGAGGCCCATCGCGAACAGATCGAGCGGGTGCTGCACGACAAGGCGCGGGAGGTGGCGGCCACCATCGACCGCGAGATCGTGACCACCAAGAGCCTGCTGACCGTGCTTGCCAGTTCGCCGTTCCTGCAGGCCGGCGACGTGGCCGGCCTGGAACGCCAGGCGGCGGACGTGTCGCGGCGGATCGGCATCCAGATCGTGCTGCGCGATCCGCATGCCGACGTGCAACTTTTCAACACCAGCTTTCCTTCCGGGCCGCCCGCTGCGCGCGGCACCAGCGCGGAAATGTATGCGGCGGAAGCAAGGGTCATCGAGCGCGGGGAGCCGGTCGTCACCAACGTGTTCTACGGGCCGCGCATTCGCAGGAACGTCGTCGCCGTGGTCACACCCGTGCTCAAGGACGGCAAGGTCGACTGCTTGCTATCGATGGGGATCCCCACGGACAAGTTCGCCGAGCTGCTCGATCTCGAATCGACCGATCCCGACACGATCATCAGCATCGTCGATCGCAACAACGTCATCGTCGCCCGCTCGGTGCTGCACCGCGAATACTCCGGAACACAGGTGTCATCCAACTTTGCCGCGGTGGGTGGGGCGGCCGGCGTGTGGACCTCGCTCAGTCGCCACGGAATCCTGCACCGCTGGCACTACCGGCAATCGATCGAGACCGGCTGGTGGGTCGGCGTCGGCGTCCCGGTCAGCAAGCTGACCGCGCCGCTCAAGGCCTCGCTCCTCAAGCTCGGAGTCGCCGGCAGCCTGCTGTTCGCCGCCGCCATGGGACTGACCTTCCACATCGGCGGCCGCATCGAGCGCTCGCTCGGCGTGCTCGGCATCGATCGCAATCCGACGCGCGAGGAATTCGCCGTGCTGTTCGATTCCGCGCCGAACGGCGTCGTGGTCGCCGACAGCGAAGGCCGCATCGTCCTTGCCAACACCGCGATCGAACGGATGTTCGGCTACGCGCGCGATGAACTGATCGGCCGGCCGGTCGAAATGCTCGTGCCCGTCCGCCTGCGCGAGGCGCATGCGGATGAAAGACGCCGTTTTGCGGTCGCGCCGCAGACACGCGCCATGGCGGTCGACCGCACCCTGCGCGGGCAGCGCAAGGACGGTAGCGAGTTCCCGATCGAGACCGGGCTCAGTCCGATCAAGACCCGCGACGGCACGTTCACGATGGCCACCGTGGTCGACGTCTCTGCCCGTGAACAGGCCGCGCACAGTCTCGCCGCTGCCGAGGTGGAACGCGACAAGCTGCGCCGGCGGCTCATGCAGGCGTTCGAGGCCGAGCGGCTGCGGCTGGCGCATGAACTGCATGACCAGACCGGGCAGAGTCTGACCGCCATCATGCTTGAGTTGAAGGGGATCGAGCATCGGCTCGATGAAGCGGGACGCGAACGCCTGCGCCGGCTGAGCCGGCAGCTCGAGCAGATGGGCAAGTCGCTGCACCGAGTCGCCTGGGAACTGCGCCCGGCCTCGATCGACGAACTCGGCCTTGCGGTCGCAATCGAAAACTATCTCTCGGATTGGACCCAGCAGACCGGCATCGGCGCGGACTTCCACAATCGCTTCAGGACTCTTGACGAGGTGGGCGATGAGATTCGCACGACCCTCTACCGCGTGCTGCAGGAGGCCTTGACCAACGTCGCCAAGCACGCGCAGCAGGCCACCTCGGTGAGCATCGTCATCGACAGCGTGAACGACATCCTGCAACTGACCATCGAGGACGACGGCCCCGGTTTCGATGCCGAGGCGCCGTCTGCCGGCCGGCGTGACGGGCGCGGGCTCGGTCTTGCCGGAATGCGCGAACGGCTGGCGCTGATCGGCGGCCGGCTGGAGATCGAGTCCTCGCTTGGCGCCGGCACCACCCTATTCGCGCGCATCCCGCTCGAACGCACGTGGGCCGCCGCATGAACGGCAGGACGAGAATTGCGCTCTGCGACGATCACCCGATCGTGCTCGCCGGTCTGCGCAATCTGCTGTCGGAGGAGGCGGGATTCGAAGTGGTGGGCGAGGCCACCGCCGGAAACACCGCGCTGCGGCTCATGCGCGAGCAGCGGCCCGACGTGGCCATCGTCGACATTTCGATGCCGGAGATCAACGGCGTGCTGCTCACGCGCCGCGTGCTCGCCGAACTGCCGGAGCTCAGAGTGCTGATCCTGACGCTGCACGAGGACCGTGCCTATCTGCGGCAGTCGCTCGACGCCGGCGCGCGCGGCTACGTGCTCAAGCGCTCGGCGGCGGAGAATCTCGTCCACGCCATTCGCGCGGTGCTGGTCGGCGGCGTCTACGTCGATCCCGCCGTTGTCGATCGCGTGCTCGACGGCGCCCAGGCCCGCAACCGGCGCCAGCTCGCCGTCATGCCGGACCTGACCGAACGCGAGACCGAGGTGCTCAAGCTTGCCGCTATCGGTTTCACCAACAAGGAAATCGCGCACCGCATGAGCCTCGGGGTCAAGTCGGTGGAGACGTTCAAGGCGCGCGGCCTGGTCAAGCTCGGCCTGACGACCCGCGCCGATCTTGTGCGCTACGCCGCTGGCCAAGGTTGGCTCGCGGAGCTCTGACGCCGCAGGGTAAACGACTCCTGAACGTGTCAGGAAATCTCTGACGTGCGCGCTCCGTCGAAGCGCTCGGCATGGGCCGCCGTGCGAACTATTGTTGCCCTTGATAACCATTTGCCGCGGGGAGCGGTGGGGAGCACATCAGAATGCCGGCTGCAGACACGTCCGATTGCAACCAACTGCCGCTGTGGTCGATGAAGGACGCGGAAACGCTGCTCTTTCTCCGCCGAGCCTTTCTGTTCGGGCTCAACCAGACCATCGCACCCAGGATACGCGAACTGCGCGACCGGCTCGACCGGCACTGCCGCATGCTCGAATCCATGCCGGACGATGTGCGACGGGGGTACCCGTCGGTCGATCTGCACTGCGCCCGGCAGATGGTGGACGACCTCCTCGACATGCTGGATCGACCGCTGGATTGAGCGGCGGCCCCCTGTGCTCAACTGCGAACGGACGATCGTCATGCGGGGCGAACGACGAACCGACCGCCGTCACGCTCTCCACTACACCGTCTACATCGACGCCGGCGACGCAAATGCCCCGCGGCCCTGCCTGCTGCTGGAGGCTTCGAGCCGCGGCGCGCGTCTTGCCATCGGTGACACGACCACGCTGCCAGACCGGTTCAGGCTGCTGCTCGTCCGAAACGGCACGAGCTATCGCGAGTGCCGCGTCGCCTGGCGCTCCGCGAGCCAGGTTGGCGTCGCCTACCTGAAGCCGGTCGCCGGAGCAGCCAAGACAGCGGCCGCCGAAGTGGTGGAAATCGACGCCTGACGGCCGTACCCCCCGGTGGTGCGACACGGCGGATGCCGCAGCGCGCGGACGCGTCCGAAGCGCGTGTGCCCGTTCAGACCCCTGTCGAGGGTCTGACGCGGTCATGGACCTCCCCAGCGGAACCGGCAACGGCGACGGCAGACGAAGGTCGCCTGCTCCCGGTCGGACAAGTCGTGAACTGGTCGGAGTGGCAGGATTTGAACCTGCGACCCCCTCGTCCCGAACGAGGTGCGCTACCAGGCTGCGCTACACTCCGACCGAAGGCCGGACTTATAGCTTCGCCCCCCAGGCCTCGCAAGCACGGGGGCTTTGCCGCTATAGAAGCCGCGGGGGCCTCTTCCGGGTCCGTCGGAAGGTGACACGGGATGGCGCAGGAGACCGTGCAACTGGCACGCTTTGCCACGGCGCTGTGCTTCGAACATCTGCCGCCCGCGGTGATCCAGCGCGCCAAGGACGCCATTGCCGACGCCGTCGGCCCCGCCGCCTTTGGTGCGACCCTGCCGTGGAGCCGGATCGTCCTCGAACGCGCGCGGCTGTGCGGCGGGTTCGGCGGAAGCCGCGTGCTCGCGCGGGGCGGCGAGCGCCGCGTCCGCGCACCGGCGCACGCGGTAATGGCGGCGCGGCGGCGGGCGCCGCGCGAGCAAAGGACCGCGCGATGACGGCCGCGGCCACCACGCCGGTCGTTCCGGCCGACGCCAAGGCGATCGCCGAGGCCGCGCGCATTCTCCTTGCCGGCGGGCTCGTCGCCTTTCCGACCGAGACCGTCTACGGGCTTGGCGCCGACGCCACCAATGGCACCGCCGTCGCCCGCCTCTATGCCGCCAAGGGGCGCCCTTCGTTCAACCCGCTGATCGCACACGTACACGACCTGCCGTCGGCGCACCGGCTCGCCATCTTCGACGCCGCGGCCGAGCGGCTTGCCGCCGCCTTCTGGCCCGGCCCTTTGACGCTCGTGCTGCGCAAGAGCGCGGCCTGCCCGGTCTCCGAGCTTGCCACCGCAGGCCTCGACAGCATCGCCGTGCGCATGCCGAGCCATCCGGTGGCACGCGACCTTTTGCGCATGGTCGGCCGGCCGATCGTTGCGCCGTCCGCCAACCGCTCGGGCCGGCTGTCGCCCACCACCGCCGAACACGTGCTCGCAGAGCTCGGCGGCCGCATCGATCTGATCATCGACGGCGGCCCGGCGCAGGTCGGCGTCGAATCGACCATCGTCGCCCTGCTCGACGGCCCGATGCTGCTGCGCCCGGGCGGGCTAGCGCGCGAGGAGATCGAGCGCGTGCTCGGCCGCGAGCTTGCGCCCGCACCGCCGGGGGAGGTCGATCCGGAGGCGCCGCTGTCCCCCGGCATGCTCGCCTCCCATTACGCGCCGCGCGCGAGGCTGCGGCTCAACGCCGACAGCGTCGAAGCCGGCGAGGCGCTGCTCGCCTTCGGCCCCAAGCTTGCGCGCGGAGCCGAACGTGCCGCGCGCGTCCTCAACCTGTCGCCGTCGGGCGATCTTGTCGAGGCGGCGGCCAACCTGTTCTCCGACCTGCGCATGCTGGACGCAGCCGGCGTCGCTTCGATCGCGGTCATGCCGATACCGAACGAAGGGCTGGGCGAGGCGATCAACGACCGCCTGGCGCGGGGCGCCGCCCCGCGCGGCTAGCGAGAGCGGTTGCGCCCGCCGCCGGCGCACCGCTGCGAAGGCTGGCTTGACGATATGGCCGAGCAATTCGGCGCGCGGTATCTGCCGATGGCGGCGGCCATCCTGACGGACTGGCTTGGTCTTGCCCAGCAACTTCGTGCGCAGGCATGCCCGCACAGCGCGCCGGCCCCTTGATTGCCCCCACCGCCTGCGTGCACGGACTGGTCGTGGTCACGCGCACCATCAGGGACTTCGCCGACGCGGGCGTGGTCGTGTACGATCCCCGCAACGATCGCTCGCGTCGCAAGGACGAATCCCTGAGGCATGCCGGCGTCCACCGATCGAAGAAGGCCATGAGCAACATGCACAAGCCGATCACTGCGCTGTCCCCGGCAACGCTCGCCCGCTTTGTCGCGGTGGTGGGGGAAAAGAATGCGATCACCGATCCGGATCGGCAGCAGCCGTATCTGGTCGAGTTCCGCGCGCTCTGGAGCGGCCACACCCCGGTGGTGCTGCGGCCGGGAACCGTCGCCGAGGTCGCGGAGATCCTGAAAATCGCCAACGAGACCGCAACCCCGATCGTGCCGCAAGGCGGCAACACCGGGCTGGTCGGCGGCCAGATTCCGCATCACGGCGAAGTGCTGCTGTCGCTGCAGCGGCTCGACCGCATCCGCGAAGTCGACCCGGTCTCCAACACCATCACCTGCGAGGCCGGGGTGACCCTGCAGCGCGCGCGCGAGGCGGCGGAAAAGGTGGACCGGCTCTATCCGCAACTTCTGCCCTCGGAGGGAAGCTGTACCATCGGCGGCAATCTCTCCACCAACGCCGGCGGCACCCAGGCGCTCGCCTACGGCGTCGCCCGCTCGCACGCGCTCGGCATCGAGGTGGTGCTGGCCGACGGCCGCGTGCTCAACAACCTCAACAAACTGAAGAAGGACAACACCGGCTACGATCTGAAGAACCTGTTCATCGGTGCCGAAGGCACGCTTGGCGTGATCACCGCCGCGGTGCTGCGGCTCGTGCCGCGCCCGCGCTCGGTGGAGACAGCCTGGGCCGCGGTTCCCTCGGTGCAGGCGGCGGTCGACCTGCTCGGGCTTGCGACCGAGCGCACGGCTGGCGGCGTGACGAGCTTTGAGATCATGGCGCGCGAAGGCATCGACATCGTCATCAAGCATGCTGGCGCGCGCGACCCGCTCGCCACGCGCTCACCCTATTCTGTGCTGATCGAATTGTCCTCGCAGCAGCGCGAGGGCCTGCGCGAAGTCATGGAGCAGATCCTCGCCGAGGGACTCGAGCGCGGCCTCGTGCGCGACGCCACCATCTGCGAGAGCGTCGAGCAGTCGAAGGCATTCTGGCGCATCCGCGAGCAGTTCGGCGAGATGCAGGGCCGCGAGGGCGGCTCGATCAAGCACGACGTGTCGGTGCCGGTCGCCAGCATCCCCGCCTTCATCGAGGAGGCCAATGCGGCTGCGGTCAAGCTCATCCCGGGCTGCCGGCCGCTGCCGTTCGGTCACGTCGGCGACGGCAACATCCACTACAACATCAGCCAGCCGGTCGGCGCCGACAAGGCGGAATTCCTCAAGCGCTGGGACGATATGAACGAGGTGATCTACCGGATCGCGCTCAAATACGGCGGCTCGGTTTCGGCCGAGCACGGGGTGGGCATCGTCAAGCGCGAATACCTGCCGAAAGTCAAGGATCCGGTCGCCTACGACCTGATGAAGACGCTCAAGCGCACACTCGACCCCAAGGGCATTCTCAATCCGGGGAAGGTGCTGCCGTAACGGCGCGGACGGTGATGCCCGCGCGCCCTGCCGTTCAGGGACTGGCGTGGGTGATGAACGCCTGCGGCGCGGGTGCACCCCATTGCGAGCTCAAGCCCCGCTCCGCCGGCACCAGATTGGCCGGGTTGTGGCAGTTGAGCATGTCGCTGTCGGTCCAGCGCTCGTGCACGCGGCCCCAGGGATCCTTCCAGTAGTCGTAGACCTGGCTGCCGAGCAGATGGCGGCCGACGCCCCAGACGTGTTCATATTTGCCGATGCGCTTGAGATGCTCGTGGCCGAGCATGACGTCGTCGAAGTTCTGCACTTCGAACGAGACATGGTTCAGTCCGACCTTGTCGCTCTCGATGCACACGAAGGTATGGTGGTCGACGAATCGTTCGCCCTGGTCGCAGCGGTTGAACGTGGCGATCACATGCTCCTTGCTGCCGGCGTAGATTTCATCCGAGCAGACGAAGCCGAACAGATTGCGGTACCATGCAATGACCTCGCGCAGGCGAGGGGTCATGTGCAGGGCATGCGCGATGCGCTTGATCTGCGAGGGGCCGGCGTCGAGCCGCATCAATTCGCCGGTGCGGCGGAACTTCTCATCGCCCCAATTGAGCACGTTGCGGCGGATCGGCAACGGCGCGAGCGGCTCAATGCCGCAGACCGCCTCCACCTGATAGCCGTGCGGGTCGGTGAAGCGGACCCGCCTCCCGCCGCCGGGCTCCTCGATCGGCTCGATCGCGGAGGCGCCGGGAACCTGCGCAAGCTTCTTGAGGTCGTCGTCGCTGTCAACTTGGAAGGCAAGGCCGAGATACTTGGGCGGCCCGAGATGCGTGACGTGGATGTGATGGCTCGGGTCGGTGCCGCGCATGTAGAGGCGGTCGGCGGTGCGCGCTGAACGCACCATGCCGAGATTGACCAGAAACTCCTCCGCCTGATCGAGGTCCGGCGACTGCAGGCGGATGTAGGCAATGTCTGCGACCTTGACGACCGACATGGGCAACCCTCCCGGCGCGCGCGGCCCGACCGGCCTCGTGCCGGCGCCGGGCGGCGATGCGCATATTGGTTGCAAATGATACGAACGATCCGCCGAAACCCGGTTTGATCTGGATCAATGCGGCTGCAGCCGGCGACCGGAGGCCGCGTCCCATTCCTGCGATCGCGCCCCCGCGTGGGCACCGAAAGGGCACACTTGCGACGTTGGATGATCTTTTGGGGGGCCGCCTCCACGGCTAGACTGCGCATCCACGGACGGGCACCGCCCCGCTTAACGACAACGCTTCAGGGAGGCCATCGCCATGATCAGCAGTCGCAGAACGTTTCTGAAAGGCTCCGCGGCCGCCGCCGCTGCCGCCAGCCTGCCGGCGCCGTCCGTGCTGGCGCAGGCCAGCATCGAACTGAAGCTCTCAAGCTTCGTTCCGCCGATGCACTCGATCTGGGCCGGCGTGCTCACGCCATGGGCGAAGGAGGTGGCGAGCAAGAGCGAGGGCAGGCTCAAAATCAGCCTCTATCCGTCGATGCAGCTCGGCGGCAAGCCGCCCGAGCTCTATCGGCAGATGGTGCAGGGCGTCGCCGACATCGTCTTCACGCTGCCCGGCTACACCTCGGCCGACTTCCCGATGTTGAGCCTGACGGAACTGCCGGGCGCGGCCACCGACGCCCACGACGGCACCAACAAGCTCTGGGCGCGGATGAACGAGGGCTACTTCAACAAGGAGCTGGCCGACGCAAAGGTCCTGATGCTGTGGAACTCGGACAATGCCGGGCTGATGACCCGCGCCAAGCCGATCCGCGGCCCTGCTGACGTCAAGGGCCTGCGCATCCGCGCGCCGTCGGAAGCGCAGTCCAAGCAGATCGACTTCATGGGCGGCATCGGCGTCAGCATGCCCGTCACTGCGATCTATTCGGGCCTCGAGCGCGGCACGATCGACGGTACGCAGATTCCGATGTCGGCGATGATCGACTTCAAGCTGATCGAGGTGGTGAAGTACCTGACGATCAACACGCCGCTCGGCCGTTCGCCGTTCATGGTGACGATGAACCGCAAGCGCTACGAGGGCCTTCCGGGCGATTTGCGCAAGATCATCGACGACACGACCGGCCTTCAGCTCAGCCATCACGGCTCGTCCGACTACGACAAGCAGAATACGCGGGCGATCGAGTTGGCCAAGAAGGAGCGCAGCGTCTACGTTTGCTCGAAGGAGGAGTACCAGAATTGGCTCGCCTTCTTCGCACCGCTCATCAAGAGCGAGGCCGAGCGCGTGGACAAGCTCGGCTTGCCGGGCTCAAAGCTCGTGCAGGCCTACAAGCTGATCGCCTGACACAGGCGAATGCAAGACCGGCGGCGCGGCAAGCGGGGACCAAACCGACGTGCTTTCCATTCTCTTTGACCGCTTGCTGCGCCTTTTGGCGTATGTCAGCGGCGGCATCATCATTGTCCTGATGGTATTCACCGTCGTCGACGTCTTCATGCGCAACGTCTTCAACGCGCCTCTGCGCAGCGTGTACGAGTTCACCGAATTCACCATGGCCGCCATCGTGTTTCTCGGCATCGCCTATACCGGCTGGACCGGAGGGCACATCGCGGTCGACATGTTCGTCAAGTGGCTCGAACGGCCGCGATGGCGGTGGATCACGGCGCTCCTTGCCTTTCTCGGCGCGGCGCTGTTTGCGACCATCGCCTATCGGGCGACGCTGGAGACGATCGCCACGATCGACCAGGTCAGCAATCGGCTGGCCTGGCCCCATTATCCATTCCGCTTCACGGTTGCGCTCGGCTGCGCGCTGTTTGCAATCGTGCTGGGCTCCCAGGGCGTCCAGGTTCTGCGCGGCCGAACCACCGGGGACCGGCAATGATCGCCAATGAAACGATCGGCCTGCTCGGCATCGTCGTCATGCTGATCCTGCTTGCGCTCGGCATGCCGATCGGCATCGCCATGCTGCTCGTCGGCGCGGTCGGCTTTGCCATCGTGCATCCAGCCGGCGTGCCGGCCACGCTGCACATGCTTGGCAGCTCCCCCTACAGCTATTCGGCCTTCTACGAGCTTGCCGTGATCCCGCTGTTTGTGCTGATGGGCAATCTCGGCGCCGCCTCGGGCATGGCGAGCAGTCTCTTTGCCGCCGCCTATGCCTGGATCGGGCATTGGCGCGGCGGCCTCTCGCACGCGACGATCGTCGCCTGCGCCGGTTTCGCCGCGGTGTCCGGATCGAGCGTCGCCTCGGCCGTGACGATGGGGAAGATCTGTCTCCCCGAGATGCTGCGCTACAAGTATGACGCGCGGCTCGCCACCGGCACGGTCGCCGCCGGCGGCACGCTTGGCATCCTGATTCCGCCCAGCACCGCGTTCGTGATCTACGCGCTATTGACCGAGCAGTCGATCGGCCGCCTGTTCCTCGCCGGCATCCTGCCCGGCTTCCTGCTGGCTGCGATCTTCATGACGACGGTGGCGATCTGGATGCGGTTCAAGCCGCAATACGGACCGGCCAGCCCGCGTGCCTCCTGGGTGGAGCGTCGCCGGAGCCTCGGGCAGGCAACCCCGATGCTCACGATCGTGCTCATCAGCATCGGCGGCATCTATGTCGGCGCTTTCACGCCGGTGGAGGCGGCCTCCGTCGGTGCGTTCCTGGCGCTCCTCTATGCGCTCTGGCGCCGCGCGCTGACGCCCCACAGCTTCCTTGAGAACCTGCTCGATACGGTGCGAACCACGTCGTTCGTGTTCCTGATCCTGATTGGCGCGCTGGTGTTCGGGCCGTTTCTTGCGCTTTCGGGCCTGCCGGAGGCCATCGCCACCTGGTTGAGCGGTCTCGACGTGCCGCGCGTCATGATCCTCATCATCGTGCTCGCCGTCTACATCGTCCTCGGCACCTGGATGGAGGGCTTCTCCATGCTGGTGCTCACCCTGCCGATCGTGATTCCGATCATGAAGGCGCTCAATTACGACCTGATCTGGTTCGGCGTGATGATGGTGATCGTGCTGGAGATGGGCCTGATCGACCCGCCGGTCGGGATCAACGTGTTCGTGGTCAAGGGCCTGGTGCCGGACGTGCCGGTCGGGCAGATTTTCGCCGGCGTGTTGCCGTTCTGGTTCGCGATGATGGTCTGCATCGCCATTCTCATCATGTTTCCGGAGATCGCCCTCTTCATCCCCAACACCATGATCCATTGAACGGCGGGCTGCGTGGCGCATGCACTGCGAAGCGGAAACCGGTTCGCGGGCCAGGGCTTGCGCCAATTGCACCAGCTCGCCAACTGCAACGACGCAAGAAGCCCGCGCATCCGCGCCGGGGCGCAGGCTAGAACAACGAGCCTTGACCGCCCGGGACCTTGCGTCGCGACCTGGAACCGGGCACGGCGGCGGTTGATGCCGCCGGCTTGTCCGAGGCCGGCGCGGACAGCGGCTCGATCAGCTGCGGAAAATCGTTGGCGGTGCGGTTGACCGCCGGCGACACCGGATAGACCTCCAGCAGGTCTTCCGGCGCCGGCGCGATCAGTGCCGCCGCGGTCCTGGCATCCACCCGGTCCGTATCGAGCCACAGATCGAACGCGTCCGGAGGCACGATCACCGGTGCGCGGTGGTGCACGGCACGCAGCGTCTTGTTGGCATCGGTGGTGACGATCGCGGCGGTGTCCAGCTCCTCGCCGTTCGGGCCGGTCCAGGTCTCCCACAGCCCGGCGAACGCGATCGGGCCGCCCGCCTTGGCGCGCACGAAATAGGGCTGCTTGCGGCCGTCCACCGTCTTCCATTCGTAGAATCCGTCGGCCGGAAACAGGCAGCGCCGGCGCTTCATCGCCGCGCGGAAGGCCGGCTTGTCGATGACCGATTCCCCGCGCGCGTTGATCAGAAGGGTGAACGTCTTGGGGTCCTTGACCCAGGACGGGATCAGGCCCCAGCGCACCAGCGCAAAGTGCCGCTCACCGTTGAGCCAGCGCACGATCGGCACCGGCTGCGTCGGCGCAATGTTGTAGCGTGGCGGGAAGTTCGGCTGTTCGGGATAGCGGAACAGGCGGCGGATCGCCTCCGGCGCACTGGTGAGGCAATAGCGTCCGCACATGGCCTGCTCCCAATCCGTCCCAATCCCGGCTCGCTCCCGCCTTCGCACCTTCGCGAGCGGCGCGCGAGCGCGCCGAAGGTTGCAGGCGGGCTCCGCTTGACCCTTAGCGTGTCCTTAACCCGGCCGGGCAAGACTGCCAATTAACGTGCGGGGAATGGGGAATGGGCATGACGGGGCGAACCACCGGCGACGCGACGGCCGCCGCCTCGACGTCGTATCCGCCCGCGCCGGGCGCCGGCATTCCGCCCATCAATCCGCGCACCGGCCTGTCCACGGATTACCTCAATCATTTCACCGAGGCGGTGATGGTGCTCGAGATGATCACCACCATGCCCGAATGTGTGGACGATCTGAAGGCTTGGCAACCGAAGTCCTACTGCGAGCATTTCGCCGCCTCCCGCCTGAGCAACCGGGAGACGGTCATTGCCGCCTACCACCGCGCCGATCCGGCCGTGCGCGAGGCGCTCGACCGTGCGGCCGAGACGCTCAACGTCGTCCTGGCCAAGACCCGCAACGTGGTCGTGAGCCATCGCACCACGCCCGAGGCCGAGGCGCTCGCCCGACGTGCGGCCTCCTGGCTCAAACCGCTGATCGCCCGCATGGCAGCGGTCATCGACGGCGGCTCCACGCCGGGCTCCGGACGGCACGATTGCCAGGCGGCCATCGATGCTATGTTGGCGCAGTGAGCACCTTCACCGATCCGCGCGCCTATCCCGAGCGCCCCTATCTTGCGGTCAGCGCCGCCATCATTCGTGACGGCCGGGTGCTGCTCGCCCGTCGTGCGCGAGCGCCGGCGACCGGGGTGTGGACACTTCCGGGCGGGGTGGTCGAGGCGGGCGAGACGCTGCACGGTGCACTTTGCCGCGAGGTCGCGGAGGAGACGGCGCTGACGATCGAACCGGTGGCGCTCGCCGGTCATCGCGAGGTGGTCATGCGCGACGAGCAGGGGCGCGTGGCGCGCCATTTCGTCATCCTCTGCTTTGCCTCGCGCTGGATCGCGGGCGAACCGCAACTGAACGAGGAGCTGGCGGAGGCGCGCTGGCTGCGGCCGTCGGAAATCCATGGCCTGCCGACGACGGAGGGCCTTGCCGCGATCATCGCCGCAGCCTTCGAGCGGATCGAAGCCGAAGGCTGACGCGGCGGCCCTTGCGCCGGTCCGCGCCGCGGCGCATATCTTCGGCCGCCGCATGTTCAAACGCGCCCTGCTTGCAGCCGTCCTGACATTTTCCGTCGCGCGCGCGCCGGCGCAGACAATCGAAGGCGGCCCCGCGCCCTTCGATGCCGATCTCTATCGGCTGGCCGAGATCCTCGGCGCCCTGCACTATCTGCGTGCCCTCTGCGGCGCCAACGAGGGTCAGAAGTGGCGCGACGAGATGCAGGCGCTGATGGACGCGGAGGCGCCGAGCGGGGAGCGCCGCAGTCGCATGGTGGTCAGTTTCAATCGCGGCTATCGCGGCTTCCAGCAGACCTATCGGACCTGCACGCCGGCCGCCGACCTTGCGGTACGCCGCTACCTTGAGGAAGGCGCCCGGATTTCCCGCGAGATCACCGCCCGCTACACCAACTGACAGCGGATCCGACTGCGGCGTTAACCGCCGTGGTTAACCTTTCCTAAAACTGCGGCTCGGCGGCGCGCGCCGGCATGCTAACGTGTTTACGGATGTGGCGGCGGATGGCGCGTTCTCGCCATGATTCGAGCATGCAGACGGTGAGATCGAGAATCCCGAGCCCCGACTCCATCCCCGCGCGCGAACAGAAGATGGCGGCGTTGAGCTATCTCAATGAGGCCTGGGCGGAAGCGCGTCTGGACGGCATCGACGACGATTGCATGGCGCAGGCCTGCCTGTTCGCCGCGCTTGCGGCACTGGTGTCGACCTACGGCGAGGAGGCGGCGGCCAAGTATGCCGACGGCCTGCCCGCGCGCATCCGCAACGGCGAGTTCACGATCGACCTCGCGCGCCAATAGCTGCGGGCGTCAGTTCCAGCGCGGCCGCATCAGCCCGTACAGACGGTTGAGCACGTCGTCGATGTCCTTGGCGAAGAACGGCTTGTAAAGAAAATCGGTGGCGCCGCTGGCGCGCGCCCGGTCTTCGATGCGCACATCGCCCGCGCCGGTGATCATGACCACCTTTGTGTCGGGGCGGATCCGCTTGATCTCGGCGAGCGCGGCAAAGCCATCCACGCCGGGCATGTGACAGTCAAGAAAGACGATGTCGAAGGCGCCGCCGCGCGCTTGCGCGATCGCCGCCTCCCCATCGGCCGCTTCCTCGGTGTCGAGGCGGTAGCGGCTTGCCTGCAGCACCTTGCGCACGACCGCGCGCACGGTGGAGGAATCGTCGACAATCAGCGCCCGGCTCGGCAATCGCGCCCGCACGCAGTTCTCGATCAGTGCCCGCGCCTCCTCGACGAGGATCGGCTTGGCCAGCGCGCCGTCGATGGCGAGCCCGTCCATCAGCACTTCGCGTGTCTTCATGGCCGCAGCCCCGATCAGGATGACGAGCGGTTTGCCGCTCGCCGCGCGCGCGGCATCGATGACGGCCTGCCGTGCAGCGCGCGGCATGCGCGAATCGAGGAACACGACGTCGAAGGCTGCCTGTCGAAGCGTGGCAATGGCCGCCTCGGCATCGCCCGTGCGCTCGACTTCGAGCGCCTCGACGGGAACCGAGCACTGCATCGCTGCTCGGCGCAGCAGGTCGCGCTCGGAGGCCGCCTCCGAGACGATCAACAGGCGCAGCGAAAACAGATCGTCGGTCATGAGCCACCCGCCGCGCCGCGCACAATGGCGCGGCTCAGGTCCCCCTCCCGGCGGCGCGCGTTGCTACCACATCCCGCCGCATCCGCGCGAAGCGAATGTGGAATTCCTTGCACGTCTTGGCAACCGCTGGTTGGGGAAAACCCGGCAGTTCCTGACCGCGTCGGCCGGCATGCACGCGGTCCCGCCTTTCGGACCCCCCGGCGAGGTGCAATTGATCCTGGTCAACGGCCTGTGCCGACCGCCGCTTTAGCTTGGCCGGCAGGCGTCGGCACCCTGCCGCCTGCCGCCAACAGCCGGCCAGCAAGACGAGATCATGAACGAGCTCATCCCCCGCGAGGCCACCGTGAGCGCGGATGCGGTTGCACCGCATCCGCCTGCGGCACCCACTGCCCCCGCACCAAGGCGGAATCGGCGTATCGGGCCTTGGCTGATCGGCATCGTGACCACGGCCCTCATCGCCACCGCGCTGGCCGGCGGCTGGTGGTACTGGCAAAGCGGCGGCGCCGTGCAATATGCGACCGCGGTCGTCGGCACGGGTCCGGTCGTTCGCGCGGTCTCCGCCACCGGCACGGTCAATCCCGAACTGACCATCATCGTCGGCAGCTACGTGTCCGGCGTGATCCAGGAGCTGCACTGCGACTATAACACCAAGGTCAAGCGCGGGCAGGTCTGCGCCCGCATCGACGCCCGCCCCTACCAGACCGCGGTGGACCAGGCGCGCGCCAACCTTGCAGTCGCCAAGGCGCAGCTCGAAAAGGACAAGGCGCAGCTCAACTATGCCAGGCTCGCCTACGAGCGCGCCGCCGCCCTGATCCGCACCAACGCCATTTCCAAGGACGCCTTCGACAATGCGCAGAACGCCCATGATCAGGCGCTGGCGCAGATTCTCTATGACGAGGCCACCATCCAGCAGCGTCAGGCCGCGCTCGATGCCGCGCTGGTCAATCTCGATTACACGCAGATCGTCTCGCCGGTGGACGGGACGGTGGTCTCGCGCAACGTCACCGTCGGCCAGACGGTGGCGGCGAGCTTCCAGACGCCGACGCTGTTCCTGATCGCCACCGACCTTACCCGAATGCAGGTCGATGCCAATGTCAGCGAAAGCGACATCGGCAACATCCGCGAGGGCAACAGGGCCACATTCACGGTCGATGCCCATCCCAGGCGCACCTTCACCGGTGTCGTCACGCAGGTGCGGCAGTCGCCGCAGACCGTGCAGAACGTCGTGACCTATGACGTGGTGATCGGCGTGAACAATGACGATCTCGCGCTCAAGCCGGGGCTCACCGCGGCAACCCGCATCATCACCGCCGAACGCCACCAGGTGCTGCGCGTGCCCAACCAGGCGTTGCGCTACGTGCCCGGCGGCCGGCCAAGCGGCGATCAGACAAGGGTGTGGGTGCTGCGTGAAGGCCGGCCGGTGCCGGTGCGCGTCGCCACCGGGCTCGATGACGAGGAGTACACCGAAATCCTAGGCGGCGACATCAAGGCGGGCGAACGCGTGATCCTGTCCGAGCAGCGCGACGGGTCAAACGCCCGTCGCCCGACGCCGCGTCCACGCCTTTAGCCGTCCCCTCCAAGCGAGCAGGCCATGGCGCCGGTCATCCAAGTGGAGCACGTCTCGCGCATCTACCGCGTCGGCGATGTCGACGTGCACGCGCTCCGTGACGTGAGCGTGACGGTCGAGCACGGCGAGTTCGTCGCTATCATGGGCGCTTCCGGCTCCGGCAAGTCCACGCTGATGGCGATCCTCGGCTGCCTCGACCGGCCAAGCAGCGGCCGCTACTGGTTCGACGGCATCGACGTTGCGGCCTTGAGCGAGCCCGAGCTTGCCAACCTGCGCAGCCGTAAGCTCGGCTTCGTATTCCAGAGCTTCAATCTCTTGCCGCGCACGAGCGCGCTCGAAAATGCCGCCCTGCCGCTCCTCTATGCGATGGGAGAGGAGGCGGGAACGCGGGCGCGGGTGGCCCGCGCGCGGGCGGTGCTGAGCCTGCTCGGTCTGAAGGACCGCGAACGCAACACGCCGGGCCAGCTTTCCGGCGGCCAGCAGCAGCGCGTGGCGATCGCGCGCGCGCTGATCAACCGGCCACGCCTGTTGCTCGCCGATGAGCCGACCGGCAACCTCGACACCAGGACGTCCCAGGAAATCATGCAGACGCTGAGCGCGCTCAACCGCGAACAGGGCGTCACCGTGATCGTGGTCACGCACGAGGCCGACATCGCCGCCTATGCCGACCGTGTGCTGACCATGCGCGACGGCCGCATCGTCGCCGACGAGCGCCGCAGGCCAAGCGTCGCCGTACCCCGGACGACAGCGCTGCCCGCACTCGGTCCGCCTGAAGCTGCGCCGACGGCGGCCAGCGCCGGGCTCGCCGGCGCGTTCTTGGCGTTTGCGCGCATGGTCGCGGCGACGGCGGCGCAGGCTATTTGGCGCAACCGCATGCGCTCGGCGCTGACCATGCTGGGCGTATTCATCGGCGTGGCCGCGTTGATTGCCATGGTGTCGATCGGCCAGGGCGCCAACGAAGCCGTGCGCAAGCAGATCGAGCGCCTCGGCACCAACCTCGTCGTCGTGGTCCCGGGCGCGGCCACCGCGGGCGGACTGCGCGGCGGCTTCGGCAGCGCTTCGACGCTGACCGTCGCCGATGCCCAGGCGCTGCGGCGCGAGACGCGCAGCGTCGCCGAGGTCAGCTATCTGATCCGCCAGTCGGGGCAGGCGCGTTTTGCCAATCAGAACTGGAACACCCGTATCGAAGGGGTGAGCGCGAATTATCCACCGATGACCAACTGGCGCATCGTCGCCGGTCGCGCCATCACCGCCGAAGACGAACGGAGCGCCGCACTCATTGCCGTGATCGGCGAAACCGTGCGGCGCGAACTGTTCGGCCCCACCCAGAACCCGATCGGCGCGCAGATCCAGGTGCGCAGCGTGCCGCTGCAGGTCGTGGGGCTGCTCGACGTCAAGGGGCAGACTCCGTTCGGGCAGGACCAGGACGATCTGATCATGGTGCCGTTTTCGACCGCCGAGCGGAAGATCCTCGGCGTCGCGGCGCCGACCCAGCAGCAGACCGCATTCAATTGGATCTATCCGCCGCCGCCCAACCCCTACGGGCTGCAGCGGCGCCTGACCGGCTACGTGAACCAAATCTACGTGCAGGCGATCGACCAGGCGAGCATCCCCTCGGCGATCCGCGAGGTCAGCGAAATCCTCGCCCGCCGCCATCGCATCAAGCCCGGCAGCCCCAACGATTTCTCGGTGCGCAATTTGAGCCAGATCGCGGAGACCGCCGAAAGCAGCAGCCGGATCATGGCGCTTCTGCTCGCCGCCGTCGCCTCGATCTCCCTCGTGGTCGGCGGCATCGGGATCATGAACATTCTGCTTGTGTCGGTGACCGAGCGCACGCGCGAAATCGGCCTGCGCATGGCGATCGGCGCCAGAAGGCTGCACGTGCTGCTGCAATTTTTGGCGGAAGCGGTGATTCTCAGCGTGAGCGGCGGGGTGGCCGGCATCGTTTTCGGCGCGGCGGCCTCGATGGCGATTGCGGCGATGACCGGATGGCTTGCGCCGCTGTCGCCGGCAGCCATGTTCGGCGGCTTCGTGTTCTCCGCGGCGGTCGGCATCTTTTTCGGCTACTATCCCGCGCGCAAAGCCGCCCACCTCGATCCGATCGAGGCGCTGCGCTACGAATAGCGACCGCGCCGGTCTCGACGCGACCGCATGCCGCGCTACGCGCAGCCGGCCGGCAGCGCCTCGAGGAACCGCACCGCCTCGCCCTGCCCCGGCGTGACCAGTTCGCCCTCCCACATCACCTTGCGCCCGCGCACGAAGGTGCCGACCGGCCAGCCGGTCACAACCATGCCCTCGAACGGCGTCCAGCCGGAGCGCGAGGCGATCCAGCGCGCGGAGATGGTCTCCCGCCGCTTGAGATCGACCACGGTCAGGTCGCCGTCGTAGCCCACCGCGACGCGGCCCTTCCGGGCGATGCCGTAGAGCCGCGCCGGTCCGGCGCTGGTCAGAGCGACCAAGCGGGCCAGCGACAGACGCCCGGGGCTCACATGGTCGAGCATGACCGGGACCAGCGTCTGCACCCCGGTCATGCCGGAATGCGTGCGCGGATAGCGATGCGCCTTCTCCTCGCGCGTGTGCGGGGAATGATCGGAGCCGATGCTGTCGATGATCCCCTGGGCCAGACCGCGCCACAGCGCGGCGCGATGAGCCTCGTCGCGCACCGGCGGATTGAGCTGGGCGAGCGTGCCGAGCCGCTCGTAGCATTCGGGCGCGGCCAGCGTCAGATGCGCCACCGTCGCCTCGGCCGAGGCGACGTCCTTGTGGCCGGCCAGGAACGCGATCTCCTCGGCCGTGGTCACGTGCAGCACATGCACGCGCCGGCCGCTCTCGCGGGCAAGCCGGATCAGGCGCTGGGTGGAGCGCAGCGCGGTCTCGGCGTCGCGCCAGACCGGATGGGAGCGCGGATCGCCCTCCACGCGCAGCGCCATGCGCTCGCGCAGCCGGTATTCGTCCTCGGAATGGAACGCCGCACGGCGGCGCACGCTATTGAGCACCTCGCGCACGCCCGCATCGTCCTCGATCAAGAGCGAGCCGGTCGAGGAGCCCATGAACACCTTGACGCCGCAGGCGCCCCGCAGGCGCTCGAGCTCGGCGAGCGCCGGCGTATTCTCGCGCGTGGCCCCGATATAGAAGGCGAAATCGCAATGCATGCGATGGTGCGCGCGCTTGACCTTGTCGGCGAGCGCATCCGCGTCGGTGGTCGGCGGCTCGGTGTTCGGCATTTCGAACACCGCGGTGACCCCGCCGAGCACCGCCCCGCGCGAACCGCTTTCCAGGTCCTCCTTGTGGGTGAGGCCGGGTTCGCGGAAATGCACGTGACTGTCGATCACGCCGGGCAGGATATGCAGGCCGCGGCAGTCGATCACTTCGGCCGCAGGCTCCGAAAGCGCACCGATGGCGGCGATGCGGCCGTCGCGCAGCGCCACATCGCGGACCCCTTCGCCGTCGTGATTGACCAGGTTGCCGCCCCGCAGGATCAGGTCGTAGCGTTCGGCCATCGCGTTTCAACCTATTCCGGTGTTCCGCCCTTGAGAGCGGTTCCGCAGCGGCTTACGTTTCGCCGCGATCCGAGGCAACATGAATCGCATGAAGGCGGCACTTCTCCCCGATCGCGGCGTGGTCAAGGTGGTGGGCGAGGAGGCGCGCGGCTTCCTCAACGGCCTTCTGACCGCCGACATGACCAAGGTCACGCCGGCGATTCCGAAGTTTGCCGCCCTGCTCACGCCGCAGGGCAAGATCGTGGTCGACTGCATCGTCGCCGAGGCGCCGGCCGAGGACGGCGGCGGCTTCTTCCTCGACTGTCCGCGGGCGCTCTCCGGCCTGCTGGTGGAGAAGCTCAACTTCTACAAGCTGCGCGCCAAGGTGATCGTCGAGGACCTGTCCGAGGTGCTGGGCGTGATGGCGATCTGGGAGGAAATGGGCCGCACCGAATACGGCCTGATCTATCCCGACCCGCGTCTGCCCGCGCTCGGCCAGCGGCTGATGCTGCCGCCGCATCTGGTCGAGGCGGCCGCTCGCGACCTGGGCGCCGAGCTCGTGGACGCGCAGGCCTACGAGGCCCACCGCATCGCGCTCGGCGTGCCGCGCGGCGGGATCGATTTCATCTACGGCGACGCCTTCCCGCACGAGACCGACATGGACCAGCTCGGCGGGATCGATTTCGGCAAGGGCTGCTATGTCGGCCAGGAGGTGGTCTCGCGCATGCAGCATCGCGGCACCGCCCGCAACCGGATCGTGCCGGTGGTCGCCGCCGATGGTTTTGCGCCGGAGGCGGGAATTGCGGTGATGGCGGGGGACCGCCAAGTCGGTACGATGGGATCGTCCGCCGGCGGCCGAGCGCTGGCGATGCTGCGACTCGACCGCGTGGCCGAGGCGCTGGCGGCAGGGCAGGAACTGACCGCGGGCGGCATCGTGCTCAGGCCGCACAAGCCCGACTGGGCGATGTTCGACTGGCCCGCCGCGAAGATGGCGCAATGACCGCCGCTCTCCTCCATCCCGACGGCCTCTACCGCTGTCCCTGGCCCGGAAGAGACGATGCGCTCTACATCGCCTATCACGACGCGGAGTGGGGCGTCCCCGAATACGACGACCGCGCCCTGTTCGAGAAGCTCGTGCTCGACGGCTTCCAGGCCGGCCTGTCCTGGATCACCATCCTGCGCAAGCGCGACAACTTCCGCCGCGCCTTCGACGGCTTCGATCCGGAAAGGATCGCGCGCTACGATGCACGCAAGAAGGCCAAGCTCATGGCCGATCCCGGCATCGTGCGCAACCGGCTCAAGATCGAAGGGGCGGTGCTGTCCGCCCGCGCCTGGCTTAACGTGATGGAGAGGGGACCCGGCTTCTCGGCGCTGTTGTGGGACTTTCTCGACGGCAGGCCCAGGGTCAATTCGTTCCGCAGCACGCGGCAGGTGCCGGCGGAAACGGCGCTGTCGCGCGCGATCTCGAAAGAGCTCGCCGGGCGCGGATTCAAGTTCGTGGGCCCGACCATCGTCTATGCCTTCATGCAGGCGGTCGGCATGGTCAACGATCATCTGCTGCAGTGCCATCGGCACGCGGAATGTCAGAAGCTCGGCAAGCGGGCATGAGGTCGCGGCACCGCGTGGCGACAAAGCCAACGGGAGGGAGCGCCCCCCGCGCCTGGCAGCGCATGCTGTCGGGACGGCGGCTCGACCTGCTCGACCCCTCCCCGCTCGATGTCGAGATCGAGGACATTGCGCATGGGCTTGCCCGGGTCGCGCGCTGGAACGGGCAGACCGAGGGCGCGCACATCTTCTCCGTCGCCCAGCACACATTGCTGGTCGAGGCGGTGGCGCGCTCGCGCTCGCCCGGGCTCGATCGTCGGGTGCGGCTTGCCATCCTTCTGCACGATGCGCCCGAATACGTCATCGGCGACATGATCTCGCCGTTCAAGGCCGTGATCGGCGATGCCTACAAGGCGGTGGAGGCGCGGCTTCTCGCCGCGATCCATGTGCGGTTCGGCCTGCCGGTCAAGCGCGGCGAGGAGGTCGAGCGACTGCTCAAGGCTGCCGACCGCGGTGCGGCCTTCCTTGAGGCCACGCGGCTTGCGGGCTTCAGCGTGGGCGAGGCGCGGCGGTTCTTCGGTGCCCCGCCCTCGCTTTCGCCCTCGGCCGAGCGAGACTTTCTCACCCCCTGGCCGGCGGCCACGGCCGAGCGGCGCTACCTTGAGCGTTTCGCGGCGCTGATGCGCGAGTGACGCCGACTGCGGCCTTTTCGGTGTCTCGCGACCGCCCTATATGATGAACGAGATTCCGCCATTGCTTCCGTCATGATTCACGTCTGCTCGCTCGCCCGCCTGCACGACACCGTCGCCGAGACCGGCGCAAGCCACATCGTCACTCTCCTGCGCGCGATCGACCGGGTGGAGCGGCCGCGCAGCGTTGCGCCCGCGAACCATCTCATTCTCGGCATGGACGACATCACCGAGCCGCTCGACGGCTATACCCATCCGGCCGAGGAACATGTGACCGAGTTGATCGACTTCGTGCGGCGCTGGGACCGCAAGGCGCCGCTGGTCATGCATTGCTACGCCGGCATCAGCCGCTCGACCGCGGGCGCCTTCATCACCGCCTGCGCCCTCAACCCCCGTCGCGACGAAGCCGCCATCGCCCAGACCATCCGCCGTTCCTCGGCCACCGCCATGCCCAACATCATGCTGGTCGGCCATGCCGACCGCATTCTCGGCCGCGGCGGCCGCATGGTGCGCGCGATTTCCGCGCTCGGCCCCGCCCTGCCGGCCCAGGAAGGCGAGCCGTTCCGGCTCGACCTGGAATAGTCCCGGCGGAGGCTGACCACGGCTGGCGTGGCGAGGGGGCACGGAACCCCATAATCTTTCTTCACGGATCGCGGACCCATGCGCCGAAAGCGCGCTTTCAACAATTGAGGATTCGATGAGCGAGGCCGCGCTCACGCCGATCGAAGTCGGGCTGACCGCCGCCATCGTCGCCGTCGAGGCGGACGAGCCGCGCATCCTGGTCGCCGCCGACCCGGCGAGCGACACGCGAGCGGGCCTGCCGTTCGGCCCGTTCGACCCGCTGGCCCACCGCACCTTCGAGATCGGCCTGCGCGCGTGGGTGGCGGCGCAGACCGGCATCACCGTCGGCTATGTCGAGCAGCTCTACACCTTCGGCGATCGCGGCCGCCATGCGCGCCCCGGCGACACCGGACCGCACATGATCTCGGTTGGCTATCTTGCGCTCACGCGCATCGCCGACGACGCGGCGCTGTCGGCGGCCGGCGCCGGCTTCGAGCCCTGGTATCGGTTCTTTCCCTGGGAGGACTGGCGCGGCGGGCGGCCGGCGATCCTCGACGATGCGATCATCCCGCTGCTCGAGCAATGGACACGCTCGGCGCGCAGCGAGCCGGCGCGCCCGCTCAGCCGGCACGAGCGGCTGCGGTTGTGCTTCGGCGGCGGCGGCTTGCCCTGGGACGAGGAAAAGGTGCTCGACCGCTACGAACTGCTGTACGAGGCGGGGCTGGTCGAGGAGGCGCGCCGCGACGGCCGGGACGCCGCCGTGCCGCGCAGCAGGATTCCCCCGCTCGGCGAGCCCATGCGCTTCGACCATCGCCGCATCCTCGCAACCGCCATCGCGCGGCTTCGCGCCAAGCTGAAATACCGGCCGGTGGTGTTCGAGCTGATGCCGGAGGAGTTCACGCTCACCGAATTGCAGCGCACCGTCGAGGCGATCTCCGGCCGTCATCTGCACAAGCAGAATTTCCGCCGCCTGGTCGAGACGGCGGCGCTGGTCGAGCCGACCGGTGAGACCTCGACCGCAACCGGCGGACGGCCCGCGGCGCTGTTCCGCTTCCGCCGCGAGGTGCTGCAGGAGCGACCGGCGCCCGGGCTGCGGCTCGGCGCCCGCTCCTGATCTGGCCGACATGGGCATACGATCGCAGGCCGTCCCGTCGATCCGCTGTGCCAACTGCCTCCACGCGACGGACGGCCTTGTGCCCTACTTCGGGCTGATGTCGCACCACAAGGGCCCGCTGCCGAGACGGAAACGGCCGGATTCCTGCTCGTAGACCGGATAGCAGCCGGTGCCGCCGCCGCCGAACTGCTTCCAGGAGAGGCAGATTTCCACGCCGCGCACGCGCACGGCGGCGTGATCGTTCTCTTCGACGCCGGCGGTCGGCCGCCGATAGGACACGCTGACCGCGCCCTGCGTGCTGAACTGGCCGCGCCCCTGGGTGCCGTCCACGCACTCGATGCGGAACGATTTGCCCGCGAGCACGCGCGCCACATCGCCGCCGTGCACTTGGCGGCCGGCCGTGGCCGGGATCGTCGTTGAGGCGACTGCGGCTGCGGCAAAAGCTGCGACGACAGCGATGCGAAGCCCTGGCATGGTCACGCCCCCTGTTGCTATTCTTTGCTGGAACAAATTTTCCCTTCGCGATTCATCATCCACTAATCAATCGTTTACGTCGCGGCCGATCTCCTCCGACAGTTAATTCGGACAGCGCGCCGCGCGGTAACCTTGATGGACCGATCGCCGATGCTCAGTTGGGACGATTTTCGCTACGTGAAGGCGATCGCCGAGCGCGGCTCGCTGGCGGGTGCCGCGCAGGTCCTCGGCATTAACCAATCAACCGTGTTTCGCAGGCTCGGGCAGATCGAGCATCATCTCGGCGCGCGCCTGTTCGAGCGCAGCCGCGCGAGCGCGGGCTACGTGCTCACCCCGTTGGGCGAAGACATGCTGCGGCTTGCCGACCGCATGCATGATGACGTCGCCGCCTTCGAGCGCCGGATCGACGGCTCCGACGGCGGTCGTCCCTTCGCCACCGGCGTCGTGCCGATCGAGACGATCATGGCGCGCAGCGGGCTTGCGTTCCTCAAGGAGGTGGTCGAAGGCCGCCAGCCGCAGGCGCCGATGTGCGCGACGCTCGGCTTTCACCTCGCCGAGGTCGGCGAAGGCTACGCGGTGTTCGAGGGCGCACCCGCGTTCCGCCATTACAATCCGATCGGGACGGTCCACGGCGGCTTTGCCGCAACGCTGCTCGACTCGGCACTCGGCTGCGCGGTGTTCTCGACCATGGCCAAGGGCGAGTCCTGGACCACCCTGGAGCTCAAACTTAATCTCACCCGGCCGCTCAGCAAGGACACCGGCCCGGTGCGGGCCGAGGGGCGCATCGTTCATCGCGGACGCACGGTGGCGACCGCCGACGGCACCATCAAGGATCGCGCCGGCAAGCTCTACGCCCACGCCACCACGACGTGCCTGATCTTCCCGGCGAAGGAAACGTGACGACGCGAAATCAGTTGGTGCCGGAGGCCGAGCTGATGCGATCCAGCCGCAACGGCGCGCGCGCGAGATCGGCGCGCGCCGAACGCCGGCTGAAGTCGCAATAGGCAAAGCCGAGGCCGGAGATCGAGCCGCGGAAGCTGATGCGGCTCGTCTTCTGCAGATTGAAGCAGGGCTCGAAGGGGATTCCCCGCAGCGAAGCGCAGTACTGTTCGCCGCGCACCCTAAGCGTGCCGGCCGGCAGCACGACAAAGCGGCGCGGGCCGTTGCCGCCGACCTGGATATAGCCTGCGACCGAGCCGTCGGCGTAGATGCGGCCGTTGCCGGTCGTTCCCTCAAAACAGGTGTAGGTGAAATGCTTGCCGGCAATGAAGCGCCGCGCCTCGGCTGCGTTCATCTCCTCGGCGGCGGCGGGCGGTGCGCCCGCGAGAGCCGCCAGGGACCCCGCCAACACCACGGCCAACCGCTGCCGCCTTCCCGCCATGCCCCACTCCACTCGCTGTCAGCTCCGGACGGCGCATTCACCGCCCGGTTACGTTAAGGATTCGTCGCCATCATGCCCGACGTTCGTAGCCAAATCCTGAACGTCTTTACCGGATCTTGACCACGATCCGCCCGCGAACCCGCCCCTCGACGATGTTCCGCGCGACGTCGATGACGTCGGCGAGCGCGATCTGGCTGGTCATGGCGGCAAGTTTGCCGCGGTCAAGCTCCAAATCCAAGCGCCGCCAGGCCTCGGCGCGCAACTTTGGTGAACATTGCACGGAATCGATGCCCAAAAGCGACACCCCCCGCAGGATGAAGGGGGCGACGCTCGCCGGCAGGTCCATGCCGCCGGCAAGCCCACAAGCGGCGACGGCACCGCCGTACCTGGTCATCGACAGCACATTGGCGAGCGTGTGCGAGCCGACCGCGTCGACCCCGGCGGCCCAGCGCTCCTTGGCCAGCGGCCGCGCCGGTTTTGCCAGTTCCGCCCGGTCGATGATCTCGCTTGCGCCGAGCCCCTTGAGGTAATCCGCCTCCTGCGGGCGGCCGGTCGAGGCGATCACGGAATAGCCAAGGCGCGACAGCAGCGCGATGGCGACCGACCCCACGCCGCCCGCGGCGCCCGTGACGACGACCGGTCCCTGTTGCGGCGTGACGCCGTGGCGCTCCAGCGCCATGATCGCGAGCATGGCGGTGTACCCCGCGGTGCCGATAGCCATGGCCTCGCGCGCGGTCAGGCCGGGCGGCAGCCGGATGAGCCACGCGCCCTTGACCCGAGCGGTCTCGGCAAAGGCGCCAAGATGAGTCTCGCCCAGTCCCCAGCCGTTGAGGATGACGCGGTCGCCGGGTCGCCAGTCCGGATGCGAGGAGCCTTCCACCGTGCCGGCGAGATCGATGCCCGGGATCATCGGGAAGCGGCGCACCACCGGCGCCCTGCCGGTGATGGCAAGCCCGTCCTTGTAGTTGAGCGTCGACCATTCCACCGCGACGGTGACGTCGCCTTCCATCAGGTTGGCCTCGTCGAAGTCGGTGAGCCGGACCGTCTGACCCTGGTCCGACTTCTCGATCACGATCGCTTTGAAGCTTGCCACGCTCCGCACTCCCCGGTTTCGAACGTGAGGCTTCGGGCCTATTCTGGCCGCTCAAGCCCGCCTGGAGCCTTCCTTGTAAAGGCGCCGTCGGCCGGAACAAGCCGGAATGCAGACACAGCCTCAGGCCAGCGCAGGCGCTCGCCGTTCAACCGGCCGTTCCACGATCGGCAGGTTGATGATGGCCGAGGCGACGCCAAAGAAGATCGCGCCCCACCAGATCGGATCGTAGGAACCGGTCGCCTCGAACAGCACGCCGCCGAGCCATACGCCGAGGAAGCCGCCGACCTGGTGGCTGAAGAAGGCGACCCCCAGCAGCATGGTCAGCCAGCGCGGCCCGAACATCAGCGCGACCAGGGCCGAGGTGGGCGGCACGGTCGACAGCCACAAGAGGCCGATCACCGCGCCGAAGGCGAGCGTCACCGCCGGATGCGGCGGTAACGTGATGAAGATCAGGATGGCGAGGGAGCGCACAAGATAGATCGCCGACAGGATGAAGCGCTTGGGCATCAGGTTGGACAGCCAGCCTGCCGACAGCGAACCTGCGATATTGAACAGGCCGATGACGGCGAGCGTCCAGCCGCCGACCCAGGACGGCAGCCCGCGGTCCACCAGATAGGCCGGCAGATGCACGGCGATGAAGAAGAGCTGGAACCCGCAGGTGAAATAGCCGAGCACCAGGAGCACGTAGCTTCTGTGACCGAACGCCTCCGCCAGCGCCTGGCGCAGGCTCTGGCGCGACAGCACGCGGCCGGCCGCCGCCGGCGCGTGCGGCGGCGCGATCAGCGCCAGCGACAGTGGCAGAACCGACAGAAGGATTGCGGCAAAGACCAGGAGCGCGCGCTGCCAGCCGAGGCCGTCGATCAGCGCCACCGCGAGCGGCGAGAACAGGAACTGCCCGAAGGAGCCTGCGGCCGTGCCGGCCCCGAACGCCACGCCGCGCCAGTTCTCCGGCATGAGCTTGCCGAAGGCACCGAGCACCAGCGTGAACGAGCAGCCGGCAAGGCCAAAGCCGATCACCACGCCCGCGGACAGGTGCAGTTCGAGCGGCGTCGTCGCATAGGCCATCCAGACGATGCCTGCGGCATAAAGGATCGTGCCGCCGATAATGACGAAGGTCGCGCCGAAGCGGTCGGCGAGCGCGCCGGCGATCGGCTGACCCGCACCCCACAGCAGCATCTCCAGCGCCATGGCGAGCGCGAACACGTCGCGACCCCAGCCATTGGCGGCGGTCATCGGCGTCAGAAAGAAGCCAAAGCCCGAGCGCGGCCCAAACGAGATGAGGCCGATCAGGCAGCCGCAGATGAGAATGACGAGAGGCGTTCTCCAGGTGCCCGCGGGCGCGCCCATCGCACGCTCACGCCGGCGCCTGAGCCTGCGCGTGTCGCGCCACCGGCTTCTCCACGATCGGCAGATTGATGATGGCGGAGGCGACCCCGAAGAACGCCGACAGCCACCAGACCACGTTGTAGGAGCCGGTGTATTCGAACGCCAGGCCGCCGATCCAGACGCCGAGGAAGCCGCCGACCTGATGGCTGAAGAAGGCAAAGCCGAACAGCATGGCGAGCCAGCGCGTGCCGAACATCAGCGCCACGAGGCCGGAGGTCGGCGGCACGGTGGACAGCCAGAGCAGGCCGGTCACCGCGGCAAAGATCATGGTCGAGGCGGTGCTCGGCGGCAGGGTGATGAAGGCGACGATCGCCAGCGCACGGCCGAAATAGATGATGGCGAGCAGGTAGCGCTTGGGCATGCGGCCGGCAAGCCAGCCCGACGACATCGAACCCACGATATTGAACAAGCCGATCAGAGCGATCGTCCAGGCGCCGACTTCCGCGCTCAGGCCGCGGTCGAGCAGATAGGACGGCAGGTGCACGGTGACGAAGGCGAGCTGAAAGCCGCAGGTGAAGAAGCCCAGCACCAACAGCACGTAGCTCCTGTGGCCGAACGCCTCCGACAGCGCCTGACTGTAGGACTGCGGCTTGACTCCGCCGGCGCCGCCCGGGGCGGCGGGCGGGGTTGCCAGCACAAGCGACAGCGGCAGCACAAGCAGCATCGTGGCCGCGAACACCAGCAACGCCGTCTGCCAGGAGAAGGCGTCGATGAGCACGTGCGCGAGGGGGGAGTAAACGAACTGGCCGAACGACCCCGCGGCGGTGCCGGCGCCGAAGGCGAAGGCACGCCAGTTCTCCGGAACGAGCTTGCCGAGCGCGCCGACCACCATGGGAAACGAACACCCGGCAAGGCCGAAGCCGATCAGAACGCCGGCCGACAAGTCGAGCGTCAGCGTGGTCGGCGCATAAGCCATGCCGGCAAGTCCGAGCGCATAGAGCACGGCGCCGAGGCAGAGCACCCGCACCGGGCCGAACCGGTCGGCCACGCCGCCGGCAAACGGCTGCGCCGCGCCCCACAACAGGTTCTGCACGGCGATGGCAAAGGAGAAGGCGTCGCGGCCCCAGCCGCGATCGATCGACAAGGGACTGAGGAACTGGCCGAGCGCCGAGCGCGGACCGAAGGCGATGAGCGCGATGGCGCAGCCGACCGCGATGAGTACCGCCGGCGTTCGCCAGCCTGTGAGCTTCAACGGCGCGGGCGCGATCGCAGTGGACATCGTGATCTCCGACGGGTCTGCGCCGCGCAGACGGCGGGCAAAGCGGATCGATAGATAGGGGCTTGGCCTGATCCGCCAAAGTGAATCTTGGTGATGGCTTCGATCCGTCCGCTGCATGGCTGTCCCGCCCGCAGGGTCTGGCGCGCGCGCGGCGGACGTGCTATGTGAGATTTGCTCGAAATGAGGATAAGAGGCCGGACGGGCGGCAACCGGCCTTGGCCAACCGGGACCCGATCACGCCGCCGCACGATCGACCGAGAGCAGAGCCGGCCTTGAGCCGGATGTTTTCGTATCGCAATATGCTCACAGTGAGCATATCTCCTGAGGAGGTTGCCATGCCGATTGTCGAAACCGTGGGACCGCTCGCGCCGCGCGGGCCCGCACCGGCCGCCGCACCGCGGCACAATCCGGCGCCGCCCTCCGAGGCAACGCGCCCGAAGCTCGAATGGAACGCCGAAGTCGAGCGCGCCACCGCCCACCTCTACGAGCGCATCCGCAAGGTCGTGCCGCCGGTCGAATGGCCGTTCTTTGCCCCCTACGTGCACGCGATCAATGCGCTCAAGAAGGAGCGCAACGCCGTCATCCTCGCGCACAACTACCAGACGCCGGAGATCTACAACTGCGTCGCCGACTTCACCGGCGACAGCCTGCAGCTCGCGCGCGAAGCGACCAAGGTCAAAGCCGACGTGATCGTGCAATGCGGCGTGCATTTCATGGCCGAGACCGCCAAGATCCTCAATCCCGACAAGGTCGTGCTGATCCCGGATGCCAAGGCCGGCTGCTCGCTGGCCGAGGCCATCACCGGCGAGGACGTGCGCTTGCTGCGCGAGCGCTATCCGGGCGTCCCGGTCGTCAGCTACGTCAACACCTCGGCCGAGGTGAAGGCGGAAAGCGACATCACCTGCACCTCCTCGAACGCGCTGCAGGTGGTGGAGAGCCTCGGCACCGAACGGGTCATCTTCGTGCCCGACCAGTATCTTGCCAGATACGTCGCCACCCAGACGAAGGTGAAGATCATCGCCTGGAAGGGCGCCTGCGAGGTGCACGAGCGCTTCACCGCCGACGAACTGCGGCTCTACCGCGAGGGCGATCCCTCGATCCAGATCATCGCCCACCCCGAGTGTCCGCCGGATGTGCTGGCCGAGGCCGACTTCACCGGCTCGACCGCGCACATGATCGACTGGGTGCGCAAGCACAAGCCGCGGCGCGTCGTGCTGGTGACCGAATGCTCGATGGCCGACAACGTGCAGGCCGAACTGCCGGACGTGGAGTTCACCCGTCCGTGCAACCTGTGTCCGCACATGAAGCGCATCACGCTGCCGAAGATCCTCGACAGCCTGCTCAACATGACCGAGGAGGTCGTGGTCGATCCCGCCGTCGCCGAACGCGCGCGCCGGGCGGTCGAGCGGATGATCTACTTGAAGAGCTGAGCGCCGCGGCGCGGCAGGCGCCCGCGGGTCGAGAACAGCCGGCACCCGTTTTGCGAGCGCCCAATGCGGGGAGGAGAGAGACGATGCTGACGCGGGCGACCGAACCATTGATCGAGCAGTCCCTCCTCCATCCCGGCGGCTTTCTTTCGCCGCTTGTAATCGCGGAGGCGGTCGAACGGGCGCTCACCGAGGATCTGGGTCGCGCCGGCGACGTGACGTCGATCGCGACCGTGCCGCCCGGAACGCCGAGCCGCACAAGGCTCGTTGCGCGCAAGGCAGGCACCATCGCCGGCTTGCCGCTGGTTGCCGCCTGCTTCCGTAAGCTTTCGCCCGAGATCGAGATCAAGCCCTGCGCGCGCGACGGCGACAGCGTGCCGGCCGGGACCGTGCTGATGCATGTCAACGGTGACGCCCGCGCCGTGCTTTCCGCCGAACGCGTCGCGCTCAACTTCATCGGCCATCTCTCCGGCATCGCGACGCTGACTGCGGCCTATGTGAAGGCCGCCGCGGGCAAAACGCGCATTTGCTGCACCCGCAAGACCACGCCCGGCCTGCGCGCGCTGGAGAAGTACGCGGTGCGTTGCGGCGGCGGCTTCAACCACCGCTTCGGCCTCGATGACGCGATCCTGATCAAGGACAACCACATCGCGGTCGCCGGCGGCATCCGGGCGGTGCTGGAGCGCGCGCGCGCCCACGCCGGCCATCTGGTGAAGATCGAGATCGAAGTGGATTCACTATCCCAGCTCAAGGAAGTGCTGAACTGCGGTCTTGCCGACGTGGTGCTGCTCGACAACTTCAGCGTCGACGACATGAAGAAGGCGGTGGCGATGGTGGCCGGTCGCCTCGTCATCGAGGCCTCGGGCGGGATCACGCTCGACAGCCTGGCCGAAATCGCCGCCACCGGTGTTGACTACGCCTCCTCAGGCGCGCTCACCCATTCGGCGCCCTCGCTCGACGTGGGACTGGACATCGAGATGTGATCCCGTCGCGCCGCGGATCGGCCGCACGGCGCCCGTGTGCCGCGTCGCGCGGGACAATGGTTCGCTGATTTGCCCTCGGCTGCAGGCACCCGATCGGGCTTGCAAACAACCCGCTGGGTGAGCTGTGCGGCTTCGGCGCCGCTCCACCGCAGCGCTCCCGGTGCAAGCCGGATCCCGGGCGCTACATCGCCGCCTTGCCGTTCGCGCTGCTCGCCGGCGGCTGTGCCTGCGACTGGTTGAGCGGCGGGTTCTCCGAACCGTCGCCCCAGGCACGCGGACGGTAGAAGCTGTGCACGCCGATCTTGTGCATGCGGCGCATCTCGTTGACCCAGGACGGATGCACCCAGTAGGCGTGGTAGTGGGTGGAGTGCCCGATCTCCGGCAGCCACAGCTTGCCGTCCAGCATGTCGCGCGCGATGTCCTTGGCCTGCTCCCACAGTCGCGGCTCGGTGACCACGTCCGGCACGTTGTCGCAGGCAAAGGTGAATTGGCAGGCGAGTTTGCGGTGTGCGTTCTGATAGACCACGCCGCAAACGTTGGTGGGATAGAAGCCGGAGAACACACGGTTCATCACCACCTGGGCGACCGCGATCTGGCCGCGCTTGGGTTCGCCTCGCGACTCGAAATAGACCGCCTCGGCGAGACACTTTTCGGCCTTGGCGCGCGCCTTGCCGGAAAGCCCGAGCCGTTCGGCGGGCGTGCGCGGCCGCTTTCCCGCCCCGGTCACCTCGCCCTTGGCGGCGACGCTCTCGCCCGCCTGCGGCGCCGGTTCGGGCTCGCGCGCCGCGGGCGAAACGGCGCTGCGCTTGAAATCGGGATCGGCGGAAGGCACGCCCGGCAGCAGCGGCTCCTCATCCATCGGCCATGGCTGGATCGTGCCTTCACCGGCGCCGAGGGGATTGCCGCCGAAATAGAACCGGCCGAGGCGCTCGGCTGAGGAACTGTCGTCGATCGGCGTTTGCAGCGGCGAGGATTGCGGCGGCTGCGGCCGGTTCTGCGGCGGCAACGCGGCGAGTTGATAGGAGGCCGCCTCCTCCGCAGGCGTCGGCTCCGGCGTCGCCTCGGTTTGTCCGGGATCGCGGTTGCGCGACAGCGCCGCGGTCACGACGTCGGCCTCGGACCTAGATGATGCGTGGTCGGGCGCGGCCGTCGCCGCAGCCACGCCGGGCTTGCTCTTGGCCGCGGCTTGGCCGGCATCGCCGGAGGCGCGGCCGGCGGCGAGACCTTGGCGGACAACGGACAAAGCCGCATCGTCGGGCGCGGGCCCGTCCCCCGGCCGGGGGAAGGACACGGTCTTCACGCGTCCCGGCGTGAGATCGCGCGTTCCTTCCGCCGGCGGCTCCTCGCGCGGGCGCGCCACCAGGAGATCGCCCTTGAGCCTGCGGTTGACGAGCGGAAACTCGACGTACGGACGTAGCAGCGGGAGGCCGGCGTCGACGGAGGCGGTCGTGTCGAGATCGCCGGCCTGCGCGCTTGCAGGCTGAAGCGACGGCGGTTCCGGGATGAGCGTGCCGAGCGGCCGCGGAAAGCTGAAGGTTGCGGCGTGAATGGTGCCGAACGGCGACGCCAGCATGCGCGCGCGGGCGCGCTCGGAGGCCTCCGGCTGGCGCGCCATCAGCGCCACCAGATCCTGGTAGCCGATCTGCGTCGGCAACAAACACATCGCCAGGATGCTGAGGCCGAAGGAGCCGCCGTGGCCGCCCTTCGGCCTCCTACGCGACGCAACCATGCTCACGCTCACGCGACAGACGCAACGCGACGCTACGCGACACACGCACGCTTCGCCGGATGGCGCCGAAGTGGCTCCAATGCGACGCAATTGTTTATGGCCGGATTAACCTTGCGAAGCCGTTAATCGCGTGCGCGCCGCAGGCGATCGTTGCACGCGCCGAGCCGCAGTCTCGCGCGCGCTGCATGCGCGCGTAAACGCTTCGTCAACCAACCGGTGGGGCGGTGCCGCGATTAGCCGAAGGCTTGCGCGCTGACGAAATTGCCGAGGAGAAAGGCGGCAAGCCCGGCGCCGCAGCCGGCGAGCAGCGCACGGTCGGAGATCACCTCGGGCACCGGCCGCCCGAGCAGAACGCGCAGCGCGATCAGCGCAAGCACGACCAGAAGGAAGAACATCACGAGCGGATGCACCAGCATCCCCTCGCCGAACGGTCGCCGATCGGCGAGCATGCCGAAGCCGAAGCCGACGAGCGGCATGGCCGCAAACCACATCGGCCGCATGAGGCGCGGGCCGGCGCGGCGCCGGCCCGTCGCCGTGGGCGGTGGACGCCAAGCCCTCACATCTTGACGCCGCGCTCGGCGAGATACTTCACCGCGCCCGGGTGCCAGGGGATGGTCGTGTTCTGGTTGTTCTGCGTCTCGAGCACGATGTTCTTCGCTTCGCCGTGCACCGCGATCAACTCGTCGCGCTTCTCGAAGATGGTTTTGACGATGTCGTAGGCCACCTGATCGGGCATCTTGGCGTTGGCCACGAGGATGTTCTGCACGACGGCAACCGGGTTGTCCTTGTCCTGGCCGGGATAGGTCTTGGCCGGGATCACGCCGCGCGAATAGATGCCGCCGTACTTGGCGTTCATCTTGTCCACGAGGTCGGCATGGTCGATGAGAACGATCTTGACGCCGGGGGTGGCGCCGAGATCGGTGACCGCCGCGGTC
>Ga0073934_10002412_pt1 | contig 39080 bp, 36 predicted proteins | sample LarsenN4metaG_FD_76834 | JGI IMG/M metagenome (GOLD analysis project Ga0073934, IMG submission 76834) | Hot spring sediment bacterial and archeal communities from British Columbia, Canada, to study Microbial Dark Matter (Phase II) - Larsen... ... | reverse complement strand
CAATAATCGCCGCGATTCACGCTGGCGGTGTAAGCAGAGATCGAATTAATGGTGACGATTTTCGGCCGGCGCGTCGCATCTTGCTGCCGTTGTTTGATCAGCCATTTTGCTACGGCTTGCGTGAGAAAATACGTCCCTTTCAAATTTACACCGAGCAGTTGATCAAAACTTTCTTCGCTCGCTTCGAGAAGATCGGCGCGCACCGCCGGCGCGATGCCGGCATTATTCACCAGCACATCCAACCGGTCAAATTTGTCACGGGTAAAATTGACGAGCCGGGCGCGATCTTCACTGCGGCTGATGTCGGCCTGGCAGATTTCGGCGCGAATTTTTTTATTGTGCTGTTGCGCGCGGCTCATCGCTTCGGCTTGGGTTTGCGTTGCGGCTTCGACATTGGAACTAAAATTGACGACCAAATCGTAACCGGCACGGCCTAATTCGAGAGCAATCGCCCGGCCAATGCCGCGGCTCGCGCCGGTGATGAGAGCAACGGGATTCATGTATGAAAAACGTTAGTCTTTGGTCAAAGTTTTAGATTTCGCCGCAAACTCTTTCTCGCGGGGATGAAATTGGCGATGCACTTCCTTCAAATAAGCGCGGTCGAGATGCGTGTAAATCTGCGTCGTGGTTAAATTCGCGTGGCCGAGCATTTCCTGCACCGCGCGCAAATCGGCGCCGCCTTCGAGCAGATGCGTGGCGAAGGAATGCCGCAGCGTGTGCGGCGAGGCATGTTTTTTTAAATTCGCTTGGTCGAGATAACGGCGAAGAATTTTCCAAAATCCCATGCGTGACAGCTTGCCGCCGCGGCCGTTGAGAAAAAGTATACTCTCAGTGCGGCGTCCGCGCGTCAAAGCCGGGCGCACATTCTCGGCGTATTTGATGAGCCAGTAAACCGCCACCTCGCCGATCGGCGCCAACCGTTCTTTCGAGCCTTTGCCGAAAATTCGCACGAAACGTTCGTCGAGAAACAGATCGTCAAGCTTGACGCCGGTGATTTCAGAAACGCGGGCGCCGGTGGCATAACCGAACTCCAGCAGCGCGCGGTCGCGCAAACCCAGCGGCGTACCCACCTCCGGCTGCGCCAGAAGTTGTTCGATTTCGTGAATGCTCAAAACGTTGGGAAGTTTTTGCGCGCGCCGTGGCAGCGTCGTGGCAACGGTGGGGTCGTTCTCGCAGTAGCGTTCGCCGATGAGATAGCGGTGAAACATGCGAATGGCGGAGAGTTGGCGGGCCACGCTGGCCGCCGCATATTCGGCGAGAACCAGTTCGGTTAAAAATTGGCGGACGTGTTGGGCGGTGATTTGCGCCGGCCGGTTGATTTTTTGCTCGGTGAGAAATTGCAAGTATCGCCGCAAATCAAAACCGTACGATGCAACCGTGTTTTGCGCCACATTTTTTTCGGCGCGCAAATAATCGAGAAACTCTTCGGCATAAAGCTGTATGACACGCATTACGTCTTACGTCTTACGTTTTTGCGTTTTACTTTTGCCCTGGGCATTTTGATTTTTGCCTTTGTTGTTTTCGGGCAGCAAAGTTTCCGCCAGCGACAGCGCAATGCCGGCGGACATCAACTCCGGACTCAGACTGGTGAAGTCGCCGGAAAGCACCTTGCTGTCGACGTTCGCGAAAAGCGAACAGCCGGTTTCCTTCTCCACGATCAGCCCCGAAATTTTGCCGTAATGCTCGGCGATGAACGTCACTTCGCCGAGCATTTTGCTGACGACGAAGCCGGTGCAAAAATGCAATTGCAAATGCGCCGTCGGCGTGAAGACGGAAATCAGATTACCCGGCTGTTTGCCGTTTTTATCGAGATATATTTCCGGATAAATCTCGATGGCGAGCCGGCGTCCGGCCTCGGGGTTTTCCAACACAAACCGGTAATTGTTGCCGCGATATTTGACCTCGGCGCCCAACACGGCCGCGATTTTTTCAATGTCCCGCTTGGAAAATAACACGATCCAACCTCGATGGTTTAGAGATAGAAAACCCCGCTTCGCGTCCCGATTTTCCTTTCAAAATAAATAAAAGGAATATCGGGAAAACCAGCGGGGTTCATTTCGTCCTCCTAAAAAGCCGTGTTACACTTTGACAACCTTCGTCGCTTGCAATCCCTTTTCGCCTCTCACACACTCAAACTCGACTTCTGCTCCCTCCGGAAGCGTTTTGAAACCTTCCATTTGGATTGTGGAGAAATGAACAAACACATCCTCCTGTCCATCCGGTTGTTCAATAAAACCATATCCCTTGTTTTCATTGAACCACTTGACACGACCTCTCACCATACTTCTGAAACCTCCTTTAATGCGGCGGAACTTGCCTCGCCTCAACCACTTTTCAAAGGGAGCACAAGTTGCGCCAGTTCAAAACTGTGGCAATATATACAGTTTTTTCAACTTTGTCAAGCTCTATTTTATTTTCATTGTTCCGCAATCAACAACGAATAATCCATCGCCGGCGCCGAATGCGTCAACGCGCCGATGGAGATATAATCGACGCCGGCGGCGGCAATGGTAGCGACGTTTTCCAAATTCACATTTCCCGAAGCTTCCAGTTCGGCTCGACCGTTAACCAATTTTACGGCTTTTTGCATGTCGCCGGTCGTCATATTGTCCAGCATAATGTGCGTGACGTCGAGACGCAGGCATTCTTCGACCTCGACCAGCGTTCTGGCTTCAACTTCCAAATGCCATTGGCGGCCGTGACGCTGGCCGAACTCACGGCATTGGCGAACGGCGGCTGCAATGCTGCCGGCTGCGGCGATATGATTCTCCTTGATTAAAAACATATCGTGAAGCCCCAGCCGGTGATTGTAGCCGCCGCCGCATTGCACGGCATATTTTTCCAACACTCGCCAGCCCGGCGTGGTTTTGCGCGTGTCGAGAATTTTGGCCTTGGTTCCGGCCACGGCGTCAACAAACTTTTTTGTCAACGTCGCAATGCCGGAAAGACGTTGGAGAAAATTCAAAGCGACGCGCTCGCCGGCGAGAATTGACGCCGTCGGACCACACAGGCGCGCGACTTCCTGCCTCGGCGCGATTGTGTCTTGATCCTGCGCGCGCAAGCCAATTTGCACCGACGGCGCAACTTTCGCAAAGACGCGCGCCAAAATGTTCAGGCCTGAAGCCACGCCGGCCGACTTGGCGATAATCACCGCCTGGCCTGTTTTCGTATGATCATCGGCAAAAACAGCCTGCGTGGTAATGTCGCCAATTTCGCCGAAATCTTCGGCGAAAGCCAATTCAATGAGATGTTCTGCCGTTACAAGAGCGCCTTCTGCAAGATCGAAAATTTGTAACATCATTTTTCTCCTTCAACAGGTTGAAACTAATGTGCTCGCTAATAAAAAGCAAGGGTTTTTGTTTTACATCTTGACTTTTTAAAAGTTGCTATGTACTTTTTCACCTATCCAATCTTAAATCAGCGAGCTGAAATGGAAACAACAACCCGCTGGCGGCAGATGCTCGTCGCCATAGTATCTCTTTTATCGCTTTCTTGCTCGACGCGGCAAGCCGATTGCCCGAGGCCATCTGATTTGGTTTTGCGCAACGGCGCGATTTACACGATGAACGCGACGCGGGCGTGGGCCGAGGCCGTTGCCGTCGATGGCGGACGCATCGTTTATGTCGGCCCGGACAGCGCCGTGACAAAATGGATCGGCGGCCGCACCCAAGTCCTCGATCTGCAAGGAAAAATGTTGCTGCCGGGTTTTCACGATTCGCACGTGCATCCGCTAAGCGGCGGCATCGAGCTGGGCGAATGCAATCTCAACGGGCTGGCGACGCAAGAACAAATTTTGAATGCCATTCGCCGCTATGCGCAGCAGAATCCGGCCGCGCCGTGGATTCGCGGCGGCGGCTGGGACCTGCCGATTTTTCCCAACGCCAATCCGCACAAATCGCTTCTCGATCAAATCGTTCCCGACCGTCCGGTTTATCTCTCGGCCGCCGATGGCCATTCGGTCTGGGTGAATTCCAAGGCGTTGCAAATTGCCGGCATTGCGAAGGCCACGCCCGACACGCCGCGCGGCCGCATCGAGCGCGATCCCAAAACCGGCGAGCCGACTGGAACATTGCGCGAAGATGCAGCCGGCTTGGTCGCGCAACATTTGCCGGAATATACAAAGGGAGATTATGTCAATGGACTGCGCCGCGGCTTGGAGATGGCCAATCGCTTCGGCATCATCTCCCTGCAAGAAGCCAGCGCCGATTCAAATGACCTCGAGGCATATCTCGAACTTGACCGGCGCGGTGAATTGACGGCGCGCGTAGTGGCGGCGATGGACGTCGATCCCGCGCAGGGTGTCGCACAAATTCCACGCTTGGTCGCGCTGCGAAAAAAATTTCAGGGCAAGCGGCTGCGCGCCAATGCGATTAAAATTTTCGCCGATGGCGTCATCGAAGCGCGGACGGCGGCGGTGTTGGAACCTTATCTGGATTATGGCGATCTGGGCAAGGCCAACCTGGAAACCGAGGCCTTCAAGAGACTCGTGACGGCGCTGGATAGCACGGGCTTTCAAGTTCATATTCACGCCATTGGCGACCGCGGCATTCGCCTGGCGCTCGACGCGTATCAAGGCGCGCGCGCGAAAAATGGCAGCCGCGATTCGCGTCATCATATCGCCCATCTCGAGCTGATCGATCCCGACGACATCCCGCGCTTTCGACAGCTCGGCGTGATCGCGAATTTTCAACCGCTGTGGGCTTATGCGGATTTGTACATCACCGAATTGACCGAGCCGGCATTAGGTCCGGCGCGCTCGCGCTGGCTCTATCCGATTGCGAGCGTCATGAAAACCGGCGCCATCGTGGCCGGCGGCAGCGATTGGTCGGTCTCGTCAATGAATCCGCTCGATGCGATGCAGGTCGCGGTGACGCGCCGCGGCTTGGCAGACAGCGCCGGCGCCGCCTGGCGCCCGGAGGAATTGGTTAATCTGGCGCCGATGATCGCGGGATACACCATCAACGGCGCGTATGTCAATTTTGAAGAAAAAGAATCCGGCTCGATTGAAACCGGCAAGGCCGCGGATTTGATCGTGCTCGATCGCAATATTTTTGAAATTCCGGCGCACGCGATTCATCGCGCCAAAGTGCTGCTGGCGCTGTTGGAAGGCAAGGAAATTTATCGTGATCCGAATTTTAAAAGAGAGTAAAAAATTGACTCGGCATAAACTGCGGGGGGTTGGAACAAAATATTACCGTTGAGCTGGAAACTCCGCAACAATTCATAACGAAGACAACGGTAACAAACATGCTGTACGCTCGATCACCGAAATTCAAGTAAAACGAAATTAGCATAAATCATGATTTGACAGAGCATACGATTTCGAATTTCAATTTTGAAAAAATGTTATCGCCGAAAAAGTAACGTTAATTTTACGTAGAGATAACATGGTCATGACAACGGAACGATTTTTGTATCGTATATTGTAGCGTAAAGTTTGCTCATCACTTTTTCGGACATCAGGCATCTTTTATCAACTTAATGCCCGCGGGATGGACGAAATCAGGATTCGACAAAGGACTACAAATTTGCGCACGAATGCGAGCAGGATCGCAGCATCAAGAACTGAGAAAGGACATCGTCATGACTGAGATTAAAAAGTCACTCGCCGGCGAAAGCGCCACGTCGATGGCGACGGTCGCCGCGACGTTGAATTTTAACCGGCGTGTGAAGCGCGTCGAGGTCAGGCTGGAAGGTTCGATTTTGAGCGAGCACACGGAGGCGTTACGTGATTTTCTGCAAAATCTTTGCTATTTTCGCGGGACAAAGTGGACGTTGGATCTGGAAAATTTGGAGGTGATCGGTTTGAGTGCCTCAAAGGTGCTGGTGAAGTTTGCCAAGGTCATTCGCCAGCGCGGTTTCGAGATTGAGATCACCAGCATTCAACCCGCCATGCTGGCCACCTTTCTGGATTTGGGCATGCAGAAGCACTTTGCCTGGGAATCCTTAAAGCGCCAAACAAAACCTTCCGCTCGTTTTTCCAAACGGAAATTGTCCGAGTTCGCAAGCGAAGACGAGGTGTTCGCCGAAGAGATGTTGTAATACCCAACGCGGAAGAGCCGCAACCTAACGGGCGCAGCCAAACAGGTTTGAACCGCGAATAGACGCCAATTAACGCGAATAAAAAAATATTAGCGCTAATTGGCGTTGATTCGCGGTTTAAAAGTTTTTGCCGAAAAAGCACGGATTTCACTTTATAGAGACTAAAAAAATCGGCTCATCAAATCGCCGATCACATATCCCACCGCCGCCACACCGAGGCCGACAATAAACATATCGAAGCCGCTGCGCCAAAAGCCGCGGCCGGTGAAAAAACTGCGCGCCGCGCCGACGCCGAAATGCGCCAACATGCTCACGGCAAATGAAACCCAAATGGCAACGGCAAAGTCAAACGTGAAAAATGGCAGCACTGGAATTCCGGCGCCGAACGCGGTGGCCAAGCCGGTGATCACGCCGTCTTTCAACGGCGTCAACGCCGCCGGCGAAATTTCCAGTTCTTCACGAATCTTTTCTTGCAGCATTTGCTCGGGACTCGCCAGCATCTGATTTGCCATTTCCTGCGCGCGCGCGGCGCTGATGCCTTTGGCTTCGTAAATCAGTGCCAGCTCTTCCGCTTCAATCTCCGGCATCAGCCGAATCTCTTCACGCTCCAGCGCAATCTCGTGGGCGTAAACTTCGGCCTCGCTTTTGGCGGCGAGATACCCGCTCGAACCCATCGACAGCGCATCGGCGATCATTCCGGCGACACCGGCAACGAGCAAGGCGTGTTCATTCACCGACGCGCCGAGCACGCCGGCCACCAAACCAAAGTTTGCCGTGAGACCGTCGTTAAAACCGTAAACGATGCTGCGCAACATGCCGCCGGAACCAACGGCATGCCACGGCTCGCCGCTTTTGTCCAAAATTTTCGCCAGCGTGCCGGCGTGATGCGCCGATTCGCGCGCGATCTCCGTCGCCATGTCGCGCGCCTGCGGCTGCGTCATCGCCGCCGCGAGCTTGAGATAATTTTTCACCTCGCGCGCTTCCTCGGCCAGCAAGCTCGGCGCAATAAAATTCGTTCCAAAGCGTTTCGCCAGCCAACCCATCACTCTCGCCCGCGCCGAGGGCTTGGCGTCCGGCGCAATTTTTTCTCCGGCCTCGCGCAGCAAATTCTGCCATTGCCGGACGTGCTTATCTTCCACCATTGCCAGCCGCGAATAAATATCGCGCCGCGCTTCGTCTTTTTCCGCCGCCGCCAAATGGCGGTACAAATACGCCGCATCTATTTCATCTTGCAGATGATGCTTCCAGTTATCCGTATCGTTTGCTTGCGTGTTGTCCATAATCAAAAATTAAGTTTCGTGCATTCAGCATATTTCGTGGATTGTTGCTGCCATTTCAAGATACGGAATTTCCTATCGCGCGCCAAGACGAAAATTACGTTCTTGAAATTGACCTTGAGAAATGTTATATTCAAGGCGAGTTCGGCGTGCGCTTGGAAGATGATATTGTGATTACGGAAAATGGAGGTGAACTGCTGACGGTGCGGATGGAGGGTATTGAGTCGATTACAGCGTAGCGCAGACAGTCCGGTCTTTCACACGAGCAAAATTTTATTCCTGGCCATTGCCGGCTAAAATCGACATGACGATATCCAGAATATCCAGTTCTTCTTCGGCAAAGAGCCATTGCGTATTCAACCAGAAACCGGGAATAACTTCAGAGCGAAAAATTTCGTCATCGCCTACCGGCAGTGGCAACCATGCGCCGTTGTGGTTCCGAAAAAATTCAGCGGCTTGGCCTTCGGGATCAATCTGCCAATATTCCAGCGCGCCGTGTTTGGCATAAAGCGCCATTTTTTTGCCGCGATCCAGTTTGCGTGTGGTGGGCGAAAGAATTTCGACAACCACCTCCGGCGCGCCATCCATGAAATAAGGATGAACGCGATCCCGCCTGGCATTGCTGATGAAAACGATGTCCGGCTGCGTGCCGTTCGCTTCCGAGAATTTCAGAGTCGTGTGAGAGCCTCGAACAATGCCTAATTTTCTACGAACGACGAACGCGTTAAGAATGCCGATCAAAAACACAAAAATTCTCTCATGCACATCGGCCGGTGGAGATTGCATATAGATAACCCCGTCGATTAAATCAGCCTTGGTTTCTTCGGTAAGCCAATCTAAAAACTCGTCAAAAGTGACGCGCTTAGTCGGCGGCTGCAGAGTTGGAGCGGATGGCGTAAGAAGCTCAACTTCCATATTTATGCCTCATTAGAATCTTGACATGAGTGTAACGATTTTTTGGATGAAAAGCAAGCAAAACCTTATGTCGGAGCAACAGGAATGAAAAAAAACCGTCAAACCAAACCCGTGATTACCACCACGGATTTCCCAACGCTCAAACTGCTCAAACGCGGCAAAGTGCGTGATGTGTACGAGGTTGGAAATTATTTGCTGATCGTCGCGACCGATCGCCTTTCCGCTTTTGACGTGGTGTTTGCGCAAGGCATTCCGTTCAAAGGCCGGGTTTTAACGCAACTCTCACGCTTCTGGTTTGAGAAAATGCGTGACATCATTCCGAACCATCTTGTTTCCCTCAATATCGACGAATTCCCCAAAGAATGCGAGCCTTATCATGAAGTATTGGCCGGGCGCAGCATGCTCGTGAAAAAAACGGACCCGCTGCCGGTGGAATGCATCGTGCGCGGTTATCTTTCCGGCTCCGGCTGGAATGAATATCAAAAGACCGGCGAAGTTTGCGGCATCAAATTGCCGCCCGGTTTGGTCGAATCGCAAAAACTTCCCGAGCCGATTTTTACGCCGTCCACCAAAGCGGCGATCGGCATTCATGATGAGAATATAAAGTTCGAGCGTGCGGCGGTTTTGGTCGGCGTCGGTGTGGCCAAAGAATTTCTGGAAAAAAGCCGGCGCATTTATCAACGCGCGGCGGCTATCGCCGAGCAAAAAGGCCTCATCATCGCCGACACCAAAATGGAATTTGGTTTGCGCGGCGGCGAGATGCTGCTGATCGACGAGCTGCTCACGCCGGATTCGTCGCGTTTTTGGCCGCAAGACAAATATGCGCCCGGCCGCGCGCAGGAAAGTTACGACAAACAGTACGTGCGGGATTATCTCATTTCCATCAACTGGAACAAGCAGCCGCCCGCCCCCGATTTGCCGGCGGAAGTTATTTTGACCACGAGCCAAAAGTATTTGGAAGCGTTGGAAAAGTTGACAGGAGAACCTTTGACGGAATCATAAAGTTTTAATCACGTTTCGATTTCCTCAATCAACGAGAGATTTCACGTTCAAGAAAATCTATTTTCCTCGAAAATTCTGCTTTAAAAAAATTTTCTTTAATCGGCTGGGTAAGTTTGATCAAAGAGTGCATCAATAATTCTTACATAACCGGTACATCGGCACAAATTGCCGCCGAGTCCGGCGCGAATCTCGTCGCGGGTCGGGCGCGGATTCTGATCGAGCAAGGCTTTCGCCGCCATAAGAATGCCCGGCGTGCAAATGCCGCATTGCGTGCCGCCGATTTGGATCATCGCTTCTTGCAGCGGACTGAGACGATAATCGCTTTGCAAGCCTTCGACGGTCAAGACTTCGGCGCCGTCGACTTGGCAAATTGGCACGAGACACGAGTTGACGACTTCCCCGTTGATGAAAACCGAGCAGGCGCCGCACTCGCCTTCGCCGCAGCCTTCTTTGCTGCCGGTCAAGCGCAAATCCTCGCGCAGCACGTCGAGCAGGCGTTTCATCGGTGGCACGTCGACTTTGTGCAGCTCGCGATTGACAATAAAAGAAATTTTCATTATGTTGAACGATTTCAGGTGAGAGCGTGATCGTGGTGTCCCTTGTTTTCTCGCCACAGAAAGAATTTATAGGCTTGGCGGTTTTCGATTTAAATATAGCACAAACTTTCCAACAAATCAATTTCTCTTTATACAGACTTCGCTTCTGCCGCTTCCAACAACCTCTCCGGCGTAAACGGCAACTCCGTAATCTCAATATCCAGCGCATTGCAAATCGCCGCTGCCAGCGCCGGCGCGGCGCCGTCCATCGGCAGTTCGCCGACGCCTTTGGCGCCAAACGGGCCGTGCGGATAAGGTTTCTCAATGAGAATCACCTCCATCTCCGGCGCGTCCATGCAAGTCGGCAGCATGTAGTTGGTCAAGCGATCATTCGCCATTTTGCCGTTCTTCATGATCACTTCCTCCATCATGCCGTAGCCGAGCGCCTGCAGCGTGCCGCCTTCGATTTGGCCTTTGGTCAACACCGGATTGATGGCTTTGCCGACATCCGCGGCGCTCACGACTTTCTTGACGAAAACTTCATACGTCGTGGTGTCCACTTCAACTTCGACGACGTCGCAGGCCCAGCCGTAAACCGGATACGCATCACCGAGGTAGCGTTTGTCGTCCCAGTTGTGTCCCGGCGGACTTTCGTAGCGGCGAAAGACTTGCAGAGCGCCTTTTTCATTTGCGTACCTCTGCGCCGCCTCCGCCAGCGACATCAGGCGTTGACCGTTGGCAAATAGTTCTTTGTTTCGCCACTCAATCGGTTGTTGGCGCAGTTGTCCGGCCACATATTCTTCCAATAACTCTTTCAACTCTTGCGCCGCTTGCTGAATGACGCGACCGACCACCATGCAAGTCCGCGAGGCCACGGTCGGGCCGCTGTCGGGAACTTTGGCGGTGTTCGGCTCTTCCATTTCAATGTCGTCAAAATCGAGGCCGAGTTCTTCCGCCACGATTTGCGGAAAAATCGTGTTCGTGCCCTGCCCGATCTCCGTTGAGGCGGTCAAAATACGCACGCGTCCGCTCGGCAGCAATTCAACGCCGGCCATGGCTTTCATGATCATTTCGCCGCTGCCGGTGAATCCCGCTCCATGAAAAAAGAATGACAGGCCGATGCCGCGTTTTTTGTAAGATGTCCGAGGTCCGAAGTCAGATGTCTGTTGTTTTTTGTAGCTCTCCTGTTTGACGAGAAAGTTGGACGCTTCCACGGCGGCCTGCAAAACTTCTTCGGAGCCGACGCTGTATTTGAGCGTTTGTCCGGTGACGGTTGTATCGCCCAACTTCAACATGTTACGTTTCCGCAATTCGAGCGCGTCCATACCAATGGTTTTCGCAATTTTTTCCATCTGCATTTCGTGCGCAAAGCAAACTTGCGGCGCGCCGAAGCCGCGAAAGGCGCCGTTCGGCGGCGTGTTGGTGGCGACGCTGCGGGCACGAATGCGGGCGTTCGGGCAATTGTAGGGGCCGAGCGCGTGAATCGAGGCGCGCGAAACCACGACCGGACTCAGCGTGCAATACGCGCCGCCGTCCATCACGATGTCGATTTCCGCCGCGACGAGCCGGCCGTCTTTCGTCACGCCGGTTTTATGATGAACGACTGAAGGATGTCGTTTGGTGGTGGCGGCCATGTCTTCGCCGCGGTTGTAAATCATTTTGACGGGGCGGCCCGCTTTGTGCGCGAGCACCGCCGCGTGCCCGGCAATCACGCTCGGATATTCTTCTTTGCCGCCGAAGCCGCCGCCGGTCGTAGATTGAATGACGCGAACTTTGTCATCAGGCAAATCAAAAATGGCTTTGAGCGCCTTATGAACGTAATAAGGACATTGCAACGAGCCGATCAATTTTATGCCGCCATCATCTTCGGGAATGGCGATGACGCCCTGGGTTTCGATGTAAATATGCTCTTGATGGCCGGTGCGATAAGTTTCTTCGACAATAAAATCAGCCGCCGCAAAACCTTGTTCGAGGTCGCCTTTTGAAAGCAAAATATCTTTGAAGACATTATTTTCACCATACACGAGTTGTTTGCCCTGCAAGGCTTCTTCGACGCTCAAAACCGGCGGCAATTCATCGTAAACGATTTCGATATGCCGGGCGGCTGCTTCCAGCAACTCGCGATCTTCGGCGGCGAGCAGCAAAATCGGCTCTTCCTGATGGCGGACCTTCGACTCGACCAGCAGCGGTTGATCATATTCAATCAGCGCCACGACATTTTTGCCCGGAATATCGCGATGATCGGCAACCATCACGCGGTTCCAAGCGAAAGCCGGATCGAATTTGATTTCACGAATCGCGCCGTTCGCAATCGTGCTGCGGATGGTTTTGCCGTACAGCCCCGATTTTCCTTTAAAATTTTCAAAAGGAAGGTCGGGGGAAAATTGCAGGTCGTCGACATACTGCGCGCGGCCCGTGACTTTATTCCGGCCTTCACGGCGAACGATATTTTGACCAACGATCATAAGCCGGTTATCCCTGTTCAAGATCAAGCGCCAAATCCCGGCTTTCCCATAAAAAACGTTCAGGAAAGCCGGGATCAAAGCGAGTTGTTGACCCAAGTTAATGGCGCAATATAAACAAGAAAACTCGAAAAGTCAACAACGGATTCGACAAAGGGTTTATGGATAAATACCTCGAACCCGAATGGCCTCGGCGACGCGATTCACCGCCACCACATACGCAGCGCGCCGCATGTCGAGCTTATGCTTCTTGGCGGTTTTCAAAACTTCCTCAAAGCTATTGACCATCATTTCGTGCAGGTTTTCATTCACATCCTTTTCCTTCCAGAAAAAACAGTAATTGTCCTGCACCCACTCGAAATATGACACGGTGACGCCGCCGGCGTTGGCGAGAATGTCGGGCAAAAGGAAAACGCCCTTCTCATAAAGAATCTTGTCCGCCTCCGGTGTGGTCGGGCCGTTCGCCGCTTCCGCCACGATTCGCGCATTGACTTTGGCGGCGTTTTGTGCGGTGATGGCGTTTTCCAGCGCCGCCGGAACGAGAACATCGCAGGGCAACGCCAGCAACTCCTCCTCGCTGATTTTTTCCGACCCGGGAAAGCCCTTAACGTGGCCGGTTTCTGCTTTGTATGAAATCAGTCCCGGAATGTCGAGGCCGTTTTGATTATAAGCGCTGCCGGAGGAGTCGTTCACAGCAATGATTTTGGTGCCATGATTAGCGACGAGCAGCAGCGCGGCGATGGATCCGGCGTTGCCGAATCCTTGAATGACGGCGGTGCCATCGGTCAAATTTAAATTCAGTTGCTTTGCCGCTTCTGCAATCACGTACACGCAACCACGGCCGGTGGCCTCGTTACGACCTTTAGAGCCGCCGATCGATAGCGGCTTGCCAGTCACGACACCTGTCACGCTGTGACCCATGTGCATCGAATACGTGTCCATGATCCAGGCCATGGTTTGCGAGTTGGTGTAAACATCCGGCGCCGGAATATCGCGATCCGGCCCAATGAAACCCACCAACTCGCTGGCAAACCGGCGCGTCATGTTTTCGAGCTCGAGCTCGTTCATCTCTTTGGGGTTGCAAATCACGCCGCCCTTGCCGCCGCCAAACGGAATCCCAACCACCGCGCATTTCCACGTCATCCAACTGGCAAGGGCGCGGACTTCGTCGATCGTGACATTCGGATGATAACGAATGCCGCCTTTGGCCGGGCCGCGCGCGGTGTTGTGCTGCACGCGATAGCCGGTAAACATTTTAATCCGGCCATCGCGCATTTTGGCCGGGAAATTGACCGTAAGCTCACGCTCCGGATATTTGGCACGGTTGCGCACCCCGTCTTCGAGCTGCAAGAGATCGGCGGCGCTGTCAAAAACTTGCATGGCGGTGTGCCATGGATTGTAAGTCGAGTTGTTCGAGGAATTCATAGGCTCTCCTTGGATTGGGTTACGTATTCTGCAGGATTTAATTTTAGAATAAAAACCCGAGAGGGTGTCCATCAAATTCTAAAATTCGATGCCAGCAGTCTCGGGATGAGTTATCGCGCCCAGGATGGCAAGGACAAAAAATCGATTTGAAAAATCGGCGCCACGATGAGATAAACCAACGCCGTCACCAAAATCACGCCGATCAAATTCAGCCACAGCCCGGCGCGCGCCATTTGCGGTACGGTGACGTAGCCGGAGGCAAAGACAATCGCATTCGGCGGTGTCGCCACCGGCAACATAAAGGCGCACGAGGCGGAGATTGCCGCTGGAACCATCAACAAAAACGGATGCAGATGCAACGCCTGCGCCGTCGCCGCCATGATCGGCATGAAAATCGTGGCAGTGGCGGTGTTGGACGTCACTTCGGTTAGAAAAGTGACCACGAGGCAAACCGCAATAATAATGGCAATGGGCGGCCAATTGCCCACGCCCGCTAAACGTTCGCCCAACCAAATCGAAAGCCCGCTTGCTTTGAAGCCGGCGGACATCGCAATGCCGCCGCCAAAAAGCAAGAGAATACCCCACGGAATTTTCACCGCGGTGACCCAATCCAACAAAAATTCCCCACGACGGAAACGAACGGGAATAAAAAACAGCGAAGCTCCGGCGATCATCGCCACGGTGGCGTCGGAAACTTTATCGGCAAGGCCGAGCCGGCTGGCCCAACCGGGAATCGTAACAAAGCCCAATTCCAAGTCCACGCGAAAAATCCAGGCCAACGCCGTCGATAAAAAAATGGCGAGCACGCTGCGCTCGCCGGCGGACATGCGGCCGAGCTTTTTGATCTCGGCGTCAATCAAATCCTGGCCGCTGGAAAATAAATCTTTTGCAATGGGAAAAAGCAATCGCGTTAATAAAAACCACGTGATTGGAATGAAAACCAAGATCAGCGGCAAGCCGAAGGCCAGCCAGCGCAGGAAATCAACCGGCGGCGCTTGCGGGAAAAGTTTCTGCACGCTGCCGGCAAAAATAATGTTGGGCGGCGTGCCGATCAGCGTGCCGAGGCCGCCGATGCTCGCGGCGTAGGCGATGGCGAGCATCATGCAGGTGCGGAAGTTGCTGGTTGCCAGTTGCTGGTTGCTTGTTGCTCGTTGCTCGTTACTGGTTGCTGTTTGCTTACCCATTGGCTCTTTGTTATTTTTGGCTACTTGGCCCCTTGCTTCTTGTTCCGGCGCTAATTGCAGGATCACCGCCAACGCAATCGGGTACATCATCATCGTCGTGGCGGTGTTTGAAATCCACATGGAAATGAAGGCGGTGGCGCACATGAAGCCGAGCACGAGGCGGCGCGGGGCCGTGCCGATGAGGCGAACGATGTGCAACGCCAAACGACGATGCAAATTCCACTTCTGCATCGCTATCGCAATCAAAAATCCGCCGAGAAAAAGAAAGATATTCTCGTCGCCGTAATTGCGCGTGACGTCGGCCATCGGCAAAATGCCGAACAGAGGATAGAGACACATCGGCAACAGCGCCGTCGCCGGAATCGGAATCGCTTCGGTGATCCACCAAAACGCCATGAGGCCGCTGGTTGCCAACAACCGGCGGCCGGCTTCACTCAAGCCGGGGGTTAATGCCGGCCACAGCAGCACGAGAAAAAGCGGCACGCCGAGCAGCAAGCCGATTTTGCGGCGCAACGAAAACTCTGGCCCAGCCGCATCGTAACCGGAGTCGGCATTGTGTGAAGGACGAGGTTCTGAAGGCATGAGAGACGGCTTCAATAAGAAGTTCGCGCTGTTTTTGAGGAGATTTTACTGCTTATAATATGATTGATAAAGCATTATACGGCCACAACGAAGACGATACTTGGCTGGCGATGGCCGACATGTGGTGCAACGATCCGGTGTGGGATGAATATCAACGTCTAATCAAAAAATATTGCAACCGTCAACGAGGTCGGAAATGAACGTATTAAATACGCGGCAAAAGTTTTCTTCCGAATTTCATTCATCGCTTCTCTTTGTTAGCAAACCTTCAATTTTAGGAAGAAGCGCCGAAAGTTCCTCCGTAGCAACCGTCCAAACAGTCTCATAATTGATGCCAAAATAATCGTGGATCATTTTATCCCTCATGCCCGCCATTTCTTTCCACGGAATTTTTTGGTGTGCCTTTCTCAATCTGCTGGATAAATTTTTTGTTGCTTCGCCAATGATTTCAAGGTTACGAACCACGGCATCCTGTGTCTTGATATCCTGAGCGAATTGATCGTATGTCAAGTCAGTTACATAAGTTAAAATTTTTTCCATCGCTTCTTGAATGTCAGCGAGGTAGTTTTGATCTGTGCGTTTAGACATGACACAACGTTCTTTCGATGTCAGCAACAATATGCTTATGCCTGGGTTTTTCCACGCTTCGGCGTAAGGTCTCAAACGTGGTGAGATCAACTTTTCGGCCAAACACCTTCTCAAGATGGTAAACGAGTGCAATAAACTCCAAGCCCAAGGGTTTAGCAAGTTGAACCAGAATGTCAATATCACTCTTTGAGGTTTGATCGCCCTTTGCGAAAGATCCATAGAGAGCTATCTTTTCGACACCATACTTTGCTTGTAAATAGGGCAATTCGTTTCTTAATATTTGCAAGATTTTTTCTTTGGACAATGATGTTTTCATGGTATTTGTCTAATAATAAAGATATCTCTTTGACAACAATCTGATGATCTAGAAACGTGAGGTTGATCGAGCTAACGAGCAGCAGAAACAGCGGCAGAATCAAACCGGATAGGAACAGCCTTGACAACGGCCTGCGCGACGGCCTCGCAGGACGGAATCTCGCGCGGTGATGGATCACCTGCATAAAAAAAGTAGTAATGACGCCTGGGATTTGCCTCAAGAAGCTTCTTGCCATAAGCAAAAAGCTGTTGCAGTTTTCATGTCACACCTTTTTATAATCCGACGTTTTTCCGGCTTTATTTATTCCCGCCAAAATCAACTTTGGGCACTTCCTGGGCTTGGGCTGTCGCCTCAAAATAAGGCCGCTGCTGAAAGCCGAACATGCCGGCAAAAACATTCGTCGGGAACACGCGACGGGTGCTGTTGTAGTTTTGCACGACTTCGTTGAAACGCTTGCGCTCGACGCTGATGCGATTTTCCGTGCCTTCCAGTTGCGTTTGCAAATCGCGATAATTTTGATTTGCTTTCAATTCGGGATACCTTTCGACGACGACGAGCAGCCGGCCCAACGCCGCGCCGAGATTATCCTGCGCCTGCTGAAATTGTTGAAACGCTTGCGGGTTGTTCAACAGATCGCCGGCGTTGATTTCCGGGCGCGTCGCGCTGGCGCGGGCTTGAATGACCGCTTCCAACGTTTCCCGCTCGAAATTGGCCGCGCCTTTCACGGTCTCGACAAGATTCGGAATCAAATCCGCGCGCCGTTGATATTGATTTTGAACTTGCGCCCACGCGCTATTCACGCCTTCGTCAAGGCCGACCAAGTTGTTATAACTCGAGCAGCCTTTCCAGCCGAGCAGCAAGACAACGACGCCCACGACGGCCAAAATCTTCATGCTATTGCTCATTTTACAAGCCTCCTTTTTGGTTACAGCGTTTTTCAAATATATGAATGGGATTCGTAGTCCTGCCCCCTTGTGGGGCACTTTAGGAACCACGAACTCATGGCCTTCAACAGCGGCCCACAAGGCTACGCCCGTCGGGGGCCGGGACTACTTTGAGATCAAATTTTATATGCGGTCAATATAAGTGGTCAATTTTTCAATCTGGGCGATATAATCTTCCATGAGCTTCCACAGCTCTTCGCGGTACAAGCGCTCGCTTTTTTCCTGCAAATGAAAAAGATCGGCGATAAAGCCGCTGTCCAAATTTGCGATGGCGGCGACTTTTTGAAAAATTTCCTGGCGGGTTGGGGGAATCGATTCGTTTTTCAAAAACAAAAAAGCTTCAAAGAGCGCGGCGAAGGCCGGGATGGTTCGCAACAGCAATTCGCGCAGGACGTCGCGGTCGTATCCGGCCCCCAGCAAACCTTCGCGCAAATGCAACAGATTGCCTTTAAACTCGCGCTCCAGTTGCAAGCGCAGATTTTGCGGCGAAATTTCCAGATCGGCGAGAGGGTCGACGCCGAACACGAGGCGATGGCGCAGTTTCATATCGAGAAATTCGATGGGGAAACTGTCCGACGAAGCGCGAATGTAATCGCGGGTGAGAACGCGCGGAATCTGCACGCCGTGCGGCCGCCATTTTTCGGTAATCGCCACGGCCTGCCGCAGTTTCGCCATGCCGGCCGGCGTAAGCATCACGAGAAAATTGATGTCGGATTTTCCCGCGACATATTCGCTGGCCGCGGCGCTGCCATAAAGCAGGATCGCCTCCACCTCGCGGCCAAACGCGGTTTGCCAATCGGCGATATATTCTTTGAAAATGCTTTCCGGCGACTGCAAGAGTTTTTTCATAAAGTTTTATTCGCTGGTTAATTCTGCTTCGATTTGTCCAATCGTAGTCTTTATCTCTATCCGGCTGCGCCACGTGGTTCAGCTCTAATGCGATCGATTAATTCATCAATCCTCTTACTGGAAATCTCATAATAATGTGGCTGATTGATGATCTTCCCTGATGAAGTCAAGGTGTGAACTACGGCATCACTAAGAGCCATATAGTAGTCGGCAAGGCGTTCTTCTTTCCGTACTTTTTTGAAAAGAAAGAAAAAAGATACGGATATCACCACTACGATTGCACCACTCATGAGAAGTAAATCAGAAGCGATATTCGATCCCAAAGAATCGGTTATTATCGCAGCCAATCCTACAAATATCATCAAATACTGTAGAGCGCGAGTAATACGAGCGTAACGATCTGCGAGCAGCTTATGTTCTTGCTCCAATTGCCGAAATCCTTGTTCAACAGCCTGATAAGTTTGTTCATATTTCGAAGAGGTGGTGATACTTTTCTCGAAAATGGATTTTTGTGATTGATAAAACCGAAGCAATTGACTTAGAATAAGCTCAGAATTAAGCTCTGTCATTCGCCGTTCATAGGCGGCAAAAGCACCACCATCTCTCAATTTAGCCGGAAGCTCATCAAGATAAGCGCTGAGATCTCGTATTTCTTCACGGATCACCTTTGGCTCGCGCATAATGGATGCTTGGCTCATCGTAATCCTCCCGTGGTTGCCCATACACGTCCCTTTGGAGTGAGGCCTCGGGTATGTCCGTACCACTTTGTCCAGTACCTGATGGCCTTTCCTGTTACTTGCTGATACAATGGATGGCGCGGAGGCAAGGAGTAAATTGGATACGCGTCACAATAATAATCAAATTTCATTAAAGAGCCCAAGAGCAATTTTACTATTGGATGATCACCGGTCAATGAATCCAACGCATTTTCATCAACAGGCACCTCCACTGCGATATCAATGTCACCAGGAGATGGTTTAGCAGTCGTGAAGCTTCCATTCAATAGCTGACATCCGGAACTTGGAATACCGACCCTTAAGAGCGCCTCGCGGTGTTTATTCCATCCTTCATAGATCAATCTTCGACGATTCGTGTCACCCATTTCAACAAATCTTACTCGAAACTCATCATGAGTGGGAGCAAAATCCCCTGGAGGAAGAATTCCTTCTGCATTTAAAAGTGGAAAGGGATTATCGAACCTCTCAGGAAACTCACTGAGCATTTCAGCAGTCATGTCTTCTCCATTTATTAACTGGGATACCATGCATCAACGAGTGGACCGAAGCGTATTTCCTTAATTCAACTTTATGGCTAAATCCATTTTATAAGTAGTGAGCCAAAACCGTTTCCAAACATTTATTATTCTATTTTGAGGGTTGAAATCGCTAATTGTTGCTGCACTTGAAATTTGCTCTTTAAAAAAACTTATCTTGTCTTCCAAACTCTTATTTTCTTCTTCTAAATCTTTTTTTTCTGTTTTCTAAATCATCTATTGTTTTCTCTAGTTGTGTTATAGCGAAATCTCTTGGTTGAACAAGAACTGCATTTGCTACAAACCAAGTAGTGCTTACACAGATGGATGCTATGATAATCAACCCGACAAACCAATGTTTCTTTGTTTGCCCAACTATGTCCATCACATGTCTTCCTTATCTTAAATCTTTCTAAGTTCTTTGCCATCACCAACTCCTGCCCGCCCCGCCGCCGCCGCTGCCACCACCGCCAAATCCACCGAAACCGCCACCGCCGAAGCCGCCGCCAAAACCACCTCCTCCTCCCCAGTCACGGTATCGGCCGCGACCGCCGCCGAACATGCCTGATAACAACAGCGGCCCCAGCAAGCCGGAACGCCCGAGCGCAATGATGATCACCAGCAGGATGATGATCGCAATCGGAGAAAATTCACGGTCGGCGCGTTGCCACCGCCAATTTGGCCGCACCGCGCCGGTGATCTGCACGCCGGCATCCGCGGCGATCACGCCGGCAATGGCTCTGGCGCCGCCGAGCAAGCCCGCGCCGTAATCGCCTTGGCGAAATTCCGGAATGACGTAGTTGTCAAGAATGCGGCCGGCGGTGATGTCCGGCAAAATCCCTTCAATTCCATATCCGGTTTCGATGCGCACTTTTTTGCGCTCGCCCAACGTCAAAAAAAGCAGAACGCCGTTGTTCTTCCCTTTTTGGCCGATTCCCCATTTTGCGAAAAGACGATTGGCGTAATCATCGGGATCTTCGTCGCCAATGGATGAGAACGTGGCGACCGCCAGCTCGGCGCCGGTTTTTTGCTGCAGTTCCTGGCAAAGCGCGTCGATTTGCGCCGCAACGTTCGGCGCGATCACGTTGGCAAAATCATTGACGTATCCGCGCGGCTCCGGAAAATTTTGGGAAAACGCCGTTTCCTGAACCAGCCACAGAACGAGCAACAGCCGGCGCGCTAAATGTTGTGATCTCTTTTTTTCCGGTGCCACTTCCATCCAAAAAGTAATGAGCCTAATTTTCTTGTCCAAGCTCGCTTGGCTGCCCAGCGCCGCAAAGGCTTGTTGTCGCGAGGTTCATACTGATACCGCTGGCTGTAAGTTTGCACCGGCGTAAAGCGAACCGATTCCAAGCGTTCCTCCTGCGCCGAAACGCCCAAGCTTCGCAGCCGGTTTTCTTCCGCCAGCAATTCCGCTTCGGTGCAAATCCCGCGCTGGATTAAAACATTGATCACCGCTTCGAGCGAAACGTGCTCGCGGGTGCTGCTGCCGTGGTTTCGTGATTTTTCCCAATTCGGGTTTAAATCAACTTCCTGCTCACCTTCAAGCCGTCGTGGAATGTGCAAGTTGTCCGTCATGGCTTTTCAATCCTAAAGTTTTCATCAACTCATCAATGACATCAAATTTAATCATAGAGAACTATGGAAACAAACGGATATCTAAATTACCGCTTTTGCTTTCAATTTGCTCACTTCTTGTTTCATCGAAACGCTTATCAAGAGATTTTTGTCCTTCTTCCAAACGGATAAGACGAGCTTCGGTAGAAGAGGTCTGGCCAAAAGCAATGACAGTCCAACAAAAAATCACGGTCAAAATCAGCTTCAGCATCTTCATGGGCAATTCCGCGTCTTGTTAGACAAATTTTATAAATCTATGAATTCGGCTTTCGTACCGGGCGCTTAAATCGTTTTCTTCTCATAGGGGCAAAAATCGGCAATCACACATTTGCTGCATTGGGGCCGCCGCGCCTGGCACGTGTAGCGGCCGTGCCATTGCAGCAAAATGGTGCCGCGGCTGTAGCGCTGCGGCGGAAGAAGATGTCGCAAATCCATTTCAATTTTATCGGGATCGGCCTGCGGCGAAAAAGACAAGCGTTCCGTCGACAATCTTTTCACGTGGGTATCCACCGCCACCGTTTGTTGTCCGAACGCATGCGCCAGCACGACGTTGGCGGTTTTGCGGCCGACGCCGGGCAGATCGACGAGCGCGTCGAGATTCGCCGGCACGTTGCCGCCGTGCTTGTCGATGAGCTGCCGGCAACATTTCTGTATCAACCGCGCTTTGTTTTGAAAAAACGTCACCGGGCGAATGTCTTGTTCCAGCTCTTCCGGCGGCACGCCAGCGTAATCCTCAGGCCAGCGATACTTTTTGAACAACTTGGCAGTGACTTCGTTCACGAGCTTGTCCGTGCATTGCGCCGCCATGATGGTGGCGATCAGCAGTTCCAACGGCGAGGTGAAATCCAATTCCAAATGTGCCGTGGGATACGCTTTTTCGAGCCTATCCAAAATGGCAGAAATTTTGGCCGCTGTCCAGGCTGGCGCCGGTTTTTTTGTCTGTTTTGACTGCGGGCCGGTTTTCGCAGCAGATTTTTTTGGTAAACCGCTTGGCATGGTTTCGGCAAATTCTTCAAAATTTAACAACTCTTGCATCATAATAAGCAAACATTTATTTTGCTAAAACACACTCACCTTCACGTACTTCTGCGGATGTTGCTTGATGTCAGCAAGCAGACTATCCAACCTTTGCGTAGTGCGGGTGAGATTGTCGTACAACTCGCGTTCGTAAATGAGCGCGCCGAGCGTGCCCTGCCGATCTTCCAGCGCTTTAGTCGCGTTTTTCAGCGAGGTGGTGGTGACCGCGAGATCGCGCGACGCCGCTTCCAGGCGGTCGGTGGCGGCGGTCAGATTAGCCAGCGAGGAATCAACTTGACTGCCGTTGTCATTGAACATCTTTTTCAAATGTTCGGAGCCAACACGCAGATTCGCCATCGTCAGCGCGAGGTTTTCCTGGTTTTGCGCCAAAATGGCTTCAAACAAAGCGCTGGAGGTTCGCAGATTTCGCAGCATCGCCTGCATGCGGTCGATATTCGCGTCGCTGAGCAGGGTGTCCACCGAGCTATGCACGCGTTTTTCCAGGCTGGCAATGGCCGGCGTCAGTTCTTCCAGGCCGCCGGTAATTTCGCCGTCGATCACATCGCCGTCAACGAAATAATCGCCGCTGGTGCCGGGAACGATATTGATGATCTTGCCGGTAATCAAGCCGCCGCTGGTGAGATAAAATTTCGAGTCGCGCGGCAACTTTTGGTCGTCCAGGAGAAAGATATGCGCCGCGGCCTGGCCATGACGAAATTCAAGTCTTTCCACGCGGCCGATTTTAATGCCAACCAAATTGACCGCGTCGCCGCGTTTGAGGCCCTGCGCGGTTTTAAAGCGGATGGTCAATTCGTAATTGCGCCAGCTTACGGTCTGCTCGCTCAACCAAATCAGACCGACAACCAGAATGAGGCTGCCGACGAACAAGGCAATGCCGATCGCCGCCTCCATGCTTCGAGTTTTCATAACGCTTTAATTGCCCTCACGAATTTTGACGGGAATAGACGCTAACCCGGATTTTGCTTGCGACTGTTTTGCCACTTGCATACTTGCCACTTGCTATAACTGCCCTTCCATAAACTTTCGAATCAACTCGCCATCGCCTTTGGAAATTTCTTTCGGCGCGCCAACCGCCGCGACTTTGCCTTCGTGAAAAAGCGCGATGCGGTCGGAAATATCCGTCGCCAGCTTGACGTCGTGGGTGACGACGATCGAAGTAATTCTCAACTGTCGCTGCAATCGCGCGACCAAATCGCCGATGATGATGGCGGTTTTCGGATCGAGGCCGGTGGTCGGTTCGTCGTAAAGAATATAGTTCGGCTTCATGGCGATCGCCCGCGCCAAACCAACGCGCTTGCGCATGCCGCCGCTAAGCTCCTCCGGATTGAGATCCTCGACGCCGCGCAGCTCGACCTGCGACAAACATTCCGCCACCCGCTGATCGATTTCGGCTTCGGTCATTTTCGTGTGCATGCGCAGCATGAAGGCGACATTTTCTTTCACCGACATTGAGTCAAACAACGCCGACGACTGAAACAACACTCCGATGCGTTTGCGCAGCTCTTGCAATTCACGCCGCGACAATTTCGGCACAAATTGGCCGTCCACCCAGACTTCGCCGCGATCGGGCTGCAAGATGCCGATAATGTGCTTGAGGGTGACGCTTTTGCCGCAGCCGCTGGGGCCGAGAATCGAGATCAGCTCGCCATCGTTCACCGTCAAGTTGATGCCGCGTAAAACATGATTATCGTCGAAGGATTTATAAACATCTTTGAATTCGATCATGAATCAATAAAATTTCAGCAAGGTTCGCGTTAAAATATAATCCATAATCAAGATGAACGAGGAGGAGGAAACGACGGTGGCGGTGGCGGCCCGGCCGACGCCCTTGGCGCCCTGCTCGGTTTCGATGCCGAGATAACTGCCGAGCAGCGTGATGATGCCGCCGTAAATCGTGGCTTTGATCAAACCCACCCAAACATCTTTGAAGCGAAAGACTTCTTTCATGCCGCGCACGAAATCGGCCGTGCTCACGCCCATCATCGTCGTCGCCGCATAATGGCCGCCGGCGACCGCGACCACGATGGCGAAAATGATGACGATCGGAAACATCGTCACCCCGGCGACGAGGCGCGGCATCACCAAATAACCGACCGGATCGACGCCCATGGAGATGAGCGCATCCACCTGCTCGGAGACTTTCATGGTGCCGATCTCGCTGGCGATGCCGGCGCCGACGCGTCCGGCCAGCACCAGCGCCATCAACGTCGGCCCCAGCTCGAGCATTTCCGATTGAAACACAATCGAGCCGACAATGTATTTGGGAATGTACGCGGCAATTTGATAGGCGGTTTGGATCGTCGTCGCCAGGCCGGTGAACAACGACAGCCCCATCACCAGCGGCAAAGAGCCGATGCCGAGACGATACATCTGCTCGATGATTTGGCGGCGATAAAAATGCAGGTGGGGCAATTGCCCGATTGCCGCGCCCAAATAATAGCAGACGCGATAAAAATGCACGAAAAAATTGGCGCCGATGCGGCCGTAAAACAAAATGATTTTCTTCATTCCTGCACTTCCACGCCGCTAAAAAATTTTTTCTCGCCCCGGCGGATCAACAAAAGCGCCACCTCGCCGGCTTGCAAGCCTTGCAACGCGACGTTGAAATCCCGCGGGCCGCGAATCGTTTTGCGGTTCATTTCTTGAATCACATCACCGGCCGCCAACCGGCGCGCCGCCGGCGAATGCGGATCGAGATAAGAAATCGCCACGCCGTAATTGTAAAGCCTCAGCATTTCGGGTGGCAAATTCTGCACGTACAAACCGATTTTGTTCAGCGGCTTGTGGCCCAGCGGTCTTGTCGGTTCATCAGGCGTGACATTTGGCCGCGCTTCCAGCCTCACCTCGTAAATCACCTTGATGGTATCGCGCCAAACCACGGCTTGCACATTTTTATTCGGCGCTTGCGCCGCCACGGCATTTTCGAATTCATTGGCATTCGCAATCGGCACGTTCGCAAATTGCAAAACCACATCGCCGCGACGCAAACCGGCGGCCGCGGCCGGACTGTTCGCCGCGACCTCAACGATTAACGCGCCCACGGTGCTGTTCAATTTCAACGCCCGCGCCAGATTTGGATCGAGATCCTGGGCCATAGCCCCGAGGTAGCCGCGCGTCACCTTCCCCTCTTTCATCAAACTCTGCATGACTTTCCGCGCCAAATTCGCCGGTATCGCCTTGGCCGGGCAGGCCAGCCCGCCGCTGCTTCCGGCCTGCCCGGCCGGCGCGATCACGGTGCTGAAGCCAACCAGCTCGCCATCCAAACTCACCAATGCCCCTCCCGGATTAATACGATCCCTTGGCGCGTCGAGATGAATGAGATCATCCACCTCCGGCAGCGCGACTTTGGACCGGCCTTTGGCGTTAATGATCGCCGCGGTCACCGCCGGGGTGGCTTGACCGATGGCCATTACCCATTGCCCGATTCGCAAACGGTCGGAGTCGCCAAATTTGGCATACGGCAAACCTTTCGCGCTGATTTTGATCAGCGCCAGATTCGTCAACGGATCGCTGCCGGCGATCCAGCCGGAGAAACGGCGGCCTTTGTGGAGCGTGACGCGAACGGAATCAGCCATCGGAAGATTCTGCCAGGTGGTGAGAATATATCCGTCGCTCGAAACGAGAATGCCGCCGCCGTTTTCCTCAATGGTCACGACAACAGGCACATACTGCGCGGTGATGGTCTCGAAAGCCGCGCTCAATTCCAGCGCCGCAGCGTGCTGATCGCCGGTCATGACCATCCCCGCCGAAATTTGATTTTCCGGCGAGGCGACGTCATCACTGGCCAGCCTTCGCAAGATCAAGCCGCCGAACAGCGCCAGCGCCACCAGCGCCAAAACCCAGCCCCCGGCGTTCTTGTTCTTTAGCATACATCATCTCCTCACAATTCTCAACCGTGTTTTTTTGAGATTGACCGGTCGCTTAAATCGTCCGCTCACTGCAAATCGGTGGTGTCACAGCGACCGGTCAATGAGTTTCTCGTGGCGTTATTTTTCCTGACAGGCTTTTTTGCCCGTCACAATAATTTGCAAACGGAAAAACCAAGATGCAAGAGGAATTTTTTAGTTGGCGATTTTGAAAACTTTTCAGGAAAACCTTGACTCTCGTGCGTGGAAGTCTTATATTGCGACTATATTTATTTCATGGCAGTACCATTTTACCGTCCGGTTCTCGGGCGTTATTTTAATTTTTTGAAATTTTGTTACGGGCGGCAACCATTAAATCAAAATGGAGCACAAGCAATGAAAAAAGCTTTGATTGGCGCCAGCGCCATTCTCGCGGCGGCGGTTATCGGTGTGGTTCTCTTGTCCGGCGAAAAAACGGCGCAAAGCGCCATCGTCACGGCGGAAATCGATATCGCCGGCATGTCCTGCCAAAACTGCGCGGATAAAATCGACGCCGCGCTGACGAAACTGGACGGCATCCAGGACGTCGAGGTTCGTCTCGGCGAAAACAAAGCCTTCGTCAAATATGATGCGGCCGCGGTCACCGTGCCGGCGATGGAAACCAGCATCACCAAGCTGGGCTACAAGGTCGAGAAAGCCGGCGCCGTCGTCGACAAAGAGGAATGCGGCGACGCCGAGGCGAGCGATTGCTGCGCGCAAAAACCCGGCGCAAAAACCTGAACGCTTATTCAAAAAAATTTTGTGATCAAAAGCGAGGCGCGATTCGCCTCGCTTTTTTGTTGTGATTTTGACGTTGCGGTTTAAAAGCCGCGTGACGATTTATCTATGCGAAAACGACTCATTCTCGGCCTCGCCATCAGCGCAGTTTTCATTTATCTCGCCTTCCGCAAAATCGACTTCGTCCAAATGTGGGAAGCGCTGCAGCAGGCAAATTATCTCTGGCTTTTTCCGGCGGTCGGCTTCATGTTCATCAGCCTGTGGCTGCGCGCCGTGCGCTGGGCCTATTTTATGGAGCCGATCAAACCCGGCATCAGCCGGCGCCAACTTTTTGCCGCGATGATGATCGGCTACTACGGCAACAACGTTTTTCCGCTGCGCGCCGGCGAGGTGCTGCGCGCTTACGCCATCGGCAAGTCCGCCGGCGTTTCGCGCATGGCCTCGTTTGCCACCATTTTTGTGGAGCGCCTGATCGACGTGCTGGCGCTGCTGCTGCTCATCGGTTTTTCGGTCATTTTTCACGACTATCCGGCCTGGGTTCAAAAAGGCTCGGTTTTGATTTTCATCGGCACCGTCGTCGTCACGATTTTCATGATCGCCTTGATGCTGCGCACGCAGCAAACGCTGCGCGTGATGAGCCGCTTGACCCGGCCGCTGCCGGAAAACGCGCAGCAATTCGTCAACAAACTGCTCGGCTCGTTTCTCGACGGTTTTTCGATTTTTAAAAAGACCGATCGTTTTTGGGCGATTACCTGGCAGTCCGTGGTGATGTGGCTTTTATACGCCGCCGTCAATTACGCCGTTTTGCAAGCGTTCGGCCTCAACGAATCATTGCCGATCGGCGCCAGCTTCGTCATTCTCGTCATCGTCAACCTCAGCATCATGATTCCGGCGGCGCCCGGTTACGTCGGCACGTTTCATCTCGCCGCGCAGCAAGCCGCCATGCTTTTCGAGGTCTCCGGCAGCACGGCGCTCAGTTTCGCGTTGATTCTTCACATTGCGAACTTCATTCCGATCACGCTCGTCGGATTTTATTATTTTTATCGGGAACAACTCAGCTTGAAGGAAGCCGTGGCCGCCGAGGACAAAGCGCAAACGCCCCCAATGCCTCGGCCTTCATTTCGGAAAAAAGTTGGCGTTTAAGATTTTGAACTGTAAAATTTCATTCTTTACAAAAAGATCACGTTTACCCCCGGATTGAAGAACCCCGCCGATAAAACGTAATGCGGCTTTTAGGCCGCAACCAAAATTAGACCACTACGATACGAAGACACAAAGTTTAGTCTTTGTGCCTTCGTGTCTTGGTGGTTAAAAGACCTTTGCGGTCGCGATAGTTCTTTTTGGGTAATACTATAAAGACTTAAGCGGTGGGTTTCATAAATCTGTGGTGGACAAAAACAAAATATGTTTTGTCGATCACCTTCATGCGCAATCACCCAATCCCTCAAACGGCGATTGAATCCCGCCGCGATCTGCTGTTGGTGACGATCGCCATCTTTCTGCAAGTTTTTCTCTCGGCGCTGGACACGACCATCATCAGCACCGCCATGCCGACGGTGATTGCGGCGCTCGGCGGCCTCAAGCTTTACAGTTGGGTGTTCGCGGTGTACATGCTGACCAGCACGGTCTCGACGCCGATTTGCGGCAAACTCTCGGATCAGCTCAGCCGCAAAAAACTTTATCTCACCGGCATCGCCGGCTTCGTCATGTTCTCGTGGCTGTGCGGCCTGGCGCAAAACATGACGATGCTCATCATCTTTCGCGCCATGCAAGGCCTGGCCGCCGGCGCCATGATCGCGGTGTCGATGGGGCTTATCGCCGTGCTTTATCCGCCGGCCAAACGCGGCCGCATGCAAGGCCTGCTCGCTTCGATCTGGGCGATCTCCAGCATGATCGGCCCGCTCATCGGCGGCTTCGTGGTCGAGCACTTTTCCTGGCGGTGGAGTTTTTATCTGAATTTGCCGCTCGGCCTCACCGCCTGGCTTTTTGTCAAACGGTATCTCCGCGAGGAAACGGCAACCGCCGGCCAAGCGCCGCGCCAGGTTCAAATCGATTATCGCGGCGCCATCGTTTTGGTTATCGGCGTCGTGAGTTTTTTGCTCGCGATTACCGATGACAGCCACACGTCTTTGCAGTGGCGAGCGGCGCTGTTTGTTCTGTCGCTGGTTTTTCTTTTTCTTTTTTTTCACCTCGAGCGCCGGGTCGCCGATCCGATTTTGCCGCTGAGCTTGCTGCGCCGCGGCGAAATTGCCGCCGCCAATCTCACCACCTTCATCACCGCTTTCGGCATGTTCGGCATGATCATGTTCGCGCCGCTCTTCGTGCAAGGCGCGCTGCTCGGCTCCCCCTCGCAGGCCGGCATGGTGCTCATCCCCATCAGCCTCGGCTGGGCGGTCGGCAGCTTGATCAGCGGCCACGCGGTCAATCGTTTCGGCTATCGCCGTCTTGCCGTCACCGGCGCGATTCTCATGAGCCTCGGTTTGCTGCTGCAAACACAGCTCGATGCCGCAGCCGCGTTGTTTCATCTTGCCGGCGTTTGTTTCGTCGTCGGCTTCGGCATGGGCTTGACCACCACCGCCATCACCGTCTCCGTGCAAAATATCGTCGAGCCGGCGCAAGTCGGCGTCGCCACTTCATCAACCGTATTTTCACGCATCCTCGGCGCCGCGATCGGGGTCAGCGCCATGGGCGCGATTTTATCGCAACGCTTGGAGGCGAAATTGCATGGCCTTTTCCCGGCCATGAACAACAGCGCCCTGAGCGAAGTCCGCAACTTGCTTCGCCCCGAAACCCGTGCGCAGATTCCAGCCGAATCGCTCAAAATTTTGCAACAGGCGCTCGAAGACGGCTTGCAAGACGCCTTCTTTTTCGTAACCGCTGCGACGTTCATCGCCATCTTCATCGCCGCCCGCGTCTCCGCGCAACGGCCGGCGACGACCAAGCCGGAAACAGAATCTTCAACTCGACTAGTGCATGGATGAAATATAACTTTGCAACGATAAGAGAACTGCAACGAAAAAATACAATGTTTTTTCTTTGCAGTTCTCTTATCGTTGCAACCCTTTTTGAATGCTTCTTTCGTTGCAGTTCCCTTTTCGTTGCGAAATGACTATTCAATTCGTTGCGAAATTAAAATTCAATCACGGTTTTCCCATGCGCGTGTTGCTGCTTTTCGTTGACGGCATCGGCATCGGCGAGCGCGATCTCGAAAAAAATCCGTTCGCGCGTTTTCCCTCGCCGTTTTTTGCTTTCTTTAAAAACGAGCCGCTGCCCAAGCTTCCATTTGACGGCGCCGTGATTCCCACCCGCGCCGATATGGACGTTCCCGGTTTGCCGCAAAGCGCCAGCGGCCAAACCGCGCTGTTCACCGGAAAAAACGCGGCCCAAGCGCTCGGCCATCATCAATCCGGTATGCCGACGCCGACGCTGCGCAAATTGCTGGATGAAGCGAGCCTTTTCAAACGTGTCCGCGAGCTGGGAAAAACCGGCGTCTTTGCTAACGCCCTGTCGCAACATTACTTCAACCAGCGCGGCGAGCGCATCTCCGCCACCACACGCGCGCTGCTCGCCGGCGGCTTTCCGTGGCTCGACATGGAGGATCTCCGCGCCGGCCGCGCCGTTTCGCACGATCTCACCAACGAATTTCTCCGCCAACTGGGATTCGACGCGCCGCTGCGCCCGCCGGAAGCAAGCGCCAAAATTCTCGCCGATCTGTGCCAACGCGCCGATTTCACCCTCTTCGAATTCATCCTCACCGACATGATCGGCCACAGCCAGGAAATGTCGCAAGCCGAAGCCGTCATTCGCCGTCTCGATACCCTGTTACAGATCATTCTCGCAAGCGTTGATTTGTCAAACACGACGGTTGTATTGACCAGCGATCACGGTAATTTTGAAGACTTGTCGGTGAAAACGCACACGAAAAATCTCGTGCCGACTTGCGTCTGGGGCGCAGGGAAGAAAATTTTTATCGAGCGGGTGAAGAGCATTGAGGATATTGCCGGATGTGTTGAGGAGGCGCTGAAGGCGTAACAGGGGTAAGATTGGGAGTAAAAACAGATAAATGGCAAACAGCCACCAACGACTAAACAACCGATTCAAGCTCGTGAATCGGTGCTCGAAGCAGCTTAGATGAAATCCCCCCTCGGCGATTCTCTGGCGGCAGCGCACGAAAAGTTTTGAACGCTTGGATTCGCAAAATCCCATCATCGGTTTTAAGCGCATGCCGTTGGCGCAATTCAAACGGGATGATATTTATTTGCTGGTGGCGGGGATGAAGTGACTGCCGCATACTTTGCGCGAGGATGTACAAGATCAACAAATTAACGACGATTACGAAGCATGGCGATTCCGCATTTGTCGCGCGATTTTTAATGCCATGTCATTCTGTGGAGAACACCCACCATCTAACGGGATATTTAAGTCTCGCATGATGTCTATCATTTCCCAAAGATCGACACCCAGCAGTTCGGCGCATTGACGGAGTGTCTTTTTGCCCTTACAATAAAGTTGGGCTACGCGTCTTTGTTTTTCGCGCGTTATACTTTCCTGCAGCAACTTTTGGATCATGTAATTGCGGCGAGAGCGTCCATTTTTAGGGGCCAGACTATCAAGTTCCGCAACAAGAGTTTTCGGCAATGAAACGGTAATATTCATGGTTTGAGGCATTTTAAAAGTTGTCGATACAAAGTCTGAGAGATAAAATTTTCATTGGCAAGTATAGTTAGCCGCTCCAAACAGTTGCTCTGATCAATGCGGCCATACTGATAAAACAGCATAACAAGGCTGCCGATATTGTAAACGGGAATCTCCATTCTTTCCGCTTTTTGGCCCAACGGCTTATCTTCTGATAAGATGCAACCACCTTTTTCAAGAGCCAAGGAAATGACTTCGACATCGGTTTGTGAGAGTTCTGTAATTGATACCGGCCTTTCAGCTTTGATAATAGCGATATTTCTTTCTTTAAGCCACTGTAGCAGTTTTCTATCTTTCTTTAATTCTTGAAAAACTTCAGAGGGACAAAGCCATGTATCATCAACATGGCAAAGCTCATCAAGCCAGCTTAATTTTTCAAGAACAATGAGCGAAGAGGTATCCACCACAAATAGCATTCTCCCTCCCGAAACCAGAGCATTTAATATTCGAAAAGCCAAGTTAATATTCAAATATAGTGAAAAACTTCCGCACCTGCAAACGAATTTTCAAGACGCGAAGTTGGCAGCCATCTCACCTACTCTGGCGGCGCGCATCCTTCGGCGATTCTCTGGCGGCAGCGCACAATAAATTTTGAACGCTTCATACCATCGGTTTTGACCGCATGCCGTTGGCGCAATTCAAACGGGATGATATTTATTTCTGGTGGCGGGGATGAAGTAGCGAGAAAATTTTTGTGCATGCCTGTCAATCGCTGCCCCGTTTTAAAGCCAATTTACGACTTGCTTTTGAGCTTGGATTTTATTATTATTCAGTATTGAAAAAGGGCGATCCGACAACTTCTGTAGGGTTCACTTCTTGCCTTTGCCCGTCTTTAGTTTTTAGCTTTCACTTTTCCAACTTATGCACTGCACCACGTTTCCAAGGTTCGTGGCCATTTTGAATTTGGCATCCTTTTAAAGAGAAATAAGGACGTGAACACCACGTCATTTTCTGTCTTGACTTTGAAGATTTTAGTGAATTGGAATCAAAACGATGGGAGAACATGGAAATGGAAAATCAAGAGCCAAAGGGTTTACCTTCATCTACCGCTGCGGATTCCCCAAAGACAACGCTTGATACGACGACGCTGGAGATTGCCAAGCTGGGATATGAAGCGGCGATACAGCTTTGGATGGGCGAAACACAAAATCGAATGTCTGAATACAACGCTATGCTAGTGGCCAATAGCTTGATACTCGCAGCTGTCGGCTTTTCATATCAAATAACAAACTTTTATCCCCCCGTTAAATATTTTTTGCCAATCGTTGGACTGGCGATTTGTTTAGTATGGTATATGTCAGGAAAACGTGCTGTCGAACAAGCCATTTTTCACATTTATTTTGCAAGGGAATTGGAAGGAAAATACTTCAGTGGCGTATTCAAACATTTACATAACGGCCATCTTTTCGGTAGAGGGCAACCAATAGAATTTATTCTTGAGGGCAAACCACGAATTAGGAGAATGAAATTCTGGGGGCGGCTGGTGAAACGTCAAGTGTTCTTTAACTTTATCATTTTAATCTTTGCGATAATGTATATTGCTGTTCTTGTAATTGAAATAATCTAAAAATGAATAAAAAGAGTAGGAGCATTAAGCAACTTTCTGTATCCTTAGCAATATGCAAGTATTTCGGACCAGTCATGTTCTTTTGAGGTTTCAGGGCAGGAGGAAAACTCTAATATCTGAAATTAATTGCCTGACAAAACCTGATAAATTTTCTCTGGGAACGAGTGTGGTGACTTGGTTTTGCTCCGTATCTACTTTGATAATGGCTGCGGCAGATTCCGATCCATTTTTTGGTTCTTCAAAAGTCTTACGGTAATATTCTAAAATCCCCTTTAACGGGCGAGTGCGAGAAAAAGTTTTCTCTCCTCTATCGATTTGTTGTTTTAGTCGTTGCCACGAGGTTTTATCGTCGCATGTACAGTGAATGACGACTACCTCACAATGATGTTTCTGTGCAAACGTGTAAACCATTTCTCTTGTAGAAGACAGACGAAAAGAGGCATCCAAGATTATTATATCATATTTTCGCAGTTGTTTTTTTGCCTGCTTAAGAACCTCGCGATCAATTCTTTTTAATTCATCAGGCAACACATTACTATCTGGATAAAAGACACCCTTGCCTAAATAAAGATCTCGAAAGTAATCTCGGTGAATGATGGCACTGGTGCCATTCATCACTTGATGAATTCGTTGAGCGATTGTCGTTTTTCCGGTACCGGGACAACCACACATAATAATGATTCTTTTGGGTTCTTTACCGGCCAATATTTTAAAAACTGTGTAGATGGCCGAGATTAAGTTTCGCTGAAGGCTTAAAATTCTTAAAAGCCCAAAGATTTTATGAGTTTTCATTTTTCAATCTGCCCCTGTAAGTTGTTAAATTAAACTTTCGACTAAAGTTGACGACTTGGACGCAGTGCTTTTCCTGGTTTTAGAATCTTTACTCTGATGTAACCTGAAATCTTTGTTGGTTCGAGGAAAGTGTGACAGCGAAATTTCCGTCGGCAAAATAATCTCTTGAGAGGCAACTTTAGGAAATGACTCAAACAACGATAAAGCAAATGGTCGCTCTAATATTTCAACAAGTTGCTCTACAAACTTGCAAGAATAATCTTGAAGAGATTTCCACACAATCCGTTTCTTTTCCGTGTCAAACCGGATAAAACTTACGCCGTCTAATTTATTTTCTGGCTCTTGGGTATTGTTGATGTAATATTCCAGCACCTCTTCTGGAGATCTGAGAAAATTTTTCTGTCCCGAAAGCATTTGTCGTCGTAAGCGGGACAGAAGAACATCATGGCTGCTAATGCATTCAATGATAAATGATTGACAACCGTGTTTTTGAGCAAAATCTAAAGCTGTCTGCCGCTTGACAGATTCCCTAAAAGTTGCATCCAAGATGGCAGTCGTGTAAATCGAAAGAAGCTGCTCGACGCCGGCATAGAATCTCCGATCGAAAATTGCTGCGGATCCGTTAGAAAACTCATCAAGGCATGCGTTTCCTCTATAGGAAGGATTCCTGAAAAACTCGCGGCTGACCACGATGGTATCATCCAATGCCTGACGAATCCGATGCGCCGTAGTGGTTTTACCGGTGCCAGGAGGGCCGCACATTATAATAAGCTTTTGGGGCGAATTGGAAGTTTTGTTGTCATTCCGTGATGCAGTGCTTTCTTCCATTTTCGCCCTCCTTTCCTTGTCCGTTATGTATAGAGGAGGAGGTATATCAAGAACGTTAACAATCAAACGTCTCTGGAAAAATAAAGTCGTAAACTCGAGGTTTAGAAAAGGCCCCAGTTTACATGGATATATAGGATAAAATCACTACAGTTGCGGAGGAGATAAGGTCATTTTACGCTATCAAATGATTCCATTGAAGACTTTTGACAATTTTGACCTAACCAACCTTTGCGCGAGCAAATTGTATAGACAATTTTCAAAATTTCTACACATTACTGAGACATAAGCTTTACCAAGCTTATTCATTGATAAACAAGATCCAGAACCAGCCCAGCTTCGTCTGAGTTAGTTCTATGATTTACTTCGACTAAAAGGTGAATTCACCAGTGAAACTATTTTATCAAGCTTCGACATGCCTATGGCTTGCGGTTTGCAGTACGCGAGTTAAAAGAAAGCAACAATTTTCAAATCCTGGGATTCACCTCCTGAACGAGTCAACCTTTGCAGGCGTTGTATTATGAGCCAATCCAACGCAGCGGAATGTTCGCCACTTCATCTCACCTATTACGACAGCTTGCACGAGCGTGAGAATGGGCAATTGGGCCTCTCCTCCACCTCCTTTCCCGAACTGCTGATTGATATCAAAAATGCTTTTTCAGTAACCAAGTCGATACGAGAAGTCGCCTGTGATCTTTGCAAAATCGTTTTGACGCGAATAAACGAACGGCTTGGCGATACCCATATTGACATCTGCGCCATCTTTGGCTTTATCGAGGATTTTGACATTTTGAAATTGAAAGGCGCGGCTGGTTTTGAGTCATTGGGTCTGCGTTGGAAAAAAATCAAAGTCGGTGAAGGTATCGTCGGTCAAGTCGCCAAAGATAAAAAGCCGATCATCACGACAGATTGGCGCAACGATCCACGTGCAAGCACCGCGATTGAACAAACTCTGGCCCAATTTGCCGAAAAAGTGGCGATTTTGGCCTACCCGTTGATGCTAACCGATGGCGAGGTCGTCGGCGTCGTGTTGTTGGGCAAATTTCATACGGGATCATTACTTGAAAATTTTTTTGTAAAATCGGGTTGCCTTGAGACGATTGAGTGGTTAGCGCCGCATCTGGCGACAACGTTTGACAATGCAAAATGGCTGAACAAAACCAAGCTTCTGAAACAATATCACGAAAATGAGCGGCGCATCAGCGCCATTACCAGGCAATTTTATAGCGAGGCAATCCCCGATCGGGATTTGAAATTGATCGAAGCGATATGCCAAGAGTGCATCAAAATCCTCAACAGCGGCAATGCCGAAAACCCATTTTATCGAAACTTTCTTTTCTACGAATACCAGGAGTATCGCAAGCTGTTTGTGCTGCGCTCGTTTGGCCGTCGCCCACGTTCGGTGCTGCCGAGCTTTCGGATGGACTCGCGGCATTACAGAGAGTACGTCCAAGATGGGCACGTGAAGTGTGTTGAGAGCCAAACCAAATTCGTGCAGGGCCGTGGGAAATATCCCCACATTATACGTTATCTTTTTGAAAACAAGATTGAAGACATTGCTCTCAGGCTGGATGCCAACTGGTCGCCGGCAGTTCGGGGCACGGCGTTTATTGTGCCGCTGTTTGAAGACACCAATCCGCTCGGTGTGCTGATTTTTTGGAGCCGCAAACAAAACCGCCAATACGTCAATCGACCGCAATTTTATCTGGGGCCGGAAAGGCGGGCGACCGGGCTGCATGATCTCAAGCTGTTTCGCTCTTTGCAGCCTTTGTTGGCCAGCGAGTATTATAAACTCAAATCCAACGAAGAGCGCCGGCGCCGGATTATCGATCTCGAGAATCTCATGGGGGCCTTGAAAGAAGTGATTCTCATCGAAGAAAAAAGCAAAGTTCTCGATCGGCTGGCTGAATTTACGGCCAGATCGCTGAATGCCGAAGGCTGTTTTATCCACCTCCTCGATCCGAGCAAAACGCAGTTGACACTGCAGGCTACTTCGGGATTCAGTTCCGACCTGGATTTGAAAAAAGCGGGGTTCTACGCTTTGAAGCGCCCCGAGGGGCAGCACCAACCCTTGCCCGTGCAAATTTTCGAAACACAAAAAGACATCATTGCCAACAGCAGCAGAAAATTCCGCCGTCTCACCGGCAACCGCAACCCGCTGAGTTTGTTTTTTCGACAACTGAAAAACAAAAAAGTCATCTCATATTTGGGCCGCCCGATCGGCAATCTCGGCGTGATCGAGGTTTTCAACAAATCCAGAATAAGCCCCTCCGGTTGGAGCTTTTTTGAAGAACAGGATGCCAATACTCTGCGGCATATCAGCGAGGTTATTGCGACGGTACTCAAGCGCATGGAGGCCACCGCCTTCCAGGTGCAAAGCGAAAAGGTGAAAGTGACGAGCGAGCTATTGTTGGATATTTCCCACGAGCTGAAAAACCCGCTTTACAGCTCGCTGATTTTCGTGCGTAAGCTTAAGTCCACTTTGAATGGCACAGTGGATGAAAACGGGGCATTGCAAACCATCGGCCTGATCGAAAGAAACGTCGAGAAGGCGCAGCGGATTTTGGCGAGCATGCAGAACTTTCAAAGCAGCATGACGCAGACGAAACGCGAGCCGGTCGATCTGGAAAAAATCATGCGCGTCGTGCTACAGACCAATGCTTCGTTCTGCGAGCAACAGCGCATCACGATTGGGTCGGAATTTTCGGCGAACGAGCCGCTGGTCTTTGGGGATGAGCTGCAGTTGAACCAGGTTTTCACCAATTTGGTCAAAAACGCCATTGACGCCATGCCCAACGGTGGCATGCTCACTGTGCGACTGTACGAGGCGGATAGCGCTTTGCAAGCCGAAATTACCGATACCGGCGAAGGCATTCCGAATGAAATCAGAGATCACGTTTTTGAGCCTTTTGTCACGACCAAGAAACCTGACAGCGGCACCGGGCTTGGCCTGGCGTTGAGCAAGCGGATCATCAACCAGCATCATGGCAAAATCGCATTTGAAAGCGAATTGGGCTGGGGCACGAAATTCATCGTGACTCTGCCCAAATATTTCGAATCAACGTTTTCGCCTGTCAAGCCGTCATTAATCTCACAGCCAGTGCCTGAGAGTTAGCTGGTTTGACTGTTAGCCGGTTAGCCAGTTTTCCTGTTAGCCAATTAGCCGGCAAACGGGCTAACCAGCTAACCGGCCAACGTTTTTTCCGAAAAATGGATCTTCTAAAAAACAAAAAAATCCTGATCATTGACGACGATCTGGACGTGCGGCTGGCCACGCGAACGCAGCTCGAGCTGGACGGATACGACAATATCGCCGAAGCCGAAAACGGCGAGGCGGGATTGGCGCGCATTCGCGATGATCAGCCGGCGCTGGTCTTGTTGGATCGCAAAATGCCGGGCAAAGACGGTTTGCAAGTTTTGGATGAAATCAAGGAGATTTATGGCGATGAGATCGAAGTGATCATGCTGACGGCATATCGCGACAAAAGCTACATCACCGAGGCGATGCGCAAGAGCGCCTTTTATTATTTGGTGAAAGACGAAAATCCCGATTACATTCTGCACGCCGTGGAAAACGCCCTGCGCTACCAGCAGAAATCGATGCGGCGCAAAGCCATCGAACGGGAAATTTTCGAATTGTTGCTCGATAATCAAAAGCTCATCGCCAATGGCTACGATTTCGCCTATTTTAAAAATGTTCTTCGCGAAAAAATCAGCGCCTTGATCGAAGACGTAGTACACACGGCCATCACCGACTGTGCGGGATGCGCCAATCCGCACTGTCACGTCTCCGAGAATTTCTCCGTGCTGCCGCAATACAGCATTCGGCTGGCCAACGCGGCGCGCGGCGATTCCCCGCCGTTATTTGTTTTGCAACGCGAGGCCGATCAGCCATTCTTCCGGCAAGCCCTGAAAAGCTACGTGGCGGAAACCGAGCGAAATCGCGTGCAAACGTTGATCTATGTTCCTTTTGTCGATCACCCCTCGCCGCCGCTGGTCAAGTTCGTGGACGAGCAACAGATTGCCGGCGATCTGATTCGCTATTGCTGTCTTTTTGTCTTTTCGGAAAAAGCGCAGAGCTTTTCGCCTGAGGAAAAACGGCTGCTGCGGAGTTTTTTGGGCCGTTTTCACGCGGCCATGCGCATGGCCAAATTGGTGGGCAAAATCGAGCGGTGGGATAAAAATCGCCTTTTGGGCGAAATGGCGGCCATGGTCGTTCATCAAATCAGCCCGCTGATCACGCCAATGATGAGCTGTTTGCAAGAGCCGGACGCCAAAAAACAGGCCCAGGGCTTGGCGATGATCAAAGACTTGCGGTACATGATCGACGATTTCAGGGAATACAGCAACGGCATCATCAAGGAGTATCATTTTGCGCCGCACGACCTCATTCAGGTCATCACACAGGCGGAGACCATGCTCTTCTTGCAGATCGATCAGCCGATCAAGATCGATCACGAATTTCCCGCCATGCGGCCGATGGTTTATGCCGATGCCGACCGGCTGCATCAGGTTTTTTCCAATTTGCTGATCAACGCGGCGCAAGCTAT
>Ga0073934_10002410_pt1 | contig 39125 bp, 38 predicted proteins | sample LarsenN4metaG_FD_76834 | JGI IMG/M metagenome (GOLD analysis project Ga0073934, IMG submission 76834) | Hot spring sediment bacterial and archeal communities from British Columbia, Canada, to study Microbial Dark Matter (Phase II) - Larsen... ... | reverse complement strand
GCCTCAAGTCGCATCGACTGTTTTCAGCACCGTGGCCGCGATTGTGCTTTACGTCGCTATGTTCGGCGTCAACGCACGCGCAGTGCTAGCGGCCGATGAAACGCGACCAGCCGCGCCGACTTAACCCGCCGCGCTTTTCTTGCCATTGCGCCTGATCGCCTTCGGCGCCGTGGCTTCCGCTGCCGCGGCCTTGACCGGCCGCACGCCGCGCCGTTCGCTGTGCCGCTTCAGCGCCTGAGCGAGATAGCGCCCAGTGTGGCTTTCTTTCACCTTCGCCACATCTTCCGGCGCGCCTTGCGCCACGATGCGCCCGCCTCCGTCCCCGCCCTCGGGCCCCAGATCGATGATCCAGTCCGCGGTCTTGATCACATCGAGATTGTGTTCGATCACCAGAACTGAATTTCCGTTGTCGACCAGCTCGTGCAGCACTTCGAGCAGCTTACGCACGTCCTCGAAGTGAAGCCCGGTCGTCGGCTCGTCGAGAATGTAGAGCGTCCGGCCTGTCGCGCGCTTGGACAATTCCTTCGACAGCTTCACGCGCTGCGCTTCGCCGCCCGACAGCGTCGTCGCCTGCTGTCCGATATGAATGTAGCCCAGGCCCACGCGCTTCAGCGTCTCCAGCTTGTCGCGGATCGAGGGCACGGCGTTGAAGAGGTTCGCCCCTTCCTCGACGGTCATGTCGAGCACGTCTGCGATGGACTTGCCCTTGTAGCAAATCTCGAGCGTCTCACGGTTGTAGCGCTTGCCCTTGCACGTATCGCACGTGACATAGACGTCGGGCAGGAAGTGCATCTCGATCTTGATGACTCCATCGCCCTGACACGCCTCGCAGCGCCCGCCCTTGACGTTGAACGAAAACCGTCCCGGCCCATAACCGCGCGCCTTCGCTTCGGGCAGTCCTGCAAACCAGTCGCGAATCGGCGTGAAGGCGCCCGTGTACGTCGCGGGGTTCGAGCGCGGCGTGCGCCCGATCGGCGATTGGTCGATGTCGATAATCTTGTCGATGTGTTCCAGGCCGAGGATCGCTTCGTGCTCGGCTGGGACTTCGCCCGAGCCATGCCACTGGCGCGAGACGGACTTGAATAGCGTCTCGATCACCAGCGTGGATTTTCCGCCGCCCGACACGCCCGTCACGCAGGTGAACGTGCCCAGCGGAATTTCCGCGTCGATGTTCTGGAGGTTGTTCCCGCGCGCGCCCTTCACAGTAATTATGCGCTTGGGATTGATGCGCCGCCGTTTCTCGGGGATGGCGATTTCACGTCGCCCTGTGAGATAGGCGCCCGTAATGCTCTCCTCGCTCGCTTCAATTTCCTCCGGCGTGCCTTGCGCGATCACCCGCCCGCCATGAATGCCGGCGGCCGGCCCCATGTCGATCACATGGTCGGCTGTGAGGATCGCTTCCTCGTCGTGTTCGACGACGAGCACCGAGTTGCCGAGATCGCGCAGACGTTTCAGCGTATCGAGCAGCCGCGTGTTGTCGCGCTGGTGCAGGCCGATCGAGGGTTCGTCGAGAACATAGAGGACGCCGGTCAGGCCAGAGCCGATCTGGGACGCCAGACGAATGCGCTGGCTTTCGCCGCCGCTGAGCGTGCCCGAGGAACGGCCCAGCGATAGATAATCCAAGCCCACATCGACCAGAAACCGCAGCCGGTCGTTGATCTCTTTGAGGATGCGGACCGCGATTTCGCGCTGCTTCGCGTTGAGCTTGTCATTCAGCCCCGCGAACCAGTCCCGCGCCGCGCGGATGGAAAAGTTCGACGCCTCGGAAATATCCAGCGCGGCAACCTTGACCGCGAGCGCCTCGGGTTTGAGCCGCTTGCCCTGGCACGTCGGGCAGGGCGCTTCGGACTGGTAGCGCTCGAGCTCCTCGCGCACCCATGCGCTGTCCGTTTCCTTCCAGCGCCGCTCGAGGTTCGGGAGCACGCCTTCGAAAGTTTTCGTGGTCTCGTACCGACGCACGCCGTCGTCATAGACGAAACGGATCGGCTCCTTCGTGCCGTAGAGGATCGCATCGCGCAGCGGCTTTGGAAGGTCGCGCCAGGGGGCGGTGATCTTCGCCTTGAAATGCTTGGCTAGCGCTTCGAGCGTCTGCGCATAGAGCGGCGAAGGGCCCTTCGCCCACGGGGCTACCGCGCCCTCCTTCAGCGTCTTGTCGTGATCGGGAACGACCAGCTCGGCGTCGAACTTGAGCTGCACGCCCAGGCCGTCGCATGCGGGGCAGGCGCCGGCGGGATTGTTGAAGGAAAAGAGCCGCGGCTCGATCTCCGGAATCGTGAAGCCGGAGACCGGGCAGGCGAATTTCTGCGAAAAGATCAGCCGCTCGGCCTGCGCCGCCTTGTTCTTGAGCGTGGCTTTGCCGGTCGCGTCTTCGGTCTTGCCAACAACTTCCGCGAAGGCGATGCCATCGGCCAGCCGCAGCGCTTGTTCGAGCGAATCCGCAAGCCGCGTCTCGATGCCCGGCTTCACGGCGATGCGGTCCACGACAATGTCGATGTCGTGCTTGAATTTCTTATCGAGCGCAGGCGGCTCGCTCAGTTCGTAAAATTCGCCGTCGATCTTCGCGCGCTGGTAGCCCTTCTTCAGGTACTCAGCCATTTCCTTTTTGTATTCGCCCTTGCGGTCGCGCACGACCGGCGCAAGCAGATAGAGACGCGTGCCTTCGGGCAGCGCCATGATGCGGTCGACCATCTCGCTGACCTGCATCGCCGCGATCGGCTGGCCGGTCGCGGGCGAGTAAGGAACGCCCACGCGCGCCCAAAGGAGGCGCATATAGTCGTAGATCTCGGTGACGGTGCCGACGGTGGAACGCGGGTTGCGCGATGTGGTCTTCTGCTCAATGGAAATCGCCGGCGAGAGGCCTTCGATCGAATCGACGTCCGGCTTCTGCATCAGCTCCAGGAACTGACGCGCATAGGCCGAGAGCGATTCGACATAACGCCGCTGGCCTTCAGCGTAGATCGTGTCGAACGCCAGGGAAGACTTGCCGCTGCCGGACAGGCCTGTAATCACAACAAGCTCGTTGCGCGGAATGTCGACGCTGACGCCCTTGAGGTTGTGCTCCCGCGCGCCGCGGATGCGGATGTGTGTAAGCCCGTCCTTCACTGCGGCAATCCGTAGGCAAAGGACGTCATCGAAATCCCAGGCTCATAATATTGGTTGAAAACGTAGAGCCCTTCGCCCTCACGGCGAGCGCCAAGCGCATAAAACACAGGGAAGAAATGCTCCCAATCGGGCGCCGCATCGCGTGCTTCGGGCCGGCCTGCATAATTGAGCACAGCTGCATCGCCGCCTGTCGCGGCCGCATTCGTTACAAACTCGTCGAAGCTTTGCACCCACGCCTCGAGCTGCTTTGTGCGGAAGAAGGCAGGCAAGTTGTGGACGATGTTGCCCGCCGCCATGATCAGCACGTTGTCGTCGCGCAGCGGCGCCAGCGCGCGCGCAATGGCGTAATGCTCCTGCGGGCCGCGTCGCGCATCGAGGCTGACTTGCACGACGGGGATGTGGGCGTCGGGATACATGCGGCGAAGCACGCTCCACGCGCCGTGGTCCAACCCCCAACTATTGTCGAGCTGTGCGGCAAACGGTTTCAGCTTTTCGACGATGTCCTGCGCGAGCGAGGGATCGCCCGGGGCAGGGTACTCTATATCGAACAGCGCCTGCGGAAAGCCGCGGCCAAAATCGTGGATGGTGGGCGGGCGTTCGTTCGCCATTACGCGCACGCCTTCGGTCACCCAGTGCGCTGAGATGGCCACTATGTTGCGCGGCCGGGGAAACGCGCGCGCGATTTCCGTCCAGCCGCGGGCGGACGGCGTGTTTTCGATGGCGTTCATCGGCGAGCCGTGGCCGACGAACAGGGCGGGCGCTCTGGCGGTCATGTTCGTGTCAATCGGGGACCGCCGAGCCGGTCAGCGGGCCCTCATACTTAGTAGTCGGAATCGTCCGAACAGCAAGAACAATTGCGGAACATCAGCGGCTTTCGAAGCGCCAATTGACAAGCCAGCCTTCGGCTTGAAGCCGGCAGGTGACGCCCGGCGTCTCGTCTTCGTCCGGAATGAACCGCCACTCTGGCGCCACGTCCAGCGTGACCCGGCTGAACAATGGTGTCGGCGGGACCGCCGCGACGGACTCGGCGTGAATGACGCGCCCTTCGGCGTCCGTCGCCAAACGCAGGACGGAGGCGCCAGACCAACGACCGAACACGGCGCCGATCGGAAAGTGCGGACGGGGCCGAAAACGGAAATCGCCGCGACACAGCGGACGTCCCGCTTCATCCCTCGTCGCTGTCCCGACGCCCACATAGGACCAATCGCGCGATACCTCCGCGCGGTGGATGGACAACGCGGAACGCCACACCACGGCATTGACGTACACCTGTTCGCCCGAAGTCATTTCCCGCGCCGGAGACAATCGCGCCATATCATTGCGCATTCGCTCCAGCACGGTCTCTACCGCTTCTGCGCCCTCGCGTGATTCACCGCGGTACGCATGCGATGCGGCGCGTCCGATCAGCGCCACTTCGTAATCGTAGGTTCGCTCGTTTGAGATATCGGCCGCGGCGGCTTCGGATTGCCGCCAGCGTGCGATCGCTGCCTCCTGCTCGTCACGGCGCATGTGCGCAATCGCGAGCGCTCTCGCGGCGCGCGCCCGCAAAACGGGATGAGCGCCGGACGAACCCTCCAGCGCCTGGACAAGCTGAGCCTCCGTGGAAGTGTCCGTGGCGAATGTCTCCAACGCTAAGATCAGCCTGGCGTTCGCTTCGAGGCTGGGGTCGACGCCAGCCGTGCCGAGCACTGCGCGCGCCGCCTCGAGCGCTTCGGCGCTTCTGCCCGCCCTGTGGGCGCTGCGCGCGGCGGCTTCCGCAAGTCGAGCAGCTGTTTCGGGCGACGCTGCGCGCCACTGCGACAGCGCGTTGTCAGCGGCCTGATTCAACTGATCGGGCGTCGCGCGCTCCGCGGGCAGTTCTGCCAGGCGGTCCATCACCAACTGGGGAATGTCTGCGAGCGACGCCGGCGCCCATGCCAGCGCAAGCAATACGATCGCCAAGCCCGCCCGTTTCATAATCACCCCCTTCGAAACGGCCTTCCTTTAAGGGAAGCCACGTCGGGCCGCTCGTTCCGACAGCAGTTTAATTCTCTCTTTACCTCTTAGACGAGTCGCGTTATAGAACATACAGAGAACATTTGCCCGGAGACGAGCCCGGCGGATGCCTCACCATCGAGCAAGCGCAAGAAATTAGGAGTCGGCGATGGCTGGCAGCGTCAACAAAGTGATCTTGATCGGCAACCTCGGCAAAGACCCTGAATCCCGGCGCCTGCCGTCCGGCGATCCCGTGGTGAATCTCCGGGTCGCCACAACGGAGACCTGGAGGGACAAACAGACCGGGGAGCGCAAGGAAAAAACCGAGTGGCATTCGGTGGCGATCTTCAACGAGAACCTCGCCAAGTTCGCCGAGCAATATCTGCGCAAAGGCTCGAAGGTCTACATCGAGGGCCAGCTGCAAACGCGCAAATGGCAAGACCAGTCGGGCGCCGACCGCTATACGACGGAAGTCGTGCTGCAGAAATTCCGCGGCGAACTGACTTCACTCGACAGCAAAGGCGCCGGCGAGAGCCGCTCCTACGAAGACGAAGGCGGGGGCTTCACCGCGCGCGCTGGCGCCAAACGCAGCAGCGACGGCCCGCGCGAAAACTTCAGCCAGGATCTCGACGACGAGATTCCGTTCTGAGCGAACGCCACGAACAGTAACACAGTGTGACGCGCCCGCGCTTGCGTGGGCGCGTTGAGCACTCTAGCGACGGTCCGTGACGCCTTCACCGCGCGCGTTTGCGCCGCTCGATTTCCTGCAGCTCATATCGATCGCGCTCATCTGGGGCGTGAACAATATTCTGGCGAAGATCGCCATCGATGCGCTGACGCCCATGCTGACCGTGTCGCTGCGCTTCGCACTCGTGCTGACGGCGCTCTTCATGTGGATCAAGGCGCCGCCGCGCTCGGTTTGGCCCACGTTCGCGCTGATGCTGCTCTTCGTAGGGCCGCTTCATTTCGGCATCCAGTATGTGGGCCTTGCGCTTGCCGACGACATCGCCCCGATGGTGGTGGCCATGCAGCTCTGGGCGCCCGCCTCTGTCGCCTTCGCCGCGATCATGCTGAAGGAGGCGGTGGGCCCGCTGCGCTGGGCGGGCGTCGCGCTCTCTTTTCTGGGCGTCGCATCGATGGGGTTCGATCCCGTCGTTTTCGAGCAGGGCTGGGCCCTCGTGCTCGTCGTTATCGCCGCGTGTTGCTACGGCCTCGGCACGGTGCTGGTGCGGCGCATGGGCGGGGGCGTGGACGCGTGGTCGATGCAGGCCTGGATCGCGCTTTCGACGGCGCCGACCATGGCGCTCACGTCGGTAATGTTCGAACGCGGCCAGCTTGAAGCTGTCGTCAACGCGTCGTGGATCGCCTGGTTTGCGATCGCCTTCGGCGCCATCGTCTCCTCGATTGTAGCCAACGTGTTCATGTTTCGCCTCGTCCAGAAATACGAGGTTTCGCGCACGACGCCTTATTTGCTGATGACGCCCGTGATCTCGTTCGCCCTTGCCGCCATCGTGCTCGGCGATGTGATCACGCCGCGCATCGTGCTCGGCGCGGCGATGACGATGGGCGGCGTGGCGCTGGTCGCGTTGGCCGAGCGGCGCTTCAAGGCAGTGGCGTGATCGCCGCGCAGGCGATGCGTGAGCCCGCGCCGCCGATGGGCTGACTCGTCTGATCGTCCGGCCCGGCGTGGATCAGGAGCGCCGAGCCGTCTTCGTCCAGCAGTGAAAGCCGCTCGGCGCGTGAGGCTGTGCCGGCGATCCCCGGCCCCAAGGTCACGCGTGGGGAAAACACTTCCGCCGCAAACACGCCACCGGCGGGGGCAAAAATGTTGGGCAAATCGCCGGCTTCCGGCCCGTTGGGATTCATCAGTCCATGCTGGACGCGCGGGCCCGTGCCGACATGGCCGCCCGAGGCCTGAAAACCGGCGGCGAAGTCGCTGCAGTCGCCGCGGCTGTGCAGATGCAGGCCATGCCAGCCGGGGGGCAAACCGCCCGATGAAAACTCCAGATGAATCAGCACGCCGTGTGGGCCGTCGCGGAACGTGGCTTGGCCGACAGGGCGTCCATCAGAAGCCACGATCCAGGCCGTTTTCGGAGGCTGCGCCACGTAGGCCGCGCCGCCAGCGCCTGCGCTCGCGCACGCGGTCAACAGGGCTGCACAAAAGAGGGCGGCGAACGGGCGCATGAGGGGCTCCTTGGTTTGCGGCGGGGCCGTCACGATGTTAGTTTTCAGATAGATTCGCGGGCGAGATGTTCTCGCCTTTTCCAGTCAATTCAGAACGAAAAGCGAAGGCCGGCAAGTCCCCGTGTCCGATCCCTCCAATCCTGCTGACGGCGGCCCTCCCTCCCTGCCGCCGGGCGTTTCGCTTATCAGCGTCGAAGAGGAGCTGAAGCGCAGCTACCTCGATTACGCGATGAGCGTGATCGTCTCGCGCGCGCTGCCCGATGCGCGCGACGGTTTGAAGCCCGTTCACCGCCGCATCCTCTACGGCATGTACGAAGCGGGCAACACGCCGGACAAGAAGTACCGCAAGAGCGCCAACACTGTCGGCGAGGTGATGGGCCGCTACCACCCGCACGGCGATCTCGCGATCTACGACGCGCTGGTGCGCATGGCGCAGGATTTCTCGATGGGCCTGCCGCTCATCGACGGTCAGGGGAACTTCGGGTCAATCGACGGCGATCCGCCGGCGGCGATGCGCTACACGGAAAGCCGGCTCGCCAAGCCGGCGATGTTCCTGCTTGCGGATATCGACGAGGACACGGTTGATTTTCAGGATAACTATGACGGCGAACGGCGCGAGCCGGTCGTGCTCCCCGCGCGCTATCCGAACTTGCTGGTCAACGGCGCGGGCGGCATCGCGGTCGGCATGGCCACGAACATTCCGCCGCATAATCTGAGCGAAGTAATCGATGCTTCGGTGGCGCTGATCGACAATCCGGACATCTCCGATCTCGATCTGTTGGACATCGTGCCCGGCCCCGACTTCCCGACCGGCTGCGAAATCCTCGGCCGCACAGCGGCGCGCGCGGCGCTGATGACGGGGCGCGGTTCGGTGGCGACACGGGCGCGCTACAAGATGGAGACCATTCGCGGGCGCGAGGCGATCGTCTTCTACGAAATGCCGTACCAGGTGAACAAGGCCACCGTGTACGAGCGGATCGGCGAACTGGTGCGCGAGAAAAAGATCGAGGGCGTCGCCGAAGTGCGCGACGAATCCAACCGCCTTGGCATCCGTCTCGTCATCGAATTGAAGCGCGATACCGTGGCGGACGTCGTCATCAACCAGCTCTACCGCTTCACGCAGCTGCAGACATCGTTCGGCGTCAACATGCTGGCGCTGAACAACGGTCGGCCGGAGCAGATGGGCCTTCGCGCCATGCTGACGGCGTTTCTCGCGTTTCGCGAACAGGTCGTCACGCGGCGCACGAAGTTCCGCCTCGCGAAAGCGCGTAAACGGGGGCACGAGACAGTCGGCCTCGCGATCGCTGTAGCGAACATCGACGAAGTCATCCGCGTCATCCGCACGTCCGCAGATCCGAACGAAGCGCGCGAGCGCCTGATGTCGCGCGACTGGCCGACGGGCGACATGCTGCCGCTCATCGCGCTCATCGCCGATCCGCGCACAGTCGTCGGCGAGGGCGGCACGATCCGGCTGTCCGAAGAGCAGGCGCGCGCTATCCTGGAATTGCGCCTGCAGCGCCTCACTGGCCTTGGCCGCGAGGACATCGCCAAGGCGGCGACCGAGATCGCGCAGGAAATTCGCGAACTGCTCGACATCCTCGGCAGCCGCCAGCGCATTCTGGACATCGTCAAAGCCGAACTCGCGGAAGTGAAGCAAGCTTTCGGCGTGCCGCGGCGCACGCCGATTTCCGAAGCCGAAGGCGAGATCGACGACGAAGCGCTGATCCCGCGCGAGGATATGGTCGTGACGGTGACGCATGGCGGCTATGTGAAGCGCACGCCGTTGGCGCTCTATCGCACGCAGCGCCGCGGCGGGCGCGGCCGCGCCGGCATGCAGATGAAGGAGGAGGATTTCGTCACGCGCGTGTTCGTCGCCTCTACGCACGCGCCGATCCTTTTCTTCTCCTCCTCCGGCATGGCCTACAAGATGAAGGCTTGGCGCCTGCCGCAAGGCGATCCCCGGTCGCGCGGGCGGGCGCTCGTGAACCTCCTGCCGCTCGAACAGGGCGAGACGATTACATCCGTGATGGCGCTGCCCGAAGACGAGCGCGATTGGGACAAGCTCGATGTCATGTTCGCCACGCGCTCAGGCGGCGTGCGGCGCAACAAGCTCAGCGATTTCGTGCAGGTGAACCGCAACGGCAAGATCGCCATGAAGCCCGACGAGGGCGACGGCATCGTCGACGTGCAGATCTGTTCGGAAGACGACGACATCCTGCTCACCACGGCGCTCGGTCAGTGCATCCGCTTCCCGGTCACGGAAGTGCGCGTGTTCGCGGGCCGCACGTCCACGGGCGTGCGCGGGATCGCGCTGCAGGACGGCGATAGCGTCATCGACATGGGCGTGTTGCGGCACGTTGAGGTCACGCCGGCCGAAGCGCGCGCCTATTTCAAGTGGGATGCCGGAGCGCGCGATGCGAGCGAAGAGCTGGAGGCAGACGCCGAAGCGGATGACGGCGGTGAAGTCGCCGACGTGCCGTTCGAGCGGCTCGCCTGGTTGAAGACGCAGGAGCAGTTCATCCTCACCGTGACGTCGACGGGGCTCGGCAAGCGCGCCTCGTCCTATGAGTACCGGATTACGGGCCGCGGCGGCAAAGGCCTGCGCGCGCACAAGCTGACCGGCGATGCGCGCCTAGTTGCCTCGTTCCCCGTGAAGGATGAGGAAGAACTCCTGCTGGTCACGGACAAGGGGCAGCTGATCCGCACCGGCGTCAGCGAGATTCGCGTCGCCGGGCGCGCCACACAGGGCGTCATTCTGATCAATGTCAGCGAGGACGAGCACGTCGTCGCCGCCGAACGTCTCGAAGCGTTGAATGGCGATGGCGGCGAGGAGGGCAGCGCATGACCCGTGGCGCCGCGCTTATTCTCCCCCTCCCCTCACGGGGAGGGGGCAGCGGTTGGGGCGATCCTCAACGTTCGACGGTGCGCGCGCGAGTTAAGTCGGTAAAGCAGCGCGTATTGTTTTTGCTCGACCTGCATCTTGGTCACCGCAAGTTTTGCACGCTCGATGCTACACCCCACCCCCTTCCCCCTCCGCTCACGGGGAGGGGGAAAGCGCATGAGGGCGAGGCATGACCAAGAAGCCCCGCGTCGGCCTCTATCCCGGAACGTTCGACCCCGTCACCAACGGGCATGTGGACATCATCGCCCGCGCGGCGAAGCTGGTGGACCGGCTGGTCATCGGTGTTGCGATCAATGAGGAGAAAGCGCCGCTGTTCGCATTACCCGAACGCGTCGCTATGGTCGAAGAGCAATGCGCCAAGCTGAAGGACGGGGCCGAGATCGTCGTCCAACCTTTTGACACATTGCTGATGAAGTTCGCCGAGAGCGTAGGGGCGCAAATCATCGTTCGGGGGCTTCGAGCGGTCGCCGACTTCGAGTACGAATTCGCCATGGTCGGGATGAACCAGAAGCTAAACCCAGCTATCGAAACGGTTTTCCTCATGGCCGACCCGACGCATCAGGCGATCGCGTCCCGGCTGGTGAAAGAGATCGCGCGACTGCAAGGAAGCGTCGCGCAGTTCGTGCCTCAAGAAGTAGAACGACGTCTGAAGGCCAAATTCGGGGTGTCGTGAATGCTGCGCTTGGGTGGGTTCTGGGCCGCCGCGGTTCTCGCGTTCGGGCTCTCCATGGGATTTGGCGCGGCCTCTGCGCAGGCGCCCGATCCGCGCAACTGGCGCCAGCTCGATCCGGAAGAGACGCTGTACATCGATACCGTCCACGGGCGCATCGTGATCGAACTCTACCCAGAGGTCGCGCCCAGACATGTGGAGCGGATCAAGACGTTGACCCGCGCCGGCTTCTATGACGGCATCACCTTCCATCGCGTGGTCGACGATTTCATGGCGCAGACGGGCGATCCGCTCGGCACCGGGGAGGGCGCGTCGAACCTGCCCGATCTGCGCGAGGAATTCATGTTCCGCCGTGGGCCGGACATGCCGTTCGTGCAGGCGGCCGAGCAGAGCCGCGCGCGCCTCGGCTTTTATAAGACGCTGCCGATCGAAAGTCAGCCCGATGCGCAGATGGCCGTGACTGCCGATGGACGCGTGGCCGCGAATGCGTTGCACTGCCAGGGCGTCGTTTCCATGGCGCGCTCGGACGATCCGAACTCGGCGAACAGTCAGTTCTTCATCATGCGCGCGCCGAACACGGCGCTCGATAAGCGCTACACCATTTTCGGTCGCGTGGTGTGGGGCTTGGACGCCGTGATGCGGCTTGCCGTGGGCAACCCCCCGCCCGTTCCGGACCGGATGCTTGCCGTGCGCGTGGCGGCGGATTTGCCCGAAACGGAACGCGCGCCCATTTATGTGCTGCGCACCGACGGCCCGGAATTCCGTGAATTGATCGAGGAGACGCGACGCGAGCGCGGCGCCGACTTTTCGGTCTGCGATGTTGAAATCCCCGCGCGCGTGCCGCGCAACAACGATAGAGAGAGGCGCTGGTGGTCGATCATTCCTTTCATACCCTGACGATGGAACTGGATACCGGGCCGGTGACAATCCGGCTGCGTCCCGATCTTGCGCCCAATCACGTGCAGCGCATCGGCGAACTGGCCAATGAGGGATTCTACGATGGCGTAGTGTTTCACCGCGTCATCGACGGCTTCATGGCGCAGGGCGGCGATCCGACAGGGCGCGGCACGGGCGGCTCGAAGAAGCCCAATTTGAAGGCTGAGTTCTCCACGCAGCCGCACGTGCGCGGCGTTTGCTCCATGGCGCGCGCCAACGACCCGCATTCGGCCAACAGCCAGTTTTTCATCTGCTTCGACGACGCACGTTTCCTCGACGGCAAATACACGGTCTGGGGCGAAGTGACGGAAGGCATGGAGAACGTCGACGCGCTGCCGAAGGGCGAGCCCCCGCGCAATCCGGGCAAGATCGTCCGGATGCGGGCGGCGTAGCAGTCGTCGGTCGTCAGGCACAGCATGCCAGGTGTCAGGCGTCCAATGTGACATCTGGCGCTGCCAGTTGGCATACCGACCCCAGACACCTGAATGCGTGGTGATCTCTTCGATTTCGAGCTGCCCGAAGAGCTGATCGCTCTTCGCCCAGCGCGCCCGCGCGACAGCGCGCGGCTGCTGCATGTGCGCGCGGACGGCGGGCTCGAGGATCGCGTGGTGCGTGACGCGCCGTCGCTGTTTCACCCCGGCGATGTGCTCGTCTTCAACGACACGCGCGTGATCCCAGCGCGGCTCAGCGGCGTTCGGGTGCGGGACGGGTCCAGCGTCGCAGTCGAAGCGACGCTCCTCAAACGAGTGTCGCCCTCCAAGTGGACGGCGCTCGCCAAGCCGGGCAAGCGCCTGCGCGAAGGCGATCGAATCCGCTTCGGGTTGGATGAAGGCGCGTGTCTGCATGGGGCGCTCGACGCAACAGTGGAAGCCAAGGGCGAAGACGGCGAGATCACGCTCGTCTTCGATCTCGCCGGGCCCGATCTCGACGCGGCGATCGCGACTGTGGGCGCCATGCCGTTGCCGCCCTATATCGCAGGCAAGCGCGCGCCGGACGAGCAGGATTTCGACGACTACCAAACGTTTTTTGCGCAGGAAGACGGCGCTGTCGCCGCGCCGACGGCGGGCCTGCATTTCACCCGTGAGTTGTTCGAGCGGATTACTGACCTTGGCGTCTGGTGCATGCGCGTCACCCTCCACGTGGGGGCCGGGACGTTTCTGCCCGTCAAGGCCGAGGACACGGCCGAGCACGTCATGCACAGCGAGTGGCGCTCGATCCCGGAGGGCACAGCATTCGAGATCAACCGCGCCAAGGCAGAAGGCCGGCGTGTGATCGCCATCGGCACCACGGCGCTGCGCAGTCTTGAATCCGCGGCGGACGTGACTGGCCGCGTGGAGCCGGTAAGCGGCGAAACTGATATTTTCATCACGCCGGGTTATCGCTTCCGCGTCGTCGACGGACTCTGGACCAATTTCCACTTGCCACGTTCGACGTTATTCATGCTGGTCTCGGCGTTCGCTGGGCTTGAGCGCATGAAGGCCGCCTACGCGCACGCCATCGCGGAGCGCTATCGGTTCTATTCCTACGGCGACGCCAGCCTGTTATGGCGGCCGCAATGACCGCATTCCCCTTCGAGATACACGCGCGCGACGGCGCAGCGCGCGCTGGGCTGTTGCGCACGCCGCGCGGCGAGGTGCGCACGCCGGCGTTCATGCCGGTCGGGACGGCGGGCACGGTGAAAGGGCTGACAGTCGAGCAGGTGGCGTCCGCCGGCACGGACATCATCCTCAGCAACACCTATCATCTCATGTTGCGGCCGGGCGGGAAGCGCATCGCGCGCCTCGGGGGACTGCACAAATTCATGCGCTGGGAAGGTCCAATCCTGACGGACAGCGGGGGCTATCAGGTCATGTCGCTGGCGCAGCTCCGCAAGCTGGACAGCGACGGCGTCACCTTCCGCAGCCACATCGACGGCAGCGAACATCGCCTGACGCCGGAACGCGCCATCGAACTACAAGCCGATCAGATCGGCGCAGACATCGTCATGCAGCTCGATGAATGCCCGGCGCTTCCGGCGCCGCGCGAGACGGTGCAGAGGGCGATGGAGCTTTCGTTGCGCTGGGCCGAGCGCTGCAAGCGCGCGTTCGGCGCGCGCGAGCGGCAAAATCTGTTCGCCATCGTTCAGGGCGGGACGAATGCGGAGCTGCGCCGCATTTCAGCCGAAACGCTCGTCGCCGAAAGCTTCGACGGCTACGCCATTGGCGGCCTTGCAGTCGGCGAAGGACATGCCGAAATGCTGGCTGCGCTCGATGTGGCTACGCCGCTGCTGCCGCAGGATCGCCCGCGCTATTTGATGGGCGTCGGCAAGCCGATCGACATCGTCGAAGCCGTGGCGCGCGGGATCGACATGTTCGATTGCGTGCTGCCCACGAGGTCCGGCCGGCACGGCCAGGCCTGGACGGATACCGGCCCGCTCAACATCACCAATGCGCGCTACGCGGAAGACGTGTCGGCTCTCGACGAGACGCTGGATTGCCCCGCAAGCCGCGACTACTCGAAGGCGTATCTGCACCATTTGTTCAAAGCAGGCGAACTTCTGGGCCAAGTGCTGCTCTCCTGGCACAACGTCGCCTATTACCAGATGCTGATGACGCGGCTTCGCAAAGCCATCGAAGCAGGCCGCTTCGAGGACTTCCGGGCCGAATTCAGAGAGCGCCAGGCGCGCTAGTTCACCGGCCGGTCGCGGCCCTCGCGCGCGCGAACCGGTTGAGGCGGCGGCGGCGGGATGATGTTGGGGCATCCGAGGGACGCACCATAGCCGCGCAGAAACGTGCGGCGCTGCTGGCCGTTGGCGACGGCGCGCAGGGCTTCGCGTTCGGCACGCGTCGCGCCGGAGATGCGCCGCACCCAGGAGCGGAAGGGGATTAAGTCTTCGGCTGTGCTCTGCGCGGCGTCGATGACCTGCTCTTCGACAAAATCGCCGCTGCGATCCCAGATGTTTCGGTTGGGCCCCGGCTGATAGCTTTCGGGGCCGAGGACGCCATCGAGCGCGGCGATCTCCCGCGTCACCGCGGCGCAATCGGTGAGCGTCACCGTGGAATAGGGATATTGGAGATTGCGCAACAGCAGCGGGATTTCGGGCCGCATCACGTTCACGTCGCGCAACGGGATGTAGGCGGCGTCGGCGACGCCGCGGCGCGTGTCCGCCGTGCGTCCGCTCGAGCAGGCCGCCAGGGTCACGCCAAGCGCGGCCACCACGACAACTCGGCCCAACAGTTCAATCCGCATATTCGTCCCCTGTGACGCGGCCAGCCTATACCTTCCGCATCGGCGCACGCCAATGCGGCGAGACAGGGACGGACAAGCGCGTTAATCCGCCGGCATGCTACCCGTGGACGAAGTCCTGCCCCAGCTGCGCGCGGCGCTCGCCAGCCGAAACGCGGCGGTGCTGGTGGCGCCGCCTGGCGCGGGCAAAACGACACGCCTGCCGCCCGGGCTGCTCGAGGAGCAGTGGGCGCGGCGCGGCAAGATCGTCCTGTTGTCGCCCCGGCGCATAGCGGCGCGGGCGGCTGCAGCGCGCATGGCCGGCGAACGCGGCGAGCGGGTGGGCGAAACGGTTGGTTATCGCGTGCGCCTCGATTCCCGGGTGGGACCTAAGACGCGGATCGAGATCGTTACGGAGGGCGTGTTCACGCGCATGATCCTCGACGATCCCGAACTAGAGGGTGTGGCATGCGTGCTGTTCGATGAATTCCACGAGCGCAGTCTCGACGGCGATCTTGGCCTCGCGCTGGCGCGCGATGCGCAGGGCGCGCTGCGGCCCGATCTGCGCATCGTGGTGATGTCTGCGACGCTGGACGCGGCGCGCGTCGCCGCTTTGCTCGGTGATGCGCCGGTGATCGTCAGCCAGGGCCGTATGTTCCCCGTTCGCCACGTCTATCGCCCGCGCGATCCACGCGCGCCGTTGGAGCAGGAGGTTGCCGCCGCCGTCCGCGCGGCGATAGCGGCAGAGCGCGGCAGCGCGCTGGTGTTTCTCCCGGGCGTGCGCGAGATCGAACGCACTGCGGAGCCTCTGCGCGCGAGCATTAGCGATCCGTCGGTTGATATTCGCCCGCTTTATGGCGCCATGTCGCCCGCCGACCAGGACGCTGCCATTGCGCCGGCCCCGACCGGGCGACGGAAAGTTGTGCTGGCGACGTCCATCGCCGAAACCAGCCTCACCATCGAGGGCGTGCGCATCGTCGTCGATTCCGGTCTTGCGCGGCGGCCGCGCTTTGAGCCGGCGCTGGGATTGTCGCGCCTGGAGACGGTACGCGCGAGCCTGGCCGCGATTGCGCAGCGCGCCGGCCGCGCCGGGCGGCTGGAGGAGGGTGTGTGCTGGCGCTTGTGGAGCGAAGGCGAGACGCGCGCCCTGCCGGAGTTCGATCGCGCGGAAATTCTGGACGCGGATCTCTCCGGCCTTGCGCTCGATCTTGCGGCATGGGGCGTCAGCGATCCGGCCACGCTCGCCTGGCTCGATCCGCCGCCCAAACCCGCATGGAACGAGGCCATTGCGCTGCTGAGGCGTATCGGCGCGCTGGATGAAAACGGACATCTGACGCAACACGGCGCAGCTGTCGCGCGTCTGCCGCTGCCGCCGCGTCTGGCGCATATGGTGACCGCGGCAGAGCGAGACCGAACACTCCTTGCGGCGCGCATTGCGGTGCTGCTTACAGAACAGGGCCTGGGCGGACGGAGCGCCGACCTGCGCGAGCGGTTGCACCGTTTTGCCACTGAACGGGGGCAGCGCGCCGATGCGGCGCGCCGCCTGGCGGATCGGATTGCGAAGGCGGCGGGCGGCGCGGAGAGCGCGCTTAACGAGGAAGGCGCGGGGCGGCTGTTAGCTCTCGCCTTCCCGGACCGCGTCGCCAAGGCGCGCGGCGACGGGTTCGTCATGGCGAACGGGCGCGCGGCGGCGATCGATCCAGCCTCGCCGCTCGCGCGCGAGCCCTACGTTGTGATCGCCGACATCGCCGGGGCCGCCGGACGCGCGCAGGTGCTGCTCGCCGCGCCGATTGCGCTGCAAGACATCGAAGCGATGTTCGCGCAGCAGATCGAAACGCGAGCGACGGCGTCCGTGGATCCAGTTACCGGCGCGGTGCGCGGCAGGCGCGTGCGGCGGTTGGGGCGCTTGGTGTTGTCCGAGAGTCCGTTGGAGCGTTTGATCGGCGCCGACTTGCAGGAAGCGCTCCTCGATGCCGTGCGGAGCGAAAGTCTGCACCTCCTCACCTGGGACGAGGCGGCTGCTCAAGCACGAGCGCGGGTTGTATTTATGCACGGACTGGAAGGCGATAAATGGCCAGACTGGAGCGACGAGGCCTTGCTAACTTCAGTCGATGCGTGGCTAGCCCCCGCTCTACAGGGCTTGAGCACGCTGCGCGATGTCGATGTGGCGCGCGCTCTGCTGGCGTCATTGCCGTACGAATTGCGCCGCCGTTTGGACGCTGAAGCGCCCGCGAGATTCGAGACGCCGGCAGGTTCGTCGCTGGCGATAGACTATACGGCCGAGGGCGGGCCGGCGCTCGATGTCCGGCTGCAGGAATTGTTCGGCGTCAACCGCCACCCCTCAGTCGCCAGCGGACGCGCGCCACTCACGCTCCGGCTGCTTTCGCCCGCGCACCGGCCCGTGCAGACGACGAAAGACTTGCCTGGCTTCTGGCGCGGCTCTTATGCATCGGTGCGCAGTGAGATGCGAGGCCGCTATCCAAAGCATCCCTGGCCGGAAGATCCGCTGACAGCGCCGCCGACGCGCCGCGCCAAACCGAGAGGGTCGTAATGCGCATCCCGACGATCGATGACGTTCGCGCCGCTGCCGAGCGAATCAACGGCATCGTCCTGCGCACGCCGCTGCTGCGCAGCGAGGCGCTCGATGCCGCGCTTGGCGCCAAGGCGTTCGTAAAAGCGGAGAACCTCCAGCGCGGCGGCGCCTTCAAGATGCGCGGCGCGACTAACGCCATCGCTGCGCTTGCTCCGGACGTGCGGGCGCGCGGCGTGATCGCGTTTTCGTCCGGCAACCACGCCATCGCAGTATCGAAGGCGGCGAAGCTGTTCGGCATCAAGGCAACCATTGTAATGCCGTCGGATGCGCCGCGCATCAAACTGGAGACTACGCGCAGCCTCGGCGCCAAGGTTGTCACCTACGATCGCGTCAACGAAAGCCGCGAGGAGATCGGCGCGAAGATTGCAGCCGAGACCGGCAGCAGTCTGATCAAACCATTCGACGATCCGAATGTGATCTCCGGTCAGGGCACGGTGGGGCTGGAGATCGGCGAAGAAATTTCGCCCGACATCGTGCTGGTGCAGGCGAGTGGCGGGGGCCTGTCGACCGGCGTCTCGCTGGCGCTGCCGAAAGCGGAGGTCTGGGCCGTGGAGCCCGAAGGTCACGACGACATTCGCCGCTCGCTGGCTACAGGCTCGATCCAGCGCAATGCGCCGGGCGTTCGGTCCATCTGCGACGGCCTCTTAACTGAGCAGATGGGCGAAATCACGTTCGCCATAGCACGCGACCGCTTCGCAGGCGCCGTCGCCGTGTCGGATGACGAAGTGCGGCGGGCGATGCGTTTCGCCTTCCGTCACCTGAAGCTGGTGCTGGAGCCGTCCGGCGCCGCGGCGCTCGCGGCGGCCCTGGCAGGCAAAGTCGCGCTTGCCGGCGAGACTATCGCCATCGTCGCCAGCGGCGGCAATGTCGACGAAGAGACGTTTGTCGAAGCGTTACGGTCTCAGTAACGCCCGCGCCGCAAATCTTCCTCGATCCGAATCGGTACCGGTTCGCCCGCCAGGCGGTGGCGATACACTTGCAGGTTCTCCATCACACGCTGCACGTAATTGCGCGTTTCTGCGAACGGGATCAGCTCGACCCAGTCGACCACATCCACGGAGCGTGAGCGCGGATCGCCCCAGTCGCCAATCCACTCGCGCGCGCGGTGCGAGCCGGCGTTATAGGCGGCGATGGCCAGCACATACGAGCCGCCGAAATCGTCGATCAGGTCGCCCAAGTGGGAAGAACCAAGCGTCATGTTGTACTGCGGATCGCTGGTCAGAGCGCCGCGCTGGTAAGTCATGCCGATCCGCCGCGCCTGCATTTGCGCAGTGGAGGGAATGAGCTGCATCAGTCCATGGGCGTTGGCGTGCGAAATCGCCGAGGGGTCGAACTCGCTTTCCTGGCGGATGATCGCCAGCACGAGCGCCGGCTCGGGACGGCCGTCAGCGCGCACGCTTGAGGGGAGCTGAATCAATGGATAGGCCGCGCTCGTGGCTACGACATTGCGGAACAGGCCCGCCTTGGCGTTGCGCAAGGCAGTGCGATGGTAGGACTGATCGCGCGCCATCTGCGCCAGTAATTCGATTTCCTGCGGGTCGTCGAGCGTGTCGTCGAGATAAAAGGCGATCGATTCAAAATCGCTCTGCGCGCCGACCTCCGCCATCAGGCGCAGCGCCCGCACAAGCTCGCGGTTCTCGAAGCGCGCGCGCGCTTCATCGCTGATGCGCGTCGTATCGGGTAAGTTGAGCGTGGCTGTGCGGCCGCCGCGGGTCGCTGCGAGTTGGCCGTAATATGTGAAATTGAAACGCGCGGCCTCGTCTAGGAGCCGTTGCGCTTCGTCACGCTGGCCCAGCGCCTCAGCGGCCTGTGCACGCCAATAGAGGGCGCGCGAGAGGCTTACCGGCGAGGAGACGTTCTCGCTGAGATGTGTGAAGTGATCGGCAGCGCGCTGCGGTTGACTGAGGAAGCGCAGGCTGAGCCACCCCGCCAGCCACTCCGCATCGGCGAAGGCTTCGCCGGAGTTGAGCCCGTGATTGGTGACGAGGCGATAGGCGAGCTGGTAGTTCCCCGCCCGCAGCGCGCGCGGGACATAAAGACGCCGCTCCTGAAAAATCTCGTCACGGGCCGCCAGAGGCGCTTCGCGCGGGTCGATCTGCGCGGCGAGTTGCATCGCCTCAACCGGCTGGTCGGTGCGGCGGCGATATTGCACGCGATCATACAGGAAGCCGGGATCGTCCTCGCGTGAGGAGGGCACAGCATCGACCGCCGCCTGTAGGCCGCGGCGCTGCCGCGATTGGATTGCGATGCGTGCGTTGGCGAGGGCGCGATCCGCAGGAGAAAGGTAAGTCATGAGCTCGCGTGCTTCGCTGCGCTGGCCGCGCCACAGCAGGCTATCCACGCGCCCAGCGTGATCTGCGCTGGTGAAATTCTGTCCGAATTCATCGAGCGCGCGGGCTTGGGCGTTGGAGGTTAAAGTGTCTTCGCGCCAAGCTGCGCGAGCTATCTCGATCGCCTCGGCGCGCTGGCCGGCGTCCTTGAGCGCGATAGCCAGGGCGATGCGTCCGTCCCCCGAAATCGGCCCGCCTTCCTGGCGCAGAAAGCCAATGCGCTCATCTGCCGAGAGTCGCGTGTCGAGTATCGCCTGCTCAGCGCGTGCGCGCATGTTGCTTCGGCCCGGCCACCCCTGCAGATCGTTCAAGGCATTGCGCAGGTCGGAGAAGTAAAGCGGCGCGTCCTGGGCGGTGGCTAGACGCCACTGCAGCATGCGCCGAACAAGAGGGTCAGTGGCCCCGTCACGAAGGGTCATGGGGCCGGTCCAGTCTCTCGACTCGGCGGCCGCCAGCCCATCGCGCAGTCGCATGCGCTCGGCTTCCGACACACGCGCGGCCGGAGCGTAGGTGACGGTCTGGGCCGTGGCGGGAGCGGATGCGCCGGTTTCCTGCTGGCCTGAGCTCGAACCGACCAACAGGCAGCTTGCGGCGACCGCTATGGTCGCGACGCGGATCACGTTCGGCTTTGCCATCGACCTCCTCCGCCCTCCGTGAAACGACAGCGGCCCGCGAGCGGAGACTGGCGGGCTGCCCTTTAACCTTGTCAGACACTGTGGCAGGAATCGCGCCAATGCCAGACCGCAGCTCCTTTTACGGATCAATTCCGGCTCTCATAACGCCATTTCGCAACGGAATCGTGGATGAACGCGCCTTTCAGCACCTTGTGGAACGCCAGGTTGCCGAAGGTTCACACGCCCTCGTGCCCTGCGGAACGACCGGCGAAAGCGCAACGCTCACTCTGGACGAGCACATGCGCGTCGTGGAACTTTGCGTCGAAGCCGCAAACGGCCGTGTGCCCGTGATAGCGGGCGCGGGCTCCAATAACACCGCGCACGCAATCGAGCTGGCCCGGCGCTCGAAGCGCGCCGGGGCAGACGCGGTCCTCGTGGTCGCTCCGTATTATAACAAGCCGAGCCAGGAGGGGCTGGTCGCGCATTTCAGGGCAATCGCCGACGCGGCGGACATTCCCATCTTCGTCTACAACGTGCCGGGACGCACGGTCGTGGACATAGCCGTCGAGACAATGGGACGGCTTGCGCAGCTCCCCACGGTCATCGGCTGCAAGGACGCGAGCGCCGATCTTTCGCGCGTGACGCGGCATAGGGCGGTCTGCGGAGAGCGCTTCATCCAGCTTTCCGGCGAAGATCCGAGCGCGATCGGCTTTAACGCCCAAGGCGGCAAGGGTTGTATCTCCGTGACCGCGAATGTAGCCCCGAAGCTGTGCGCACAGATGCAAGAAGCGACGTTGCGGGGCGACCTCGAGACAGCTCGCAAGATCGACGATAAGCTGGCGCCGCTGCACAAGGCGATGTTCTGTGAACCCTCACCAGCGCCGGTAAAGTACGCATGTTCGCTTCTGGACCTGTGTAGCGACGAGGTGCGGTTGCCGCTGCTGGCGTGCAGCGAGACGGCGAAGTCGCAAGTGAGGGCGGCGATGACCCATGCCGGGCTGATCTGAACCGGCGATGGCCAACAAGGACGAGCCCAAAAAGCTGATCGCGGAAAACAGGCGCGCGCGCTTCGATTACCTGATCGAGGAGTCGCTGGAGGCCGGCCTCCAGCTTGTCGGCACTGAAGTGAAGTCGCTCCGCAATGGACGCGCCAACATTGCCGAAAGCTACGCCAGTCCCGAGAAGGGCGAGCTCTGGCTGATCAACGCCACCATTCCGGAATATCCCCCGGCAGGCCAGTTCAATCACGAGCCGCGCCGGCCGCGAAAGCTGCTTGTTCGCAGCCGCGAACTGAAGCGATTGATGGGCGCGGTCGAGCGTGAGGGACGCACGCTTGTGCCGCTTAGGCTCTATTTCAATGCGCGTGGGATCGCTAAACTGGAGCTTGCCCTGGCCAAGGGCAAGAAGGCGCACGACAAGCGTGCGGCCACGAAGGATCGCGAATGGAAACGCCAGCAGGCGCGACTGATGCGCGAAAAGGGCTGAGGCGCAGGCTCGGTGCGTTCACGCTCATGGGAATGGTCGTCGGCTGCACGCCGCCAGACCCAGCGGTCGTGCTCGAACAGAACATCGCCGCGTGCAGCACGGGGTCTTTTCCAGAGCAACGCATCGCAGCCTGCTCGGCGGTCGCCAGTGACGCCGACGCGACACCGGCCCAGCGCGCAGCGGCTTTGATTCAGCGCGGCATGGACCGCGCCGAACAGCAGCAATATACGCGCGCTGTGGCCGACTTTGGCCGCGCGCTCCGGCTCGATCCGAGCAACACAGACGCGTTGTCTGAGCGGGGCGCCGTGCATCAGCAGCGCGGCGCTTACGAAGCTGCTCTGAGCGATTTTGAGGCAGCCCTCGCGCTCGATCCATACAACTCAATCGCCGCCTATCGCCGAGACCAAGCCCTGCAGGGTCGCGGGGACTCGGTGCGGCAGCAGCTCGCGCAACTCACCGAAATGCTCGCCCGCGATCCGAATAACGCCGAAGCGCTCAATAATCGGTGCTGGCTGCTGGCAGTGAACGACGGCGATCTCAATGCCGCGCTCGCCGATTGCGACGCGGCGCTCCGCATTGCGCCGCAGTCGTCCAATACCCTCGATAGCCGCGGTCTCGTTCGTCTCAAGCGCGGTGAATTCGCCGCCGCTCTTGGCGATTACGAGGCGGCGCTGGCGTTGGAGCCGAGGGAAGGCCACTACCTTTACGGGCGGGGCCTTGCGCGCCTGCGGCTCGGCGACGTGCAGGCTGGCGAGGCTGACTTAGCCGCGGCGGAGCTGCTGCGGCCTGGCGTCGGCGCGGCTTACGCGAGCTACGGTTACATCCCCACGGCGCCGGCGGCCGCGGCCGGAAGCCAACCGCTCTCACAAGCCGCTGGCAACGCTAAGCCCTAGGCTCCAGTTGATCGGCGAGGCGCTTGGCGCGGGCGATGACGGCCTCGAACATCGCTGCCGTGAGACGGTTCGTCTGTGTGTTGTAGCGCGAACAATGATAGCTTGAGACAAGCATTCGGCCTGCTGGCAGCTCGGTTTCTACGCCATGACCGAATTTGGAGCTCGACGGTTTCAGCCCGTGTGCGCGTAACACGCTTTCATGCGCGATCGCGCCGAGCGCGACGATGACGCGGAGACGCGGCAGCGCCGCTAGGCGAGCGGTCAAAAACTGCCGACAGGTTGCGATTTCGCCTGGCGTCGGCTTGTTCGCGGGCGGCGCGCAGCGCACCGCGTTGGTGACGATCGCATCGACGAGACGAAAGCCGTCGTTTGGATCGGCGCGATAGACGCCTTCCCCAAAGCCCAGTTTCTTGAGCGTTCCATAAAGCAACTCGCCCGCGTAATCGCCGGTGAACGGGCGACCCGTCCGGTTGGCCCCGCTGCGCCCCGGCGCTAGGCCAACAATGGCGATGCGCGCGGCGAGGTCGCCGAACGAAGGCGCCGCGCCGTTGAACCATGAGGGCTCAGCACGCGCGTTTGCCTCGCGGTAAGCGACGAGCCGCGGACAGAGCGGGCAATTTTTGGGGGGCTCCGGCGGCGCGGCGCTCACCGCTCGTCTTCGTCCGCATAGTCGTAGCGTGCTTCGGGCGCGCGCTCACGCGGCGGTCGGCCGACAAGGCTGGTCAGATCGGTGAGATCGACAAAATTGTCGGCAGCCCGCCGAATGTCGTCTGACACCATGGGCGGGTTGGACTTGACCGTGGACACCACGCTGACGCGCATGCCCTTACGCTGCACCGCTTCTATTGCCGCAAGGAAATCGCCGTCGCCGGAGAAGAGAAAGGCATGATCGACGAAGGACGCGGCCTGCAGGAGATCGACCGTCAGTTCGACATCCATATCGCCCTTGAAGCGGCGCCGGCCCGCGCCGTCGGTGTATTCCTTGGCCGGCTTTGTCACCAACGTGTAGCCGTTGTAGTCGAGCCAATCGACCAGCGGACGAATAGGTGAAAAATCCTGATCCTCGACGAGCGCCGTGTAGTAGTAAGCGCGAATGAGCCGGCCGCGTTTGCGGAATTCATCGAGCAGCTTGCGGTAGTCGATGTCGAACGCGAGCGCCTTTGCCGCGGAGTACAGGTTAGCCCCGTCGATGAACAGAGCCACACGCTCGTCGGCGTGAATGAGACGGTCGAGTATGGTCATGGTTCAAATCCGTTTACGCGCGTCGCCGCGCTTGTAATGATTCAATTTGATGCACACCACAGCCTACATTGCGCTTGGCTCCAATCTCCCGTTTAACGGCGACGACCCGCCGGAACTGCTCGCGCGCGCCGTGACGGCGATGCAGGGGGCGGGGCTGGCCGTGGTGGCGTGCTCGGGCGTGTGGCGCACACATGCGTGGCCGCCTGACAGCGCCCAGCCCGATTACTACAACGCCGTCGTCGCGCTAGACCCTGCCGGCCGTTCGCCGCAACAGCTGTATGAAACGGCGCTCGAGATTGAAGCCAACTTCGGCCGCGAACGACATGAAAAATGGGCGCCGCGCACGCTGGATCTGGACATCGCGGCGCTGGACGACTGGCTGGGAACTTTCGGGAAGGTCACCTTGCCGCACCCGCGCATGCACGAGCGTGGTTTCGTGCTCGCACCGTTCTCGGAGATTGCCCCTGAGTGGCGCCACCCGGCGCTACAAAAGACGGCCGCGCAGCTGCTGGCGATGGTCGGCGCCGCCGGCTGCCGCCGCGTCGGCGAGCTGCTGCGGGCGGCTGACCAGGCGGGCTAGACCTGCGCTTTGGGCTGGGCGGCCTCTTCGCATTGCGAAAAACCCCCGAACGCACTACGTTGATGGACCATTCCAGCCCCAACCGAGCAAGAGGAAGCACGCCTTGGCCCGCGTAACCGTCGAAGATTGCGTAGAAAAAGTCCCCAACCGGTTCTCGCTGGTGCTGCTGGCCGCGCACCGCGCGCGCAACATTTCCTCAGGGGCCGAACCGCTGGTCGACCGCGACCGGGACAAGGATCCGGTGGTGGCCTTGCGGGAAATTGGCGATGGGGCGATCACCCCTGAGGAGCTTCGCGATAGTTACGTGATGCTGTTCCAGGACGTGCAGCCGGCAGCTGCGGCCGAAGACGAACAGGATCGCCTGGCGCTCGCCGCGCCTGTGGAGACAAGCGAAGAAGACGTGCTCCGCGCGCTCCAGCAGGAAGCGGAAGCCCAGCGCGACGAACGGTACTAGCCCCATGTCCGGCGGTGACGGCGTCGCCGCCAAAACCCCGGCTGGTTCGGCCAAGACCGGCGCGGGCGAAGCGGCTGCGCGCACCAGGTATCTGCGCCAGTTCGAATTGGTGGAGCGTGTCCGCGCCTACGATCCGTCGGCCGACGAGTCGCTGATTAATCGCGCTTACGTTTACGCCACTGCCAAGCACGGCGGTCAGAAGCGCCATTCGGGCGACCCCTACTTCGCGCATCCGATTCAAGTTGCCGGAATTCTGACCGAGTACAAGCTCGACGCCGCGACGATCGTGGCGGGTTTATTGCACGACACCATCGAAGACACCGACGCCACCAGCGAAGAAATCCGTCAGAAGTTCGGACCGCAGGTCGCTGAACTCGTGGACGGGGTAACCAAGCTCTCCCAGCTTGAAATGCAGCCCGAGGAGAACAAGCAGGCGCAGAATCTGCAGAAGTTCATTCTCGCAATGTCGCGCGACGTGCGCGTTCTCCTGGTGAAGCTTGCGGACCGGCTGCACAACATGCGCACGCTGAGTCACGTGCCGTCGAAGGAGAAGCGCCGCCGCATCGCACTCGAGACGCTCGAAATCTATGGGCCCCTGGCGCGGCGCATCGGCATGGAGAAGATGGCGCGCGAGTTGGAGAGTCTTGCGTTTCACGAAGCTTTTCCCGAGGCCGAAGCCGCCATCAATGCGCGGCTCGAACAGCTGCGGGCCGAGAAGGGCCAGAACGTCGCCATCATCGTGCAGACGATTATGGAGGTGTTCGAGTTCGCGGGCATCGATTGCCGTGTGTTCGGCCGCGAAAAACTGCCCTATTCGATCTGGCGCAAACTGCAGCGCAAGAGCATTGAGTTTTCTGATCTGGCCGACGTTTATGCCTTCCGCGTGATCGTCAACAATCCCGACGATTGCTATCGCGCGCTGGGGCTCATTCACCAAACTTGGCGCTGCGTGCCCGACCAGGTGGAAGACTTTATTTCCAATCCCAAACCGAACGGTTATCGCTCAATCCACACCACCGTGATCGGGCCGGGCAATGTCCGGGTCGAGATTCAGATTCGCACGGAGGAAATGGATCAGATCGCCGAGAACGGCGTGGCGGCCCACTGGCGTTACAAGAACGAATCGTACGGCTTCGACGAAGAGCGCGCCGCGTCAGCCGGTTTGGACGCGCGCGAAGCAACTCGCTCGCTGCTGGAAATTGCCGAACACGGCGGCGATCCGAACGAATTTCTCGAGCACGCCAAGCTCGAAATGTATTCCGATCACGTCTTCGCCTTCACGCCAAAAGGTCAGCTGATCGCGCTCCCGCACGGGGCAACGCCGCTTGATTTTGCTTATGCCGTGCACTCGGACATCGGCAATCGACTGGTGGGCGCCAAGATCAACGGCGTCGAGCGGCCGCTGCGCACGGTGTTGGAAAACGGCGATGTGGTCGAAATCATCACCGGTGATCGGGCCGCCCCCGTGCCGGGCTACGAGACCCTGACCAAGACCGGTCGAGCCAAGGCAGCGCAACGCAAGCTCGAACGCGCAGCCCGCCGCGAAGAATTCGCCCGTCTTGGGCGCGACCTCGTGGCGCATGCTCTTCACCGTTACAATCACGAACTCGCCGAAACGGCGCTGCAGCAGGCCGCGGAGCGGCTAGGCAAGCACGATGAGGAAGAGCTGTTCGTGGCTGTTGGCGAAGGCTCGATCAAGGCGTCCGCCGTCGCGGTCGCCGCGTTTCCGGGTCTGGAAGCGCAAGTGCGCATCGACGAAAAACGCCGGCCGATGGAGCGTGAAAAACCGAAGCTCTATGTGCGCGGGGGGGATCTGACGCCCGGTGTCGCGCTGCACTTCGCCGAGTGTTGTTCGCCCATACCCGGCGATCGCATCATCGGCGTGCAGACCCCTGGCATGGGCGTGATGATTCACACCATCGACTGCGATCGGCTGGAGTCGCTGGAAAACCAGACCGACGAATGGATCGATCTGGCGTGGACCCACACCGCTCTTGCGCGCACGCTGGCGGCGGGCCGCATTCACGTCACAGTAGAGAACAAGCGCGGCGTGTTGGCCGAGCTGTGCCGAACCATCGCCGAGAACCAGGGCGACATTCTTAATCTGCGCATGATTAAGCGAACGGTAGATTTCTTTGACATGGTGTTCGACATTGAAGTGGCCGACGCGCGCCACCTTACCAATATCCTGGCAGCGATCCGCACAAGCAAGGCCGTGAAGGAAGCGCAGCGCGTTCGGGGCTAGATAATCCACATTGATCCCGTCGAGCGGCGCGCGGGGGTTAGATGTAGGGCCGCCTTACGGCCGGACACGCACCAAACGAGCGGCCGTCATTTCCTCCAGATTTTCCAGCACGGCACGGCGCGCCGCTTCGCGGACGGCCGCCGGCGTAGAGACTGTGCAGCCCGTGAGCGCCGGTTCCGTTTGGCTCCCCTCAGCAGGCTCAGTTGCGTCAACACCAGGTTCAGCCGCGGCGTAGTGCGCTGTTACGCCTTCAATGGGTCCGTCGCGCAGGATGTCTATGCAGCCGATAGAGGCCAAGACTAGTGCAGCGCCAGAGGGCAAAGCGCCAAGCGGGGCGACCACGGCGTAAGCAACGTGCGCCTCGTCCGCCGCCTGCGTCTCAGCGACGTAAAGTGACGCGAAGTGGTCCGGCGGCAATGTGCGCTCAACCACCGGCACAAGCACAAAACGAAGCGGACGCAATTCCTGGTTCGCTTGGGCGCGATCCTCCGCAGAGAGACCGTATGCGAGATCCACGCGCGGCGTGTAACGCCACGCGCCGTCCTCGACGCGCCTTATCTCGATTGGCCTACACGCTGCTGGAAACCGTCCCCGCGTGCCTATGTGCCTTTCCGGGCAGTCATCCGAAATCGCAATCCAAATGCCTTCCAGGACGGGGGCGGCGCCCTGATCGGTAACAGAAAAGAGCGGACGATCGGCGCGCAGTTCAGCGCAGGCCCCGAGGCTCCACGCCAGCGTCAAGCATGCCGCCCATCGCCGCCACGCCGCCATAAGCGATCCTCCGCCTCGGGCGACGATCCTACGCCTGCCATAGCTGGCGACAAAGCCCTCAAACAGCTACATAGGCGGACATGACTCAGGACCAGGTGTTGGCTGAATTCCGCGCTGCGGGGGCGCTGCTAGAAGGGCATTTCATCCTCTCTTCGGGCTTTCATTCCCCGGTCTTCTTTCAAAAAAACGCTGTGTTTATGGATCCAGCGCGGACGGAGCGGCTTTGCCGCGCGCTCGCGGAGAAGGCGACGGCGGCATACGGGAAGATTGATATTGTTGTATCGCCGGCGGTGGGCGCGATCATCCCGGGATACGAAACGGCCCGCCATCTAGGCGCGCGCGCCATGTTCGTCGAACGCGAGGGCGGCCAATTCCAGCTGCGCAGAGGCTTCTCCATCCAGCCCGGCGAGCGCGTGCTGATGGTCGAAGACGTAGTGACGACGGGCCTTTCGTCACGCGAGTGTCTCGAAGCCATTCGCGGGCATCCGGGCGAGCTTGTCGGTGCGGCGTGTTTGATCGATCGCTCCGGCGGCAAGGCCGATATAGGCGTCAAGCTCATCTCGCTCGCAACAGTCGAAGCGCCCGCCTATCCAGCCGATCAGCTTCCGCCTGAGCTAGCGGCCATTCCAGCAGTGAAGCCTGGCTCTCGCGGGCTCGCGGCATGACCGGTCGCGTGCGGCTTGGCGTCAACATCGATCACGTCGCTACAATCAGGAACGCGCGGGGCGTTTCCTACCCCGACCCGGTGCGCGCAGCGATCGTGGCGCTCGACGCCGGCGCGGACGGCGTGACTGCGCATCTGCGCGAGGATCGCCGGCATATCTCAGACGACGACATTGCGCGGCTCTCTGCAATGCTCCGAGAGCGCGCGCGGCCATTGAATCTCGAGATGGCGGTGACCTCCGAGATGCTGGAGATTGCGCTGCGGCATAACCCTCCCGCAGTTTGCCTCGTGCCCGAGCGGCGCGAAGAACGCACGACCGAAGGTGGGCTTGATGTCGCGGGCGGCCACAATTGGATCGCGCCCTTCGTGCAAAAGCTCAAGGACCACGGCAGCCGCGTTTCGCTGTTCATCGGCGCCGATCCGCTGCAGATTGAGGCTGCGAGCCGAACCGGCGCAGAAGTTGTCGAGTTGCACACCGGCGCCTTCTGCGACGCGGTGCGCGCAGGCGATGCCAAGCAAGCCAGCGCCGGGCTAACCGCGCTGCGCACAGGCGCCAAACACGCGGCGTCGCTCGGCCTTGAGGTCCACGCTGGCCACGGCATCGATTATGAAACAGTCGCCCCCATAGCGGCCATCGGCGAGGTTGCGGAACTGAATATCGGCCACTTCCTCGTCGGCGAGGCGATCTTTGTGGGGCTGGCGCAGGCGGTGGCGGAAATGAGGCGGCGCATCGACGGCGCCCGCGCGTCCGGCTAGGCACGCGGTATGATTCTAGGCGTGGGGTCGGACATCATCGATATTCGCCGCGTGGAGCGGACGCTGGCTCGCTTTGGCGATCGGTTCATCCATCGCGTCTATACCGAAACGGAACGGGCGAGGGCCGAACGACGTCCGCATGAGCGGGCGGCTAGCTACGCCAAGCGCTTCGCGGCTAAGGAGGCCTGCGCCAAGGCGCTGGGTACAGGCTTGAAACAAGGAGTTTTTTGGCGGGATATGGGAGTTGTTAACCTGCCCAGCGGGCAGCCCACTTTGAGGCTTACCAACGGGGCGGCGCGGCGTTTAGAGCAGTTGACCCCCCAGGGGCTGACCTCGCACATCCATCTGAGCCTTACCGACGACTATCCGCTGGCTCTCGCTTTCGTCATCATTTCGGCCGAGTTGAACCCGATTGACCCGGCGGCCGGCCGATGATGCAGGTCAGCCGGACGCCGGATAGAGCTGCTGCGGGGCTAGCCGAAACCTTTAGGAACGAAAGGGCGCGGGATCGCTTGGAAGGCCGCAAGGCCTCGGGTCGAGCCGGGTCGTGAGCGAGAAACGCATGAGCATGAGTTCGACCAGTTCCTCGACGCCGGCGATGGACGTCTTTTGGGATAACGTGAAGACGATCCTCTATGCCCTGGCCCTCGCCATGGTGCTCCGCTTCACGATCGCCCAGCCATTCCGAATTCCTTCCGGCTCGATGCAGCCGACGCTGGAAGTCGGCGATTATATCGTCGTCACGAAATGGTCCTACGGTTACGGCCGCTTCTCCTTCGCGCCGCTCGAGGGCCTGCTGCCTCATGGGCGACTGTTCGGCAGTGCGCCGCAGCGCGGCGATGTTGTCGTTTTTCGTCCCACGCCTGAGCCGGACCGCGATTTCATCAAGCGCGTCATCGGCCTGCCTGGCGACCGCATCCAGGTGATCGATGGGGTTCTGCACATCAACGGCCAGGCCGTCGAGCAGGAAGATCTGGGCCTGCAGGAATTTCGGGACGAGGACGGCATCATTCAGCGGATACCCGCCATCCGCGAGACGCTGCCCAACGGAGTCAGCTATATCACCTTCAATCGCACCCCGCGCGGTGAACTCGACAATACACGCGTTTATGTTGTGCCGGAGGGGCACTACTTCATGATGGGCGACGACCGCGACAACTCAGCGGACAGCCGCGTGCCATCTGTTGTGGGCTTCGTACCCTACGACAACTTGGTTGGCCCGGCGCAATTCGTGGTCGCCTCCTTCAGCGCGCGCACGACGATCTTCCAGCCATGGACCCTTTTCACTGGTTTTCGCGGCGACCGTTTCCTGAAGCCGGTCGATTGAGCGCGGGGGTCCCATGACGGGGCCGCGCAAGCAGGATGCTCGGCTCGCAGAGCTGGAACAGCGCATCGGTCACGTTTTCAAAGACCGCGATCTTCTGCGCGAAGCGCTGACGCACGCCAGCGCACTGGACGGCAAGAGACGGCGCCGCTCATACGATCGTCTCGAATTCCTGGGCGACCGCGTGTTGGGCCTCATTGTAGCGGAGCGGCTTCTTGAAGAACACGAAACCGGCTCGGAAGGCGATCTGGCCCCGCTGTTCAACGCCCTTGTGAACCGTCGCGCCTGCGCGCGCGCCGCGCGGGCGGCCGACCTGGGCGCGGCAGTTGCCCTTTCCCCTTCCGAGGAGGCAAGCGGCGGGCGCGGCAAAGAGGCGATCCTTGCCGACATCTGTGAGTCAGTGATTGCCGCGCTTTATCTCGATGGCGGCATGGACGCCGCGCGTGCGTTCGTTACCCGCTTCTGGGGCGAGGCGTTCGCCGAAGTGTCAAATGCGCCCCGCGACGCCAAGACCGAGCTGCAGGAATGGGCCGCGGCGCAACGGCTGGGTTTGAGCTACGTGGTCGTGGATCAATCTGGGCCGGAACACGCGCCGCATTTCGTCATTGAAGCACGCGTGGACGGCTACGAACCCGCCCGGGGCGAAGGTGGGGCAAAACGCGACGCGCAGCGCGCAGCGGCGGCCGCTTTCCTGAAAGCGCGAGGGGAACGTGGCTGAGCAACGCTGCGCCGTCGTCGCTGTTCTGGGTGCGCCGAACGCGGGCAAATCAACGCTCGTCAACGCGCTGGTCGGGGCCAAGGTCGCAGCGGTCACGCAGAAAGTGCAAACAACCCGCACTGTGGTGCGCGGCATCGCCATGCGCGGAGAGGTACAGGTGGTGCTGATCGACACGCCGGGCATATTTGCGCCGCGGCGGCGGTTGGACCGCGCCATGGTGGCGGCTGCATGGAGCGCGCTCGACGGCGCCGATGCGATCATTCACCTCGTCGACGCCGCCGCGCACGCCTCTGGCGAAAAGAAGAGCGCGGCGGACGCGCGGGCGGTTGAGGATTCTTCGCGCATCGCCGCGAAGCTTAAGCAGATGGAGCTCGCCTCCATGCTTGTGCTCAACAAGGTCGATGCAATTCCTCGCCCGGCGCTTCTCGAGATGACCGGCGAGCTGGTGGAGCAAGGTCTCTACAGCGACGTGTTCATGATCTCCGCGAGGAACGGCGACGGCGTGGAAGATATTGCCCGCGCCCTTGCCGAGCGCGCGCCGGCGGCGCCCTGGCTTTTCCCAGAGGATCAGACAATGGACGCGCCGGCGCGCGTTCTTGCGGCCGAGATCACGCGTGAGAAGGCGATGCTGCGCCTGCACGACGAAATCCCGTACGACCTCATGGTCGAGACCGAGAGCTGGGAAGAGAAGAAGGACGGCTCGGCGAGGATCGAGCAGACGATCTATGTCGCGCGCGAAGGTCAGCGCAAACTCGCGATTGGTTCGGGCGGGCGGACAATCAAAACGATCGGCGAGCTGGCGCGCAAGGAGATGGAAACGGTCTTCGACCGGCGCATCCACCTTTTCCTGCATGTGAAGGTGCGCGAAGGCTGGAGCGAAGAACGGGCGTTCTATCAGAGGCTCGGATTGGATTACGAAGTTTAGGCATGGAATGGGTCGACAACGCCATCGTCTTGGGCGCGCGGCACTTCGGCGAGGGCAAGCTCGTGGCCGAAGTTTTTGCGCGCGAGCATGGGCGGTTCGGCGGCGTGGTGCACGCCGGGCGGAAGTCGCAGCCCATACTGCAGGCGGGCAATGTCGTGCATGCGGGCTGGAAGGCGCGGCTCTCGGAACAGTTGGGCTTTTACAATCCGCTTGAGCTTGTCGAGCCGCATGCGACCCGTCTGCTTGACGACGCTGTGGCGCTGGCCGGCTTGTCATCTGCTGTGGCGTTGATCCGTGGCGCGACACCGGAACGACAGGCTTACCCCCAGCTTTACGATGCGCTGATCGTGCTGATCGAAGCGATGCCGCACACGGACATTTGGCCGGCTCTGTACACACGATTCGAACTCGGCCTGCTTTCCGCACTTGGTTATGGCCTCGATCTTTCCCGATGCGCGGTGACGGGCGCGACGGAAAACCTCGCATGGGTCAGTCCGCGAACGGGGCGCGCCGCCACGCTTGATGCCGGGGCGCCGCACGCTGACGTGCTGTTGCGGTTACCGCCCTTCCTGGTCGATGCGGAGGCGAAATTAGAGATCGGCGATGTCGCCGATGCGTTCGCGCTGGCGGGATATTTCCTCGAGCGCCGCGTTTTCGAGCACAAGGGCGAAGGCGTGCCGGACGCGCGCCGGCGCCTGATCGAGCGCTTAGGATTTGCAGGACGACTCTGATTTAACGGCGCAGAACAGCGCTGTATCGTTGCGGGGAGCCAAGAATGGCTGACGACATCACTCGTTCGCCGGAGGAAGGCGGGCGCATTGTGGAGGAGCCGATCGGCGAGGCGCTGGCCAAGCGCTATCTCGCCTACGCGCTCTCCACCATCACCAGCCGCGCGCTGCCGGACGTGCGCGACGGGCTGAAGCCTGTGCACCGGCGCGTGCTCTACGCGATGAAGCGGCTCAACCTCACGGCTGACGCTGCATTCCGCAAGAGCGCGAAAGTCGTCGGCGACGTGATGGGCGATTTCCACCCCCACGGCGACCAGGCGATCTACGACGCGATGGTGCGCCTCGCGCAGGATTTCAACTCCCGCTATCCGCTCATCGATGGGCAGGGAAATTTCGGCAACATCGACGGCGATAATCCGGCGCAGATGCGCTATACCGAAACACGCCTTACGCGCGCGGCCGAAGCGCTGCTGGAAGGCATTGACGAAGACGCTGTCGATTTTCGCCCCAGCTATGACGGCAGCAAGGAAGAACCCGTTGTCCTGCCTGCCGCGTTTCCGAATCTGCTCGCCAATGGCGCCTCCGGCATCGCCGTCGGCATGGCGACGAACATTCCGCCGCACAATGCCGCAGAGTTGATCGACGCCGCTATTCATCTGATCGACAATTCGCGGGCCACGACGGATGATTTGCTGAAGATCATCCCCGGCCCGGATTTTCCGACAGGCGGACTGGTGGTTGAGCCGCCCGAGAGCATTCGCGAAGCGTACGAAACGGGCCGCGGCGGCTTTCGCGTGCGCGCGCGCTGGCAGGTTGAGGATCTTGGGCGCGGCATGTGGCGGGTCGTCGTAACCGAGATCCCTTATCTCGTGCAGAAGTCGAAACTGATCGAACAGCTTGCCGGGCTGATCGAAGCCAAGAAAGCGCCGCTGCTTGCCGACGTGCGCGACGAGAGTGCGGAAGATGTTCGGCTCATCCTTGAGCCGAAGTCGCGCACAGTCGAGCCTGACGTGATGATGGAGAGCCTGTTCAAGCTTTCGGCGCTCGAAACGCGTATATCGCTCAACATGAACGTGCTCGACGCCCAGGGCGCGCCGCGGGTGATGGGCCTGAAAGAGGTCTTGCGCGCCTTTCTCGATCACCGGCGCGACGTGTTGCAGCGGCGGACTGCGTTTCGCCTGGGAAAGATCGCCCAGCGCCTGGATGTCTTGGCCGGTCTGCTGATCGTTTATCTCAACCTCGACGAGGTCATCCGCATCATCCGCAACGAAGATGAGCCAAAAGCCAAACTGATCGCCCGGTTCAAACTCAACGACGTGCAGGCCGAAGCCATCCTCAACACGCGCCTGCGCCAATTGCGCAAGCTCGAGGAGATGGAAATCCGCCGCGAGGACGCAGCGTTGCGCGAAGAGCAGAAGGACTTGCGGGGCTTGCTGGAGGACACGCGCAAGCAATGGCGGCGCATTGCGGGCGAACTCAAAGAGACCCGCAAATTGTTCGGCCCCGGCACAAGCTGGGGCAGACGGCGCACCGAGCTCGGGCAAGCGGCGACGGCCGCTGCGGAGATAGACGTCGAAGCGTTCGTGGCGCGCGAACCGATCACGGTGGTGCTTTCGGAAAAGGGCTGGATTCGCGCGCTCAAGGGACACCTCACAGATCTCACAGACATCAAGTACAAAGAAGGCGACGGCCCCCAGCATATCGTGCAGTGCGAAACGACGGACAAGCTTTTGCTATTCGCTTCGGATGGGCGCGCGTTCACTCTGGATGCGCACAAGCTGCCGGGCGGGCGCGGGCATGGCGAGCCGATCCGGCTTTCCATTGAGCTGGGCGACATCGACGAGGCCGTGGCGCTGTTCAAGTACGAAGAAGGATCGAAACGGCTTGTGGCCAGCAACGAGGGCTACGGCTTCATCGTGCCGGAGGACGAGATGCTGGCGACGAAGCGGTCGGGCAAGCAGATCCTCAATGGCCGCGCGATGGCCGCCGCGAAGGTGGCGGGCGATCAGGTGGCTGTCATCGGCCAGCGCCGCAAACTGCTGATCTTCCCCTTGAGCGAACTGCCCGAAATGACGCGCGGCAAGGGCGTCAAGCTGCAGAGCTACCACGAAAAAGGGCTCGCCGACGTGAAGGTGTTCGACAAGGACGAGGGGCTCACCTGGGAAGACAGCGCCGGGCGCGTTCGCGCGGTGCCGGAATGGAAAGAGTACCGCGGCAAGCGCGGCGGCGCCGGCAAGCTGGCGCCGAAGGGCTTTTCGCGCTCGGGCCGTTTCTCCGACGCGATTGGATAGCGCCGGCGCGCGGGTTCCGCTAGAAGACGCCGAACGGCTCGGAAAGGGATTCCATGGTTTGGATCATCGTCCTGATCGTCATCGTCGTCTTGGCGGTGCTCGTGATCGGCATTTACAATCGCCTCGTCGCGCTGCGGCAGAACTGCAATCAGGCTTTTGCCGACATCGATGTGCAGCTGAAGCAGCGCCACGACCTCATCCCGAATCTGGTCGAGACCGTGAAAGGTTATGCCGCGCACGAGAAAGGCACGCTGGAGGCGGTCATCCAGGCGCGCAACGCGGCGGTGGCGGCGGAGAAGACTGGCGACCCAAAGGCGATGGGCGCGGCCGAAGGCGTGCTGGGCGCAGCGCTCGGACGCCTCATCGCGCTGGCGGAGGCCTATCCCGACCTCAAGGCCAACACGAACTTCCAGCAGCTGCAAGCCGAACTCTCGGACATCGAGAACAAGCTGGCGGCGGCGCGCCGCTTCTTCAACAACGCCGTGGGCGAATACAACACGGCGCGTGAGCAATTCCCGGCCGTGCTGTTCGTCAACATGTTCGGGTTTGGGCCGCGTACGTTCTTCGATGTGGGCGAAGAGAGCCGCGCCAGCATGGATGCCGCGCCGCCGCAGGTGAAATTCGGCTCGTAGGGCGCAGCACGCGTGGGCGCGTACGGCCTGCAAACGCACATCTGGAACAACAACTGGAAATCCGTACTGCTTATGCTCGGATTTCCGGTGCTGCTGCTGCTGCTGATGTACGCGCTGTTCTTGCTGTTTGCAGGGCTCTCCGGCGCGAGCATGGGCAAGGACGAAATCGCCGGCCCGTTCGTGTGGGCGGCCGATGCGCTGTCGCGCGCCTGGCCTTTCGCGATCGCCGGCGCGATCCTCTGGTTCGGCATCGCCTACGCCTTCTACCAGAACTTCATCGATGCGGCGACCGGCGCGAAAAAGGTGGAGCGTAAAGAGGAGCCCAAGCTCTACAATCTGCTCGAGAACCTCTGCATTTCGCGCGGCATCACCATGCCAGCGCTGCGCATCATGGAGACCGATGCGCTCAATGCGTTCGCGACCGGGCTGCACAAGGGTCAGTTCTCCATCACGGTGACGCGCGGCCTCGTCAACACGTTGACCGATGAAGAACTGGAAGCCGTGCTGGCGCACGAGCTGACCCACATTCGCAACCTCGATGTCCGTTTGCTTGTCGTTTCGGTCATTTTCGTCGGCATTTTTTCGTTTGTCGGCGAACTGGCGTTTCGCGGGCTGTGGCACGGGGGCGCCCGGATGGGGCGGTCCTCGTCCTCATCCTCGCGGCGGGGCGGGGGCGGGGCGGCCATCGCCATCATCGCGGCGCTGGTCATGATCGCCATCGCCTATGCGCTGGCGATCGTCATCCGCTTTGCGCTGTCGCGGCGGCGCGAATACCTGGCCGACGCCGGCGCCGTGGAGCTGACGAAAAATCCCGACGCCATGATCTCCGCGCTGCAGAAGATATCCGGCAATTCCGCGGTCAATGCGCCGTCGGAAATGCGCGAAATGTTCATCGAAAACGCACACGCGGACTTCACCAGCATTTTCGCCACTCACCCCCCGATACAAAAGCGGATCGAGGCGCTGGCGAAGTACGCCGGGGGGCGGGTGGCGCCGATCGCGGCGACAGCGCCTGCCGGTGGGAAGGCGGGGCCTTGGGGGTAATCGGTCTTTCGAACATCTGAGGCGCAGCATAAGCGCATGCGCCAGGTGTAGGATTGGCTCTCCACGAAAAAGATGGGCGCGGCGGTCCATGCCCGCCGCGCCCAGAGGCTATGGAGCCAGTGAAGCCCGACTATCGCGCAGCGACTCGCCAATGCCGCGCAAGGCCTCCGGAACGGACTGGATGAGCTCGCGCGCTTCCGGCCAGTAGAGGTACGAAAGCCAGACGGCGACGCCGACGAGCACGAGCGTGATGAGCCCATCGGCGCCTGCGCCGTACGCGCTAGAGCCGCTGACGGTTGCGTAAGATGATCGACGGAGCGCGGCGAATGGGGAGGAGATCGCGGCGTAGGCGATGGCCAGCAGGAGAACTGCAAGCCATAGCGGAATGTCGTCGGGCGGCGCCCACCCGAGCACGGCGCCGGTGCTCAGCAGCGAAAAGAAGGCATAGAGAAACGCGATCAGCAGCACAGCAGTAATCAGGCTGAACACGAGAGCGAAGAGGCCGGCGAACATGCGCGTGACATAGCCGACGGGTTTGCCGGGCGCGGGCGGAGGCGCATCGTGAACGAAGATGCCGCCCCATTGGCCGGCGCCATAGTGACGCCATTGCCGCCGCCAGGCCCGCCGCTCGCGGCTCCAGGCCTTGCGGCTGTCCTCGGCTAAACGATCCGCTTCGCGCCTGGCGCGGTCGATGATTTCCTGCGCGTTGAGGACGACGCCGTGCGCAGCCGCCCATTCTTCGCTGGTGTGCGCGGACGGGATCGCGAACATCAGCACGATGTAGACGAGGATGCCGAAACCCGAGGTGAACAGCGCAAACAGCACGAACAGCAATCGGATCACGTTGGGGTCGAGATCGAAGTAAGCGCCGATGCCCGAGCACACGCCGGCGATCACGGAGCGGTCTTTGATTCGATACAGCCGGCGGTGCGCCCCGTAAGATGGGCCTTCCTCGTTTATCTTCGCTTCGGCGCTGTCGTGGCCGTCTCCCTGCACCGGCCCCATCTCGTCCAGCACGCGCTGCATTTCGGCCGCGGAGATGACCGTCTTGGAGGCGGAGAGGCGACTGGCGCATTTGTCGGCGATGGCTTGTTCGAGATCGCGGATGATCTCCGCCTTGTCGGGGTTGGCGGCGAGCGCAGCTTCAGCGCGTGTGATGTAGGCGCGCAGCGCATCGTAAGCTGGCTCTTCCAACTGGTACGGATTGCCGTTGAGATTGATGGTGACGACACGTTCCATTGGTCAGCGTCCCAGTTGCTCAAGAGTGTCGGTGAGGTGGCGCCAGTAGGCGGCGAGTTCGTCGAGGCGTGCGGCGCCTTTGGCGGTGAGCTGGTAGTATTTGCGCGGCGGACCGGCGCCGCTTTCGACCCACTGGTAATCGACCAGTTCTTCGCGGCGCAGGCGCGAGAGGAGTGGGTAAAGCGTGCCTTCCTGCGTGGCGAAAGGCGTGGAGGCGAGCGCGGCCAGGATGTCGCCGACATAGACGGTCCGGCCGGACACGACCTTGAGGATCGCGAACTCCAGAAGGCCTTTGCGCAGGCCGGCGAATTGTTCGTCGGGGTTCGGCATAAGCTACCTTGGAGAAAAAAGGTATAGGTAACTAACAAGGATGTCAAGCGGGGCAAGGGTTGCCGCGTTCGCCAAGGCTCGGCGCGAGCTTTCGCTTCGCGAAAGCGGGAGAGCGGGGCGCGCGATCCGCGCTTTGGTTAGTGTTTGGGTTGCGAAGTCCGTCTCCGAACCTCGCCGCGCGCTTCGCGCGCCCCGTTGCGATCTGTGCTCGTCAGGCTTGGGTCTGCGTTCTTTGCGCAGGTCATACCCCAAGTCCCCGACGGCGTGCGGGCCTGCCAAGGTCCCGGACCCTCGG
>Ga0073934_10002406_pt1 | contig 39174 bp, 28 predicted proteins | sample LarsenN4metaG_FD_76834 | JGI IMG/M metagenome (GOLD analysis project Ga0073934, IMG submission 76834) | Hot spring sediment bacterial and archeal communities from British Columbia, Canada, to study Microbial Dark Matter (Phase II) - Larsen... ... | reverse complement strand
GTAGAGGGGTTGCTCAGGTGTAGGACTTATAACCAGGAAATCCACTTGGGGGTATACGCCGTGAATCGTCTTGAGGGGAAGGCAACGGGCGGCGGGCCGCAGCCTATGTGGAAGGGTTTTGCTGAGAGTCCGGAGCGATGGGAGGGCGTTATCCTGAACGGAGGAAATGAAGATCTACCGGGAGACATTTGAGAGAGGTCCGGGAGGGTGGCATGGCTGGATCAGCAACTTCGGCGGTCCAAAGAAGCTCGAATACCGCCCGGGCGGGCTCACGTCGCGGAGCCCGTGGTGGATCGACTACAACCATGCGCCGCCCGGCGCCGGCTACCTGCACATGTTGTTCACGCTGCAAACGAAGGGTCCGGGATTCGGGGAGGCGCTGATGGAGGCCGGCGGGGAGAACCATTTCGTCGAGGGCGGCTACCCGACAGATTTCACCGGAGCGCGGGTTTCGGTCACCTTGCACGGGGAATTGGAAGCGCGGGGGGCGCAACTGGCGCTGCTGGTACAGGGGACCATCGGCGGGATCTGCTCGGGGTGGGTGCTGACGGGGCGCCCGTTTCAGGTCCGGACGGAGCCCTGGACACAGACGGTGCAACTCGATCCGGACCCATGCCTGTGGACGCCGCTTGGCAGCCGTCACGACCGGAGGAGGAGCTACGGGGTTCACCCGCTCGAGCAGGTGCTGGGGGACGTGAACAACAATATCATGCTGATTCTGTTTCCGCTGACGATCGTGCCGATGGGTCCGCTGGAAGGGGACCCGCACCGGCTGCGGGCGGGATGGGACTACCCGGTCTGGACCTCGCGGCTGCCGGAGGGCTACGTCACGCTGACCGGGGTGGAGATTGAGTTTGGTCCGGAAGCGGGGTGAGCAGGGCGGGTCACCGGCCGACGACAAGGCTGTGGAGGTGAACGATCAACTTGGGCAGAATGTCGCCTCCACGGGCGTCTTTCATCAACGCGACGGCGATGTATTTGCGACCGTTGTGTTCCACCAGGGCGGCGTCGCAGTGAGCGTCGCGCCAGGTTCCGGACTTACGGTAGATGGATTGCACCCCGAGGCTTTCAAGCCCTTTGACAAACTTGTGGTGGATGCCGGGTTCGGCGAGGATGTTCTTGATTTCGGCGCTGATTTCCGGACTGACCAGCTTTCCCTGGTCCATCATCCAGAAGAACCGGGCCACCTGAAGGCTGTTGGCGGCGTGGGAGAGTCCGGCGAGCGGATCCTGTTTCCAGTACTCGCGGAGGCCGCCCTCGGAGCCGTAGGCCTTGCCGATCCAGAGGCCGCCGTTGAGAATCGGGTCGTAGAGGCGGTAGAGGGGGCTGGTGAGGACCCTGGCGATGTAGTCAAAACCGATGGCGTGGATGGCGCGCGAGGCGTCGGAGTTCGAGGAGAAGCGGATCAGGTTAACGAACATGGCCTTGACGGACGGAGTGTACTGAAGCAGTCCGTTCTGAATGGCCTCAAAGCCCGCCAGGACGATGGCGATCTTCGGCAGGCTGGCCGCGTACATCATGTCGCGGTCATTGAGCCCGGCATAGCGCGGCTTGGCCGGGTCGGTGATATCCATCAGGGAGATGGCCATGCGGTGTTGTTGGGCTTGCCGTTGGAGGCCAAGCCGGCCGATGACGCCCTCGAGCTCCTGTTGGAGATTGGGGTCGGTGGCCGGGAGCGTCTCCGTTTGCGCCAAGATGCCGGCTGCGAACAGGAAAAATATGAGAAACAGTAGAATTGGAGTTTTCATCTGTTGCAAATTTCCAATTATAACAACTTCATGACTTGCCGGAACTGGACCCGCCGTCAAATGCTCTCCTCGGCAGCCGCGCCGGCGCTGCTGCTGGCGCAGGGCCGTCCGGCGGTGTCGCACGGGGTGCAGTCCGGAGACGTGACAGGGGACAGAGCGACGATCTGGGCGCGGGCGGACCGGCCGTCCAGGATGTCGGTCGAGTGGGCGACGACGGAGGCCTTCTCGGGGGAAGTGCGCCGGGTGGCCGGTCCGATGGCGACACCATCGAGCGGGCTGACCGCACGCGTCCAGTTGCGCGGTCTGCCGCGGGATCAGACGGTGTTCTACCGGGTTCGTTTCGACGGAGGCGAAGCGGTGGCGGGGCGTCTGCGAACGGCGCCGGCGGGCAGAAGGGATGTCCGGTTCGTGTGGTCCGGGGACACCTGCGGGCAGGGATATGGAATCAATCCGGACTGGGGAGGGATGAGGATCTACGAGACGATGCGGCGCACCGAACCGGACTTCTTCCTCCACTCGGGCGACACGATCTACGCCGACAACCCGATCCCGGCGGAGGTCAAGCTGCCGGGAGGGGCGGTCTGGAGGAATGTCACGACCGAGGCCAAGAGCCGCCGGGCGCAGACGCTCGATGATTTCCGGGGGGCGTATCTCTACAACCTGATGGATGCCAACGTCCGGCGGTTCAACGCCGAGACGCCGCAGATCTGGCAATGGGACGATCACGAGGTCGTCAACAACTGGTCGCCGGCGATGCCGGAGATTCACAAGCTGACCGCTCCGGGACGCCAGGCCTTCCTCGAACACGCCCCATGCCTGTTTCCGAAGGAACGGATCTACCGGAGGATTCCTTACGGCCCGTTGCTCGAGGTATTCGTGATCGACATGAGGACGTATCGCGGCCCGAACACGTGGAACCGGCAGACGGCGGAGGGTCCGGAGACGGCCTTTCTGGGCAGGCCGCAACTGGAGTGGCTGAAAAGAGATCTGGCGCGGTCGAGGGCGATGTGGAAGGTGATTGCGGCGGACATGCCGCTCGGCCTGATCGTGGGAGACGGCAAAGACGCCGAGGGCCGGCCACGATATGAGAACGCGGCCAACGGAAACGGTCCGGCGCTGGGCCGGGAACTGGAGTTCGCCGGTCTGCTGGGATGGATGAGGAGGGCGCGGATCCGGAACACGGTCTGGCTGACGGCAGACGTCCACTATACCGCGGCGCATTACTACGATCCCGGCAAGGCGGTTTTCCGCGATTTCGATCCGTTCTGGGAGTTTGTCAGCGGGCCGCTCAACGCGGGCACGTTCGGACCGGCGGCCACCGACGACACGTTCGGAATTCAGGTGATGTTTCAGAAAGCGCCACCCAAGGGACAGCAGAACCTGCCGCCCAGCGCGGGGATGCAGTTTTTCGGGGAGGTGGCCATTTCCGGAAAGGCGGGGGAAATGACGGTGAACCTGCGCGACTTAGCAGGAGAAGCGCTCTACTCGAAGACCCTGATTCCGGAGAGGCCATGAGCGGGCGGGCGTTCGCTGGTCTGGAACTGGCGCGCCGGCTCGAAACGGCGGAGGCCGAGGGCGGGGCGCGTTTCGTCGAATCGAGGGCGAGGCTGGGAGAGATCCGGGCGGAGTGGCGCAGGGTGGCGGGGGCATGGGCGTTGTTTGACGGCGCGGCGTCTCCGGTGACCCAGACGTTTTGTCTCGGGCTGTTCGTGCAGCCGGGTAAGGACGACCTCGATGAACTCGAGGATTTCTTTCGCAGCCGCGGCGCGCCGGTGCTCCATGAAGTCAGTCCGCTGGCGGGGGTGGATCTGATGGCTCTCCTGGCGGCGCGGAGCTATCAGCCGATGGAACTGACCAGCGTACTGTTTCAGGAGCTGCGTGAGGAAGGCGAGGCGGTAGAGGGAGAACGGGTTCAGGTTCGTGTGATCGAGTCTGAGGAGGCGGACGCCTGGGCGGGGATCTCGGCGGAGGGATGGAGTGAACATCCGGAGCTGAGGGAGTTTCTGGCCGGCATGGGGAGGGTGATCGCCAGCCGGGAGAATTCGGCGGCGCTGGTGGCGGAACTCGCGGGAGTCCCGGCGGGGACGGCCGCGGTGGCCTTCGCCAACGGCGTCGCCGTGATGGCGGGGGCGTCGACGATTCCGGCAGCCCGGAGGCAAGGTGTCCAGCAGGCGTTGCTGCGGGAGAGGCTGCGCCTGGCCCGGCTTCGAGGATGCGACCTGGCGATGATGTGCGCCGCGCCGGGCAGCGCCTCACAGAGGAACGCCGAGCGCAACGGCTTCCGGATCGCGTACACGCGGATCAAGTGGGGCCTGTCGGGCTCCTGACGGAGGAAGTCCGCGCCGAGGCTAGAGGGTCTCGGGGACGGCGAGCGGGGACCTGTGATCGCGGGCGAGGAGGAGGTTCGCTTCGTAATCGGATCCATAGTTTTCGGCGACAGGATCGAAAACCAGCTTGCGGCCGAGGCGGCAGCTGGCGTTCGCCATGTGGCCCATAGCCGCGGAGAGGCGTCCCTGCTCGATGTCGCAATTCAGGTCGGACGGTCTTCGGCTTCCGACAGCGTGGAGGAAATTCGCCAGGTGGGGAGCGGCGTCGCCGGGACGGGCGCCGGAGGATTTGACGGAGAGGGCCGGGCGGCGATGCCCGTACCGGAAAACCTGGAAGCCCTCGGCGTTGAGGCAGAGGTATCCGTCTGAGCCGAAGAACTCGGCGCCGGCGCCTGCGTCGGCCATGTGGGCGCGCACTTCGAAGTGAACCTGACAATCGCCGTACTCAAAGACCGCCAACTGGGCGCCGGGAGGCTCGCGATGGTTTGCGGGCGGGACCGGGACGCCGCAGGAAAAAACCGAGACGGGCAGAGTGGACTTGTCGAGGCCCCAGCGGCAGATGTCCAGTCCCTGCGCGCCGAGGGAGCCGATCGCGCCGTTGCCCGTGTCCCAGCGGCAACGCCAGTCCTGGCCGGAGGGCCGGTTTTCCGGCGGACCGGGGGAGGCGAAGCCCTTGGCCATGTGCAGACGGCCGATGACGCCTTCGCGGAGGAGATGAACAGCTCGGATCATGTGCTCCAGGGAGCGGGTCTGGATACCGACCTGGACGATGCGGCCGTATTTGCGGGCGGCTTCGACCATCTTGCGGCCCTCCCAGAGATTGTGGCTGGCAGGGCTCTCGCAGTAGACGTCCTTGCCCGCCTGGCAGGCCCGGATGACGCCGAGGGCATGCCAGCAGTCCGGGGTGGCGAGAACGACGGCGTCGACCTGGTTGTCTTCGAGAACGAGGCGGTAGTCGCGGCAGGCTGCCGGAAGGGAACCCTGAGCGTGGGAGGCGACAGCAGCGGCGTGCGCGGCCCTCTCGGGGTCGGCGTCGCAGACGGCGACGACGCGGAAACCGGGAGCGCCGAGGACAAGGTCCAGGAGTTCCCGCCCGCGGCACCCAAGTCCGACGATGGCCACGTTGATCCGGCTGTTGGCGCCGGCGGCGGCGCGCGCGGCGAGGGCGGCGCTTCCCGAGGTGAGGACAAAGGTACGCCTCTGCATTCCCTATAGAATACCGGACAGGTCTTTTCCGCAGAAGGCTGGGGCAGGATAGAATTAATCAACGTGAACCTGCATCCTCGCCTGATGGTGGCGGTAGCCTGCCTTGTTGCCAGCTCCTGCGGATTCTTCGCCGCTCCGCCGAAGGTGGCGGATCTCACACAGGAGTTCGTATACACGACGCTGAGTTTTTCGCCCGTGACGGCGACCGGCGCCGGCTACCGGATGCACAACGGAGTTCCCCTCGACGAACTGCTGGACAGCTTCGAGACGAAAGACCTCGAGCAGCAGCACGAGTTCTACCGCGCCTTCCGGAAGAAGCTGGACCGGGTGCGCCGCGACGAACTGGGGCCAGAGGACGCCGCAGACTGGGCCATTCTGTCGTCGCAGACCGATCTGCAACTGCTCGAGTTTGAGAGGATCCAGAGCTACAGGCACAACCCTACGCTCTACGTGGAGTTGCTCGGGCGGGCGCTGTTCGACCCGTTCGCGCTCGAATACGCCTCGCTCGACGAGCGCTACAAGCACATCGTCGCGCGGCTAAACAAAGTTCCTCAGCTACTGGGGCAGGCGCGCCAGAACCTGACGGACGCACCAGAGTTATGGACGCAGGTGGCGGCACGGGAAAACGACGGCAACCGGGACCTCATTCAGAACGTGCTTCGGCCGAACTGTCCGGTGAGCGCGGCAAACTCCTTCGATCGTCCGGCGCGGGAGGCGCTGCGGGCCATCGACGAGTTCACCGAGTGGCTGCGCACCGATCTGGCGCAGCGCAAGCGGGACTGGAAACTGGGCGAGGAGGTCTACAACGTCAAGTTCGCCGCCGCGCTGGCAGTGGGACAGACGCCGCGACAGGTGCTGGCGGACGCCGAGGCGGAGCTCAAGCGGGTGAGGGGTTTGATGGAACAGATCGCGGTCCCGTTACGCCAGAAGGGGAATTCCGGAGCCGCCGATCCGGTCAAGGCGGTGCGGGAGGCGCTGGACGAGATCGCGCAGAGGCATGCGACCCGGCAGGAGTACTTCGATCACGCACGGCGCGACCTCGAGGAGGCGCGGCAATTCGTGCGCGAGTCGAGACTGGTGGGCCTTCCCGCGCGCGACAACCTGAAAGTGATCGAGACGCCGGAGTTCATGCGGGGGATCTACTCGGTAGGCGGTTTCAACCCCGCGCCGCCGCTGCAACCGAAGCTGGGCGCCTTTTATTGGTTGACTCCGATTCCCGACAACTGGGAGGCGGAGCGTGTGGAATCGAAGCTGCGGGAATACAACCATTACGGACTGAAGCTGTTGACGATTCACGAAGCGATTCCGGGGCACTACCTCCAGTTTGAGTACGCCAACGATGTGCAGCCGCAGGCGCGGCGGGTGCTGCGGGCCCTGTACGGAAACAACCCGTACGTGGAGGGGTGGGCGGTGTACGCCACGGAGGCGATGGTCGACGCCGGCTACCTGGGCGGAGACCCGGCGCTCCGGCTGACGTGGTACAAGCAGTACCTGCGGGCGGTCGCAAACACGATTCTCGACATCCGAATGCAGACGGGCACGATGACGGATGAGGCGGCGATGCGGCTGATGATCGAGGAGACGTTTCAGGAGAAGGAGGAGGCAACGGCCAAGCTGACCCGCACCAAGCTATCGTCGGCGCAGTTGCCGACCTATTTCGCGGGCTATCGGGCATGGAAGAGGCTGGCGGACAAGGTCCGGCGGCAGCGGGGAAGCGCATTCAACCTGGGCGCGTTCCACGAACAGGCATTGCGGACCGGGGCGGTCCCGATGCCGGAACTCGAGCGGATCCTCACCGGCGGAACAGGCAGCAATTAACATCGGTTTCGGGCGCCGATGAGCCTTCCACGCGGGGGATTTCGCGGGATAGGATGGAGGTAAATCCGCATGAAACCGATCCTGACACTGGCCCTGGCATTTGCGCTCGGTCTCCAGGGGCAGCATCCACACTCCCACGCCGGAGCGGACCGTCCGGCGGAACTGTTGGATGGGCTGGGAACGCACAGCCATCCGATCGCCACGCGCTCGGCCGAGGCGCAGAAGTACTTCGACCAAGGGCTGGCGCTGATCTACGGCTTCAACCACGACGAGGCGGCGCGCCTGTTTGCGCGGGCGGCGGAGCTCGATCCGTCCTCCGCGATGCCGCACTGGGGCATCGCGCTGGCTCTGGGGCCGAACTATAACATGCCGCCGATGCCGGACCGCGAGGAGAAGGCATGGAAGGCGATCGAGAAGGCGATCGCGCTGGCCAAGGACGCGCCGGCGCGGGAGCGGGCCTACGTCGAGGCTCTGGCGCGGCGCTACTCCCGGGATCCGCAGGCGGACCGGAAGCAACTGGCGGTCCAATACAAGGACGCGATGAAAGAGGTGGCGGCGCGTTTTCCGGACGACCTCGACGCCCAGACGCTGTACGCCGAGTCCATGATGAACCTGCGTCCGTGGGCGCTGTGGACGCGGGAGGGCGAGCCCGCAGAGGGCACACTCGAGATCGTGGCCGTGCTCGAGGGAGTGCTTCGCCGCGACCCCAATCATCCAGGGGCGAACCACTACTATATCCACGCCGTGGAGGCGTCGCGGAATCCGGAGCGGGCGCTGCCGAGCGCCATGCGCCTGGGCGGCCTGATGCCGGGAGCGGGCCACATGGTGCACATGCCGTCGCACATCTTCATCCGCACGGGCGACCACGAGCGGTCGACGCAGGTGAACATCACGGCGGCGGAGGTGGACCGGCGGTACATCGAGCGGACCCAGGCGAAGGGTATCTACCCGTTGATGTATTACTCGCACAACCTGCATTTCGTGTCCTATTCGCGGATGATGCAGGGGGAGGTCGACCAGGCGCTCGACTATGCGCGGCGACTGCGGGCCAACGTCGCCGGAGCGATCGACGACATGCCGATGCTGGCGACCTACGGGGCGTTCGAATGGATGGTGCTGACACGGTACGGAAAGTGGGAGCAGATGCTCGCCCAGCCGGAGCCGGCGGAGAAAGCGCCGATGCTTCACGGACTCTACCGCTACGCCCGCGGGGTGTCATACGCGGGCCTGGGCAAGACGGACGAAGCGCGGGCGGAGCGCGAACGGATGGACGCGCTGTTTGCGCGGATTCCGGAGGAGGAAACCCAGATGATCAACACGTCGCGCAGCATTCTGGCGGTGGGCATGGCGGAGTTGGACGCGCGAATCGCGCGGTCGCGGAAGGATAGCGATGGCGAGATCGCGCACTGGGAACGGGCGGTGGCGCTTCAGGACGGGCTGAACTACATGGAACCGCCGGAGTGGCACTATCCGCTGCGGGAATCGCTGGGCGGGGCTTTGTTGCGGGCAGGCAGGGCCAAAGAGGCGGAGATCGTCTTCCGACGCGACCTCGAGATGCATCCGCGTAACGGGCGGAGCCTTTTCGGCCTGCTCGAAGCGTTGCGACGACAGGGGAATGATGACGGGGCCCAGTGGGTGGAGCGGGAGTACCGCGAAGCATGGAAGCATGCGACGACGACGCCGGCGGTCAGCGACCTGTGATCGCCGGCGCTTGAGATCGGCGGATGCGTCAAATATGATAGGGCCATGAAAGACACACGTCGAACCTTCCTTTTCGGCGCCGCCGCGACGGCTGCCTCGGCGGGCCGGATTCTCGGGGCCAATGACCGCGTCAGTCTGGTGATCATCGGCGTCGGCGGACGCGGCATGTCCCATATCCGGTCCTACAGCACGCTCAAAGCGAGCTGCGACATCGTCGGCGTTTGCGACGTCAACCAGGCGGCGCGAGAGCGTGCCTCGGCGGCGGTGGTCAGCGGCGGGGGCTCCAAGCCAAAGGAATACGCGGACATGAAGGAGGTGTTCGCCGACAAGCAGGTGGACGCAGTTTCAATGGCCACGCCGAATCACTGGCACGCTCTGGGGACGGTTTGGGCGTGCCAGGCGGGCAAGGACGTGTATGTAGAGAAGCCGGCCAGCCACAACGTCTTCGAGGCAGACCGCATGGTGGACGCGGCGCGGAAGTACAACCGGATTGTGCAGGTTGGCACGCAATCACGGTCGATGCCGCATATCAAGAAAGCGGCGCAGTTGCTTCAGGAGGGCGTCATCGGGAAGGTGTACATGGCCAAGGGCCTGTGCTACAAGCGCCGGGTCTCGATCGGCAGGAAGCCGGACATGCCGACGCCGCCGGGCGTCGACTGGGACAAGTTCCTGGGACCGGCGCCAATGCGGCCGTTCAACGAGAACCGGTTCAAGTACAACTGGCACTGGTTCTGGGACACCGGCAACGGAGACCTCGGCAACCAGGGCGTGCACCAGATGGACGTCGCCATCTGGGGCCTGGGCTACAAGCAGCTGCCGAACGCGGTCGTGTCGACGGGCGGGAAGTACGTCTATGACGACGACCAGGAGACTCCGAACACGCAGCACGCCAGTTTCGACTACGGCAACGGGGTCGAGCTGGTGTTTGAAGTCCGCGGGCTGGTGACAGGAGGGGAAGGCGCGCCGGACAAGACGGTCAAGATCGGCAACATCTGGTATGGCGCCGACGGCTTCCTGGTCCTCGACGGCGGCGGGTTCAAAGTATACAAGGGCGAGAAGGCGGAACTGGCGATGGAGGAAAAGGCGGCGCGGGGCGAGGACTCACCGCACATGCAGAACTTCCTGGACGCGGTGAAGTCACGGAAGAAGGAAGATCTGAACGCGGAAGTGGCCATCGGGATCACGTCGGCGAAGCTGTGCCACCTGGCCAACATCAGCTACCGGCTGAAGAGGCGGCTGGCGATCGACCCGGCGCAGGAGAAGTTCATCAACGATCCGGAGGCCAACGCGATGCTGACGCGGAACTACCGGGCTCCGTACGTCGTGCCGGAGAAGGTGTAAACCGGGGAAGAGGCAACCCCACGGAGGCCGGGGGCATCTACACTGGTGTGGTGCGCCTGAAGACAGCAGCCGTGACGCTGGCCTTCGCCGCAGCGGCGGCGGCTCAGCCCGGAATCGGGCGGCGCGGCGCGCGGGAAGCGCCCTCGCAGGTCAAACCGGAGGACTTGTGTTCGCTGAGCGGCACGGTCCGGACGAATGCGGGAGAGCCGCTTCGGAAGGCGACAGTTTCCCTGGATGCGGAGGGCCGCGGAGGGCGTCCGCTGACGGTGACGGCGGACGCGTCGGGAGCCTTTCGCGTCACTGGTCTCGAACCGGGGCGATACCGTGTGTTCGCCGAGAAGGGCGGTTACGTCCGGCAGGAGTACGGAGCGCGGGGTCCGGGCCGGGCGGGCACGGCGATCACGCTCAACGCGGGACAGACGGTCACAGACATCGAGATCAAGCTGTCGCCTCAGGCGGTGATTACGGGCCGTGTGCTCGACGAGGATGGCGAGCCGGTGGTGCGGGCGGCGGTGTATTTGCGAAAGCGCGCCTACGAGCGTGGCCAGATACGCTGGCAGCGGAGCGGTTTCGCCAACACTAACGATCTGGGTGAATACCGGCTGTTTGGAATTGCGCCGGGACGCTATCTGATCGAGGCGAGTTCCCCACTCCGGCCCGGCGGTCCCGGCGGCCCTCCGGCGCGGGTTCCGGCGGGGTTGAATGAGCCGGCGCTGGCGCCGGCGTTCTTTCCGGGAGTGGCGGACATCCAATCCGCCACGCAGATCGAAGTGGGCAGCGGCATCACCCTGGCGGGCATGGACATACAACTGCGCCGGGTCCGGACCTATCGTGTGTCGGGCGTGGTTTCGGGGCTGCCCGAGGGCAGGCGAGGGGGCGGCGTGATGCTGGCGCCTCGCGGCGGAGAGGACACCGAAGCAATGCGCCACTTCACGCCTCTGCGCGATTCAAGCGGCGCGTTCGAGATCCGGGGCGTGCAGCCGGGGTCTTACCTGTTGACGGTAGACATCGGAGGGCCTGGACAGGCACACCTTTCAGGGCGTGTTCCTCTAGACGTGGGCTCCCGGGACGTGGACGACGTCGCGGTCGCGGTAGCGCCGGGATTCCCGCTGGAAGGATCGGTGAAGGTGGAAGGCTCGGGCGGGCAGTCTCTGGACGGCGTGGCGGTGATCCTGGAGGCGGCGGCGGGCGGCTTCGGAGGGCGGCGCGCCGGGCAGGTCAAGGCGGATGGCACTTTCCGGATCGACGACGTGCGCGCCGATCGGTTCACGGTGAGCGTGCAGGGATTGAGGGGGAACCTCTACCTGAAGTCGGCGAAATCAGGACAGACCGACGCGCTCGCCTACGGGCTGGATCTGCCGCCGGGCGGCGCGGCCCGGCTCGATATCGTGCTGAGCAGCGAAGGGGCGCAGGTGGAGGGCATGGCGACCGATGCGAGGAACGAGGCGTCGCCCGGCGTCCGGGTCGTGCTCCATCCGGGCGCCGGTCATCCGCGGGCGGCACAACTGGTCCGGGTCACGACAGCGGACCCGTCCGGGCGGTACGCATTCACCGGCATCGCGCCCGGCAAGTACTATGTGTTCGCCTTGGAAGACTACGAACCGGGAATGGAGATGGATCCGGACGTAGTCAGCCGCTTGCGGGCGAGCGCCGAAACAGTGGATCTCAAGGAAGGCGGCAAGGAATCCAAAACCGTCAGGACGGCCGCGTCACGGTAGGCTCTCCAGGACATCGCGGACCTGCTCCATGGCGAGCCGGGGGCTCGACAGGATGGGGGCGCGCCGCGGGGCGGGATCGAGAGCATCGGCGACGCGGGCCATGGAGGCCTGGGCGAGCACGACGACGCCGCACGAGGCGGCGAGAGTTTCAAGCCCGGCGGTGACGATGCGGTCATGCGTAGCCGTGTCGCCAGCGGAGACGGCGGCGAAAGCGCCCTCGCAGAGGCTGGACACGATTTCGGGAGACCGGCCCAGCCTCGCGGCGGCATCACGGATCAACGCGATGGTGGGCTCGAGGGTCGTGGGGAGCGTGGCGAGCACGCCGATCGGGCCGGCGGCCCGGACCGCCGTTTCCGCCATCCGCTCGTCGACGCGGAGAACGGGAAAGTCGAACAACTGACGGGCCACGGGAATGGCCGCGCCGATCGACGAACAGGTGACGAGCACGGCATCGGCGCCGGCCTCACGGGCCGATTCGATGTAGCGGCAGACACGGCGGATGGTCCCCTTTTCGATCCGGCCGACGGCGATCGTGTTCTTCAGCAGACTCTCATCGGCGATGTGGAAGACCCGCGTGTTTCCAAGGATGCGGGCGGCCAGGTCCGAGAAGACGGGGATCAGGACAGGAGCGGTGTGAATCAGGGCCAGGGTCTTGGGCAACGGAAATCAACCTCCGGATTCAGTGCTCGTGGGTACAGGAGGGAAACTCCGCGAGAACGGCGTTTCCCTGGTAGCCCAAAGCGTCGATGAGGCCGTGGCGGGAGGTGAAGTAGCCGTCGGCGGTCATGCTTTTCACGGCGCGGAAGAAAGACACTTCAAGCCGGCGCGGAGCGGATTTCCGGCGCAGACCGGAACCGGCGGGAGCGTCGCGGACGGCGTCGGCTTCGGCACAGAGCGGTTCGAGGAGGGCGACCTGGGCGGACTCGGGCAGGTCGACAAACCGGGGCGCGCCGCGCCGGGAAGCCTGCCGGTCAAGCCACTTCAGCCCGCGGCGGTAGAGCGCCTGGGCCTGGGAGTTGCGGCTGACGACGTAGTCGATGTAGGCGGGTACGCCCGCATCCAGAGCGCCCGGCGAATCGCCGCCGGGAATGATGAGGTCGGCAAGACGGCTGACGGTTTCGTATTCCGCCGGGGTGAAGAAGCCGGGAGCCTCGGGGAGGCGGGCAGGGGGTTCGTGGGCGTGGCCCTGGTGCTGGCCGTACAACTCGTCGGCGGGGAACGGAAACGCGCAAGTGGCGGTGATGCTTCCGATGATTCTCAGCGCTTCGCGCCTGTCTTCGGGCATGTCAGAGTTCCTTCTTTCGCAATTGTTCCGCGATGTAATCGGCCGCGCGAGAGGCGAGGGCCATAATGGTGTGGGTGGGGTTCTTTTCGGAGGCGGAGGGGAAGGCGGCGCCGTCGACGACGAAGAGGTTGCGGATGTCATGGGACTGGCACCAGCCGTTGAGGACCGATGTTTTCGGGTCCGAGCCCATGCGGGCGCCGCCGAGTTCGTGATTGGTGCGGGGCTCTTCCCCGACGGCCAGAATTTCGGCTCCCGCCGCCTCCAGGATTCGTTTCGACCAGTCGGTCATGTCGCGGAAGATCTTCCAGTCGTTGGGGCTCCAGGAGACGTTCCGGCGGGCCCGGGGGAGGCCATGCGGATCCTTTTCGCGAGGATCGAGGTCGATGAAGGTTTTGGGGTTGGGGATCATCTCGCCGTAGGGGGAGAAGGTGAGGAACGCGGGATAGCGGTCGATGACCGCCTGTTTGTAGGCCTTGCCGAAGCCGTTCACGGAGCGGGCCCAGCCCACCGCGCGGCGGTTCTGGTAGTTGAACTGAATGCCGAAGCTACGGGCATAATCGCGCTTCCGCGTGTGCATGAAGGAAGGGATGTAGGCGTGATCCAGGAAGCCTTCATCGTTGGCGACCGGTTTTCCGATGAAGTCCTTGAGGAAGCACTGGACGCCGTTGGTGAAGTGCGGGATGAAGTTCCGGCCCAGATGTCCGCTGGAGTTCGCAAGGCCGGTGGGATAGCGCCGGGACTTCGACATGAGGAGGAGCGCGACGCTCTGGACGCAGGCGGCGGCGAGGACAACGACGCGTCCGCGCACCTCACCTTCCTTTCCGGTTTCGCGGTCCAGGTAGCGGACTCCAGTGACCCGATTCTCGCCGTTGAGCATGACTTCGCGCACGATGGAGCCGGTGCGGATGGTCAGGTGTCCGGTCTTGAGGGCGGGCAGCAGGTGGCAATCGGCGGAGTTGTACTTGGCGACGACGTCGCAGCCGGCCATGCAGTTTCCGCAGAAGTGGCACGACGGGCGGCCGAGAGCGGGCCGGGAGAGGGTGGCCTTGCGGACGTGAATCACCTTGACGCCCAGGCGGGCGGCGCCCTTCATGACGGCGACATCGGTGCATTTCATGGGCACGGGAGGAAGGAACTCGCCGTCGGGAAGGTCTTCGAGGCCGTCGCGGTTGCCGCACACTCCGATTTCGCGTTCGATGCGCGAGTAGTAGGGGGCGAGGTCCTGATATTCGATCGGCCAGTCTTCTCCGGCGCCCTCGTAGGTTCTGCCCTTGAAGTCGCGGGGACCGAAACGCCAGGCGACGGCATTCCAGGTCAGAGTCTTGCCGCCGAGGCCGCGGGCGCGTTCGGACTCGAAGCCGGGTTTGCCGGGCTTCATGGTGGGAATCGCACGGTTGGGGAAGTGAAAGGGAAGGGCGTGGGTATTGAAATCGGTCCGGGTGTTAATCCTTGGTCCGCCTTCGACGACGATCACATCCGCGCCGGCGTGGGCAAGGTGGGCGGCCGCGGTTCCGCCGGCGGCGCCGGATCCGACAACGACGACGTCATAGATCTTCTCAGGCATCGTTCAGACCACTCTATCCGATTTGGCCTGGGCAGCGCGCGGATCCGAGGGAGAGCGGCGGGATGGCACGAGGGAAACGGGAAGAAGTCGAGAAGGTCGCGCGGAAGCGCTTAGAAGATGAGGCTCAGGCCGCCGCGGACCGCGCGGGGGGACTGCACCAAAATCAGCCGCTGGCCGCCGGGCGTACCCACCGGCAGATAGCCCTGGGCGAGCAGGTTGCGCAACTCCGCGCTGGCCTCGAGACGTCCGGGCAACACGGAGCCGAGCCGCGGGATCGGCTGGCGGAGGTAGAGGTTCATCCCCGGCTCGAGCGTGGAGCGTTGCACAAGGGAGATGTGGACAGGCTGGAGGGCGTCGTAGCCGGAAAACTGGTAGCTGGCGGCGAACTTGGTTCCGGCCGTGGGCAGGGTGCCGGCGAGGCGGGCCGTGACGAAACTGCGGCCCGAAAGGGCCAAGGCGCGCCGCAACTCCTCGGCGTTCGAACCGGTCAGACCGGCCTGTGCGAGCTCGAGAGCGCCGCTGCGCGAGTATGCCACGGTCGCACTCAGAGCGTCTCCAATGTTCTGGGTGAGCGAAACGACGTAGCCCATCCGGCGGAAGTCGCCACCATTGATGACCGAGGTTTTCGAGGCGAGATCGGGAAGGAGGTCGGGCGATGTGATGGCGCCGGGATCGGCCTGCGCGTTGAAGGCGGCGTTGGTGGTCGCCTCGCGGTAGGCGGAAGCGGCGAAAGTCCGGCTCCCCCACTGGCGGCGGTAGCCGATCTCGTAGTTCTGGGTGCGCTGGACGAGGGCGCGGCCGCCGCGAAGGGAAACGCGAGGAAACAGCGAAAGCGCCACGAGGTCGTGCTGGAGCTCCGCTTCGCCGGGCTCTCCGCCAGGCATGATCTCGGTGGGAGCCGCGCCGGAGCTGAAAGCGAACTCGAGGGATCCTTCGTCGACGGATCCCCAGCGGAGCCGGGCGAAGGGACTGGCGTAGTTGAGCCTCGTCAGGAAGGACACCGACTCGAGGGAGGCGCCGTAGTCGAGTTCGAGACCGTCGCCGAGTTTGCGCCGGTCCACAAGGGTCATGGCAAGCGTTTGGAGCGCCGGAGTGTTGTCCACGCGGCCGGCGGCGAGCATGGCGCCGATGCGGGCCGGGAGGAAGACCTGACGCATGGTCACGTTGACCTCGGGAGAGGAAGCCCCTCCGAAGTCGCGGCTGAAGCTGGTGCGGAAACCGGCGGTCGGCGTGCCGCTATTGGAGGCGTATCCGAAGTTGCCGCTGACGGAAACCTGATTGCTTCCAAAAACGGAAGTGGCCAGTGCGAAGGCGGTGCCGAGGTCGGCCAGGCTGCCGGCGTGGCTGAGGTCGCCCGCTTCGCCCGAGGAGACTCGAACCAAGCCGCGGGTTTTCGAGAAGACCGGGTTGGCGCGGCCGGCTGAGCGGGGATCGGAGATGTCGACACCAGGGAGCAGCCGCAGCACCGGCCGGGTGGAGCCGGCGCTGCGAAGCACCCATTTCCAATCCTCGCTGATGATGTTGGCAGGCCCTCCGGACAGGTAGACCAGTTCGATGGAACTCAGCAGGCTTGTCAGATTGATGGCGAGGAACGTCCGGTTGCCGGGCTGGACGGCGATGTTCCGCTTGAAAGCCGGAACGAAGCTGGCCAGGGTGACGCGGACGGAGTAGATGTCCGGGAGAATGCCGTCGAAAGAGAAGGCACCGCGCTCGTTGGTGAGGGCGCGTCCGACGACGCGTTCGAAGCGGTTATAGAGGATCACTGTCGCGCCCATCTGGGGCGCTCCGGCCGCGTTCATGACCCGGCCGTTGAGTCCTCCCGCCATCCGGACGGGTTCGATGGCGTAGAGACAGGGGCTGAGAGCCGCCACCGCCGCCAGCGCGGCAGGGGCAAAGGTGAACGGCTTCACTCGTTGCGGCACGCTCTCCTTCCGGCGCTCACGAATTCCGCAAGCGGGCTAGATCACCTTAAACGTCGCAGACGGGGTCAGCGTCGCGTTACCGCCGTTGCGATCCACAACCTTCATCCGCAGGGTGTACTCTCCTGGTTCGAGTCCGGCCAGCGGGAGCAGTTTTTCGACCGTGTACTGCTGCGCGGAGGCGCCTTCCACTTTGGCCACTTCCTCGCTGTACTCAAACTTCTTTTCGTTCGAACCGTTCTTGATCAGTTCGTACTCTACCACGGCATTGGGCTTTTGGGTTTTCTCATCCGGGGTGAAGTTGTAAAACTGAACGTAGATTCCCAGTTTTTCGTCCCGGCGGAAGGTCTCGTTGACACGGGGCCGGACCTTGGAGGCGCCGATGACAAACTGGCCGGTTCCGATGTTCTTGGTGGGCACCTTTTCGATCAAGTCCGCCAGGATGAGGCTGCTCATGGCCAGCTTCTCCTCTTCGTATCGGGGAACGCTGAGCGCCATTTCGTAGTTGGTCATGTTGCCGCCGATGATGTCCTTCACCACCAAGTTGAGGCGATAGGTGCCCGGGGGCAGCGGGATGGGCTTCTGATAGACAGACGAACCCTTGACGTATTCCTGGAGGAGAGACGAAGGGGCGTCGGCGGTGACGACGTCCTCGAAGACGGTCACCACACGGCGGGACATCGAAGTGATCCGGCCGTAGATGTTGACGACCGCCTTGGAGACGCCGTCTTTCTCCTGGAACTGGAGGTCGCGGCGGTCAAACTGGGCCGTGATGTTGGTGAGGATGGTCGAGTTGGTCATCCGCACGTAGTCGGCGCGCACGCGGATCGGAAGCAGGTTGAAGCGCACCGTCGAGGTGACGGCGGCTTCGAGGTCCTTGAATTTGATCTGGGGCGCCTTCTGGAGGTTGGCGAACTGTTGCAGGCGCTCGAACTGGTTCATGCGCATCGGCAGGGGCTGGTTGCCGGTCCCGAGACGTGTGCCGTCGGTGCGGGAGAAGCGGTCCGTCTTGGAAGAGAGCCCCAACTGCTCATACATGGTGAGGCCGGCGTTGGGGACGTAGAGGAGCGCGTCTTTCTCCGACGGATCCATCGTCATACGGTACTCGCCGGTCATGGTCGGGTCGACGAACTCGATGATGACGTCGTTGCCGATCCCTTCGATGTAGCGGTAGCGCCACTTTTCAAAGGGGAAGGTCGAGGTGGTGCCGCCGCCCTCTTCGATGGGCCGCTCATAGGTTCCGCCGGAGGGATGGGACTCGTTCTCATCCGGGGGCCCGAAGGCGATGTAGATGCGGCCGCGGTCCGTCTTCCAGCCGGGGATGCCGCTGGCGAAGCGCTCGTTGGCATAGGCGATGCGGCGGTAGTGTTCCTCTTTAAACTCGTTTTCCTGGGTGTCGGGAGTCGGATCGCGCCGGAGCCAGAAGCCTTCGATGAACTGTTCGCGTTCCTCGTCGGTCTGGAGCCGTTTCCAGGACTGCCTCTCCTCGTCGGTGATGATGTAGGCAACGTCCTCGTTGAGCCACTTGCGGAAAGGAGTTTCAAGTTCTTTGCGGAGCTTTTCCTGCTGCCGCCGCTTCTCTTTTTCCGACAGGGGCTTGGCAACGGTTTCCCGGTCGCCGCCGGACGCCTTCTTCTTGTCCGCAGCCGAGACGGGAACGAACGCCACCAGGGCTAGCGCCGCGTGGAATGCCAGGAACCTTTTCCAATCCATAGCTTCTCCAGTTTGCCTTCCAAAAGTGCGCCTACACTTTTCGCTAACTTAATTCTAGGGGCGGTTTGCAGCAAGGTCAAGCAAAACCCCGGATTCGACTCCAGCCGAAGGCGTCCGGCGGGTCCGGCGGGCGTTCCGGCGCCCCTGACGGCAGCCGTAGAGACGTCCGGGTGCGGCGGCCGGTTGCAGGAATCCGGGAACCCGGGCCAGCCGGCGGCGGCAGATCGCGGGCGGTGGGACGGGGCGATCCACTTCCGCACAGGTCCTCCCTCCCAAAAACAGAATCCGCCGCCGGCGGACGGACCCTAACCGCTTGAAGGACAAGGGAGGGTCGTATTCCAAGTCCAGAAGATGCAGTTGGCACTGAATTTGCTGTGTCGCCGCTGGAGTAGTGTATGATGAGGCGAGTCCAATGCTGGGGTAGCAGACGGCTCACCGAAGGCGGGCGGAGAGATTGAAGGAACTCAAAGGCCAACTCGTCAGCGCGCTGCTGTTGATTGTGACGGCTGCGTCTCTGATCGCGGCCGGGATCAACTTCCAGCGGCAGCGGCGGTCGCAGTTGCCGGAGGACGGCGTGGTCTGGGTGGACCGGGCGGCGCCGAACGGGTCCAACCAAGTAGTGGCTCTGCATGTAGTGGAGGACAGCGCGGCGGAGCGGGCGGGAATCCGGGAAGGGGACGTGCTGACCAAGATCAGCAACTCGCCGATTGCGACCGAGACCGACGTGGCGCGGGTGCTGGCGCGGGTGGGCGCGTGGAAGCAAGCCGAGTACGTTATTCTCCGGGGCGGGATTGAGACGACAGCCCGGGTGGTGGTGCGGGAGCAGGCCGCCGGACTCTCGCGCTACTACCAGTACCTGGTAGGACTGGGTTACCTGGTGATCGGGCTGTTTGTCTACATGCGGCGGGCCCGGGCGCCGCGGGCGACGCATTTCTACCTGCTGTGCCTGATCAGCTTCATCGCCTGCACCTTCCACTATTCGGGGATTCTGAACAATTTCGACAAGGTCATCTTTTTCGGCAACGTACTCGGGTGGATGTTCGCGCCGACGATTTTCCTGCATTTCTGCCTGGCCTTTCCGGAACCGCGTCCGTGGTTCCGCCGCAGGGGCATGGCGCAGATGCTCTACCTGCCGGCGACGGCGTTCGGGCTGGTGTGGGCCGGAGTGACGTCAGGGACCATCCGGGTGCCGATGTCGCAGGTGGAGTTGCTGTGGGTGCTGAACCGGCTTTGGCTGGCCTTCGTGAGCGCGGGTTACCTGGCCGGAGCGGCGACATCGGCGCTGGCGGCGCGAGGAATTGAAGATCCGGTGGCGCGGCAGCAGGTGAAATGGTTGCGAAACGGGGCGGTTCTGGGCGTGCTGCCGTTCACGTGTTTTTACACAATCCCGTTCGTGCTGGGGGTGGTGCCGAACACGTACATGAACATGGCGGTACTGTCGCTGATCTTCGTACCGCTCACGTGGGCCTACGCGATTGTCCGCTACCGGCTGATGGACGTGGACGTCATCTTCCAACAGGGATTCGCCTACACGCTGGCGACGCTCGGCGTGATGGGTGTTTTTTATGTGCTGGTGCTTTCCAAGGGTCCGTTCGAAGAGATGGACCCGAGCATGGTGGCCATCCTGATCATGGTGGCGACGTTCATTTTCCAGCCGCTGCGGAACTGGCTCCAGGAGGTGCTGGACCGGTACGTCTTTTACAAGGACCGCTACGACTACCGCCGGACCCTGGTCGAGTTCGCGCGGGAGTTCAGCTCGGAGACCGACGTGGATCACATGCTGAGCTCCGTGGCGGACCGACTGCGGCGGACCCTCTCGATCCGCAACGTGGCCTTCTTCCTGCGGAGCGAAGAGGGAGACCGTTTCGAACTGCGGGAGTTCGCCGGCGAGGACGCGGTACAGCCGCGGGAGACGCTGGACCTGAGCTTTCTGACGGCGAATCCAAGTGGTCCGTTATTTTTCGAGCGGACGCGTGTGGGGCTGGACATCATCACGCAGCATTGGAGCCCCAGCGTGCGGGCGACAATCAGTGAGTTGGACCTGACGTATTACATCCCGTGCCAGGTCCGGGGCAAGACAATCGCCTATCTCGGCGCCAGCCGCACGACGGACAACGAATTCCTGTCGAGCGAGGACCTGGAGTTGCTGACGACGCTGTCCGGCTCGGTGGGAATCGCCATCGAGAACGCGCGGCTGTACCGGTCGCTCCAGCGGAAGGTGGAGGAGAACGAGCGGCTCAAGGAGTTCAACGAGAACATTGTCGAGTCGTTGAACGTAGGAATCGTGGCGGTGGATCTCAACGACCGGGTGGAAAGCTGGAACTCACAGATGGAAGAGTTGACGGGGGTGACGCGGGAGCAGGCGACAGGCCAGCCGCTGACGGTGCTGTTGCCGCCGGCGGTGGTGGAAAGCCTGGACGGGGTGCGGGGCGAGACCGGCGTGCACCAGTTTTACAAAATCCCGCTGCGGTCCTGGTCGCCGGCGCCGGCCGCGGGGGCGGCCGGGGCGAACGGAGCCAACGGGCACGGGGTCAACGGGCACGGCGAGCACAGGAATGGGGTCAACGGGAGCGGGGCAGCGCAGAACGGGCGCAACGGAGGCGGGCGGCCGAAGCGGACCGAGCGGCTGGTGAACATCGCGGTGGCGCCGCTGGTGACCCGCGACCAAAACCAGATCGGAAGGCTTATCATTCTCGACGACGTCACCGAGCGGGCCGAACTGGAGCAGCGGCTGGTGCAGACCGACAAGTTGTCTTCGATCGGTCTGCTGGCGGCGGGCGTGGCGCACGAGGTGAACACGCCGCTGGCTGTGATTTCCAACTACGCGCAGATGCTGACCCGCCAGTTCTCCAATGACGACCCGAAGACGCGGCTGCTCGAGAAGATCGCCAAGCAGACGTTCCGCGCCAGCGAGATCGTCAACTCGCTGCTGAACTTTTCGAGAACGTCGAAGACCGAGTTTGAGGACGTCGACCTGAACCGTGTGATCCGGGAAACGCTCTCGCTGGTCGAGCACCAGATCGAGAAGGCGGGAATCACTGTAGTGATGCAGACCGACACGGCGCTGCCGCCGGTGAAGGGGAATTTCGGCAAACTCCAGCAGGTGTTCCTGAACCTGTTCCTCAACGCGCGCGACGCCATGGAGGGCAAGGGCGTCCTGCGGGTGACCACGTCGACCGACGATGGGCGCGTCCGCGTGCAGATCACCGACAACGGAAAGGGGATTCCGGCGGACGAACTGCCGCGGATCTATGACCCCTTCTTCACGACAAAGGGCGCGAAAAAAGGGACTGGGCTGGGTTTGGCGGTGACCTACGGCATCGTCCGCGAGCACGGCGGCAACATCGAGGCCCAGAGCGAACCTGGCGCGGGCACGACGTTCGTTCTCGACTTCCCCCAGGCGAAGAAACCGGTCCATGCATGATTCTTCAGCCGCGGCCACAGGGCGCGGGCGCGTTCTCGTCATAGACGACGAGGCCGACATTCGCGAGAGTCTCCACGACCTTCTCTCTCTCGAACACTACCAGGTGGATCTGGCCGCCAACGCGGCGGAGGGACTGGCGAAGGCGGAGGCGTCCTACTACGACCTGATCCTGGTCGATCTCATGCTTCCGGACCGTTCCGGAATGGAGGTTCTGCAACAGATCCGGGAGCGCGACGGCGAGACTCCTGTGGCGATGATCACCGCCTACGGGTCGATCGAGGTAGCGGTCCGGGCGATCAAGGCGGGCGCGAGCGACTACTTTTCCAAGCCTTGGGACAACGAGAAACTGCTGATCGAGATCGCGCGCATGATCGGCGCGCGCCGCCTGCTGAGCGAGAACACGCAACTGAAGCGCGCGCTCAAACAGCGTTACAGCTTTCCGAACATCGTAGGCAAGAGCGAGCGGATGCTGCGGATTCTGGACATGGTTACGCAGGTGGCGGCCAGCCGTTCGACGATTCTGGTGACGGGAGAGACGGGAACCGGCAAGGAGCTGATCGCCAAGGGCATTCACGCGAATTCCCCGCGGGCAGACCACCCGTTTATCGCCGTCAACAGCGGCGTGCTGCCTCCGGACCTGCTCGAGTCGACGCTGTTCGGCCACGTCAAGGGAGCGTTCACGAGCGCGATTTCGGCGCGAAAGGGCTATTTCGAGGAGGCCAACCGGGGGACGATCTTCTTCGACGAGATCTCCAACATCAGTCCCGAGACACAGGCCAAGCTGCTGCGCGTGATCCAGGAGCGGGAGTTCATGCCACTCGGGTCGAACGAAGTGATCAAGGTGGACGTGAGGATCATCGCGGCGTGCAACACCGACCTCAAGAAACTGGTCGAGGAGGGCCGTTTCCGCGAGGATCTCTACTACCGGCTCAACGTGATCAATATCGTGCTGCCGCCGCTGCGGGACCGCAAGGAGGACATCCCGCTGCTGGTGGACCACTTCTTCACCAAGTACTGCCGGGAGAACGAGAAGTTCCTTTCGAGCAACGGCCGCTCACAGCTGCGGTTCGAGGCCGATGCGATGCAGCTGCTGATGGACCACAACTGGCCAGGCAACGTCCGGGAGTTGGAGAACGTGGTGGAGCGGGCGGTGGTGCTCGCCACCGATCCGCTGGTTCCGGTCAGCGTGCTGCCGGACCACCTGCTGGCGGCGGGCGGGGTGCGGACGCGGCGATCGGAGGCCGGAACGCTTCCGCCGGACGCGAGCCTGTTTGAGATCGTCAACGATTTTGAACGGCGCAAGATCATCGAATCGCTCGAGCAGCACAACTACAGCCAGACCGACGCGGCCGAGCAACTGCGGATTCCGCTGTCGACGCTCAACCAAAAGATCAAGAGGCTGGAGATTCCGATCCGGAAGAAGTCGGGCTGAGCCATCGTCCCAGGCAGGCCCTTCGGACGCGGGCTTAAGCCTTGTGAGAACAGCCGGTTGCGGACGGCGGCGGACGGCCAGGGGGCGCGGAATCTGATATGCTCCGGATTATGAACGCCTGGAGGGTCGCCCTCTTCCTCGCCGCGACGGCGGCATGGCCGAAATCGCCGCTGACGCATGAAACCATGTGGCTGATGAAACGGGTGGGGTCGCCGGCGCCGAGCCCGGACGGCAAGTGGGTCGTGTTTTCCGTGCGCGAGCCGGCCTACGACCCCAAAGATCAGCGGTCGGATCTGTGGATCGTGCCCGCCGACGGAAGCGCGCCGCCGCGCCAGCTGACCTACAGCAAGGGCGGAGAGGATGGAGTGGACTGGAGCCCGGATTCACGCCGGATCGCGTTTTCGGCGCGCCGCGACGGGGATGAGAGCGCGCAGATATACGTGCTGGATGTGATCGCGGGAGGGGAGGCGCGCCGGGTGACGAACGCCAGCAGCGGCGCCTCCGATCCGAAGTTCAGTCCGGACGGCCGCAGCCTGCTCTACCAGAGCGACATTGACCCCGCCGCGGCGGAGCGAAAGAAGAGGAAGTACAACGCCCGGGTCTATGAATCGTTCCCGATCCGGTACTGGGACCGGTGGCTGGACGAGACGCGCCCGCACCTGTTTGTACAGCCCGTGGAGCCCGCCCCGGGCATTCAGCCGAAGGATTTGCTGGCGGGAACGCGGCTGGTGACGGAGCCAGGCTTCGACGGGGCTCTCGGGACTTCGGGATCGAGCCTGGGCGCGGTCTGGGCCCCGGACAGCGCATCGGTCGTCTTCATGGCGACGACGGAGAGAAACCGCGCGGCGCGCCAGGAAGTGGAACTTCATCTCTACCAGGTGAGCACCGCGGGAGGCGAACCGCGGCGAATCACCGATTCCGGGGCCAGCTACAGTTCGCCGCGGTTCCGCCCGGACGGGACAGCCCTGTACGCCCTGGCGGAGAAGTCCGGCCCGAACCCCTACAATCTCACGCGCATCGCGATGTTCTCGTGGCCGGAACCGGCGGGAGCAAAAATCGTCTCGGCCACGCTGGACCGATCGATCAACACGTTCGGGATCACGCCGGACAACCGCACAATCTATGCGCTGGCCGAAGAGCACGGCCACGAGAAACTGTTCCGCATGCCGGCCGGCGGCGGACAAGCGGAACTCGCCTTCGAGATGACGCTGGGAACCTACTCCGACCTGAGCGTGCCGGCCAAGGCGGAGACCAACCTACTGGTGGGCCTGTTCGACAGCGCGGTTAATCCGAAGGAAGTAGTGCGGATCGAGCCGGGGCAGAAAGGCCACCGGAACCTGACGAATTTCAACCAGCCGGAGGCCAGTGAGATCGACTGGACGCCGCCTCGCCACTTCTGGCATACGTCGAAGACGGGCCGGAAGGTTCACAGCATGCTGTTCCTGCCGCCGCGATTTGATGAGAACCGCAAGTATCCGCTGGTGGTACTCATGCACGGGGGTCCCCACACGATGGCGCGTGACGAGTATCACACGCGCTGGAACTACCACCTGCTCACGGCCCCCGGCTACGCCGTTCTCACGACGAACTACACGGGCTCGACGGGCTTCGGCGAGAAGTTCGCGCAGCTGATCGAACGGGATCCGCTGAAGACGCCCGGAGAGGAGATCAACGAGGCGGTGGACGAGGCGCTGAAGAAGTTTCCGTTTCTCGACGCGACGCGGATGGCGGCGGGCGGCGCCAGCTATGGGGGGCACCTGGCCAACTGGCTGCAAGCCACGACGACGCGTTACAAGTGCCTGTTCAGCCACGCCGGCCTGATCAACCTCGAGTCGCAATGGGGCACAAGCGATGTGATCTATCATCGCGAGGTGAACAATGGGGGCCCGGTGTGGGAACAGGGCCCGGTGTGGAGGACGCAGAATCCCATCCGGTACGCGGCGAACTTCAAGACGCCGATTCTGCTGACGGTGGGCGAGCGCGACTACCGCGTGCCGCTGAATCAGACCATCGAGAACTGGAGCGTATTGCAGAGGCTGAACATTCCAAGCAAGCTGATCGTGTTTCCGGATGAGAACCACTGGATCCTGAAAGGGGAGAACAGCCGGTACTTCTACCAGGAACTCCATGCCTGGCTCGGCAAGTACCTCGGAAGCTCTTGAGCGACGGTCCCAGAACAGAGTACAGCCGGCGCCTGGCGGCGTGGAGAGACGAAGAGAAGCGGCTCGAGGCGAACGATTCCCGATGGAGCCGCCTTCGCGGCGCGGCCGGGCTGGCGGCGCTGCTTCTCGGTTTCGGCGCTTTCGGGCTGAAGCAGGTTCCGGCTTATGCGCTGGCGCCGCCGGTCGCGGTGTTGGCAGCGCTGGTGGTGATCCACGAACGGGACGTCAGGCGGCGGGAGCGGGCGCGGCGGGCGATCCGGCATTATGAGCGGGCGATGCGCCGGCTGGACGGGGTCCTGAGGGGAGATACGGGCACCGGCGCGGAGTTTCTCGATCCGCGCCACCTTTACGCCGCAGACCTGGACGTGCTGGGTCCGGGGAGCCTGTTCGAGCTGATCTCGACGGCGCGCACCAGGGAGGGCGAGGCGACGCTGGCCGCATGGCTGCTCGCCCCCGCCACACACGAGGAGGCGTCGAAACGGCAGGAGGCGGTGAAGGAGCTGCGGGATCGGGTTTCTCTCCGCGAGGAACTGGCGCTCGAGGGGGAGGAGATCCGCGCCGGGCTCGAGGAAAAGGCGCTGCGGGCATGGGCCGCAGCCCCGCCGGCGGCCTTGCCGGCGGCAGGGCGCCCGCTGTGCATCGGGGCCGCGCTGCTGACAGCGGGTTCGTTTCTCGGATGGCTGGGGCAACTCTGGCCGTTGTGGCCGTTTCTCTTGATGACGCTGGGCGTCTTCGCGATCCAGTTGTGGCTCCGCCCCCGGGTGGAACCGGTGATGGAGAGCCTGGACGCGCCAGCGCGCGACCTGCGGCTGGTGGCGGCGATTCTCGCGCGTCTCGAGAGAGAGGACGTGAAGTGCGAGCGCCTGCTCGAGGTTCGCGGGCGGCTGCGTGCGGAGGGGCGCGCGGCTTCGGCCGAGATCGCCGGACTGCGCAAACTGGTGGACCGCCACGACGACGCGCACAACCAGTTTTTCGCGCCGTTCGCTTTTCTGCTGCTGTGGACGCCGCTGCTGGCCTACAAGGTGGAATCGTGGCGGCGGCGCTGCGGGGGGCGGGCGGCGGACTGGATCGGCGCCATCGCCGAGTTCGAGGCGCTGTGCTCGCTGGCTGGCTACGCCTACGAACATCCGTCGACCGTGTTTCCCGAACTGCTCAGCGGAGGCCGCGAGTTCGACAGCGAGGGACTGGCCCACCCGCTGCTGCCCGAGGACCGGGCGGTGGTCAACGATGTCCGTCTGGGGGAGCAGCCGCGGATCCTGGTGGTCAGCGGGTCGAACATGTCAGGCAAGAGCACGCTGCTGCGCGCCGTGGGCTTGAACACGGCGCTGGCCTGGGCGGGCGCGCCGGTGCGCGCCAAACGACTCCGGGTTTCGCGCCTGGCCGTGGGCGCATCGCTGCGGACCGTGGACTCGCTCCAGGAGGGCCGGTCGCGCTTCTACGCAGAGATCACACGAATCAGGGAGATCCTCGATCTGACCCGGAAGGGTCCGCCGGTGCTGTTTCTCCTCGACGAGTTGCTCAGCGGGACCAACTCGCATGACCGGCAGGCCGGCGCGGAGGGAATCCTCCGGAGCCTGCTCGACCGCGGGGCGATCGGGCTGACGACGACCCACGATCTGGCCCTGGTGCGGATCGGAGACAGCCTCGCGCCGCTGGCGGCAAACGTCCACTTCGAGGACTCCTACACCGACAGCGGGATCCACTTCGACTACTGGATGAAGCCGGGACCGGTCCAGCGTTCGAACGCCATCGCCCTGATGCGCTCGGTGGGCCTCGACGTGGGCGGCCCATGACGGCGCCTCCGTCGCGTCCGGCATGAGCTACAATCGCGTCTTTCATGCCCCGCCGACTCCGGTTCGCCGCCATCGCCGACGACTACACGGGAGGATCCGACCTGACCAGCATGCTGGCGGCGGAGGGCGTGCGCGCCATCCAGTTTTTCGGACTGCCCCGCCCCGATGCCCTGGCGGCCGCCGGCGGCGAATACGACGCGGCGGTGGTTTGCCTGAAGTCGCGTTCGATCGAGCCGGAGGAGGCGTGCCGGCTGTCGGTGGAGGCCCTCGAACGAGTGGCTCAACTCGACCCCCTGCAATGGCAATTCAAGTACTGCTCGACGTTCGACTCCACTGATCGGGGCAACATCGGGCCGGTCGCCTCGAAGCTGATGGAGCGGCTGGGTGTCCCGTTCACGACCGCGATTCCGGCCCTGCCGGTGAACGGGCGGACGCAGTACGGCGGCTATCTGTTCGTGAATGGAGCGCTGCTTTCCGAGTCGCCGATGCGGGATCATCCGCTCAACCCAATGCGGGAGCCGAGCCTGGTGCGACACCTCCAGCGCCAGACTTCGCGCCGCGTTGGATTGATCGGTTGGGAGGCGGTGCGCAGGGGTCCGGAGGCGATCCGGAGAGCAATGAAGGAGGAGGCGGCAGCGGGAGTCGAGATCGCGCTGGTGGATGCGCTGACCGAGGACGACCTGGACCGGATCGCCGAGGCGGTGTGCGAAGAACGCCTGCTGACGGGCGGGAGCGGAATCACAGCGGGCCTGGCGAGGTTCTGGCGGCGGATCGGCCTCGAACCTTTCGGGGATCAACCACGTCTCGGCCGGACCGAGCCGGGCGTACTGGTGATCGCCGGGAGCTGCTCGGCGGCGACCCTGCGGCAACTGGAGGCGTTCGCCGGGGCGGGCGTCCCGGTCAGCCGGCTTGATGTGGCGGCGCTGATGCGGGACCCGGAGGCGGAGATCGCACGGCTGGAAGCGGAAGTCCGGGAGCGGCGAGTCGCGGCGGCCGCATCGTCGATGGGTCCTGCGGAGCGGCGGCGCCTGTTGGAGGAACTGGAGGGCCGGGGGCATCCGGCGGAGGAAGTTCGCATGACGATTGAAGCCGCCCTGGCTGAACTGGCGCGGCGGATCGTCTCGAGTCACGGGATCGCGCGGGTAGTGGTAGCGGGCGGCGAGACGGCGGGGGCGGTGATCGAAGCGCTGGGCGCGCAGGCGGTGGAGGCGCTCGACACGCTCGATCCGGGCGTGCCGGCGCTGATGACGGTGGGCGAGCCGCGGCTGGCGCTAGTGCTCAAGTCCGGCAACTTCGGCCGGGACGGGTTCTTCCCGAACGCCGTACGCTACCTGGAGGGACTATGAAGATCCTGGAGGATCTGTGCCGCACAGCGAACAGCTTTTTTGAGCGAGGGTACGCGTTCGGCTCGACCGGGAACCTGAGCGTACGTGAGGGGGAGGAAGTCTGGGTGACACCAACAGGCAAACCTCTCTGCGGGCTCACGCCCGCCTCGCTGGCCAAGATCGACATGGAGGGGCGCGCTCTGAACGGCGCATCCCCGTCCAAGGAGTACCCCTTTCATCTCGCCATCTACCGGAGGCGCGCGGACGTGTCGGCGATCGTACACCTGCACTCGACCTACGCTGTGGCGCTGTCGTGCCTGGACGAGATCGACGAGTCCAGACCGCTGCCGGCGATCACGCCGTACTTTTTCATGAGGGTCGCACCGCTGGTGGTGGTGCCCTACTTTCGGCCGGGGTCTGGGGATCTGGCGGCGGCGGTCGGCGAAGCGGCGGGCAGAGGAAACACCCTGCTGCTGCGCAATCACGGCCTGATCTGCGTGGGAGAAACGTGGAATGAGGCGGTCGACCGCACGGAGGAATTCGAGGAGACGGCCAAGCTCCGTTTCCTGCTGCGCGGCGAACGAGTGCGGGAGCTCGGGGAAGCCGACCTGGAAGAGCTGCGGCAGGCGTTTCCGCCCAGGCCGATCCGACTTCGAGGCGCGCCGGGCGGATAGGGGAACTTCGGGCCAAGGGGGCCGCCGGAACTCCAGGCCCACATGTGACGTATTCTAGTTTGAGGTACGAAGAGCGACGCATGCCTTTCTGCACACAGTGTGGCGCGCAGGTCAGCGAAGCGGCCTCATTTTGCGGCCATTGCGGAGCGCCGCAAAAAGGGACGGGATCGCCGTTGAGCTCTCCGGGATCCAGTGGCCGGTGCGGCGGCGATTTCCTCAACGGGATTTCGCCCCAGCTGGCATCGACTCTCTGCTACATTCCGGTGGTGGGGTGGATCCCGTGCATCATCGTGCTCGCCTCCCAGCGTTTCCGCCTTGACAATAACGTCCGGTTCCACGCCTTCCAGGGGATCTATCTGTTCGTGGCCTGGCTCGTCACCGGCGGGGACTGGGGCCTGGGGATCTTCTTCGACCGGACATGGACGCGCGTCGGCGTAAGCATCAGCAAGCTGATTCACCTGGCGTTGATCGGAATCTGGATCTTCATGATGGTGAAGACATCGCAAGGCGTCCGCTACCGGCTGCCTCTCCTCGGCGAGTGGGCCGAGCGGTCGCTGACGCGAAGCACCTGAGGGTCCGGGCGGTTCCAGAACAGTACCGGACCAGGGCACGGCTTTCGTACCCCTGCCAAACGCGAGGAAAGTACCTTGTCTGACCGGGGGTTCGGCCCTGAAACTGGTCGGGTAGGGAACCTCGATGCAGCGAACCGACCTCGAATTCTGGACATCGCGGGAAGTGGCGCGGTTGCTATCGCTCGTGGAGGGAGAAAAGCGCTACTTCCAGGAAATGGTGGCGCGCTCGCCGGTCGGCTTCGCGGTCCTTAACCGGGAGATGGGAGTGGTGTCGGCCAACCGCGCGTTCCGCCAGATCTTTGGAATCCGGCAGGCCGAGACGGGAGGGGTTTCGATCGCCGATCTGCCGGTCCAGGGTTTGGATGGCGCCGCAAAGAGCGTGCTGGCCGGAGGGGGCAAGCAGGAATCGTTTCACGCGGAGGTGGCGACACCGGCCGGCGCGCGGTCGTTGCAGATCACGATGGCCGGCTTCCGGGACTGGGGAGACGAGGGAGAAGACGAAGTGCTGGTGGCGGTGCAGGACGTCACCGCCGCGGTCGAGCAGGTGAGGGGCGTGGGAGAAAGCGCGGCGGCGAAGCTGCGCGAGCAGGTCGGCAAGCTTCCGGGACTGGCCTGGGAACTGGATACGTCCACGATGAAGTTCCTGTGGGTGAACCAGCAGGCGATCGAGACGATGCGGCTGCCGGCGGAACATTGGGTAGCGGGCGCGGATTTTCTGGGCGAGCGCGTGGCCGAGCCGGACCGGAACGCGGTGAGATCGGCCTATCTGGCGTCGATGGCCAGGGGCAAGCCGTTTTCGATCGAGTACAGGTCGGATGGGGCAGGCGGCCAGCGGATCTGGCTCTGCGACACCGTCCGCCCGGAGAACGGGCGGGCCTATGGAATCACGGTAGACGTGACGGCCGCGCGGCTGGGTGAGGAGGCGGCGGCGCAGGCACGCAAGGTGGAGGCGCTGACGAAGCTGTCCGGGCGGGTGGTTCACGATTGCAACAACCTGTTGATGATCACGAGCGGCTACGGCGAGGATCTTCTCCAAGGTCTACCCCAGGACAGTCCGCTGCGGTCCAACGTGCAGCAGATTCTCGACGCCGGGGAACGTCTGCGCGGACTGATGTCGCAGTTGACGGCGTACGTTTCCCATCCGAGCCCGGAAAAGCAGGTCTTCCCGATCGACCCGCTGGTGACGGACCTGCGGGACGAACTCAGGAAGTCGCTCACCGGATCTGTGGACCTGGTCGTGAACTGCCGGGCGTGGAACGTCCACGTCAACGCCGATCCGGCGCTGGTGGTGCACGCCATCCGCACGATCGCGGCCCGGGCCGCGGACGCAGTGGCCGGGGCGGGCACGATCTCGATCGAGACGTCGGTGTTTGAATACGGGTTCGCGTCGGGGGAGAGCCGTGGCGTGCTGGCGCCGGGGGCCTACGCGGTGATCGAGATCCGGGACAACGGCCACGCCATCCACCCGGACCTGATCGCGCAGGTGTTCGAACCGGCGCTCGCCACCGAGATCGCGCGGTACAACTTCCCGGCGATCTACAAGAGCATCCGCGAGATGGGCGGAGACGTCTCGGTGAGGAGCGAGTACGAAACGGGCAGCACGTTCCGGCTGCTGCTGCCGGCGACCTCGCCGGAAGGACAGACGGCGGTAGCGGCAGCGGAGGCCAAACCGGCGCCGGCGGCCAGCACGATTCTGATCGTCGAAGACGAGGCGGGCATCCGGGCGCTAATGCGCCGCATCCTGGACCGCGAGGGCTACCACCTTCTCGAAGCCGGACACGGAAAGGCGGCCCTCGAGCTGTCGCGAAATCACCCCGGGACGATCGATCTGCTGGTGACCGACGTAGTGATGCCGGAGATGAGCGGGTTCGAACTGGCGCGGTCGCTGCGGGCGATCCGGCCCGATCTGCGGGTGTTGTTCATCTCGGGCTACACGGGCCTTTCCGGCTTCGACGCCGAGCAGCTCTCGCCGGGATCGGCGTTCCTGCAAAAGCCGTTCACGTTGAACGCGTTCGTAGCGAAGGTGCGGGACCTGCTCGAAAAATAGGCCCGGCGCCGGCGGCGCGCCGCGCGTCGTATGATGGTGCCGATGCGACGCCGTGTCTTTCTCTCCTCCCTCGCCGCGCTTCCCGGCGCCTACCCGGCCACACGCCTTCCGTCGGGAAGGCCCGAAGATGTGGGCCTGTCGACTCCGCGGCTGAACCATGTTCGGGCGGCGATGGAGCGGTACATCACGCGCGGCGAAGTGGCGGGAACGGTGACGCTGCTGGCGCGCAAGGGCCGCGTCGTGCACCTGGAAGCGCAGGGCATGGCGGACCTGGCATCGCGCCAGCCGATGCGCACGGATCACATTTTCCGTCTGGCGTCGATGACCAAGCCGGTGACCAGCGTCGCGGTGATGATGCTGCACGAAGAGGGCCGGTTCCTGCTCACCGACCCGGTGTCGCGTTTCCTGCCCGAGTTCAAGGACATGAAAGTCGCTGTGGCGAACCGGCCACACGAGCGCGCGGAGGGCGGCTACCGGCTCGTCCCCGCCGAGAGGGAGATCACGATCCAGCATCTGCTGACGCACACGGCGGGATTGGCCAGCAGCTCATCGGGGCCGACGATGGCGCTGCACGCGAAATGGTCGGCGCAGCGGACGCCGAAGTCGCTGCTGGCGGAGCGGATCGCGGAACTGGCGAGGCTGCCGCTGAACTTCCAGCCGGGGACGGCGTGGGAATACGGCAACGCCACGGATGTCCTGGGCCGCCTGGTCGAGGTGGTCTCAGGACAGCCGCTCGACAGGTTTTTCCGGTCGAGAATTCTCGATCCCCTCGGGATGGGCGACACCCACTTCTACCTTCCGGACAACCTGCTGCCAAGGCTGGCCACAGCCTACGAAAAGAGAGACGGGAGACTGGCCAGGCTCGATGAGCCGGGGTGTGAAACACGGGGAGGGCGCTACTACTCCGGAGGTGGAGGCCTGGCGGGATCGATCGAGGACTACTACCGGTTCTGCCAGATGCTGCTCAACGGAGGGCAGTTCAACGGCGTTCGTCTGATCAGCCGGAAGACCGTCGAGCTGATGACGGCGAATCATATCGGCCAGCTGCCCCTGTGGCGGGATACGTTGCGCGGGTACCGGTTCGGGCTGGGATTCCGCGTGATGGCGGATCCGGGCGAAGCGGGGAAACTGGTTTCGGTGGGCAGCTACGGGTGGGGAGGCGCGTATGGCACCTATTTCTGGGTGGACCCGAAGGAGGAGATGACCGGGATCCTCATGCTGCAATTGAAGCCGTACGCCCACCTGAACATCCGCACGGAGTTCCAGAACACGGCGACGCAGGCACTGGCGGACTGAGCGGCGGCCCCCGCCGTTCAAAGGTCGATGTCACGGAGGCGCAGAGCGTTGGCGATGACGGAGACGGACGAGAACGTCATCGCCGCGGCGGCGATCATCGGGCTGAGCAGGATTCCGAAGACGGGATAAAGCACGCCGGCGGCTACCGGAACGCCGAGCAGGTTGTAACAGAACGCAAAGAACAGGTTCTGACGGATGTTCCGCATCACAGCCTGAGAGAGCCGACGGGCGCGGAGGATGCCGCGCAACTCGCCCTTGACGAGCGTGACGCCGGCGGTCTGGACGGCGATATCGGACCCGTTGCCCATGGCGATGCCGACGTGGGCGCGCGCCAGCGCCGGCGCGTCGTTGACGCCGTCGCCCGCCATGGCGACAATCCTCCCCGCGGAGATGAGCCCGGCGACGAGGTCGTGCTTGGCCTCGGGGAGCATTCCCGGGTGGACGCGGGCGATGCCGGCCGCGCGGGCGGCGGCCTCGACAGCCGACGGCCTGTCGCCGGAGGCGACGATCACATCGAGTCCGGCGGCACGGAGGGCGCCGACGATGGCGGCGGCGTCCGGTTTGAGCGGATCCTCGAAGGTGAGCGTGGCGGCGATCGCGCCGTCAACGGCGAGAGACGTCCCGGGGTGCGGAGGAAGGCCGAGTGCCTCGAGCAGGCGCTCGTTGCCGAGCGCCGCCGCCCGGCCCTCGACCATGGCGGCAACACCCTTCCCTGGGAAGTAGGCAAACCGGGAGACGGGGGCCGGATCGACGCCTTTCCGCCGCGCGAATTCGAGCACCGCGGAAGCCAGCGGGTGTTCGCTCGACTGTTCGAGGGAGGCGGCGATGCGGATCAGCGCCGGGTCGGGCGGCTCGAACGAGGTGAGGCGGGGGCGTCCCTCGGTGAGGGTTCCGGTCTTGTCGAAGACCAGAGTGTCAACCCGGGCCAGCGTTTCGAGGGTCCCGGCGTTGGCGATGAGCACGCCGGCGCGGGCGCCGCGGCCCATTCCGGCCATGACGGACATCGGAGTGGCCAGGCCGAGGGCGCAGGGACAGGCGATGACCAGGACCGCGGTGGCGTTGACCAGGGCGTAGACGAAGCGCGGCTCGGGTCCCCAGAGGCTCCAGGCGGCGAACGTGAGGACCGCGACGGCGATAACGAGGGGAACGAAAAAGCCGGCGACGCGGTCCGCGAGGCGCTGGATGGGCGCACGGCTTCGCTGCGCCTGGTTGACGAGGCTGACAATCCGGCCGAGCAGGGCGTCGCGGCCGACACGCTCGGCGCGCATGACAAACGAACCGGTCCCGTTCAGGGCGCCTCCGGTGACGCGCGCGCCGGGAGACTTTTCGGCCGGCTCCGGCTCGCCGGTGAACATGGATTCGTCGATCGAGCTGGCGCCTTCGGTGACGGTCCCGTCGGCGGGAACCCGTTCGCCGGGACGGACGCGAAGCAGATCGCCGGGGCGGATCTGTTCGACGGGGATGTCGCGGTCGCCGGAAGCTTCGACCAAGCGCGCGGTTTTGGGGGCGAGTTGGAGCAACGCACGGATCGCCGACGAAGTCTGGGCACGGGCGCGGAGTTCCAGCACCTGGCCGAGCAGTACGAGGGTGACGATCACGGCGGCAGCCTCAAAGTAGACCATGCCGTGGAAGTCGTGGGGAAGAAGAGACGGAGCGAGGACGGAGGTCACGCTGTAGGCGAAAGAGGCCCCGATGCCGAGGGCGAGCAGCGTAAACATGTTGGGACTGCCACTGGCGGCGCCCCGCCAGCCGCGCTCAAAAATCGGCCAGCCGCACCAGAGCACGATGGGAATCGACAGCGCCAACTGGATCCAGTCGAACCGGTGCATCATGCCCATGACCGCAACCGGAAACGCCAGGACCGCGCTGACGGCGAAGCGCCGTCGCATGGCGTCAAGCTCCGGGTTGGCGGGTTCTTCGAGGGAGATCTCCCTGGGTTCGAGCGCCATCCCGCAGTCGGGGCAGGATCCGAAGGCCTGCCTTACGACCTCGGGATGCATCGGACAGGTATACTCGCCGTCGGGCATGGCCTCCGGTCGCGCGGCGGCACCGGGCTCGAGGTAACGGGCCGGATCGGACTGGAACTTCGCAAGGCAGTGGTTGCTGCAAAAGTAGTACGCGACGCCCTGATGCACGTGGCGGCCCGCGGCGGAGGCGGGTTCGACGGACATGCCGCAGACAGGGTCTGTGGACGAGGCGGGCTTAACGATGGCGAACGGGTTCGGGGAAGAGGCCACTCTCTACGAGCGTACCGCGACGCGCCGGGCGAGGGACAGCTACCAGGCGGGCGGGCGGGCGAGCAGGCCGCGGCCGAAGTAGTCGCCGAAGACGAGGATCAGGAGAATGGCGAGGAACGCGATTCCGGCGATCGCAGCCATGCGCGTGAGCGGCGGCGCGTGACGGAGCTCCATGAAGAAGTACATCACGATGGTCGCCTTGGTGCCGGCGATGGCGAGGGCGATCGGCGTGTTCAGCACGCCCATGTCGACCATGGCGGCGCCGACGGTGATGGCGGTCAGCACCATCAGCGCCAGAAACACGCCGACGTAGGTGGCGGCCGAGGGGATTTGGTGGTTGCCGTGGGTGTCCATTTCGAATGCGTCTCCGATCAGTGGCCGGCTACATGGCCCATGGCGAGCCCGAGCAGGTAGAGCAGCGGGAAGAGGAAAATCCAGACGATGTCGACAAAGTGCCAGTAGAGGCCCATGTTCTCGATAGGGCCGAAATACTGCGGGTGATAGCGGTTCTGCATGGCCTGGCGGATGAAATACAGCAGCAGGCCGGCGCCGATCACCATGTGAAGAGCGTGCATTCCGGTCATGGTGAAGTAGAAGGCATAGAACATCTCCGCGCCGCGGGCCAGGTTCGGATCAGGCCAATGAAAGTTGTACCCGGGGATGAGGTGGTCGCGGAACTTGGCGCTGTACTCGATGACTTTGACGCCCAGGAAGACGCACCCGAGGAAGAGCGTCGCGACCAGCCAGCGGACGATGGCCGCATTGCTGCCCATCTGCGCCGCGCGAACGGCCATCGCCATCGTCAGCGAACTGCCGATGAGGACGACGGTGTTGAAGCCGCCGAGCGTGATATCGAGGTGGTTGCTGGCCGCTTCGAACGCGGCCGGCATCTGGGACCGGTAGACGGCGTAGCCGGCGAACAGTCCTCCGAAGAACATGATCTCCTGCGCGAGGAAGATCCACATTCCCAGCGTGGTGGAGTCGAGCTGCTGGCCGATGTCCTCAAACTGGTGCGCGAATCCGGGCGGATGGGCGTGCGCACCGTGTGGGTTGTCGTGCGGAGTCGTGGTATGGGTGGCCATTTAGTGATGCACCGCTCCTTCCTGGTAGGCGTACGCCTCTTCCTTCACCGCCGGGACGAGAGGGAAGTTCTCGGTCGGCGGCGGAGAGGGAACTTCCCATTCGAGACCCTTGGCGCCCCAGGGGTTGGCGGGAGCGGCCTTGCCCTTGACGAGCGAGTGGATGAAGTAGAAGGCGGGCAGCAGGTAGCCGATCGCCAGGACGCTCGCCCCGACGCTCGACATCACGTTGAGCACCTGGAATTCGGGCGGATAGGCATGGTAGCGGCGCGGCATGCCGAGGTAGCCGAGGATGAACTGCGGAAAGAACGTGAAATTGAAGCCGGCGAAAACGAACATGGCCGACAGGCGCGCCCAGGCGTCGTTGTACATCCGGCCGGTCATCTTCGGCCACCAGTAGTGGAGCCCGCCGAGGTAGGCGAAGATCGCCGAGCCGACCATGACGTAGTGGAAGTGGGCGACGACGAAATAGGTGTCGTGCACGTGCAGGTCGAAGCCCGCCGTCGCCAGAAACAGGCCGGTCAGGCCGCCGATGGTGAACATCCCGATGAAGCCGAAGGCGTAGAGCATCGGCGCCTCCCAGGAGATCGAACTCTTGTACATCGTCGCCATCCAGTTGAACACTTTGATGGCGGACGGAATGCCGACGAGAAACGTCAGCACCGAGAAGACCATGCCGGCGTAGATCGACTGTCCGGAGGTGAACAGGTGATGGCCCCAGACGATGAAGCTGATCACCGCGATGGCGACCGAGGAGAGCGCGACGAAGTGATAGCCGTAGATGCGGCGGCGGCAGAAGGCGGCCACCAGTTCCGACATCACGCCCATCGGCGGAAGGATCATGACGTAGACCGCCGGATGGGAGTAGAACCAGAACAGGTGCTGCATCAGGATGGGGTCGCCGCCCAGCTTGGGATCGAAGAACCCGAACCCGACCGCGCGTTCCAGGGCGACCAGGATGAGTGTGATGGCGACGACGGGCGTGCCCAGGATCTGAATGATCGAGGTCGCATACTGGGCCCACAGAAACAGGGGCATGCGGAACCAGGTCAGACCCGGGGCGCGCATCTTGTGGATGGTGACCAGGAAGTTCAGCCCGGTCAGAATCGAGGAGAACCCGGCGAAGAAGGCCCCCATGATCGCGCTGAGCACGGCGCTGTTGGCGTAGGTGCTCGAGTAGGGCGTGTAGAAGGTCCAGCCGGTATCGACGCCGCCGGTCAGGGCGGCGTACAGCGCGAAGACCGCGCCGGCATTGTAACAGTACCAGCTCAGCAGGTTGACCTTGGGGAAAGCCAGGTCGCGGCAGCCGCACATGATCGGGACCAGAAAGTTGCCGAGCGTGGCGGGGATCGACGGGATCAGGAAGAAGAAGATCATCGCGATGCCGTGCATCGTGAAGGCGCGATTATAGCCGTCAGAGGAAAGCAGGTCCCCCTGCGGCGTCAGCAGTTCGAGCCGCACCAGCATGGCGAAGAAGCCGCCGATGGCGAAAAAGACCGAGATCGAGACCAGGTAGAGAATGGCGATGCGTTTGTGGTCGACCGTCAGGAGCCAGGACTTGATCCCCTGGGTTGAATTCAGGTAGTTCTTCGGCTCGCTCACTGCTTTCCTCCTTTCGCCCCGCCCTTGGCCGCGCCCGTCGGCGCCGGCTGCGCCTGCGGTTGCTGTCCCTTTTTCGATATCGATTTCACGTAGGCCACCAGTTGCAGGATGCCGTCTTCGGAAACCTGCCCCTGAAAGGTCGGCATCTCCGTGTTGGCATAGCCGGCGACGATTTTCGCGTTCGGTTTGAGGATGGACTCGCGCAGGTAGGACTCGTCAGCCACGACACGCGAACCGTTGGTCAACTGCACCGGCTCGCCGAAGACGTCCTTGAGAGTCGGGCAGCGGCCCGAGTTGTCCTCCTTGTGGCAGCTGGCGCAGCCGAGGCGCGAGAACAACCGTTCGCCGGCCTGGGCCATGGTCTCGCCGCGATTGACTCCGGCGAGCCATGCCTCGTAGTCGGCCGGTTCCATGACATGGATGTTGCCGATCATTCCGGAGTGCTTATTGCCGCAGTACTCGGCGCAAAACAGATGGTACTTGCCGACCTTGTTCGGCTCGAACCACATGTTCGTGTACATGCCGGGAACCACGTCTTTCTTGATGCGGAAGGCCGGGATGTAGAAGGAATGGATGACGTCCTCGCTGGTCATGGTGAGCCGTACGGGCTTGCCGACCGGAACGTGAAGTTCATTGATCTCCCGGTGGCCTTCCGGATGCTGCAACTTCCACATCCACTGCTTGCCGACGACGTACATCTCCATGGCGCCCTCGGGGGGATTGTAGGCCCGGAAGAAAATCACGGCGCCCCAGACGAACATGATCATCACGAGGATGAACGGAGGAAGCGACATGCCGATCTCAAACAGCATCGATTCCTTGAGTGGTTCGGCCGGGACCTCGTCGGCCTGCCGCCGGCGGTAGCGAAGCGCGAAATAGAGGCAGCCGCCGTAGATCCCAATGGTGAAGAACACCGAAACGGCAATAAGAAAGTAGTACAACAGGTCGACTCCACCTGCCGTGGTGGAAGCCGCCTCAGGAAATAGTGGGAAGTTCCACATGATGATGCCTTTTGCGGTTATTGCGGTACTGTTTGAACCAGAAACCGGCCAGCGCGAGCACGGTGAGCGCGGCCGCGCCGCGGAGCGTATTCAACACCGCCAGGCTGTATTTGCCTGTCGCCGGATCGTAATGGAAACAATAGAGAAGAATCTGGTCGACGGCGGTGCCAATCTTTCCCGCGGCGGCCTC
>Ga0073934_10002404_pt1 | contig 39206 bp, 38 predicted proteins | sample LarsenN4metaG_FD_76834 | JGI IMG/M metagenome (GOLD analysis project Ga0073934, IMG submission 76834) | Hot spring sediment bacterial and archeal communities from British Columbia, Canada, to study Microbial Dark Matter (Phase II) - Larsen... ... | reverse complement strand
GCATGTTCACCACGATGACCGTTGGCCGGCCCGGAATGTGTGTCGGGAAATGTTTGATGAAGATTCGCGCGGCGAGATCGTAGGTGCCGCCGGCGCTGGCGCTCACATACAGCTTGATCGTGTTGCCACGGTAGAAGTCTTCGACCGCGTCAGCGGCTGCCGAGGCGGCGCTGAGCGCGAACAGGGTGGCGCAAGCCGCGGATGCAACGAACCTAGGGCTCATGCGGTTGTCGCTCGGTCTGAAATACCACGCGGTTCTCCAGTCGCCCGAGCTTCTCGACCTCGCAGACGACAAGTTCGCCATCCTTGATGCCCTTCCTTTCGCCGGGCGGCAACGGCAATTCCTCGGGCGAGCCGGTGAGGATCAGGTCACCCGGCCGGAGCGGCATGATATGCGAAAGGTACTCCACGAGCTCCGCAACGCTCCAGAGCATCCTATTGGTTCGGGTGTCCTGACGGAGGCGCCCTGCGACGGTCGCCTTCACGGCAAGGTTGCCGGGGTCGCCGACCAGATCGCGCGGCACGATTGCGCGGCTCATCGGCGTATAGCCGGGAAAGTTCTTCATGCGGATATTGTCGTTGATCCGGCTATGCTTGCGCAGTTCGCTCCACCATCCGAAATGGGTGGTGAAGTCATTGGCAATGGCGTAGCCGGCGACGTAATCCTCCGCGCGTTGTGCCGGAACCCGGTAGGCAGTCCGTCCGATGACGGCCGTGACTTCCAGTTCGAAGTCGAACTGGATGACGCCGTGCTCGACCCGTACGGCATCGCCGTGGCCCGCCAGCGCAGAACGCGAGCCCATGAAGATATCCGGGATGACGCGCTCGGCCTTGGGCGGATCGGCGCGGCCGGTAATGCGGCTCGGCCGCTCGTAATTGTGGTAGGTCTGGAAGATGTTCCACGGCTCCGGCACCGGCGCCATGAATTTGACGGCGTCGAGCGGCTGCCATCGGTCATCGGGCTTCAGATCAAGACCCCGCAGCCATGAATGCCATCGGTCCCACCCGCCCATGAAATCGCGCGGCTGCGGCACAGTCCTGTCAGGCGGCGCGGGGTGGCGCGTGGCGATATCCGCCAGCGTGGTGACGCGATCGTTCACCACCACCCCAATCGACGGATTCCCGTCGCGGACGATTGTCCCGATGCCAAAGCCGATCTCGAACACGTGGCTGCTCATGCTGCAAATTCGCCACCAATCATGACATAGCTCATCAGCACCGGCACGCCGGACCGGTTGTCCCACGAATGCCAGTTGCCGAGCTGGATGACCACGTCGCCGGCGCGGATGACGACGTCCGAATCCTCCAGCACTAGGTGGCGCTCGCCTTCGAGGCAGATCGCATAGTCGAGGGAGGGTGTCCGGTGCATACCCTCGTGCCGTGCGCCTTCGAGGCGCTGGGTGCCGCCGGTCGCGTTCTCGGCGTCGAGCTTGGCCTGTTCCGACTTGGAGGCGACTGCAAGCCGTTTCGCCGGCGAATGGGTGATGCGCCAGTGAGCGCCGTCAGCCGGCGGAGAGTGCATGAACGGCCGTCCTGCGGCGCCGGCATCGGCATTGCCGGCGGTGCCGGCCGGGACGTGGTCAAGCGTCCACAATTCGTAGAAGCAGGTGCCGGTCGAGCGCGGGAAGTAGTTCGGCACGGCGCTGTCATAGAGCACGCCGGAGCGGCCCTGCGCGTCGTTGCCGGCAACCACGCGGCGCAGCGGCCGAACAGCGGCGGCCGGCTTCTCGCTTCCAAGAGGCGGTGTGGGCGTCCGGGTGGGCGCGGCCGCGTGCTGCGACATCACGATGATGCAGGGCCGGTCGGTTCGGTTGCTCCAGGCGTGGCTGACGCCCTTCAAGATAACCTGATCGCCGGCCTTCAGCGTCACCTCCACCGTGTCGAGGACGAGCGTGATCTCGCCATCGAAGATCGAGCAGAAGTCGAGCGAGCCGGTGCACTGCATATAGGGATGCGGCTTGCCGTTCGAGGCGGTCGACGCGCCGGCCGAGCCGGCTGCCGCGAAGAAGGCGCGCACCTGCGCCTCGTCGATCCGGCCGATATACGGCGCCTCGGGCGGATATTCGACCGCGCGGCAAATCGAGCCGCCCGGCGGGGGCTCGAGCGTGTGCGGCAGGTGCAGCGTCTCCCGGACGCCCCTGACGCGGGCGGGCGTCGCTTCCTGCACCCACAGCCGCGTCATCGCAAAGCCCGGCCGCGCCGGATCGAGCCGCACGTCGGGCGAGGGGCCGTCGCTCAGCGCGACCGCGATCCCGCGGTCGTCATTGCCGGCGACGATGCGCCTGATCGGTCGGACCATGATTGTCTCCGCAAGCAGGCCGCCTACTTGACGGCATCCAGCAATTTGGCGGCGATCTCGGGCGAGGTCGAGAGCAGTCGCGCCACCGCGGCCTGGGTCTGTTCCCCGGTCGACGGCGACATCTCGAACATGGCGCGCGTCATTTCAGCCACAAAACCAGGGTCGCGGGCGGTCTTGTCGAAGGCACGCCGCAACGCTTCCACGCGCGCCGCGGGCACGTCCGGCGGCGTGAAGATGGCGCGCGAGGTCGCCGATTGCAGCATCATGAACTCGAGCATGCGTTTGTGGTCGGGATTGTCCGTCATCTCGATCATGGTCGGCAGATTGGGATATTTCGCCAGCCGCTGCGGCGCATTCACAATGAGGAGGTTGATCAGGCTGGCGTCGACCATCCCGTTCTTGACCCATTGCGGTGCGATGCCAGGGAAGTTCTCGATATTGGAGGCACTGCCCTCGATCTCGCCGCGCTCGACCGAAAGCACGCGCGTCTGGTCGTAGCCGAGGACGATCTTGAATTTCGAGTTCAACAGCCGGTTCGACAACGCCAGCAGCTGGTAGAGGATCGAGGTACGCGACGAAACCCCCATCACGGTTTCGCGCTTGAGCGCATCCTGGAACGTCCTGGTCTTTGAGGTGTGATAGGTGAAGATCGATCCGTTCGACTCCTCCAGGTTGCCGAGCCATTGGAAGCGCCTGGCGTCGTAGCGTACCTGCTTGGGCGCGATCACCTGATTCATCGGCATGGTCAGGTTGGCCATGCCAAGTGCGGTTCCGTCCTTCGGAGCGACGGTGTAGAGCCAGTTCGACATCGTCACGCCGGCGGCACCGGGCATGTTCAGCACGATGACGGTCGGCTTGCCGGGCAGGTGGTTCGGAAAATAGCGGACGAACAGGCGCGCGACATGGTCGTAGCCGCCGCCCGCGCTTGCGCTGACGTAGAGGCGGACGGTGCTGCCGCGATAGAAATTCTCGACCGGCTCGGCAAGAGCGGATGACAGCCCGGCCAGCATTCCCGCAAAAGCGGCAACAGTTCTCATTGTCATGATCCTCAAGGTACCGGTTTCAGGCCCATCTTCGCCTTCGAGTGTTTCGCGAGTTTCGTCCCGGCCGCAAGGTCTTGCTTCGCCGCAGGTACCCGGGCAGGCCGCTGTTGCCCGGCCTGCACCAGGACGCGAGAATTTTCCGCCTGGCGGGGTCTTCCTTGCCCGCCGTAAGTGTGGTGACAATACCGTGTGTGCGTGTTGGGGGGTGGCCGGGGTCCGTCGGCTGCAAGTCCTGATATGTTGACCAGACCGACAACGCTGCTGACCCACCTCCTGTCGACCGTCGAGCGCACGCCGGTCACGCTCGACCCCTTCCCGCATGTCGAGTTTGACGGGCTGCTTCCGGCTGATGTCTATGCGGCGCTGATCAGCATTCTTCCGCGCTCCGACCAATATCGCGGCTTTCGCATTCTGCGCGACCAGAAGGAAGGCCGGATGACGCGGTACAAGTTCGACCTGCTGCCGGAATATTTCGCGCATTTTCCGCGCCCGCAGCGCGCGCTCATGCGCGACGTATCGGCGAGCCTTCGGTCATACGAGCTTGCGGCCGCGCTCAAGGGCAAGTTTTACTCCGTCCTGGAGAAGCGTTTCGAGCAGCCGGTCGAGCGGATCAAGGTCCTACCGGTGCCGTCACTGATGCGGGACTATTCGGGCCTCGCCTACGACGCGCACACCGACACGTTCAGCAAGGTCATGACCTGTCAGATCTACCTGCCGCCCGATCTGGCCCAGGTTGCGCTGGGCACGCACTTTCACGTCACGAAAGACGACGGCAGTCCCGGCGACCCGGTCAAGGTCGTCCCGTTTGCTCCGAACCACGGCTACGCGTTTCCGGTTCACGCGCGCAGCTACCACAGCGTGCCGACGCTCCCCGACCTCGATCGGCCGCGCGACAGCCTGCTGCTGATCTTCTACAACACGACCAGGCTGACGCGCCGGATGTTCTACGCCGGCAAGCGGATTTCGAGCGCTGCCGCGCATGTGGTGCACTTCCGGCGCGACCGCGATTAGCCGCGGGCCTGTGAGCCGTCGGCATGCGCGCGATGCAGTTGAAGGAGCCGGGGCAACCGCTGGTCGCGGTGGAATTGCCGGACCCGGAGCCGGCCGCGGACGAGGTGCGCGTGAGGGTGTCGGCCTGCGGCGTATGCCGGACCGACCTACACGTCGTCGACGGCGAATTGCCGAATTCCAGGCTGCCCGTGGTCCCCGGTCATGAGATCGTCGGTCGGGTCGACCGTGTCGGCCGCAATGTGGATGCGCTGCGCCCGGGGACGCGCGTCGGCATCCCCTGGCTCGGATCGACTTGCGGCGTCTGCACCTATTGCCGGCAGGACATGGAGAACCTGTGTGACCGGCCACAGTTCACCGGCTACACGCGCGACGGCGGCTATGCGACCCATGTGGTGGCCGATGCCCGCTTCGTGTTTGCATTGCCCGAGGGCGGCGAGGATGTCGCCGACGCGCCGCTGCTCTGTGCCGGACTGATCGGGTGGCGTTCGCTTCGCATGGCGGGCGAGGGGCGGCGGATCGGCCTGTACGGTTTCGGGGCGGCCGCGCATATCGTGGCCCAGGTGGCGCGCTGGCAGGGCCGCGATGTGTTTGCCTTCACCCGGCCCGGTGATGCTGCCGGGCAGGCCTTCGCGCGCCGGCTCGGAGCCGCCTGGGCGGGCGGCTCGGACCAAGTCCCGCCGGAACCGCTCGACTGCGCCATCATCTACGCGCCGGTCGGCGCTCTGGTGCCGCTGGCGCTGCGATCGGTGCGCAAGAGCGGACGGGTGGTCTGTGCCGGCATTCACATGAGCGACATCCCCGCATTCCCCTATCGCATCCTCTGGGAGGAGCGGCAGGTGATATCCGTCGCCAACCTGACCAGGCGCGACGCAATCGAATTCTTCGGAATCGTCCCGCAGGTCGGGCTTGTGACCGAGACCCGCGCCTACCCGTTGCAGCACGCCAACGCGGCGCTGGCCGATCTCAGGGCCGGGCGGCTGGAAGGCGCCGCCGTGCTTGTTCCGTAACCATCGCAGGATGCGAGGCGCGCCGGTGCGGCAGGTTCATGGGCCTTGGATGGAGCGCAAATAGGCGACGATCGCGCGCGCATCCTGGCGGGAAAAGCGGAAGATCGGCATGTCGGCGTGGTTGCTCTGCAAGCCGTCCCGCAGCCGGTCCACGAATGCGTCCAGGTCGAGCCGGCGGTCGAGTTCGCGAAATGCCGGCGCGCCTGCGCGCGGGCTGGTGCCGGTGCTGCCGACGGCATGGCACTGGCCGCACATCTCGGTGGCCAAGCGGCGGCCGCGCTGGGTATCGTCGGGCTGCGCGGCCGCGCCGCCTGCAAGCATTGCGGCGACCAGCACGAGGGGAATCGACGGTCTCATGTCGCTGCACGGTCCGCTTCAGTGCGACATCAGAGTCGGCACTGTCATCGACTTCAACAGCCCGCGCGTCGCTCCCCCAAGCACGAATTCTCGCCAGCGCGAGTGGCCGTACCCGCCCATGACGATCAGGTCTGCGGACACGTCGGCTGCATGCGAGAGGATCGCGCTCGCGATGTCGATATCGCCCTGCACGATCCGCTTCAGCTCGACGCGGATGCCGTGCCGCGCAAGATGCTGGGCGAAGTCGATGCCCGGGATCTCTTCGTCGCGATGCGATGGGCCGGTCACGGTCACGACCTCGACTGTCCTGGCGCGGGCGAGCAGCGGCAGCGCGTCGGCCGTGGCGCGCGCCGCCGTCCGGCTGCCGTCCCAGCACACCAGGACTCGGTCAAGACTGAGCGGCGACCTTTGGATGTAGGGCACGATCAGCACCGGCCGGCCCGAGCTGAACAGCGCCGACTCCACGAACAGATCGTCGATGCCGGGCCCGTCGGGATGGGGCTGCGCGACGATCGAGAGATCGAACCGCCGCGCGATCCGCGCCAGCGTTTCGGGCGCCGATGCCATGCTGTCGTCGATACGCCGCGTTTCGAATGACACGGCATTGCGCCGCGCGGTCTCCTCGAATCTGGCGACGGCTTGGGTGGCCAGCCGCTCGTTTTCGACGCGTTGCGCTTCGAGGATGTCGGCCGGCACGACCGCCATCTCGACGGGCGGGATGGACGGCTCGTAGACGAAGGCCACGCCCGTAACATGGGCGTCCAGGGTGACGGCCGCCGAGACGGCAAACTCCGCGATGACTTCGCGTCCGTCGCCCAGCGCGAGATTGACAACGATGTCCTTGATCATGGCGGCACCGACCGTTGATGAAAGCGCGGGCCGAGGATGTCGGGAGCGTCGCCCCGCTGCGTTGACATAGCGCAATTGTTCGGCGAACCGGGATCGGATCGGACAAGCAAAAACCCCGGCCTTTTGAGCCGGGGTTCGGAATTGTCCGAAGTCTTGGGGGGGAGAGAGCCGCCTTGCGGCTCCTTGAAAATCCCTACGCCGGGATCCGCTCGTCGCTCTCGGCCGGCTCGCGCAGCACGTAGCCGCGGCCCCACACCGTCTCGATGTAGTTCTTGCCGTTCGACGCATTCGCGAGCTTCTTGCGCAGCTTGCAGATGAACACGTCGATGATCTTGAGCTCCGGCTCGTCCATGCCGCCGTAGAGATGGTTGAGGAACATCTCCTTGGTCAGCGTCGTGCCCTTGCGGAGCGAAAGGAGCTCCAGCATCTGATATTCCTTGCCGGTCAGGTGCACGCGGGCGCCGTTGACCTCGACCGTCTTGGTGTCGAGGTTGACGCAGAGGTCGCCGGTGTTGATGACCGACTGCGCATGGCCCTTGGAGCGGCGCACGATGGCGTGGATGCGCGCCACCAGTTCGTCCTTGTGGAACGGCTTGGTCATGTAGTCGTCGGCGCCGAAGCCGAGCCCCCGCACCTTGTCCTCGATGCCGGCGAGACCGGAGAGGATCAGGATCGGCGTCTTGACCTTCGACACCCGCAGGCTGCGCAGAACCTCGAAACCCGACATGTCGGGGAGGTTCAGGTCCAGAAGGATGATGTCGTAGTCGTAGAGTTTGCCGAGATCGACACCCTCTTCGCCCAGATCGGTGGTGTAGACGTTGAAGCTCTCGGACTTCAGCATCAGCTCGATGGATTGAGCGGTGGCGCTGTCGTCCTCAATCAGCAATACGCGCATGCCAGTCCCCTTCCTCGCCGCTTCGGGCTCAGGTCGGCACGCCGCTCAGGCGGCCTTCGAAAACGCTTTGGGACAAACCGACTCGTGACGCTAATGCCGCATGGTTAACAAAACCTGATTCCCGGGCGCAAGAACCCCCTGGGCAAATTCCGACGAATCGCCCTAAGATATTGCGTGGGTGCGGTTTTTCAGCCACTCGGTCGTTCACGTTTCAGTTGAAGAGTCTTTCGTAACTGACTCAAAAGACTCGCAGCCCCCGCCCCGTGCCCGGGCCAACGGCTGCCCAGACAGTCCCAGACGGTGACGCAATGATTAACGACGCGGGTAAACACGGGGTTAAGAACCGGGGCCGAACCGCGGCGAACACGGACATGGCCGCATGAAAGCGCTGGCCGAACAGATCGCCGACCTGGACGGCGTCGAAACCTACGGCCGGGTGGTCGGTGTGCGCGGCCTGATGGTGGAGGTTGCCGGCCCCATCCATGCGATGTCGGTCGGGGCCCGGGTGGTGATCGAGACCGGCCGCGACATCGCCTGCGAGGTGGTCGGGTTTGCCGGCGCCAATGCGCTGCTGATGCCGTTCGGCGCGCTCGAAGGCGTGCGCCGCGGCTGCCGCGCGGTGGTGCGCTCGGCCGCGGCCGCGGTGCGACCGTCGCCGGCTTGGCTCGGCCGCGTGATCAATGCCATGGGTGAACCGATCGATGGCAAGGGCCCGTTACCGGTGGGACCCGCGCCCTACGATTTCCGCAATGCCCCGCCACCGGCGCATGCCCGCCGGCGGGTCGGCGCGCCGCTCGATCTCGGGGTGCGGGCGCTGAATACCTTCATGACCTGCTGCCGCGGCCAACGGATGGGCATCTTCGCCGGCTCCGGCGTCGGCAAATCCGTGCTGCTGTCGATGCTCGCCCGCAATGTCGCCGCCGACGTCTCGGTGATCGGCCTGGTCGGCGAGCGCGGCCGCGAGGTGCAGGAATTCCTGCAGGATGATCTCGGCCCCGACGGTCTCGCCCGCTCGGTGGTGGTGGTCGCCACCTCCGACGAGCCGGCGCTGATGCGACGGCAGGCGGCCTACCTGACGTTGAGCGTGGCCGAATATTTCCGCGACCTCGGCAAGGACGTCCTGGTGCTGATGGATTCGATCACCCGCTTCGCGGTGGCGCAGCGGGAGATCGGCCTGTCCGCCGGCGAACCGCCCACCGCCAAGGGCTACACGCCGACCGTATTCACCGAACTGCCCCGCCTTCTGGAGCGGGCCGGGCCCGGCACGGAGGAGGGTACCATCACCGGCCTGTTCACGGTCCTGGTCGAGGGCGACGACCACAACGAGCCCGTGGCCGACGCGGTGCGCGCTATCCTCGACGGCCACATCGTGATGGAGCGCCAGATCGCGGAGCGCGGCCGGTTCCCCGCGATCAACATCCTCAAATCGGTCTCCCGCACCATGCCGCGGGCGGCCGATCCGACCTACCTGCCCGTCATCACCCGGGCCCGGCAGGTGATGGCAACTTATGCCGACATGGAGGAGCTGATCCGGCTCGGCGCCTACCGGGCCGGCTCCAGCGCCGAGGTCGATGAGGCGATCCGGCTGCACGGCCCGCTGGAAGCCTTCCTGGCCCAGGACAAGGCGGAGGCAACGAGCCTTGAGCAAGGATATCAACGCCTTGAGCAAATCCTGGGGGCTTTGGAAACCGAAAACTAACACTGTCGGGCCACACTGGCCGGGATCGGACCCCCGGGACGGCCTTCGGACCGCCCGGACCGCCGGTGTGGCGTTCGCCCGTCAGGCGCACGCTCCCGGGTTACGTCCCGCGATTCCGGGACTTCGGGGGAGTAGGAGTCGATGAAGTCACGTGAAACGCTCATCCGCCTGAAGAAATTTCAGGTCGACGAAAAGCGCCGCCGGGTCGCGCAGATCGAAGGCATGATCGCCGAGTTCGATCGCATCGCCGGCGACCTCGAGCGCGAGATCAAGTCCGAGCAGGATCGCGCCGGCATTCACGACCCCGCGCATTTCGCCTACCCGACCTATGCCAAGGCGGCCAACCAGCGGCGCGAGAATCTCAAGCGTTCTGCGGCCGAACTGCGCACCCAGCTCGATGACGCCCGCGCGGCACTGGGCGAGGCCTTCGAGGAGTTGAAGAAGGTCGAACTGCTCGACGAGCGCGACCAGATGCGCGAGCGCGCCGAGGAAGACGCCCGCGATCAGGCCGAGCTCGACGCCATCGGTATCATGCGCAACGGTGCCCGCGCCTGATTTCGCGGCAGCGCCGCTCTACCTCGGCTCCCAGCGATAGGCCTTGGCGCAGGCGCCGCCCATCAGCATCGCGCGCTCGCTGGCGCTCAGGCGGTCGGTCGTGCGGAATGGCTCGACCGCCTGCTCGTAGTTGACGACGGCGTAGGCGCGCGTCCAGTCCGTGCCCCACAGGCAGCGGTCGATACCCCAGGCATCGAACACGCGGGCGAGCGGGTCCCAGATGTCCGGGAACGGATACGGTTCCCGCGACAGCGTGCAGGCGCCGCTCACCTTGATCACCGCGTTCTTGCGCCTGGCAAGCTCCAGCACCTTCGGCAGGTCGGCCCACGGCTGCGGCGGCGCCGGCGGCGTGCGCGGCTGCAGGATCGCCAGATGGTCGATGATGAAGCGCGTGTCGGGATGGCGGTCGATCAATGCCGTGCCGGCGTCCAGGTTGCCCCAGAACAGGATGTTGACCGGCAGATCGTGCTTTGCGGCCGCGCGCGCGATGCGGTCGAGGCCCGGGTCGTCCGGTGCGCGCTTGGCTTCCGGCGTCAGCATGATACGGACGCCGACCGCGCCGGGCGTCCGCTTCCAGTCGGCGACGACATCGTCCACGGCCGGATCGTCCGGGTCGACCGGCTTGACGATCGCAAACCGGCCAGGATGAGCCCGCTGCACTTCCACCGCATAGCTTGCGTCGTAGCGATACATGGAAAAGGGGGAGATGAAGATCGCGCCATCGACCCCAACCTTGTCCATCGCCGCCACCATCTCGTCACCGGTCACATGCTCGGGCCAGTTCGGCACGGTGTGCCAGGGACGCTTGGGCGTGTTCGCCTCGTAGGCGTGAACCTGGGAATCGATGATCGTCACGCGAAGCCCCCCAATTTCCAAGCCTCATCGCCAAGCGAGGACGGTATCGCAACAGGTTGCGGCAGCCGTGTCCAGAACCTCGCGGGACCTCAGGCGGCAGGCCTCCTGCGCACCATCCGCCCGCTCCATGCCCTTGACGGTCCGCGGCTTTTGATCCCGACGGGTCTCGACAGGCCACGTCTGGCAGGGATAATCGGACGCACGGCGACGGCCGGGGGCAGGGGCCTTGTGTTGGAATGCCTACATCGACGCCCGTTGAAATATCGCTGATGCTCGGCTCGGTCGCCAACGGCGACGCCGATGCGTTCGAGCGGCTGTATTTCGCCACCTCGGCGAAGCTGTACGGGGTCGTCCTGCGCATCGTGCGGCGGCACGACCTTGCCGCCGACGTGATGGAGGAAACCTACCTCCACATCTGGAAGACGGCGGGGAAGTTCGATCCGGCGCTGACTGCCCCGATGTCGTGGATGGTGGCGATCGCGCGCGCCCGCGCCATCGATCTGGCGCGCCGCCCGGACATCGTCGCCAGCGACGCGGAGCCCGAGATTGCCGACAGCGAAAGCCCCGGGCCGTTGTCGCGGCGCGAATTGACCGATGAACTCAAGCGCCTCCTGACCTGCGTCGGCCGGCTTGAGCCGGATCGCCAGCGCATGCTGCTGCTGGCCTACTACGGCGCATTCACCCGCGAGGAGCTTGCCAGCAAGCTCGACATGCCGACCGACCTGCTGCGGTCGGCGTTGCGGCTCAGCCTGTTCGAGATCGAGCAATGCCTGACGTCATGAGCAATGACGATCTGAACGTGCTCGCCGCCGAGTACGTGCTCGGGACCCTCGATTATGAGGAGCGCAAGGGCGCGACTGCCCTGCTTGAGGTCGACCCCACCTTCCGCGGCATCGTGCGCATCTGGGAAAAGCGCTTCGGCGAACTGCACCTGATGGTCGAAGCCGTCGATCCCGACGCCAACCTGTGGGAACGGATCCGGCCGAAGATTGCGGGCATCGAGCAGGTGCCGCCGGCCATCCCCTCGGTTCCGGCCGAGCCGCTTGCGCCGGAGCCTGCGACGGAGACCGCCGGGCCGGCTGTGGGCGAGGCGACCCCGGCCGAGTCAGCAGCGCCGGCGAGCGCCGAGACCGAATTGAAGCTTGCCGAACTGGCAGCCCTGCTGCCGGCCGCGACCGATGCGGCGGCGCGGTCGCCGCCGGCGCCTGCGACCGAGGATCCGCAGGCGCGGGCGGCCGATCAAATCCCGCGTGGCTTCGTGCCGCCCCCCCCGATGATGCGGCGCAGTCTTCCACCGGAGACGGTGGTCGTCCGCAAATCGAGCCGCGGCTGGATGGCAACGAGCGTGGCGATGGGCCTGATCGCGGCCGTGCTGGCGGGTCTGATCGGGGCCTGGCGCTTCTTCCCGGACCGGCTGCCGTCGCCGCTGCGGGTCTACTCGGTCCTCGATCTGCCGGCTCCGGTGCCGCTCCCCCCGCCGGCGCCGGAGCGCGAGAAACCGGTGCCGTTCGATGAATGATGGGTTGGCGGCCCGGCCAATACCTGCCCCGCGGTCATGAACGACCGCAAGCCCCTGATTCGGCTGGATATCCGACCCACCCGGTCATGAACAAGGCCGACCCCGGCGGTCCCGGGATCGGCCCAAACGACTGGCCGGCCATGCAATTCGAAGCGTTCAGCGGACGGTATTGCCGTCGGTGGTGGCAGCGGTCACCGGCGGTGCAGCCTTGATCACCGTGGCCTGGAGCCGGCCGTCGGCGGACGTGCCGTCGGTCACGCGGGCCGCAATGCCCACGCCGGCCACCAGGGTGGCGCAAACCAGCGAAACGACCACGATCTTCAGGTGCGTATTCCGATCCGCAGTGAACAGCGAGGAGTTGTTCATAACACTCTCCCACGGGGGGTCCTTAAGTCTTGGTCGCGGCAGGCCCGAAAAAGGTTCACACGGTTTTGCCGCAATTGCTTACGCGCACGCAGGCACAAAAGTTGCCGCCCGTCCCCTTGCGGGCACGGCCGACCCCACTCCCCCGATGTCACTGACGCCGAATAACGTAGGCGTTTCAGGAAAGTTCCCAAGGGCGCGGGCAGGACCCTCACGAAACCTTGAAGAGTCGGCAGCCACTGCGTTGACTAGCCCGCGCGCCTGCGTCAGAACGACCCATAACCCGCTCAAAACAAAGGTCTAAATGACCGCGACCGCCGTTCCCGCCCCGCCCGCCGCCAGCAAATCCTTCAAAGACGTGTGGCTCATCACCATTGGGCACGCGCTAACCCATTGGTATCCGGCGACTTTCTACCTGCTTCTGCCGCTGATCGGCAACGAATTGGGGCTCAGCTATGTGCAGATCGGCGCGATCCTGACCACCCAGGCGGTGGCCGGCGCCATCTCCAACATCCCGGGCGGCCTGTTCGTCGATTCCGTCGGCCGCAAGGGCCTGCTGATGGCCGTGTCGCTGTTCTGGATCGGCGCGCCCTATTTGCTGATGAGCTTCACCCATGACTATTGGCTATTGCTGACATGCGCGGCGCTGGTGGGCATCGGCAACAACCTCTGGCACCCGACCGCCATCCCGCTGCTGGCGCAGCGCTACCCCGACCGCAAAGGCCTGGTGGTCTCGATCCACGGCATGGGCGGCAATGTCGGCGATGCGGTGGCGCCGCTGGTCGCGGGCGCGCTGCTGACCCTGCTGACCTGGCGCCAGGTCGTGGTGATCAACGTCATCCCGGGCATCGTGATGTCGGTGGTGCTGCTGGTGCTGCTCGGCCGCACGCTCGCGACCGGCGCGCCCGCCGCCAAGGCCGTCCCGGCCAAGCGGCCGCTGCGCGAGATCCTGCGCGATTTCAAGCCGCTGCTCGCCAACCGCACGCTGGTCTTTCTGTGCTCGAGCTCGGTGTTCCGCTCGATGACCCATGGCGGCCTGCTCACCTTCCTGCCGCTCTATCTCGCCACCGACATGGGCTACGCGCCGCTCTGGATCGGCGCCTGCATGGCCGCCCTTCAGATTACGGGCTTCATCGCCGCGCCGGTCGCCGGGCACCTGTCCGACCGCATGGGCCGCCGCCAGATCGTCATGAGCAGCATGACGGTCACCGCGGTGATCATCGTCGCCATGATCGTGGCCGGGCGCTCCAATGCCTTCGTCTTCTTCATCGCGTTCCTGGGGTTCTTCTTCTTCTCGATCCGCGCGGTGCTGCAGGCCTGGCTGCTGGATGCCACGCCCGCCAACATGGGCGGCTCCTCGATCGGCGTATTGTTTGCGATCCAGGCCTTCGGCTCCGGCATCGGCCCGATCGTCTGCGGCCTGATCGCCGACCGCTACGGGCTGCTGGCGACCTTCTATTTCCTGGTCGGCACCATCGTCGTCGCCAACATGCTGATCTTCTTTACGCCGATCCCGGAGCGGGCGGCGGAGAAGCAGCGGTTCGCGGGCCAGCCGGCGGAGTGATTTGAGGATAGCCTCGGCGGATCAAGTCTGCCGGTGTGCAAGTGCCGCCACGTTTGCGATCCGGCCGCTGTCAGGGGCAAAGCGGACGTCTTGCGCTCGGTATGGGGCTTGTCGATTTCGACCCACCTGCGACATCCGCCGCCCCGCGCGCGAGGCGCGTGTGGCCGGAAAGTCACGCCCGGAACGAATAGGATTCCGCCCCCTTGACGGCGGGATAGCCGCGTCAAAGCATCGCTCCGAACGCCGCCGCCGTGGTGGGGGGAGGCAGGCGGCGCGCCGCGCATGCTCGCGGCGGACAAGCATCGGTCCCGAAAGCAGAGATTTGTGTCGGGCGCGCGCTTGCGTGCGCGCGTGTGCGGGCGGGCGAAAGCCCGGCGGGGAGTGGGGCGTCATGGTGCGCGGTCGCGTGCGGTGCGCAGCGGTTCTGGTTGCGGCGGTGGGGTTGCTGCTGGGCGCGTTGCCGGCCGCGGCGCAGGACTACGCGCAATTGATTTTTCCGAGCGGCAACGAGCCGCGAACCGGCGTTCAGATCGGCAGGCATTTGGAGCTGATCTACAACGCCGACTATGCCGGCCGGGCCGAGCGCTATCTCAATGACATGGATCGGGCGAGAAAGAATTGCGACCGGATTGCCTACGATCACGCGAAAAGGAATTTGGAAGCGCTCGTACAAGGCGCAGCGGATAGATCAGTACTGATTGCCCAAGCAGTAAGCGAGCGCGCAACGACGGTGCGTGTGTTGTTCAATCTTTGGCGGCTCCCTGAGGACGTAACCAACCTTCGAGAAGAACAGCGCCAGGTCGGTGAAGACGTGCGAGCTTTGCGGCGTCTGGCAAATAACGCACCGCGCTGGGTGCCGTGCACACCGCGCACCGCGCAAGCGCCGTGCGGGCCTCCCGGCATCGGGCGCTCGTTCCTCGAACTGAAAGGCGCGGTCGGCGTCGCCCGAACCTCCGGCGACGCAACCTACACCAGCACCGGCGCGCAGGCACCATTCACTGGCAGCTTTTCAAACACTGGTGTCCCTTTTGGAATCGGCATTGCAACGTCAGGCCCTCCGATCGAATTGCCAGGAGCGTACACACGCTGCGTCAGGTTCATGTTCGAGGGGAGCCTGTTCCGGTACCCCGGTCAGTCGTTCTTCGCGATACCGAGGCATGCGGGCGGCCTTGTTACGTTCGATGCAAGTCCTTCTGCCGTCATCGACTTCTTGCTGAGATTTGAAACGCCGCTTGAGCTACTTAACTCCGCAGGCATGGCCGACTGGTTCTTCACCGTCGGCCTCGGACCGACCTTCCGGCAACTCAATCTCACGCTGCGCAGCGACCAGAGCGCCTTCTTGGGCGGCATGCCCTCGATCAGCGAGACCACCTGGCAAACCGGGTTCGCGGTCATGGCCGGTCTTTCGACCTTCGTCTGCCCGAACTGCATCAACGGCAATCCGCTGCGCCTCGGCATCGAAGGCCGCGCGCGGTTCTTCCCGGATCAGTGCGCGCACCTGATGTCGCCGGTGTTCGGCTTCACCGAGCGCGGCTGCACCGGGCGGACGACGGATTACAGCGTGCTGTTAAACATTGGCTTCCTGTGGCGGTGATGGACCACGCATCAAAAACTGCAGCACGTAGGCGGATTAGCGAAGCGTAATCCGCCATATCGTCGCCAAGGTGGACTGCAGATGAAATCGGGAAAAAACTTGCAAGTCACACCAAGAAGAAGTGTCGCGTCGACTGACGACGGCGGAATACGCGTCGCTGTGCTCCGCTATTCCGCCCTTGGGCTGCTAAACGCCAGCATGCTCTGGCAATTGTGAGGAGGTCACAATGAAAAGGAGGAAATCAAGAACGACGAAGAAACAGAGGGCCGCTAAGCTTCCAAGGGGTAGTCGTGCACAGAAAATAAATCCAGTGAGATTTGGAGGCCAATATTTTGACGTTGTCCTTCCTGAACATCCGCAGATCATAATTCCAGACGGATATGATCTTTGCGACCCCGACGATTGTGGCAAGCCCGCAATTAATCAACAAAGTGAAATCTGGTGCACGGGCGCGAACGGATGCAATTCATGCGGTTGCAAGTGTCATTTGTTCAAGAGGGCGCGTCCTGCAAATCGCAACGACTGGGAACACGCTGCTCCCCAAGGTAAGAAAGTATTACATGAGCCGCAAAAGTACGATTATGGCTGTCTATGTCTGAAGAAGTTATAGCGGTAGCCGGGATTGAGCGCGTAGCCCGGATTGAGCGGAAGCGAAATCCGGGATCGGGCACGTCCAATTGCAATGCCGTTGCCGCATTGAGCGTTGCCGCGGAATGAGATGTTCGGAGGACGTGATGCGTGGCGTTGTCGTGTCGTGTGTGGCGGTGACTGCGCTTTTTGCGCTCAGCGGTGCCAGCGGCGTGCACGCGAGATGGATTGACGCCCAAACCGGTGAAGCGGTCCGCCGCGCACCGGCTGGCACCGAGGTTCTAGACCCCGACCCCGTGTTAGCCCGCGATCGCAAAACCGGCCGATATTTCGCGTGGGATGAACAATGCGGCACCTGGATAGATGCCCAGACCGGTGAGGAAGTCCGTCGCGCACCGGCCGGCACCGAGGTTCTAGACCCCGACCCCATGTTAGCCCGTGATCGAAGAACCGGTCGGTATTTCGCGTGGGAGCCCTGTCCACCGCCTCCTGCGCTTCTCATTCCCGGAACCGGCGACGCCCGCCAGCAGGTCGGTTTCTACTTCGGCGGCCAGCTCTTGTGGAACGCCGGCCGCGTGCGCGCGAACGAGTACCTGGCCGCGACCGGCGCGCTCACCAACAGCTTCCTCGACACCGGCGATGCGCTCGGCGCCGGCCTGGTGACGGGCTTCAACGTCGCGCCCTGGGGCAACGGCATCGTGGTCGGCGGCTTCGCCTCGCTCAATGTTCTCAACCAGACCATCAACCGCAGCTTTGCGGGCGGCACGTTCCTCGGCACCACCACGCACTGGATCGCCACCGCGGGCGTGAAGGCGGGCGTGGTGACGGGCCCGGGCGTCTTCCTCTACGGGCTCGCTGGCGCCAGCGTGCTCAACGCCGACCTCGTCATCAATTTCGGCGGGCCGGTCAGCACCGCCAACCGGACGGTTTGGGGCACCACGCTCGGCATCGGCGCCGCGTTCCAGCCGGCGATGCTGCAACACGCCGGGCGGCCGGTGTCGCTGTTCGTGCAGTATCAGCACACCTGGTGGGACACCGCGCGGCTGAACCAGCCTGCGGCCTCGCCCGCGTTCAACTACAGCTTCCGGCGCGAGGACGACACGCTGCGCGTTGGCGTGATCGTGCATTTCGGCGCCACCGCCGCGCCGGCCGCGCCCGTGCGACCCGGCGCGATGATTGCCAAGTGACCGGCCGTCGATGGCGGCTTGTGGCCCCAAGCCGAAGCGGTTCAATGTCGACGCTTGCGCCGCCGTCGGGGGATGAGCGGACAATCGATTGCGCGAGGCGAGCGAAACGTCGAGCGGCGATCAGCGAGGAGCCAAGCAGGGAGCAAGGCCGCCGCGCGCGTGCAAATCAGCGTTCGCTCCGTGCTCTTCAAATGCTCCCCACCGTCTTCAGCCGCGCGCGCGGGTGAATCTCCGCCTGCGAGAGAACCGGCGTCTGTGCGCGGAAGCGCTCGACGATGCCGCGCACGAACGGCCGCGCTGCGGCCGAGGTCACCAGCACCGGCGCCTCGCCCTGCCGGGCGGCGTCCTCGAAGCGCTCGCGCACGATGGTGATGAACTCGGTCAGCCGCGACGGCTGCATGGCGAGCGTGCGCTCGTCGCCCTGGCCGACGATCGATTCGGCGAAGTTCTGCTCCCAGCGGGCGGTCAGCGCGATGATCGGCAGGTGCCCGGCCGCCGTCGTGTATTGCGCGCAAAGCTGGCGCGCGAGGCGCGCGCGCACATGCTCGGCGAGCGTCGCCGGGTTGCGCGAGAACGCAATCGCGTCCGCGATGCCCTCCAGGATGGTCGCGAGGTCGCGGATCGACACCCGCTCGGCCAACAGGATCTGCAACACGCGCTGGATGCCGGAGATGGTGATCTGGGAGGGGACGATGTCCTTGACCAGCTCGCTCTGCTCCTTGGGCAGGTCCTTGATCAGCTTCGACACCTCGGCATAGGAGATCAGCTCGGAGACGTTGGCCTTGATCAGCTCGGTGAGGTGGGTCGACAGCACGGTGGCGGCGTCGACCACCGTATAGCCTTTGATCGCGGCGTCCTCCTTCAGCGCGGAATCGATCCAGGTGGCGGGCAGGCCGAAGGTCGGTTCCTGGGTATGCACGCCGGGCAGGGTGACCTGGGCGCCGGAGGGGTCCATCACCATGTGCTGGCCCGGCCACAGCCGACCGGTGCCGGCCTCCACCTCCTTGATCTTGATGACGTAGCTGTTGGCCTCGAGCTGGACGTTGTCGAGGATGCGCACCGACGGCATCACGAAGCCCATCTCGATCGCGAGCGAGCGCCGCAGCGCCTTGATCTGCTCGGTGAGGCGATCGCTGCCGTCGGGCGAGTTGACCAGCGGCAGGAGCGCGTAGCCGAGCTCGATCTTGAGGTCGTCGATCTTGAGCACGGTCGAGATCGGCTCCTCCACCGGGGCGGCCGCCTGGACGGCCTCCGCCTTCTTCGAGTCGGCGACCTGCTGCTTGTGGCGCTTGTCGAGCATGAAGGCGAGCGCCCCCGCGCCGGCGCCGAGGACGAGGAACGGGAGCGACGGGATGCCGGGCAGCGCGGCCATCACCAGCATGACCGCGGCCGACATGCCGAGCGCCTTGGGATAGCCGGTGAACTGCGAGACCAGCGCCTTGTCGGCGGCGCCGCTCACGCCCGCCTTGGAGACGAGCAGGCCGGCCGCCATCGAGACGATCAGCGCGGGGACCTGCGTGACCAGCCCGTCGCCGACGGTGAGCAGGGTGTAGGTGCGCGCGGCGTCCGCGAAGCTCATGTTCTGCTGCGCGATGCCGATGATCATGCCGCCAATGATGTTGATGAACACCACCAGGAGGCCGGCGATGGCGTCGCCGCGCACGAATTTGGAGGCGCCGTCCATGGCGCCAAAGAAACCGGATTCGTCCTCGATCTGGCGCCGCCGCCGGCGCGCCTCGTCCTCGGTGATCAGGCCGGCGGAGAGGTCGGCGTCGATCGCCATCTGCTTGCCGGGCATGGCGTCGAGGTGGAAGCGCGCGGCGACTTCGGCGATGCGTCCGGAGCCCTTGGTGATGACCACGAAGTTCACGATGATCAGGATCGTGAACACGATCACGCCGATCACGAAATTGCCGCCCATCACGAAATTGCCGAACGCCTCGATGACGTGGCCGGCGGCGGCGGTGCCTTCATGGCCGTGCGAGAGGATCAGCCGCGTCGAGGCGAGGTTGAGCGCCAGCCGCAGCATGGTCGAGATCAGCAGCACGGTCGGGAAGGCGGAGAACTCCAGCGGCGCATGGATGAACAGCGCCGTCATCAGGATCAGCACGGAGAAGATGATCGAGATCGCGAGCGCGACGTCGAGCAGCATCGGCGGCAGCGGCAGGATCAGCACCACCAGGATCAGCATCACGCCGACCGCGAGCGCGAGGTCGCCGCGCTTGAGGATGGTGCCGATCTCGTTGAGGTTGGGGAGCGCGAACTTCGCTGCGCCTGCCGCTACGTCGGTCATGTCGCCCGATACGCCTCGCCGCACCCGTTCATGGGCGCCGAATGATTGCTGCGCAGCCGTGAGGCCGCTGACCCGCGTGACTGGAACCGCGTCCAAAGGGTCGCCCTCGGATTCAGCGATTGGGACGTTCAGCGTTCGAAGAAGAAATGACCTCCCGGGCCCCGGCAAGATTTGCCGTGCTTACGGTTAATCGCGCGTTAACGCGGTAGCGGAGAGCCATAATTTTTCGCGCCTGCGCCATGACAGCGCGGCCGGGAACCGGCGGGGGGCAGGCTGCCCGCTGCGTTTCCGCAGCGGGCGGTGGCGAGGCGGCGGTTGCGGGGGGACTGGCTGCCGCCGTCGGTCCACGGGGTTGTGCAGGAGATACGGGCGCGGGCGGCGGCGGATGCAGTCCGCTACAGCCGCGTCAGGTCGCCGTGGGCGATGACCTCGCCGGTCGGCTTGCCGGTGGGCGAGCCGCCGGGGGGCTCCAGCGAGACCGCAAGCGTGGCGCCGGCGCCCACGTGCGCGATCAGCTCGGGCGGCACGTTGAGCCGCACCGGCTGGCCCGGGGCGATCAGGCCGAGCGAGTGCGGCTGCCCGCCCTGCGGGATCAGCCACAGTTCCATCGAGCGCTTGTCGGCAGTGAGCAGCGCCGCCGGCACGATGGAGAGGCTGCGGCCGTCGGCGCCGATGGTCACCACGAAGTTCGGCTGCTTGGTCTTGGCGCCGCTCAGGGTCGCAAGCAGCGGCATGCGCGGCTGCGGCTGCTCGGGCGGCGGCATGATGGCGATGACGATGAGCGCGGCCAGGCAGGCCGCCGCCAGCGCCGAGGAGCCGATGCCGAAGGCGCGCCAGAACGCGAGGCTCTGCCACAGCGTCGCCGGCCGCGGCGCCGACGGCGGCGGCTCCCGCAGCGCCGCCTCGATACGCTGCCAGGTCCGGGTCGGCGGCGTCACCGGCTTGATGTAGGAGGCGATGCCGCCGAGCCGCTCCTCCCAGTAGGCGACCTCGCGTGCCAGGGCCGGCTCGAGCGCAAGGCGGGTTTCGACCGCGCGCCGCTCCTCGTTCGACAGCACGCCGAGCACGTATTCGGCGGCGATCAGCCGGCCTTCGTCCTCGGGGGTCGTATGGTCGATATCGTCGCTCATGCTTCGAGACAGGCCCGCAGTTTCAACAGGCCGCGCCGGATCCAGCTCTTCATGGTGCCGAGCGGCACGCCCATGCGCTCGGCCAGTTGCTCGTAGGTGACGCCGTCCATGAACGCCGACCGGATCGCCTGCGACGTCTTCTCCTCGAGTTCGCCCAGGCAGGTGCCGAGCCGCGCCTGCTGCTCGGCCTTCACCACCATGTCGAGCGCGCCGGGCGCCGAATCGCTGACCTCGGCGGCCTCCTCGATCGGCGCCGTGCGGCGGGCGACGGTGCCGGAGCGCAGCCGGTCGATGGCGCGGTTGCGTGCGACCGCCACCAGCCACGTGATGGGGCTCGCCTTCTCCGGGTTGAAGAGGGCGGCCTTGCGCCACACCGTGACATAAACGTCCTGGAGCACGTCCTCGGCCTCGCTTCGGTCCTTCAAGATACGGATGAGGACGCCAAATAGCTTCGCCGACGAATCCTGATAGACAAGGCGCAGCGCGCCGCGATCGCCGGTGCCCACGCGCACCAGGGCCGCGGCAAGCTGGCTGCGGGCGGCGTCTGCGTCCATCATCCCTCGTGGCCCCCTCGGGCGGCGCTTCGGCCGCGCGGCGTCACCCACCTATTATACGGGGATTGTCAGCGAACGGATGCGAAGAATTGATGCAAGTGTCAGCCTGAAGGGCTGGAAGGCGTCCCGATGAATATCAAACGTGCCGCGACCTCGGCGTGCTCCCTCCCCCCTTGCGGGGCAGGGGTGGGAAGGGGGGCGGTTCCGGATTCCGACTCGGAGTCAGTTGCCACCCCTCTCCCGGTCCCTCCCCCGCACGGGGGGAGGGGACCGTGTGGCGCGGCATCGGCCAAAACGATTGCAGCGCTGGCGTTGATGCTCCTGCCTCTCGCATCGCCGGCGCAGGCGCAGATACCGGCGGGCTTCGTCGATGCCGCGATCGTGGTGGAAGGGCTCGCCGTCGACATGCGCTATTTCGGGGACGAAAATTTCCTCGGCGCGCGCGTCAACGGCTACGAGGCGGCGCGCTGCCTGCTGACACGGCCGGCGGCGGCGGCGCTCGCGCGGGTTCAGCAGGATCTTGCGCCGCAGGGGCTCGGGCTGAAGGTGTACGACTGCTACCGGCCGGCGCGCGCGGTGGCGCATTTCGTACGCTGGGCGCGCGACCTCAAGGATCAGGCGCGCAAGGCCGACTTCTATCCGGACGTGGACAAGCGCGAGCTGTTCCGGCTCGGCTACATCGCGGCACGCTCCGGCCATTCGCGCGGCTCGACGGTCGACCTGACCCTGGTGCGGCGCGGCGAGGGACAGGCGCCGGTCGATGTCGACATGGGCACGCGCTTCGACTTCTTCGGGGTGCAGTCGTGGGCATCGAGCCGCAAGGTCGGCGCCGAAGCGCAGGCCAACCGGCGGCTCCTCGCCGCCGCGATGTCGAAGCGCGGCTTTGCGCCCTATTTCAAGGAATGGTGGCACTTCACGCTGCGCGGCGAGCCTTATCCGCACAGCTATTTCGATTTCCCGGTGCGCTAGCGCGGCACCTGTCGCGCGATCATGCGCGCTCGGTTCGCTTGGCCCGCGGGCGCTTGAGCGGATAGTCGGCGCTATCGTAGAGGCGCTGGATGTCGTCGCCGTCGAAGCGTTCGTCGCCGACCTGGAGGCAGGCGCCAAGCGTGCGGATCGACGGGAGGCTCTCGACCGCGAAACGGATCGCCTCCGCAGCGGTGCCGAACCGGCGATAGCCGAGCGGCTGGCGGGAGCCGCCCTTGCGCTTGGCCATGAACAGTTCGGCGGGTGTCTTATAGTCGAATTTCATCGATACGCTTTCACAACCTTTGGTCCGCGGTCTGCCCGCCGTCAGTCGCGGACGAGCTGGCTTTCCTTGACCACCCGCTCATGCGGCTCGCTGGCGCTCTTGATTCGGTACTGGCGGTCGTCGCCTTCCGGCGGCAAGAGCTGGGTCACCTTGTAGACGCCGCTGGCGGTGCCGCGACCATGCGGACCGGAGGTGTACTGAACGGACTGCCCGATCTTGAATTTGTGGCCGCTCATGGCGCGCTCCGTGGTGCAGGCAGGCTTGATCGGCCGCCCCCTGGGCGGCGCCGCAAGCCGGTGCTGGTGGAATTCATTCTCAATCCTAGCACAGCCCCGCGCGACAGCGGGGAATTATTTGAGACATAGTGTGAATACGGCATCAGCCGCCGAACGGCCGCGGGACAAAGCCTTTCCCGCTTCTCCGCCCCTAGAACCGCTCCACCCAGGGCCGCAGTTCGATCTCGGTCGCCCAGGCGCTCTTCGGCTGGCGGATAATGTGCAGGTAGCTCTGCGCGATCGCGTCGGGGTCGAGCAGGCTCGCCGGCTTGTCGGGCGGCTCGGCACGGCGCGCGCTCCTGATGCCGCCGTCGATCACCACATGCGCCACGTGAATGCCCTGCGGGTGCAGCTCGCGCGCCATGCTTTGCGATAGCCCGCGCAGCGCGAACTTGCCCATGGCAAACGGCGCCGACTGCGGGTAGCCCTTCACGCCCGCCGAGGCGCCGGTGAACAGGATTGCGCCGTGCCCGTTCGGCAGCATGCGGCGCACCGCCTCGCGCGCCACCAGGAAGGCGCCGAAGGCGGTCACCGCCAGCGACTTCTCCACCTCGGCGGGGTCGAGTTCGGCGAACGGCCCGCGGGTGCGGTAGCTGGCGTTGTAGATCACGATGTTGGGGGCGCCGACGGTGGCGTCGAGGTTCTCGAACAGCTTCTCCACCTCGCTGCGCCGGGAGGCGTCGCAGGCGAAGGTTTCGGCCTGCGCCTCGACCGCGAGGTCGTTGAGGTCCTCGGTGGTGCGCGCGGCGAGCGCGACCTTGATGCCGTCCTTCGACAACGCGCGCGCCAGCGAGGCCGACAGCCCGGCGCCGGCGCCGACGATCAGCGCGGTGGTGAATTTGGGATCGGGCATTGCGGCCTCGCCTTGTTCATCTGAGAATGCGCCGATGCTAGCGCATCTTGCACGCCCGTCGACCCGTCTTCCGCTCATTCCCGCGAACCCGGGACGGTGGGCTTTGCTGCTGGAACTGTCGTGTCTGTGGTCCTGGATCCCCGTCATCGCGGGCACGGGCGGGACAACGGGTTTGCGGGTGCTGGGGGCAGGCTGAGATGCGCTATCTCATCGCCCTTGCCACCGCGATCCTGATCGTCGCGATGATGTGGCCGTATCTGCGCCGCCTTGCGCCCATGCTGCGGCCGCCGGTATCGAAACCCGGGCAGCCCAAGCCCGTGAGCAGGGGCGAACTGATCTATCTCGCGATCCTCACCACCATCGTGTTCAGCTTCGCCATCTCGACGCTGCTGTGGGTGTTCGGGAAGTGACCGGGTCCGTGCGAGCGCCGACGTCTACGCCGCCCCACGCACCTCGCCGCCACGCAAGTCGGGTCTACCCGACTTGCGCATCAAGAGGTCGATCTCGGGTGGAACCCGAGATCGATGGCGGCGGGATCGGCACGCCGTCGCCGGAATACTCGTTGAGCTTGTTGCGCAGCGTGCGGATCGAGATGCCAAGGATGTTGGCGGCGTGGGTACGGTTGCCGAGGCAGTGCTTGAGCGTCTCCAGAATGAGATCGCGCTCGACGTCGGCGACGGTACGGCCGACCAGCGCGCGCGTCACCGTCTCGGCGGCGAGCGCCGCATGCGCGATGGTCGGGTTCCTGGCCTGATCGAGGCGGGTGCCGTCGGGCGTCACGATGCCGTCGATGCCGATCTCGTCGCCGGTTGCGAGCAGCACGGCACGGTGCAGGGTGTTCTCCAGCTCGCGCACATTGCCCGGCCAGCGGTTGAGCACCAGCGCGCGGCGCGCTTCCGCCGACAGGGGCCGCGCCGGCACCCCGTTGGCGTCGGCGTAGCGCTTGATGAAATGCTGCGCCAGTTCGAGGATGTCTGCCGGCCGCTCCCGCAACGCCGGAATCTTCAGGTTCACGACGTTGAGCCGGAACAGGAGGTCCTCGCGGAATTTGCCGTCGCGCACCGCCTCCACCAGGTTGCGGTTCGAGGTGGCGATGATGCGGATGTCGACGGGCACCGGCTTGGCGCCGCCGACGCGGTCGATGACGCGCTCCTGGATCGCGCGCAGGAGCTTGGCCTGGAGGCGCACGTCCATCTCGGAGATTTCGTCGAGCAGCAGCGTGCCGCCGGTGGCCTCCTCGAACTTGCCGATACGGCGCGCGACCGCGCCGGTGAAGGCGCCCTTCTCGTGGCCGAACAATTCGGATTCCAGGAGGTTCTCCGGGATCGCCGCGCAGTTGACCGAGATGAATGGCTTTTTGGCGCGGCTGGAGCGTGCGTGCACGTAGCGCGCCAGCACCTCCTTGCCGGTGCCGGACTCGCCGGTGATCAGCACCGAGGCGTCAGACGGCGCGATCTGCTGGGCGAGCTTGACCACATGGGCCATGGTCTCGTCGCGGTAGATCATGTCCCGCGCGTCGTCGGTGACCGCCGCCAGCACCGCCGCGATCAGCTCGGGGTCCGGCGGCAGCGGGATGTACTCCTTGGCGCCGGCATGGATGGCGGCGACCGCGGCGCGGGCGTCGGTTGCCACGCCGCAGGCGACGATCGGCACCGCGATGCGCTCGGCCTCGAGGCGGAGGACGAGGTCGCGGATGTCGAGCGCCACGTCGACCATCAGCAGGTCGGCGCCGCGGCCGGAGCGCAGCACCCCGAGCGCCTGCTCGCCGTCGCTCGCATGCGTGACGCTGGCGCCGCGATCCATGGCGATCTTGGTGGCCGCGGTAAGCTGGCCCTTCAGGGTCCCGACGATCAGGAGGCGCATGGCTGCATCCTTTCGGCTCGTACTGCGCGGGATGAGCCGGCGCAAGACGGTCGTAAATGCGCCCTCTCCCCCTGTGGGAGAGGGCATGACGATGGTTCAGCAAACTGCGAGGGGTGAGGGGACCGCGTCGCCATGAGCGCTGCTCGCGAACGAGCTCCCCCACCTGGCCGCCCTTGCGGATGAGTCCGAGTTGCCCTCTCCCGCGGAGGGAGGGGGTACGGCAATGCGCGCCGCGAATCGTTGCGAGACTGGTGCATCAACTGCGGTCCGCCTTGATGATTTCGGTCATGGTCACGCCGAGCTTGTCCTCGACCAGCACCACCTCGCCGCGCGCCACCAGCCGGTTGTTGACATAGATGTCGATCGCCTCGCCGACCTTGCGGTCGAGCTCGAGCACGGTGCCGGGACCGAGTTTGAGCAGTTCGCCGACCTCCATGCGCGCGCGCCCGAGTACCGCCGACACCTTGACCGGGACGTCGAACACCGCTTCGAGGTCGGCGGCCGAGTGGCTCGGCGTGTCCGGTGCGTCGGGCGCGAGCATGGCTTCGTCCGCCGGCGGAGTCATCGCGCCGTTCGCCTCCAGGTCGGGAAGCGGCAATTTGCTGTCCTCGCTCATCCGTCATGTCTCCACTGTATGCCGGGGAGGGCCGGTCCCGATTCGCCGGCGCTGGCGAGCCGCGCCGTGATGTAGCGCGTGACCGCGGCATCGATCGCGGCCTTGATCGCATTGCTGTCGCGGGTGATGCCGCCGTCTGCCCATTCGATCCGGCAGTCGCCGGCGGCGATGTCCGGTTCCGCCAGGACCACCAGCCGGGTGTCGGGACCGCAGCGCCGCACGATCTCGTCGAGCTTGTCGCGCACGCTGTCATGCAGGGCGTCGTTCACCCGCACCACCACGTGCGGACAGTTCACCAGGTTGCGGAAGCAGCCGGTGGCAAGGGCGGCGATCTCGGCCAGCGGTTCGCGTGCGACCAGTTCCGGGGCGAGTTTCCTGGCGACCGCGACGGCTACCTCGACCGCCTCGGCTTCGAGCCTTGCCTCCACCGCGCCAAGCTGGCGGCCGAGCCCCTCGATGGCGGCCACGATGCGCTCGATCGCGAAGGCGCAGCGCTGCTCGGCCTCCGCCTTGGCTGCGGCGGTGCCCTGCTCGACGCCGCGCGCGAAGGCGGCGGCCTCGGCCTCTGCGACCTTCGCGATGTGTTCGTCCAGCGAGATCGACGGCTTGCTGCCCGCCCCGGCGGCGAAGTCGTTCTCGAACAGGAATTTGGCCGGCGCCGCGCGCATCAGCATTGCCTCAATAGATCAGCTCTTCGTCGCCGCGGCTCTTGGAGATCATGATCTCGCCCTTGGCCGCGAGGTCCTTGGCCAGGTTGACGAGCTGCGCCTGCGCCTCGTCGACGTCGCGCAGCCGCACCGGTCCCATCGCCTGCATGTCGTCGACCAGCATCTTGGCGGCGCGCGTGGACATGTTGCTCATGAAGAACTGGCGCACCGTCTCGGTCGCGCCCTTCAGCGCGACGGCGAGCTTGTCCTTGTCGATGTTGCGCATCATGGTCTGCGCCGACCCGGCGTCGAGGCGGGTGAGGTCGTCGAAGGTGAACATCAGCGTCTTGATGCGCTCGGCCGACTCGCGATTCTCCTCTTCGAGCGCGGTCATGAACCGGGTCTCGGTCTGGCGGTCGAAATTGTTGAAAATCTCCGCCATCACCTCGTGCGCGTCGCGGCGGCGCGTCTGCGACAGATTCGACATGAACTCGGTGCGCAGCGTATTCTCGACCCGCTCCAGCACCTCCTTCTGCACCGCCTCCATCTTCAGCATGCGGTTGACGACGTCGAGCGCCAGTTCCTCGGGCAGGATGCCGAGCACCCGCGCGGCGTGCTCGGGCCTGATCTTGGACAGCACCACCGCCACGGTCTGCGGGTATTCGTTCTTCAGGTAGTTCGCGAGCACCTCCTCCTGGACGTTGGAGAGCTTCTCCCACATGTTGCGGCCGGCGGGTCCGCGGATCTCCTCCATGATGCCGCCGACGCGCTCGGGCGGCAGGAACTGCTGCAACAGCCGCTCGGTGGCGTCGTAGTTGCCCATCAGCGCGCCGGAGGCCGACAGGCGTCCGACGAATTCCAAGAGCAGGCTTTCGACCGACTCGGCCTCGATGGTGCCGAGCGTCGACATCACGACCGACAGCTCGCGCAGCTCGTCGTCGTCGAGCAGGTTCCAGATCTTGCCGCCATGCTGCTCGCCGAGCGCCAGCATCAGTACCGCGGCGCGCTCGGGGCCGGTGAGCTTGCGTCCGGTCTTGGCCGCGCCCTGGCGGCTGGCGAGCGCCGCGACCACGCTCTCGATGTCGCGCTGCGCGGGCTGACTCTTGTCCTTGTCGTAAGCTGAGGGCATGGCCGGCGATCAGGCTGCTTGTTCGTGGAGCCAACTGCGGATGATGGAGACGGTCTCGTTCGGATTCTTGTCGACCAGATCGCCCACGCGCTGCACCGACTGGGCGTGCACCTGGCCCTGAACCTGGGCGATGTCGATCATCTTGGCGGTATTGTTGGGCACGCCCTTGATGTCTTCGGCGGAGGCGCCCGCCGCGATCGCGCCCTGCACGTCGCCGCCGGCGAGCGCGACCGCGATCGCCTCCTCCGGCGTGCGCGGTTCCTCCGGTGCCAGCACGCGCCGGACCAGCGGCCGCACGACGGTCAGCAGCACGACGAGGCCAAGCAGCAGCATCACCGCAAGCTCGATCCAGTGCATCATGTCGGCCTTGGTGAATTGCAGGAACGACAGCCAGCCGGCCGGTTCCGGCAGCGGCTGCGCCGGAACGTCCGCGAAGCGCAGATTGACGACCTCCACCTGGTCGCCGCGGCGCTGATCGAATCCGATGGCGGTGCGCACCAGCGCGGCGATGCGGTCGAGTTCGGCCTGTTCGCGCGGCTGGTAGGCGGCTTCGCCGTTGCCGCTGCGGGTGTAGACGCCGTCGACCAGCACCGCGACCGAGATGCGGTTGACGCGACCGCCTTCGGTTACTTCGGTCTTGGTGGACTTCGAGATCTCGTAGTTGACGACCTCCTCGGACTTCCGGGTCTGCTCGCGCGGGGTGGCGGCGCCTTCGGCGGTGCGCTGACCGCCCGGCAGTTCGTTGCCGACGGTGACCTGGCCTTCCTGAGCGCTGGCGCTGGCCGAGGATTCCTCCCGCGTCTGGCTCGAGCGCATGACGCGGCCCTCCGGGTCGAACCGCTCCGAGGTCTGGGTGACCCGGTTGAAGTCGAAATCGGCGGACAGCTGCACGCGCGCGCGGCCCGAGCCGACCACCGAGGTGACGATCGATTCCACCTGCTCGCGCAGCCGCCGCTCGAATGCGGCCTTGCGCTCGTCGGCGGTGATGCCGTTGGCGTTGTCGCTGCGCGCTCCGTCGGCCAGCAGCCGGCCGGATTCGTCGACGATCGAAACCCGCTCCGGCTTCAGTCCGGTGACCGCGGAGGCCACAAGGTGGCGGATCGCGCGCACCTGTTGCGGCTCCAGCATGCCGCGCACCCGCAGCACGATCGAGGCGGTCGCTTCCGCCCGTTCGCGCGCGAACAGCTGCCGCTCCGGCAGCACCAGGTGGACGCGTGCCTGCTGCACGCGGTCGAGCGCCCGGATGGTGCGCGACAGTTCGCCCTCCAGCGCACGCAGGTGATTGACGTTCTGGACGAAGCTCGTGGCGCCGAGCGCGTCGGAGCGGTCGAAGATCTCGTAGCCGACGCCGCCGCCCTTGGGCAGCCCGCCTTCCGCCAGCCGCATCCGCAGCCGCGCCACCCGGTCGCGCGGCACCAGAATCATCGCGCCGTCGTTGCGCAGCTGGAACGGGATGGCCTGGCGTTCCAGGTCCTTGATGATGGCCCCGGAGTCTTCCAGCGACAGGTCCGAGAACAGCATGGTCATCTGCGGGGCGGTCATGCGCATGATCAGGAATGCGAAGAACCCGACCAGCGTGACCGCGACCGCGACCATCGCCGCGATCCGCGCCGCCCCCAGCGATTTCAGGAACTCAACGATGCCCTGCACCGACCCCGATCCCGGTAGTATCCAACCCGGCAAGAATTGCCCGGTTCATGGTTACCGTCGGGTTAATGTTTGGGCAGGCGGTACGGGAAAATACGGAACCCGTGTCCTGAAGGGCTGTAACGGCGCGCGAACTTCGGAAGCGGGGCCTAGTCGATGACCTCGACCACCGTTGAGTCCTGCGGGTCGACGATGACGATCTGCGATTGCGTCACGTAGAACCGGTGCGCCCTGATTTGCGGCACCTTCTGGCCGATCAGCGACGGGATCGGCCGCGGGCTGACGCCGCCGGGCACCTGATCGCCGGCGGAGACGCCGACGCTTTCGGGGGCCCGTTCGACCTTCAATTCCTTGATCAGCTCACGGATCACGTGGCGCTGCTCGAGCGTCAGCTTGACGGTCCTGGTGTGGGCGGGAACTTCCGGGTTCGCCGGCTGGGCATGGCCGGCGCCGGCGCATCCAAGCACCGCTGCAAGCGCAATCGCGAATCGTCGGCCGACGCGGGTCATCGCAATCCTCCGGATTCCCCCCGATGATCAACCGCGAATCGGTGCCGATGGTTCCGGCGGTGTGTCGGTACCCCGAAACGACAATGCCGGCCCGCGGGGGCCGGCAGGAGTTCGGTAACACACCTTGCGCAGAGGTTACTGGCGGTACTGCTGGATGCGTGTCGTGCGCAGACCGGCCAGCCCGTGCTGGTCGATCGAGTATTGCCAGGACAGGAATTCCTCGACGGTCAAGGTGTACCGGCTGCACGCTTCTTCGAGCGAGAGCAGGCCGCCGCGCACGGCGGCAACCACCTCGGCCTTGCGCCTGATAACCCAGCGCTTGGTCCCCGGCGCCGGCAAATCGGCGATCGTCAGCGGGCTGCCATCGGGCCCGATAACGTATTTGGCCCTCGGTCGAAGGGGCTCCGTCATGAATTCAACTCACGCACTCGACTGACTCGCCACGAAAATTACACCTGGCCGCTTAAAATTTGCCTAAGCCCATCGGATCAATTGGGAAAATGTTGCCGGGCGCGGTGGCGCAGGCCATCGCGCGTGCCGCAGCCGCCCGATGCGGGCACAAGTGGGGGAACTCAACCGCCCGGCAATGCGTTGGCACAACCGACGTTTTGAACTTACCATTCGGTAACAGGTGTGGTCGCTTCCGCAACCGCCGTGGAGGCGCGACTGGGAAGCGGATAATCTCGTTTTCACCGATGGCTGTGGATTCTCGACCGAAGGGCTTTGAGGGTTCATCGATGGCATCGAGCGAGCACCTGTCGGAGCCGCGCGGCTCTGCAACGCCGTACGCGCGCGGCGCCTATGTCATCGAGCTTTGCGGCCTTGGACTGATCTATTTTTCGCTCGCCAAGATTGGGCTCACGCATGCATCGGTGAATCCGAGCGCATCGCCGATCTGGCCGCCCACCGGGCTTGCGATCGCCGTTCTGCTGCTGCGGGGCTACCGGGTCTGGCCGGCGATTCTGGTCGCGGCCTTCGCCGCCAATGCCACCACTGCCGGTTCGATCGCCACTTCGCTCGCGATCGGGCTCGGCAATACCGCCGAAGGCCTGATCGGGGCCTATCTGGTCAATCGCTGGTCCGGCGGCCGCGCCACCTTCGAGACCGCGGCCGGCGTCGCGCGTTTTGCGCTGATCTCGTTCGTTCCCACCGCGTTGTCTGCCACCGTCGGCGTGACCAGTCTGGTGCTCGGCGGATACGCCGAGCCGGCCACCGTCGCGTCGGTCTGGTTGACCTGGTGGTTGGGCGACCTCGCCGGTGCGCTGCTGCTCACGCCGGTCATCGTCCTGTGGGCCAATGACAATGTCCGCACGCTCGACCGCCAGGCCGTGCTGGAGGGGGTCGTCATGTACGCGGCGGTCTGCGCGATCGGCCTGGTGGCATTCAGCCCGCTGATCGAGCCGCTGGATCGCCGGGCGCCGCTGGGCTTCCTGGCCGTGCTGCCGCTGTTGTGGTCGGCGTTGCGGCGCGGGCAACGCGATACCGCCACTGCGGCGCTCATCCTGGCCGGATTCGCGATCTGGGGCGCGCTCGCCGGGACCGGCCCGTTCGGGCGCGACACGCTCAACGAATCGTTCCTGTTGCTTCTGATGTTCATGATCGGCGTGACGGTTCCGAGCCTGGCCCTGAGCGCGGATGTCGCGATGCGCCGCCGCACCGAGGAGGAACTGCGCAGCGTTCAGGGCGACCTCAACCGCCGGTTCGATGCGCGAACCGCGGCGCTGATCGAGGCCAACCGCGCTCTCCAGGAGGAAGTCGATCTGCGCAAGCGGGCCGAGACCGACCTCGACCAGCAGACCCACCACCTGATCGAGGCGCAGCGGCTGGCCAATCTCGGGAGCTGGTCGCGCCGTCTTGAGGACAACAAGGTGGTGTGGTCGGACCAGCTCTACGAGATTTTCGGGGTCCAGCCGGGCGAGGACCTGTCCGGCAGCTTCGAAGGATTTCTCCAGCGGGTGCATCCCGACGACCGCGAGATGACGCGCCAGCAGGTGCAGCAGGCGATCCACGGAGGCACGCCGTTCCAGGGCGAACGGCGCATCGTGCGCCCGAACGGCGAGATCCGATACACCCAGAACCGTGTCGAGCTGGTCAAGGACGCCGATGGCCGCGTGGTGGCGATGCACGGCATCTGCCTTGACGTCACCGAACGCAAGCAGACCGAGCTTGCGCTCGAACGCACGCGCGAGCAGCTGGCGCAGATGCAGAAGATGGAAGCGCTGGGACAGCTCACCGGCGGCATCGCGCACGACTTCAACAACCTGCTGATGATCGTGAGCGGCCATGCCGAGATGCTGCGGCGCAAGCTCAGCGACCCGGGCCAGTTGCGCGCCATCGACGCCATCCTGGGCGCCGGCCGGCGTGGCGAAAGCCTGACCCGGCAATTGCTGACCTTCTCGCGGCGCCAGCCGCTCAACCCGGTGCCGATCGACCTGTACCAGACGGTGCAGACCATGCGGCCGATGCTGTCCAGTTCGCTGCGCGGCAATATCTCGCTGGTGAACGACCTGCCGCAGGACCTCTGGGCGGTGGAGGCCGATATCGCGGAGTTCGAGCTCGCGCTGGTCAACATTGCCGTCAACGCGCGCGACGCCATGCCGGACGGCGGGACCTTCACCATATCGGGCCGCAATGTTCCGGCCGGCGAGGGCCGTGCCGGGCAGCCGACCGGCGAGCACGTCGTGATCTCATTCGCCGACACCGGCGAGGGCATCCCGCAGGACATCCTCAAGAAGATCTTCGACCCGTTCTTTACCACCAAGGCGGTCGACAAGGGCACCGGGCTCGGCCTGTCGCAGGTCTACGGCTTTGCCCATCAGTCGGGAGGAACGGTCAGCGTGGCGAGCGAGGTCGGGCGCGGCACCACGCTCTCGATCTATCTGCCGCGCAGCGAGGCCGCCGCTGCCGCCGACGACCGGACATCCAGGCCGGCGAGCGTCGGGCGCGCGGAAGGCACGGTTCTCGTGGTCGAGGACAACCCCGATGTCGCCGATGTCACGGCCAGTCTGCTCGAACAGATCGGCTACCGGGTGCTGCGCGCCGGCAACGCCCGCGATGCGCTCGCCACGATCGAACGCGGCGATCCCATCGACCTGATGTTCAGCGACATCGTGATGCCGGACGGCATGAACGGCATCCACCTCGCGCAGCTGGTGAAGGAGCATCATCCCGGCATCCGCGTGCTGCTGACCACCGGCTATAGCGACGTGTCGGCGGCCGGCGAGACACGCTTCCCGATCCTGCGCAAGCCGTTCGAATTGCTGGAGCTCGAAAAGGCGGTCCGCGAGGCGATGACGGGTAAGGCGGCTGCGCGCCGCGCCGCGCGCGGGGCGGCAGGGTAGCGCCGGCCGCTATTCCTTGATGCCGGCGATGACGCGGGCGCGCGCCAGCACCGCCCGGTCGACCGACAGAACCTCGCCGATCACGCGCGCAAGCTCGGCGCCGGATTTGGGCTCCACGTCGAGCTTGGCCTTGGTCACCTCGGCGATGAAGGCGGGGTCCTTCATGGTGGCGTCGAAGGCGCGTCGCCAGGCGGCGAGCCGGTCGGCGGGCACGCCCGGCGGCAGCAGCGCCGGCCATCCGACGACGGCGCCCGATTCCACGATCGCGAGCACCTTGCGGCCCTCGGGGTCGGTCACGAGCTCGCCGAACAGCGGCACGTTCGGCAGGTCGGGCTGGCGGCGGTCGCCGCCCTGGGCGATGATCGCGGCCTTGCCTTCCTTCAACCATGCGCCCTGCTGGCTCTTGAAGCCGCTCCACGAGCTGATGCGGGTATGGGCCTCGCCGCGCTCCATCGCGAGGTTCATGTCGGCGGCGCCGCGATACCCGGTCACCAGCTTGAACTTCGTTCCGGCGTACTCGTTCAGCACGATGGCGAGCTGCGAGCCCTGATGGCCGCGACCCGAGGTCGCCATGATGGTCTCGCGCTTTCTGGCGTCGTCGATCGTCCTGATGCCGGAGGCGTTCCACACCGCGAACACCGCGATGTACTCGGCGAAGCTGCCGACCCACCCGAACTGGCGGGCGTCGTAGCGGCTGTCCTTGGGCCGCAGCGCCTGTTCGAGCGCGAGGTCCTTGGTCACCGTCGCGATCACGGAACCGTCCTTCGGCGCCGCGCTGAACAGATGATTGGTGGCGCTGATGCCGCCGGCGCCCGGCATGAACTGCACGATGATGCTCGGATTGCCCGGCAGGTGCCGGCCGATATGGCGCGCGGCAAGCTGCGCGTAGAGGCCGTAGCTGCCGCCCGGCCCGTAGGACACGATCCAGGTGATCTGCCGGCCGCTGAAGAAATCGGCCGCCGCTTCGGCACGGATGGGCGCGGGCGATGCAATCGCCGCAACGCCAAGAGCGATCGCCGCGACGCTACGGCAGAGCTGCAATGTCCGCATCGGAAAATTCCCCGGCTGTCGTTGGTAGGGACCGGGGAAGATCGGCAGGCGCGGCGGCGATGTCAATCACGCCCGCGGTCGCACCACGCGCTTGATCTTGTCGATGGTGAAGCTCTGGCCGCCGACCTTCAGCTCGGGCGGGGTCTTGGTCAGGTCGACCGACTCGACCACGCCCTCGATCTCGCTCGCGATCGCCACCGTCTGACCGTTGGCGTCCTTGCCGGTGATCGACATCGTGTAGTTGCCGTCCGGCCACTGGTTGCCGTTGTTGTCGCGGCCGTCCCACTCGAACACTTTGGCGCCGGCGCTCATCGGAAGCGTGCCGGTGTAGACGGTCTGGCCGGAGGCGCTCTTGATGGTCAGCGTCGCCGTCACCGGCTTCGGGGCGTTGAAGGTCCAGGTGGCCCGGCGGTTGGTCAGCGCCGCGGTCTGGCCGTCGACCGCGACGGTTGCGCCGACGAATTGCAGGGCGGTCGTGGCCTGCGCCGACTTCTGGATTGCGATCAGGGTCTCGAGCTGCTGGTTCTGCTTGATCTGCTGTTCGACGCCCGCGAACGAAACCAGCTGCTGGGTAAACTGGTTGGTGTCGAGGGGATCGAGCGGGTTCTGGTTCTTCAGCTGCGTTGTCAGGAGCTGGAGGAAGGTGTCGAAATTGCCGGCGATGGTCTGGCGGTCGACCGTGCTCTGTACCGCCGCGGCGGTGCTGGTCGGGCTCGGAGTGGCAGCCGTGACCCTGCTGGTGACGGGAGCGATCGGATTGACCGTGGCCATGGCGGGCGGTCCTCAGATGCGGATATCGACGCCGCCGTTGCCGCGCAACGTCAGTCCGCAGCTGACCGCCGGGGCGTCGGCGGCGGCCGGTTCGGGGTCGGCGAACACCGTGCGGGGGGTGTCGGAACTGCCGCCGCGGTCGGCGAAGGCCTGGTCGCGCAGCGTGAACTGGAGCCCGCTGTCGGCGGTCTTCAGGCCGGCGTCCTGGAGTGCGCGTTCGAGCTGATGGGCATCACGGCGCAGCACGTCGAGCGTCTCCGCCCGCTCCACCACCAGCCGCGAGGTGACCTGGCCGCTGCGGTCGATGTCGAGGCGCACCTCGATGCGGCCGAGCTCCGGCGGATCGAGGCGGATCTCGAACCGGTTGCGTCCGGCCTGGGCGCGCGTGGCGATCTCGACCGCCAGCGCTTCCAACGGCACCGGCGCGGCAACGAGCGGGCCATTGCCGGAGGCGGCATGGGCGGTGGCCGCGACCATCTGGCCGAAATCGCGGCCGCTGTGCAGCCCGGCGAGCGGAAGGCCCTCGGGCCCCGGCCGCGCGGTCTGCACGAACTCGCTCACCGCACTGCCGACGCGGGCTTGGTCGCCGGCGTCATGGGCCGGCAGCCGTTCCGGGGCGGGGAGGGATGCTGGGTGCGTGCGCTGCGGCTGCGGCTGCGGTTCGATCTGCGCAGGCGTTTCTATCGCCGGCGCGGCGACCGAAGGCGCGGGCTGTTCGGGCGTCGCGGCGGCCGGCGCCGGCGGGGTCGGAGCCGCAGGGCCGGTGCGCAATGACGCTTCGCCGGTGCCGGCCGCCGCCGTTGGTGCAGCGGGTACCACTGTGCCGGGAGCTGCAACGATGGGCGTGATCACGGCCAGCACCTCGCCGGTGGGCGCAGGCGTATCTGCGACCACGGCCATTGCGATCTCGGGTGCCGGCGCCGGTGTCGGCGCGATAACCGCCTGCGGTTGCGCCGGGGGCGCGTCGATCAGGGCCGCCAGCACCGGCGCCAATGCCACGGCCTCGTCGTTGGGTCCGGGCTCCGCTTGGACGGCGGCGTCGGCCGGCTCCGAATGTTCGGCCGGTGCCGCACTGCCGGTCTGGCCGGCCGCCTCGGGCTGCGAGGCTTCCGGCGGGCGCTGCTCGCCGGCGCTGTCCGGAGCTTCGGTCTGCTCCGGCCGGGCGCTGTCGGCGCGGCGGCTCGATGCCGTCGCGGGTCGCGCCGGCTCCTGCGGGGTGGACGGTCGTTCGGTCGAGGCGAGCAACATCGAAAAGGGCGCGCCGGAATAGGAGGTCTCGGCTGCGCGGCTGCGCGGGCCGAGACCGGGGGTTTGCAGAACGCTGGCTGTGGACGCCACTGACGGCACGATGCACCTCTCAACGCGGATTCAACCGGCGTGGCAGGTGCAATCCCCGGGCCAGCCGGGCGAGCCCGAGGAAAGGTCAAATTTTCCAATGACTTGCGAGCGCCAGGTCAAGGGCCGGGCCGGCCGCGGGTCGGCACGACCTGCTGGCATCGCGGCAAGAACTGCCGCGCCCGCCCGACGATGCGATCCGACGCAGGAATGCCTATAATATGACGGAAAGGCTTTCCATACGCCGAACCTACCCCCGAAGGAGCGCGGCGTCCCCGCGGCCCGGAATGCTCAATTCGCTCGATCTCAAAGGACGACCCGAGGACACCCGCGTGGTCGTCGCGATGTCGGGCGGCGTCGATTCCTCGGTGACGGCGGCGCTCCTGAAGGCGGAAGGCTACGACGTCGTCGGCGTCACGCTCCAGCTTTACGATCACGGCGCGGCGACCCACCGCAAGGGCGCCTGCTGCGCCGGCCAGGACATCCACGATGCCCGCGCGGTTGCCGGGCGCATCGGGATTCCGCATTACGTGCTCGACTATGAAAGCCGCTTCCGGGAAGCGGTGATCGATCCATTCGCGGCCAGCTACGTCGCCGGCGAGACGCCGGTGCCGTGCGTCAACTGCAACATCTCGATCAAGTTCAAAGACCTGCTCTCGACCGCGCGTGATCTCGGCGCGGGCGTGCTGGCGACCGGTCATTACGTGGCCAGCCGGCCGCTGCCCGCCGGCGGACGCGCGCTCTATCGCGCCCGCGATGCCGAGCGCGACCAGAGCTACTTCCTGTTCGCCACCACCCGCGAGCAGCTCGACTTCCTGCGCTTTCCGCTCGGCGACAAGACCAAGGCGGAGACGCGCGAACTGGCGCGGCGCTTCGGTCTGCCGGTCGCCGACAAGCACGACAGCCAGGACATCTGCTTCGTGCCGACGGGACGGTATACGGACGTGATCGAACGGCTGCGGCCGGGCGCGGGCGAAGCCGGCGACATCGTCGATCTCGACGGCCGCGTGCTCGGCCGCCACGACGGCATCATTCACTTCACGGTCGGCCAGCGGCGCGGCCTTGGCGTCGCCACCGGCTCGCCGCTCTATGTGCTGCGGCTCGATGCGGCAGAGCGGCGGGTGATCGTCGGTCCGCGCGAGGCGCTGCGCCGCAGCCGCATGCAGCTGCGCGACGTGAACTGGATCGGCGAGGGATCGCTCGACCAGGCGATGGCCGATGGACGGCGCGAGGTTTTCGTCAAGGTCCGCTCGACGCGGCCGCCGCAGCCGGGCTGGCTGCGCCGTTCCGCCACAGGGGTGGAGGTGGAGTTGATCGGCGGCGAGGACGGGGTGTCGCCCGGGCAGGCGTGCGTCTTCTACGACGCCGGCGAGGGCCAATCCCGCGTCCTGGGCGGCGGGTTCATCCAGAATGGACCCGATTCGGTGCGATCGCACCGGCTGCAAGCGGCGCCAGCGGTCTCCGGAACGGGCCGGCTCTGAGATGACTTACCCCATTCGCCGGCTTGAAATGTGAAATCGGAAAAAGTTTTATGACAAACCACCACATCCCGGCGTCGTTTGCTACGATGCCGGGCCGGGCGGAGTTGATCTCAAAATGACGGGCGATGCCGTTTTGCGGATGTGTAAGGGAGTAGCGTGACGTGTCGATGACGGGCGAACTCAGCAATCATTCGGTGGCGAAGACCTACGCGCAGTGGGCGCGCTTTGCCCCGATCTACGACCTGGTCTTCGGCCCGGCTCTCTCGCAAGGCCGCAAGGATTCGATCGCGGCGGCCGAACGCCTTGGCGGGCGCATCCTCGAGGTGGGGATCGGCACCGGCATTTCGCTGACCCAATATTCGGGCAAGAACCGCGTCGTCGGGGTGGACTATTCCGAGCCGATGCTGCGCAAGGCGCATGAGCGGGTGATCGAGAAGAACCTCAAGCATGTCGAGGCGCTCGCCGTGATGGACGGCACGCGGCTCGGGTTCCCCGACGGCATGTTCGACGCCGTGCTGGCGCAATACGTCATCACCACGGTGCCCGACCCGGAAGGCACGCTCGATGAGATCGTCCGCGTCACCCGTCCCGGCGGCGAGATCATTCTGGTCAACCACCTCGGCGCGGAGCGCGGGCTGCGCCGCGACTTCGAACGCTCGTTCGCGCCGATGGCGCGCAAGCTCGGCTGGCAGCCGGAATTCTCTTGGGCGCGGCTGGAGCGCTGGGCGAAACGCAACGGCTGCGTCGAACTGGCCGAGCGTCGTGCGATGCCGCCCCTGGGGCATTTCTCGCTGATCCGATATCGGCGGCTGGCGGCAGCGCCGCTGAAAGCGGCCTGACGCGGTTTGCCCTTCGCTTGACTCGCCGGTGCGGGATTTCTATATCGCGGCGCTCGTATTGGCCGCACTGACCGACTATATCTTTGGTTGCGTCCCGGTCTTCCGGGCCGTGTGGCGGGGTAGCTCAGCTGGTTAGAGCAGCGGAATCATAATCCGGAGGTCGGCGGTTCGAGTCCGCCCCCCGCTACCAGCTTTCTCCGGACAGTTCTGCGCGTCGCCGCCGTGTCCTACGCGGT